>ENA-OUOG01002538-OUOG01002538.1-marine-metagenome-genome-assembly--contig:-NODE-2538-length-18674-cov-14.050546_pt1 | contig 18674 bp, 21 predicted proteins | sample MGYA00248635_ERZ508505 | MGnify/ENA primary metagenome ERZ508505 (study PRJEB26176, sample SAMN06267871) | marine metagenome | isolation source: Saanich Inlet, British Columbia, Canada | place: Pacific...
TGCCAAACCCGTGCTATCAACAGATCCAGGGCGCCAGCTTCGAGTTGCGGCAATAGTTCGACGAAATGTCCTTCGGACACTGAAACGTTTGCCTGTGGTGTGCTGCGCTTGAACAAGGAAATCGTGCTGGGCAAGAGTGTCGGCGCAACTGAACTGACGACACCAACCCCGACAGAACCTGACACACCGCTTGTCATTGCTTCGATATCAAAGGCGGCGCGATCAAGTTGCCCAAGCGCTTGACGCGCATGTTCAGCAAGCCTCGTGCCAATTGGCGTCAGGTAAAGCCTGTTGCGATCCCGGGTCACGACGGGCAAGCCAACGATCTTTTCCAACTCGGCAATTTGTTTTGACACGGCGGGCTGGGTTACCCCAAGCGCTTCGGAAACCCGCGCGACGAGTTTCAGATCCGACAACGCAACAAGAGCACGCAAGTGACGAAGTGTAATCCCCTGTTGAAAACCCTTACGCAAAACTTGCGCTACCTCCGCATCCATAATTTGTGCCAACGCCGCATCTATACTGCCATATGTTACCTTGGACAGGCAAATGATTGGCTTTCAAAACTCTGAAACCAACCATGTCTAATAGAACGGCGTTCAGCAGCACACATGCGTTGCCAGCGCTAGGTTCATAACTCTCCTTGCTAGATCTTTTTTGGCGACAGCTGATGCAAGGCATCGTTTGTGGATTTTCCCCTTCGCTCTACATGGTGCATTGGTTCAAGGTGTCGAGGCAGTCGCTATGCCAATGTGGGCCGTGGCCGAAGGTACCAATACCAGACGCGGTAGGCTTCAAGCGCGATCAGGGGGCCAAAGTGGATGAGGGCTGGTCCCGCGCCGTTCCAATCGTTCAAAGCGGCCCAGTGCACCAGTGTCAACACAGCTGCGGCATAGGTCCAGCGTTGCAACCACTTCCACCATGTGCCCATTTTGCGCACGAAGTAATCCATTGATGTTAGCGCCAGCGGTACGAAAATGATAAACGCGATCCAGCCTGTCCAAATGTAAAGACGAGGAAGTTCATCGACGACTGTTGTAAGTGACGCCTTATCCAGAAGGTAGAAAATTGTGTGCAGCAAGGCATAGCCAAAAGACGCCACGCCCAGATAGCGGCGGTTACGTTTCAACCATTGCGGTCCACGCCATCCTTTCAGCAGCATCGCCAAAGGCGTCGCCATCATCAGCACGATCAACAACCGTGCGGAGGTTTCGCCGGATGGGTGCACAAGCTGGTGGAAAACCTGCGGATCATCGGATGTCAGTGCGGTGAACGTCATCATGACGCCGAGCGAGGCAAGCACTGCCCATGTGAGATAAGGTGAGGTTGCTTCAAAGAAACGTTGCATATCGGGGTCCAAGCCAATGTGAGTGTTTAGGTTATACGTCCGAGCCATGAGTTTCCGTTGCGGCTCGGGCGACATCCTCACTTCTTGAGTGCGGGGATCATGCGCGCCAGTGTGCCGTCCTTGCGGACGAACTGGTTGAAGAGGGCGGCGGCGGCATGGGCGGTGATCAGGCCAAAGAGCGCAATGTTCAAAAGCCAATGCACATAGCCCAAATCGGCGACACCGTTCCACGTCATCCCACCTGTGACCACCATGGCAATCAGCACGCCATAAAGCGACCAGTGAACAGCTGTGGCAATCTTGGCCTGCATCGGGGATGTGCCAGGGGCGTGCCCCGGCGCACCGTAGCGATAGCGCAGATAGAGCCGTGCGAGCACCGCCAGCAGGATTGTCGATCCAAAGCCGACGTGGACCAAAGCCATGGTCATGTCACCCTCGGCTGGCGTCGCGCCGGTCTGCATGGCCTCGATGGTGCGTTTCATCGGCTCGTTGAAAAGCCATTGCACCCAGATGGCCGCGAAAACGACCCAGTGCAAAATGATCTGTGCGGGGCGGTAGGCTGTGGGGCTAGTGGTCATGGGGTTCTCCTATTTACCCGTACGAAGGGTAACTGCGACGCCTGCGGGATCGGTTCCGCGCAAGACATCGCCGTCTTGCTGCAGATGGGGTGAGGCGATAATCTCGCCGTGTGTGAACAATTCGTAGTGCACCAACCCAGCCATATCTTTCGGCATAGGCGGGTTGTTGAGGCCGGCCCAGACATTCATGGCCAAACGGTGCGTGTTGGGGGCACCCGCGCCCATATCGGCAAAGCCCCAAGCGTCCAGCGTCAGGTGGCGTTCAAATCCAAGGGTTTCGAACCAGTCCAGGGCAGGCTCAAGTGCGGGCACCTTGAAGTGCAGATGCGCGAGGTAACTGTCATTGGAGAGCGGTGCCAACGGGTCTGTGCCCGCCGCATGGGCCAGTTCGGCCCTCACATCCAGCGGTCCACGTCCCGAATGGGTGTTGCCGTCAACATCATACAAAGTCAGGGCCTGAGACATATCGCCAAAATGGCTGAACCGTTCAGGGGTCTCATAGGTGATCTCAATCTCCAGACCATCAGGATCATGGAGGTATAGCGATTTCGCCATCAGGTGATCCGTTGGCCCGACCTGAATGTTCAGGTGGAGCAAGCGGGCAAGCATGCGGGAAAATTCGGCCTGACTGCGCACGCCGATTGCCACGTGATACATACCCGTGAAGGGCGCTTTGACGGGGGTTTGTGCACCGGGGTGAAGGACGATCAGCGTGCGATCTTTTGTTCCAAGTGCAACGCCGGACGCCGAGTGATCGCGTTCGATCAACCCCAAGGCCATGGTCCAAAAGGCAACCGCACGATCAAGGTTGGTCACCCGAAGTTCGACCGCCCCCCAAGACAGGCGATCGCTTTGCGGGGACACGTTTATATTGGAAGCGGGCATCGAATGGAGCATGGGAAGGCAACCTTTTGAAGAAAATGAGCGCCCCGGCGGGAGAAACCGGGGCGCGTTAAGTTGGATTAAGCGCGCGGTGCGATCGGCGCTTTGTTTGTGCGCCCCCAGATCACAAGAGCGGCCAGCGCAAACAGGATCACGTTGACAGGCACCACTTCGAACTCACCGCGTGTGATGTGCAGGCCAGCGGCCAGAACCATGATCACGGCAAGACCGGCCGCAGCCAGTTTCGTCAGATTTGGCATGATGCGTGTGGCGGCTGGCAGGATCAGACCAAGAGCACCTGCGACTTCCGCAAAGCCAATGAATTTGATCAGCAGGAAGGGCGCGTTTTCGGCCCAGCCCATGCCCATCTCGACCAATTCAGCCGATCCGGACATTAGCTTAGTCGCGCCGGCCATCAGGAACATCGCAGCCAAAAGGGCTTGGGCGACCCACAGGCCAATATTCCAGCCTTTGCTGGTCTGTACGGGGTTTGTGTCAATCGTTGTCATCTCGTTCTCTTTCTAAAAATCGCTTATGCAGCGCGTTGTGATGAGAACAGTAATAAAGCTTTCCATCCGAGACATCATTATGTTATTTATTGATCAAACATTTACTATGAGTTGATGATGGACACACTTCTAAGCCTGCGTGTTTTTGCCGAAGTCGCAGAACACAAAAACTTCTCTGCCGTCGCAGAGCGCCTGAATATCTCGCCTGCGATGACAAGCAAACACGTCAAACATGTCGAGGCGCGCGTCGGTGCGCGTCTACTTAATCGCAACAGCCGGAACGTGAGCCTGACCGAGGCCGGCGCACGGTATTTGCTGACGATCCGCCCTTTGCTTGATGGCTTGGCCGAAGCTGAGGCGCAATTGACAACAGACAGCCTTTCGCCGCGTGGTACGCTCAAAATGTCGATGCCTGTTTGGATGGCAAATCCGGCCTTTGCTAAAATCTTGACTGCATATCATCAGCAAAACCCGCATGTCACGTTTGACATCGACCTGAGTGGCCGCAAGATCAACATGGTTGAAGAGGGGATCGATCTGGCGCTGCGTGTTGCGTTCAAACTGGACGATGGGCTGATCGCGCGAAAACTGGCAGAGGTCACGTTCCAATTGGTGGCGGCGCCCGCGTTCCTAGACAGTTTTGGCCGCCCCAAAACCCCCGAAAATCTGATCAACGCCCCGATGCTTGCCTATTCTCAAGTGGCAGCAGACGGGCGCATAAAATTTGGTGGTGAGAAAGGCGTGGATATCAAACTCAGGCCGATTTTGGTAAGCTCGAACGAAAGTATTCTTCATCAAGCTGCCGTTGCCGGCATGGGCTTTGCCATGCTTCCGAACTGGGTCGCTCAGGACGATGTGAAAGACGGCCGACTTGAGGTCGTGTTGCCCATGGTTGAATGGCCGAACTTGCATATTCAGGCCATTTACGCTGATCGTAGCTATCTACCTGCCAAGGTAAGAAGTTTCCTGGACTTTTTGGCTGGACCAGATGGGTTCACCGCCGTTTTGAAGTAGTGTCTCGACAACCAAACGTATGACCTGAGCGGCAAAACCTTTTAGCTTAACAAAATAGTGCCGCGCATCGCAGGTGACGGCGTTGGTCCCATTCTTGTCGTTGCTCTATTGCGACTGGCGAAAGGCGAGGATAGCGGCCGTTTAAACCAAAAGTATCGGCGACTGCTTCGTCCCGCGGACCGTAAGTTCGACAATCTCCATATTTCGCACGAGCGGCCAATGGCTGGAAAGCGGGCTGCGAACGCGGCATTCCGACGGGGTGCCCAAAGTCCGCTATGGTGAAATTTTTCGATGCGGGCCGTGGTGTGGCAGCGCCCACCAAACCGGTGTTGCCGCCCTGTGGGACAACCACGACGCTCGCTTTGCGACAAATCCTAACAATCTGTGAGACCTCTTGCGTCGTCGACGGGCGCACGACAACGAGCGCTTCACCTTTGAAATCGCCCATCCAATCGGTTAGGTGCGGGTCCATGTATTTGCCCGACAAAATGGAGTTCGGCGATAACACGTCTGTCAGTTGTCCGATGATATCCGTCATAACAGTTTAATCGCGCGTTCGGACGTGTCGCGAATATGTTGTCCGATCAAGCTTGAGGCCAGTTCAGCATCCCGCGCGAGCGTTGCTGCCATGATGTCGCGGTGCTCCTCGAACTTGCGCCCGCCCAGCCCCTCTGGCGTACGTTTTGTCACGAACCTGTATCGATCAAGTTGGTCAAACATGATCGAACGCAGACGAAACAACCATTGTCCTTGGCAGGCTGCGACGAGAGCCTCATGAAACTCCCGGTGGCGTTCGACCCATTCTGAATGACGTTCCATCCTGCGTTCCCATGGCAGACCTTCGATTAGGCTAAGACGATGGTGCACGGCAACAATATTGGTTTCCCAGTCTTCTCCGCCATGTTCGATCGCCTCGCGTATGGCGCGCTGTTCAAAACTGATGAAATGGTCGGTTATCTCGATAAGTTCTTTTGCAGAGACTGGCGCAACCCTGAAGCCCTTGCCGGCTTCTACTGTCACGAAACCCTCGGATGAGAGCTGTGAGAGTGCTTCGCGAAGTGTGCCTACTCCAACATCGTAACGCTTTGTCATTTCAGCAAATTTTAGCCGTGCTTCCGGCTCGAATTCACTGCTCACAATGTCGGTACGCAAACGGGATAACACATCCCGACTCCCTCCTCCTTCGGATGTTAAGGATGGATTGTTTGTCTGGTCCGAACTCAGAGGCGACACATGGCTCTCCCATCTTATCAATAATCGAAATGGCGTGAAGGCTAAGCCTCGATCCGCCCTACTGCGTGAAAGTTCGAATATCCCATATAATCGACAATAAATAGAACTTTCGAAAATATTTGTGTATTTTTCTCGAGCTCGAATGTACCAATATATGATTGACGGAAGAAGGGTATCCGATGAAGTTTGTCTCTTTCTCCCGCGATGGGCAGTTGTCTTGGGGGTGCCTCAGAGAGTTGGAACTGTTCGATCTGGGCGCACGTCATGGTCAGCAGTATCCGGATCTAAAGTCCTTTATTGCGGCTGGCATGCCGTCCGATATCCTTTTGAACCTTGGCGATCCTGACATGAGCATTGCGGAGGTAGAACTTGCGCCGGTTCTTCCGAACCCTGACAAAATTGTCCTCGCAGCCATCAATTACTTGGAAGACGAGACTGATCCGGACAAAATACCGGACTATCCCGTTCTGTTCTTGCGTTTGCCGTCCTCACAGATCGGCCACGGCGCGCCCTTGGTGCAGCCAAGATCCTCTCAAATGCTGGATTTCGAAGGTGAGTTGGCGGTGATCATCGGAACTGGCGGACGCCACATCGCGCAAGAAAACGCGACGAACCATGTGGCGGGGTATTCGATCTACAACGATGCAAGCGTGCGGGATTGGCAAAAGCATTCCCATCAATTCACCCCCGGAAAGAATTTTGTGGGAACCGGTGCGTTTGGCCCATGGATGGTACGGGCGGAAGACATGCCAGGTCTTGAAAAGGGGGTTGCCCTTATCACGCGGGTAAATGGCGAGGAAAAGCAGCGCACCAACACGTCGCGGATGATCTTCGATATTCCCTATTTGATTTCTTACATTTCAACCTTCGCCCCCTTACTGCCGGGGGATGTGATTGTCACCGGTACTTGCACGGGCTTTGGAATTACCCGTAACCCCAAGGAATTTCTGAAGCCGGGAGATGTCGTGGTCGTGGAAATTGAAGGCATTGGTGTGCTTTCGAACATTGTCGAAGCAGAGCAACCGACATGATCGACCCTATGAGCGAACAAGGGGAGGGAGCAATTATTTCCACTATTGTAAAACTTTCGAAAATAATTTGCACATCCGAAAATGTATGCTACCCAGTTATTATCAGTTAGAAGAGGGATGCAGCCATGGGCTATCTGGCAAACTCAATGGGGCATGTTCAACTGAACGTCGTTGATATTGATGCTCTGGTGCGGGAATCCTGTGATATCCTAGGGTTGCGTGTGACGCGGGAAGAAACAGACTGCGTTTGGTTATCTTCCAACGGGCGCATGGCAGAATTGGTTCTGCACAAATCGAGCGAGAACGCGATGCGGTCTCTCGGGTTCGAGGCCGTGTCCGAGGCGGCCGTAGCGGAAGCTGTGAGCCGTGTTGAAGAGGCAGGCTGCAAACTGGTTTCGAGTGAGCCAAGTCTGGACTGCTGTGTCGCGGGAATGCAGTTCATCACGCCACAAGGGCACACATTCGAACTTCATAGCCCTGTTCAGACAGAGACCTATGGCAATCGTCACCCAACCCCTGGAATGGCGCCATTACGGCTTGACCACGTTAACATTCTATCCCCTGAGCCCTCCGAAACCCGGACCCAGATGGAAAACATCTTGGGCCTGCGCCTTTCTGAGCGGATGGTTGATGATGGTTTGAACTGGATGCGCGGGGCCAACCGGCTGCATCATATCCTTGGAATTGTGAAAGGCGGCACAGGTCTTCATCATTATTCTTGGGAGGTGGCCGAGTTTTCGGATTACTGCCATTTGGGTGATCGTCTCGATACGATCGGCAAGAATTTTATCTGGGGTCCGGGGCGGCATCGGCCCGGTGACAACACCTTTGCCTACTACGTCGATACAAGCGGCGCGATGGTGGAGCTCGCCGGTAATATGGCGCTGATCAATGACGACGATCGGTATGAACCAAATATTATTACGGCTCTTAAACGACCGGAAAATGTCCGTGTCATGAATGTCTGGGGGGAACCCGCGCCATTGCCATGGCGTGAGCATCATTTCCCTTGGGCCTTACCCGCTGTCTAAAGCAGAAAGATGTATTGATGTTGAAGATTGGTATTCTGGAAGGCTCTTTGAGGAGCGCATCATTGTCCCGCGCGGCAGCACGTGCAGCGGCAACCCTTTTGCCCGATGGCGCAATCGCGGTGGCATTGCCTAATCCGGGAACCCTACCGCTGTTCAATCAAGACCTGCTCGATCAAGGCATGCCAGAGCCGGTCGAGGCATTGATCTCTGTCACTGAACGTGTTGACGCGCTGTTGATTGTGACCCCTGAATACAACTGGTCCATTCCGGGTGGGCTGAAAAACGCAATTGACTGGCTGTCGCGCAGCAATCCCAACCCGTTGGCGCACAAGCCTGTTTCAATTTGGAGCGTATCCCCTGGTCTTCTTGGCGGCGCTCGCGTGCACGAGAGTCTTCGCCAGACGCTGATGTCTCAGGATATGATCGTGATGGCGAAACCCGAGGTGCAGATTGCAGGTGCCAAGGGCAAACTGGATGTAGAGGCGGGCACGATCACCAACGCCGAGACCGAGGCGTTTCTACGCGCTCAACTCTCAAGCTTCACGGCATTTTGCAGCTCATGGAGCGCCGCTCCTACCTGATGAGAAAGAGGCAGCCAAATATGGAACATCCCCTCACATTTATGTCCGACGGTCTGAAGCTTTCTGGTGTGCTTCATGTGCCCGAAGATCGACAGCCCGGTCAGCGTCTGCCTACTTTTATTGTGTTGCACGGTTTTGTCGGCACCAAAGACAAATCTCACGTCGAGATCATTGCCCGTATGATTGCGGATCTTGGATACTGCGTTTTCCGGATGGATTTCCGAGGTTGTGGTGAAAGCGAAGGCGCGCGCGGTGAGGTGCGGTGTTTTGATCAGGTGGCCGACACTAGAAATGCCGTCACATTCCTGGCAGAACGTGAAGAAGTGGATCCGGCACGGATCGGTGTCACCGGTCACAGCTTTGGCGCTGCCGTATCCATCTTTACGGCTGGCGTGGATGAACGCATCGCCTGTGTTATGTCGTTTTGTGGGTGGGGCGATGGCGAACGCAAGTTCCGTGGCCAGCATCCAACGCCGGAAGAATGGGAAAAGTTCACTGGCATCCTTGAGAAAGGCCGTAAACACAAAGCGGAAACTGGGGAAAGCCTGTGGGTGTCCCGCTTTGACGTGGTGCCGATACCACCCGAATTGCGGGTCAATCTTTCGCCAAAGGCCCAGTTCGAGGTTCCGGTGGAAACGGCCATCAGCATGTACAATTTTCGGGCGGAAGACGTGGTTGGTGAGATTGCGCCCCGCCCATTGCTTCTGTTTCATACCGCACATGATGTGATCACCCCGATGGAACAGTCTATCCGTCTGTTTGAAAAGGCCGGGGCAAATGCCGAACTCATGATCCCGACTGGCATGTCGCATTTTCCAGTGTCCGATGAAGATCGCCCCCATACGCAAGCCTTGGTCGAGGCTTGGTTGAAAAAGTTTTTCCCCACTCCCCTTGGCACTGTTTCATGACGCTGTTTCGCGCAGAAACCCTCAAGGCTTATGTCTCAGCCCTGCTGCAGGCCGGAGGCTATACTGGCGCCCATGCGGACCGCACGGCGGATATCCTTGTTTGGGCCGATGCGCGGGGCACCAATTCCCACGGGGTTTTGCGCATTCCGCGCTATATCGAAATGGTAGGGCTTGGGATGATCAACCCCACGGCTGACCCTCATGTTACAACGCAGGATGGCGCGATTGCCGTAGTTGAAGCGGGGAAGGCACCAGGCCCCTCGGCCATGGTCGTCGCAATGGATACCGCGATAGACCTTGCGAGCCAATTTAACATTGGCTGGTGTTCTGCGCGCAATATCACCCATGCCGGTGCCGTCGGATACTTTGCGCTTAGGGCGGCAGAACGCGGCTGCATCGGGATCGTCATGACCGCATCGGGGCCACTGATGGCCTATCACGGAGCGAAGGTATCAGGCCTGTCGACCAACCCGATCTCTATCGCTGCCCCGTCGACGGGCCTTCCGTTGTTGCTAGACATGTCCACATCAACGGTCGCCTTGGGCAAGATTATGCATGCCAAGGATGCAGGTCTTTCAATTCCCCCCGAATGGGCGATCGATGCAGATGGTGCGCCGGTAACGGACCCCGCACAGGTTGCGACTTTGACACCCCTTGGGGGACCCAAGGGGTCGGGGCTTTCGTTGATGATCGAGGTCATGTCCAGCTTGCTTGTGGCAAACCCTGTGATCTCAACCGTTCTTGGCGGGGGTAAGGGAGCAATGAACGGAGCAGCGATTGCCATCAAAATAGATGCTTTTGGTGCACCAGAGGTTTTTACAGATCACGTCGCCGGTCTTGGCCAAAGGTTGAAAAGCCTACCCAAGGCGCCTGCGACCGATGAAATCCTTTTGCCGGGGGAACGCGGTTTTCGTCTGTCACAGGAGCGAATGCGCGACGGCATCCCTTTGGCAGATGGCACGCTGAAACGGCTAAAGAATTTGGGCGACGCGCTCGGCGTCGCACCCCCAGCCACCATCGAGGACGACCAATAGCAGTAACTTGAGCGTAGAAGACCGAAATGCATCCAGTGTTCTTGGGAGGGAACCATGGCAACAGTCAAAGATCACGGAGGACAAAGTAAAGCAGCGCGCGCGGTGAGTGGCGGCGTGCTTTTGATGGCGGGTTTCGTCATGCTGTTTTTCGCGTGGGGCTACCCGACCGGAACGGTCAATCAGATGGGTGCTGGCTTTATCCCCCAGGTGATTGCGATCCTGATCTGTTTGTTTGCAATTGCGATCATCGTCATCGATCTGCGCGCGCCCCAGTGGGTCGATGCTGGTGGGATGCATTGGCGCGGGCTTACTTTTGTCTCTGCAGCGATCATTCTGTTTGCGCTTCTGGTGGACGTGGCTGGCCTTGTGCCGTCGATGTTTCTGGCCGTCGCTGTGTCTATGTTCGCCGATGATCAGGCCCGTCCGCTTTTGGTTTTGATCTATACCGTCATCGCGACCTTTCTGGGCTGGCTGTTGTTTCTTGTGGGCCTTGAGCTGCCCATTCCGGCGTTCTGGAGATAGGGATGCTGGATCAGTTCCTCCTTGGCCTCTCGGTCGTCTTGCAGCCCCACGTGCTGATCTATGCCTTCTTTGGCGTGTTCCTTGGGCAGTTGATTGGCGTTTTGCCCGGGGTCGGCGCGATCACCGCCATTTCATTGCTATTGCCCGTGACCTTCTATCTGGATGCGACGACATCGATGATCCTGCTCGCGGGGATTTATTACGGCTCGCAATACGGCGGCTCGATTGCGTCTATTTTGCTGAACCTGCCGGGGACGCCGTCCTCTGTGGTGACTTGCCTAGAGGGCTACCCACTCGCGCAGAGCGACCGCGCGGGGCTTGCCTTGTTTGTGGCGGCCTTTTCGTCGTTTATCGGCGGTATGGTCGGCGTTGCGATCTTGGTTTTGGCAGCCATCCCGATGACGGTTGTCGCGCTGAAATTCGGAGCGCCAGAATATGCGATGCTGGTCATTTTAGGGCTCTTGGCAGCCAGTATGATTGGGACAGGATCGCAAATCCGCTCTTTCGCGATGGTCCTTTTGGGGATCGCGCTGGGTCTGGTGGGGGCGGACGCCACCACGGGGTATTACCGTTTCGTGGCGATGCCGGAATTGGCGGACGGGATCAGCTTGGTCTCCCTTGCTATGGGGTTGTTCGGTGTCAGTGAAGTCATCCGCAACGCGTCACGACGTCCAGCGGCGAACGCAGCGCCTCTAATCATCAAAATGCGCGATGTGATCCCAACCCGCGCCCAAGCGAAATCCTTGGCCTTTCCCATTGTCAGAGGGTCCAGCATCGGCAGCTTCTTTGGCGCCCTGCCTGGAACAGGTGCAGCCATCGCATCCTTCATGGCCTATGCGATGGAAAAGCGGTTCTCGAAGACGCCTATGAAATTTGGGAAAGGGCACTTGCCCGGTCTTGCAGCCCCAGAATCCGCAAACAACGCAGCGTCACAAACGGGCTTCATTCCAACGCTAACCTTGGGCGTGCCCGGTGACGCTGTGATGGCGCTGATTATCGGGGCCTTGATCCTGAATGGGATTATCCCCGGACCGCGCCTAATGGTCGATCAACCGGAGCTGTTCTGGGGCGTCATCGCGAGCTTCTTCGTCGGGAATATCATCCTACTGCTGATCAACATTCCGCTGATTAGATTGTGGGTACTACTGCTGCGCATCCCTTATCAAAAACTCTACCCGATGATCATTATCATGATCTGTGTGGGGGTCTATTCCCACCGCACCAGCGTGACGGACGTACTATTGACTCTGGCCTTCGGTATCCTCGGATATCTCATGAAGAACTACCGTTTCGAGCCTGCGCCCGTTTTGCTGGGCTTCGTGCTTGGCCCCCTTCTGGAAGACAATTTTCGCCGCACGATGCTGCTCTATGGCGGTGATTTCACAATTTTTGTGACCCGTCCGATCAGCGCTGTCTTGGTCGTCTGCTCTGCCCTGATGATTGTCTGGGCTGTCTGGTCAAGCCTGTCTCACCGAAGAATTCCCGCGCCTTCATCACCTTAGGCGCGGCGCACCTTATGGCGTCCGAGGTGACAGTTACAAAAGGGCGCAACAAATTGGGAGGAAACCAAATGTTTAAGAAACTACTGACGACCCTACCCCTTGTGGCAGCTCTTGCGCTGCCCGCATCGGCACAGGAATTTCCGGATCGTGCCTTGCGCATTGTCCATGGTTTTGGTCCGGGCGGAAACGCAGACACGATGTCACGGATCATGGCAGAAGAAATGTCCACAGGTCTTGGCCAGCCTGTGGTGGTGGAATCCCGCCCCGGTGCAGGTGGCACCGTTGCTTCGGGGTATGTGTCAAACGAAGAACCAGACGGCTACACCATGCAGCTGATGGTCGGTGGCCATGCGGTGGCCGCGGGTCTGTATAACAGTCTGCCCTATGAATCTGTGGAAGGATTTACCTTCATCTCAACGCTTGGTCAGTTCCCCTTTATGGTGGCAGCCCGTTCCGGTGAATACGAGTCCATGGAAGCATTGATCGCTGCGGCTGCTGCAGCACCGGGGACGATCAAGATCGGTCACTCCGGCGTGGGGTCCACCCAGCACCTGACGGGTGAATTGCTGGCCCTTCGTACGGGCGCAGAGTTCTTGCATATCCCCTACCAAGGTGGAGCAGCGGCTTCGACAGCTTTGATGAGCGGTGAAGTCGACGTCGTGATCGACACAGGAACCGTCATCCGCCCACAAGCCGAGGCGGGTGTCTATGACATCCTCGCCATCACCTCCGCCGAACGCTGGCCCGATGCCCCTGATCTACCCACTGTATCCGAAACGGTCGCAGAGGGTTTTGACGTCGTCTCATGGACTGGGATCGGCATGCCCGCAGGTGTTCCATCCGAGATTGCAGATCGTATCCGCGCGGAAGTCCACACGGCCCTGGCTGCTCCGGCTGTGAACGACATGATCGTCTCCTTGGGGGCTGAACCTTCCCCGTCCACGGGCGAGGAAATGACAGCCCTGATCGAAGGTCAGATCGCGGTCTGGACCGATGTGATCAACAGCGCTGGCATCGAAAAGCGCTAAACATCTTGGCCCGCCGACTGTCCTGTTGGCGGGCCAACCCTTTCAAGGAGCAGCAGTATGAGCACCACCAAACCTGAAGATCTCTATGCCAGCATGCTGCGCCAGACCCTCTATGTGATCACCACCACCCCGGCCCGCGGCGAAGGAATGCAAGACGTCCTGCCTGCCCATCTGGATTATCAAATCAAGATGGAACGCGACGGCATATTGTTTGGTGCTGGGCCATTGTTCAAAGAGGGCGAGAAAATTCCTTACGGCGGCATGATTATTGTGCGCGCCAAAAATGAAGCCGAGGCACGCGTCCATGCGGACGCCGATCCATTCCACGCCGCCGGATTGCGCAGCTACACATTAACCCGCTGGATGCTGAACGAAGGCGCAATAACCTTTACGGTTCGTTATTCCGACCAAACCGCCGTGATCGGCTAACCCCCACTCAGGAGACCGATATGTCGGATCAAAAACAGAATTTCATAGGTGGAGCATGGGTCGAGGGTGAGCCAGTGGCCAATATCAACCCGTCCAACACAACAGACATAATCGGCCACTATGCCCGAGCCAATGAGGCGCAAACACTGGACGCAATTGCAGCCGCCAAGGCTGCCTTTCCTGCGTGGTCGCGCAGCGGCCCGTTAGAGCGACATGCCATTTTGCGCCGTGCCTCTGACGAAATTCTTGCCCGGAAAGATGAGCTTGGAACATTGTTGTCGCGCGAAGAAGGCAAGACCCTTGCCGAAGGCATCGGAGAGACCGTTCGCGCAGCACAGATTTTTGACTTTTTCGCTGGTGAGGCCCTGCGGCTAACGGGAGAGACTGTGCCATCGATCCGGCCCGGTGTGGGTGTCGAAATTACACGCGAAGCCGTGGGCGTTGTGGGGATCATTACGCCTTGGAATTTTCCCATCGCGATCCCTGCCTGGAAACTTGCCCCGGCCCTTTGCTATGGCAATACGGTTGTTTTCAAACCGGCCGATCTCGTGCCTGGCTGCGCATGGGCGCTGGTCGATATTCTTCAACGCGCAGGACTACCGGACGGCGTTCTCAATCTTGTCATGGGCCGCGGCTCGGTCGTTGGTCAGGCCATTGTGCAAAGCGCTGATGTTGATGCGCTCACGTTTACCGGCTCGGTTCCAACCGGAACCACACTTGCGATGGACTCCGCCAAGCTTATGCGCAAATCGCAGATGGAGATGGGAGGCAAGAACCCATTTATCGTACTGGCGGATGCGGATCTGGATGTGGCCGTGGACTGTGTTACGCAAGGGGCGTTCTTTTCGACGGGCCAACGCTGCACAGCGTCGTCGCGCATCATCGTTGAAGACGCAATTCATGACCAGTTCCTGAAGGCCCTCAGCGAAAGGATCAGCGCGCTGAAGGTGGGCGATGCGCTGGACCCAGAGACACAGATCGGACCAGTCGTTGATCAAAGCCAACTGGCGCAAAATGAAGACTACATTCGGATCGGTGAGGCCGAAGGGGCGCGGCTTGTCACTGGCGGCGAGCGATTGAACCGCCCAACCGAAGGCTTTTTTCAACGCCCGGCCCTTTTTGCCGATTGCACCAATGACATGCGGATTGCACGCGAAGAAATCTTTGGACCTGTCGCTACAGTTATCCGGGTCAAGGATTACGACGCAGCGCTTGAAGTGGCGAATGACACGGACTTTGGCCTGTCTGCGGGAATCGCGACCAACAGCCTTAAGCACGCAACGCATTTCAAGCGGAACGCCGAAGCGGGAATGGTGATGGTAAACCTGCCAACCGCCGGTGTTGATTTCAATGTGCCGTTTGGAGGGCGCAAGGCGTCCAGCTTTGGTCCGCGTGAACAGGGGCGCTATGCCGCTGAATTCTATACAACAGTCAAAACAGCCTACACGTCGGCCTAAGCACCAAAGGACACTCTATGATCTACGAGATGCGCGTTTATTCCTGTATTCCCGGCGGCATGCCGCCCCTCTTGCAGCGGTTCGAAGAGACAACCCTAAAAATATGGGAGCGGATCGGATTGCGACCGGCTGGTTTTTTCACAACGCTCGTCGGGCCAAACAATCATGATCTGACGTATTTTTTGGCATGGGAGTCGCTGGCAGAGCGAGAACAGCTTTGGAATACCTTTGCCGCCGATCCAGAATGGGTCGCGGCGCGCGCGGCGCATCAAAAAGCGCATGGCGAGGTCGTGGCCAATATTGCCTCCAGCTTCTTGTCGCCAACGTCCTTTTCGACGGTCAAATAAGGCCGCGCATGACAAACCCCAAAACATCAGATCTCGCCCTCGCCGGCGTGCGCATCCTGGATCTTACGCGAATTCTGGCAGGCCCGTGGGCGACGCAGATATTGGCTGATCTGGGGGCTGAGGTGATCAAGATCGAGCACCCCGATGGAGGTGATGACACGCGCAGCTGGGGTCCTCCGTATGTCATAGATGACGCTGGGGCGGATCGGGGCGCCGCGTATTTTCATAGCGCTAACCGTGGCAAAAAGTCTGTTGTGGTCGATATTAGAAAGCCCGAGGGTCAACGGGTGCTCTGCGCCTTGGCGAAGACATCTGATGTGGTGATCGAGAACTTCAAGGTTGGCGGTTTGGCCAAATACGGCTTGGACTATACAAATGTCAGTCAAGTCAAACCTGATATAGTCTATTGCTCGATCACCGGTTTCGGGCACACTGGACCTTACGCCGACCGCGCGGGTTATGACTTTCTAATCCAAGCGATGGGTGGATTGATGAGTGTGACCGGTCAAAAAGAAGGGACTGCAGGCGCAGAGCCGATGAAAGTCGGCGTCGCGCTGACAGATATACTGACAGGACTCTATGCGGTCATCGGCATCCTTGCAGCCCTACGCCACCGTGATGCAACTGGTGAGGGGCAGCAGATTGACATGGCGTTGCTCGACGTTCAGGTCGCAACCCTTGCAAATCAGGCCATGAATTATCTGGCGACAGGGACGTCGCCTAGGCCACTGGGCAATACACATCCCAGCATTGTGCCGTATCAAGCGTTCGAGACCAGTGATGGCTATGTCATCCTTGCGATTGGCAACGACGGACAATTCGCGCGGTTTTGCGAGGTTGCAGGCGTGCAAGGGCTCGCTACGGATGATCGATTTGCGTCAAACCCTGAAAGGGTCCGCAATCGCGCAACGCTCATTCCGATCCTGCAAGGGGTGATGTCAGGACGCAGCATGAACGAGTGGATTGAGGCACTGAATGCGGCGCATGTTCCGGTCGGGCCGATTAATGATCTTGAGCGGGTTTTTGATGATCCACAGATCCAAGCCCGCGGCATGCGCACGGCGCCCATTGCAGCAGACGGCGCCCGTTTGCAAGGTGTTGCCTCGCCGCTGAAACTCTCAAAAACGCCACCGATCCCACCAATGGCGGCCCCCGACCTGGGCGCAGATACACTTGCTGTCCTACGCCAGCTTCTGGACCCAAGCGAGTTTGACATCAATGCATTGGAAGCCGCAGGTGCGGTGCAGTTTTGGAAAGGCCAGTCATGACCGATAAACTTCTTGTAACCCATGAAGACGGGATCGCCACGATGACGCTCAACATGCCAGAACTGCGCAACCCGATAACGGGCGCGGATGTTGTAGATGAACTCTGCGCCACGATGGATTGGCTAAACCAAGACCAGTCGATCCGCTGTGCGATCCTGACGGGCGCGGGCAAGGCCTTTTCATCTGGTGGAAACCTGAAACACATGCGCGATAAAGAAGGCATATTTGCCGGGGATGCCATCGCTGTGCGCAACAGCTATCGTGCCGGTATCCAGCGTGTGGCCAAAGCCGTCTGGTCCGTCGAAGTCCCGATGATCGCTGCCGTGAACGGCCCAGCCTACGGGGCTGGCTGTGATTTGACGTTGTTTTGCGATATACGCATCGCGTCAAAAACAGCAGTCTTCGCAGAAAACTTCGTCAATGTGGGGATTGTCTCAGGTGACGGCGGTTCCTGGATTTTGCCTCGTCAGGTCGGTCTATCACGCGCCGCTGAGATGGCATTCACCGCCGATCCAATTGATGCCGAAACCGCATTGGCTTGGGGCTTGGTCTCTCAAGTCACAGAGCCCGAAGGGCTGATGGACGCAGCCATGGCGATGGCACACCGCATTGCACGTAACCCCCCGCGCCAGCTAAGGCTGACCAAACGCTTGATGCGCGAAGGAACCGTTTCGACGCTGGATCAAGTTCTTGAACTGTCGGCGGCCTACCAAGGTGCCGTACATCAAACGCAAGATCATGCAGAAGCTGTTTCAGCACTTCTCGAACGCCGAGAGGGGAAATTCAGTGGTGCTTGAACGAGGTGAATGGTGCTGAGTTAAACGCTCAGGCCTTAAAGCAGAGGTTCATCTCCTTCTGATACGTGGCACCATAGTCTACACTGTTGGCGTTCAAGTGATATGCAGCGAAAGTTCAGTGTAAGTAGGTCCGCTAAGACTGTTCGGGAATGAGCGCTTCTGTGGCTTGAGTAGCATCGCAGCAGGAAATTTTCCACACGTGCAAAGCAATGCTGCATCAGCAATATGCTCAAACACCAGTGTCGGGAAAGTCCGCGGCCTTTGTTTCGGTCCAGCGTGCAGCGAAAGGGCGGTTCCTGTTAAGTGACTTTTAAAGGAGTTGGATGGCTGCTCCGGGAAAGTGAGACGCGATGCGGCGAAACATTCGCCGCAACTGCGAATTAATGCCGCGCCAGCGAAGGCTGGAAAACGAATGAGCGGAAAGTTCCGCGATGTGTGAGTTCAGCCGCGTCCAGATTTTGCGCTTGCAGCGAATGGCCACAAAGCGGGCTGCGACCGCAGAATGCCAACTGTGTGCTGAGAGTCCGGTTTGGGCCGTAGTCGGTGACGTTGTAACAATGCCTTTAGAAAATCAGTCTTACCCCCGCAAACATCTAGGTTCGTGATTTTTCGAAAGCCTCCCAAGCCGCCTCGAATTTTGGAAAGTCAAATTCGGCCTCGCGGGCGGGGCCAAGGATCAGCTGCTCCGTTTCTTGCATCTTCTGGATGGCACTGGCCAATTGGTCCACCACTTCAGGCGGCACGACCACAGCGCCATGTCGATCTGCATGGATCAAATCACCTTGGCACACGTCCAAGCCAAAAACCGTTACAGGGGTGCCAAGCTCGGTCACATGAACAAAGCCGTGACTGGGGCCAATGGAACCCGCAATCACAGGATAGCCCTCTGCCATATCACCCAGGTCACGCATCACGCCATTTGTCAGTGTTCCCGACAGGCCGAAGCCCTTGTGGATCGTGGTGTTTACCTCGCCCCAGAACGCCCCGATGGCATGCGGGAAATCCGTATCTTCAATCACAGCGACGCTTGGGTTTGCCCCCTCCGCCATGGATTTGTAATACGCCATGCGGCGGGCACGGATAACCTCGGGCGGATCTGTCGGTGGATTAACGGCCTGTATCTTCGCGGTGATTGCGTAGCCAACAACTGGAGGGGCATCTGGGGCCGAGCAGAG
>ENA-OUOG01002545-OUOG01002545.1-marine-metagenome-genome-assembly--contig:-NODE-2545-length-18638-cov-3.226981_pt1 | contig 18638 bp, 10 predicted proteins | sample MGYA00248635_ERZ508505 | MGnify/ENA primary metagenome ERZ508505 (study PRJEB26176, sample SAMN06267871) | marine metagenome | isolation source: Saanich Inlet, British Columbia, Canada | place: Pacific...
TTTCTCTTCGGAGAGCAGGAATAAAGTCCAAAAAGATCGATCTAGGACTCTGCCACAATACCTCCATCAAAGACTCATCAGCTAACGACAGGGATTGTTTTATAAAGCGGGCCAATTCATCCTGGGATGCTTCATCAGATATTAACGATTCAGTCAATTCTAATACGCCTCGCAGAGCGGGAGTCGTCCAATCGCGGTTAGTTCCTACTCTTAGAGCTTCATAGATCCAATTTGCATTAAGTTTTACTGAGATCCAGTCAAGTGTGGCCATAGCTGCTTGGATCTTTTGAATGTGAATGTTTCTAATCGGCAAATGTGTCGTTTTAAGAATTGGAGAAATCAATTCTTCGTATCGTTGAAACGTATCTCTATCACGACCGAACTCAGAGAGAATCACCACGGTCCAAGGTCTCGTATCGATGCTTCGTCCAGCACGACCTTTTCTTTGCACATAAGATGCCTTCGATCGTGGAGTCTTATACTGCATTACAAGCCCCACTTCAGGATCATTGAAGCCAACTTCAAGCGCTGAACTGGCGACAATTATATTTGCATTCGGTTTGATGCCTTGGTTACGAGAAGAAACTTGGTCAAAAATTATGTCGTCTTTGGTTAACGAGTGACCACTTTGCTTAAGCGAACTCCAATCCTGACCCATTTGCTGAGCAAGCCTTCTCGTCTCAACGTTCCAAGAAGTTCGATCTGGATCCCTCAATTCACTCAAGCTCTCCCGGTTAGATTGGCGCACCTGTCCAAATGACGAATCCCAACCTTCAGAATCAATGTAGTCAAAAAATAACCGATTCACTAAATCAAGATCATCGGTGAACGCAAAGATTTTTGGAGGCCAAACACCATTTGAACGTTCCTTCGAGTCTTGGGCCCTAGTCGCCAGCATCAACGATTGGATGGCTGTTGATAACAGCGCCTTCTTTGAGACAGGATCTCCTCGTAATACCAACAAATACTCACCCGATCGGCGTTCCATCTCCTCATCGAATGGAAATACATGTACGATTTTTTCCGAATTCACACCTATCAATTCAGAAAAAAATTCGCCCGGATTTTCGAGTGTAGCCGAAAGGCCAACGAACTTGGGAAACCCGCCTCGGATGCGATGCCTCCAACGCCTAAGCATTAAAGCGGTCTGAGCCCCAGAAGAGCCCTCATAAGTGTGAATTTCGTCCATAAGGACGTACTGGATAGTGGACTTCCGAGCAATTCCCAAAAGCTCGCGAGATTGTTTGCGAGACAAATGACGATTCATCATTTCGGCGCCTACAAACAAAATGTCAGGAAGCGTCTTTTGGAGTTGTTCTCTAGTGATCACAAACTCTTCACCCGGAACAGAAATATCGCACCGAGTGCAACGCAAAACTTCGCGGCCCAATGACCTATCGGTATCGTGCCAGGTGAGGTTGCCATCACAAGCCTCATTCAAGCACTTGCAAACGCCAGAACTTGGCATTCGACCCGAATCCTTAGGCGTATCCCCATAAAAAGTTCCGACGCGAATCGGTCGTTTACCTTCTTTTTTCAAGACAGCATTGAAAGATTTTAGGGTAATCAGAGTCTCACGTAGTTGGTCTTTGAGTAACTCGTTCCGAGGGTAAATGGCCAGTACCTTGACACCGGTGTGATCCCGTTCACGTATCGTCGCAGCTATACGCGCAAGCATTGGTAAGTAAAAAGCTAGCGTTTTACCACTACCAGTGCCTGCGGTAATAACTACCCCCTGACTGGTCGGATCAAGAATTTGCTGACATGACCGAACCTGGAAACCTGAGAGGCTTGATATTGAGGAGTTCAGCTCAAAAAAATCTTCGATGAATTTTTTTTCCGACTCTCCTACGCTCGAATCTGTATCGAACAGTTGATCAACTTTACGATCCCGAATTGGAATCATTCTTGGCCGACGCACAAATCTAAAATCAGAAACAAGACTCGCTGATTCGCTTAAACTTAGTCTCGGCAGTAGTTGTCTTAATGATGAGAATAAGAAAACAACATTGGCCATCCGTGAGCGGAAATATCGGCCTTCAGCATTTTCAAACTCTATTACAGCGCGATTCGAGACAATATCATTAAATAGTGACTCAAAGTCAGGCAGGTCAGATAAGATTCCAGACAGTTTTTCATAGAGCAAATTGACATAGAAATCCCTAGTCTCAGAGACCTCCACCACACCCCAACTAAGAGATTTCGCATCATGTTCTTCGATGATATCTATCGCGCGGGATAATAACTGACGCTCATTCACAACTTCACCGTCGCAGTTCCAGGAACGATCTTGAAAGTCGTGTCCCATCCAAGTGCCTTGAGTTCGTCTAATAACTCCGGTGTCAAATCACTTAGCTTTGCGGTTGTGAAAGGACTCCTAATATTTTTCAGTAGTGCGTCCAACTCCACCGACATGGTGATCTTATATTTGTTATACAGTTCCTCAAACCTTGGTCTCAGTTTCGCGATTGAAGGCAGATCTGTTTTTTTAGCAAAATCAGTGTCAGATAATGCCACAAATGTATTGTTAATTTTTTCCAATTCTTGAGTTTCGTTAGACGACCCATGCACAGAACGAATTGTCTGAATTGCAGTCTCATCTATTATTAGTGGTTGCCAGTTTCTCGCATACCATGATGCCCATTCATGTTCGACAAAACTTAAAACAACTTCCCTAAGTTCTGGGATTTTTTTTGTAATTGTTGATAGCCTTGCTGCGGATAAGTTTCGATCAAATGACTCATCAAGAGGTGAGCATGCTTTCAATTCTGACAACGCTCCTTTAATTTCGCGCAGTAACCCCTCGTATCCATCTATATCGGCTATCTTTTTGTTCAGAAATTGCAAAAGTGGCGACGCTTGGTCCAGTAAATCCGAGTGTTTTCTAAGTTCTGATGTCTGTGCACGAATATCGGTCTCTCGATTTGTCGCCCAATCAACATCAACGTTGGTCGGTTTCAGATCACTCAGATGAGAATTATACGAACGAGCCAGTGCACCAAAATTCATATCTGCACCTTATTTTCTAATTTACTCATCTGCTCTATCGCTTCGCTAACTGTTTTATCCCATGAAGATTGTTCATGGCGGCCCGTTTCCTCTTCTGATAAAGCACCTGATAAATATTTTTCAACTTTCATCCAATTCTGCGAAAAGATTTTTAAAGAATCGAAAACAGAACGACGAATCAAAAAGATTTCGAGCATTCCAACCGTCGCGTCATTCGATTTGCCAATAGATTCCATTAAATTAATAAAGCCAGAGATAGTATTGAAAGTGTCTTCGAGGTTAGACCGAAAATCTACGATAGCTTTTTCGATACTCGCGATCGGAATTTTAGAGACGATCTCACTCGCAAGGGGCGAAGCCTTAATATTGGTTATCAATTCAGAGAGGGATTCAAGTTCCAAGTCCAACTGTTCAATAGTAGCTATCCCTTCGACAGTGGAATAAATGAAATCATATTGTGCGTATTCAGCATTTATAGCCGCTGTAGTTAGTTCAAGATGTTTGACTGCCCTCTGGATAAGTTCTTTCTGAACCCAACGACTGATCAAAGGATAGTTTACAAAAGCACTATCGAGAAACAGCGTACTGTCCAATATTGGCCAGTCTTCTTTGTAGAAATTCTGTGCCGAACGCGCCAATGCCTCCAACTCAGGTAGCACGTCGTTGTTAATCAAGGTCGAATGATTATCCTGCACCCAAGAACCAAACCGCATCGCTTTTTTAGCGATTTCGATAGAAGCTTGATTACCATCAATCAATCCGAGCTTTAAAGCCATATCGACTAATTTTCCGAACTGCGCCTTCTGCCTAGACTCCCGATCAACAATCAATCGAGATAGATGTGCATCAACCCAGTCTGCGACGAAATTTTGAACTGTCAGCAAGTCAGTTATCAGATATGGAGCCAAATCTTTGTCGATAGAATCTTTGGCCAATTCGTCTCTAAAGGTGGCCAACCTCAGAAATGAAGAAATAATCTCCTTACTGTAATCAGGATTATTCTTATAATTTTCGTCAGTCAACAACGGAAGCGAATATCCGCTGGGAGGCGTCTGTATGCATGGCAATGACAAGTCTTCCGGGCTCAACAACGGTATATCGCGACCACGATTATTTTTTGTATTCCATTGAACGCCTTGTAATTCGGAATGAGATTTAACAAGGGAAACGAACAAACCCCTGACTTCCCGCGTATTGTCCTGATGTAACCTTTCTCCAGCCAACCAACTATCGCAATCAGCTTCAATCCGACTGATTTCAATCGAAGTTTTCGATTTAGAAGGCGGTTTTTGAGGTGGAGGAGAATCATCCTCAAGATTCGTGGGAATTGGTTGCGGTATTTCGTCACTGTCGCTTCCCTTGACGCCAGATAAACCGAAAACTTCCAAATATTGGACTGGCATGTTGGCCAGCGATGTCGCTAGATTTGGAGCATCACCACTCCACAGTCGCAACAATCGAGCTTTTGCCTCCGGGTCTGAAATTCCCGAGTCTTTTAACTCTCTTAATACGCCACCCACCCCGGTCAATCCTGGAAATAGATTGGTCTGAGGAAATCCTGGTGACTCCCACGGTGGATCAGCATTCAAAACCCTATGTATGACAGTTTTAATAATGCGTCTCGGTGAGAAAGATGCTGCGCCATCGTAAGCATATAAAGCGACCAGGGATCGAATAGCGCGCCTTGTAAAAGGAAACAGTAAGAATCCAGCGTTGCTTACGGAATCAACACCTCCCCATTCCGGCGGGAAGGGATAAATATCGATCTTCTGACCCTTTTCGTGCATATCATCTAAGGTCGCCTTTCCATAGCGAGCAGCATTTATATAACGCCCAATGAGTTCGGTCGCTTTTTCGACTACGGCCTCGGAGTCTCGTTCCTCAACCAAATTATCAATCAAGCAGTTCCCATCAGAACGAGTTCTAAGCGACGAGCGGTTATTGAGATAGCCTTGGTAACCGTTTGTCGTTGCGATAGCCGATAATACTTGGCATGTCTCTTTGCCTGAAACGGTAATTGCTGATTCAAGAAGACACTCGATCAAAACCTTCTCGATTGAGGAAATGGCGACCATATCCTCTACCAGAATTACCAGTTTACTTTCTGGATTCTTTTGCCACAGGTACCGTCGGATGTCGCGAAAAAGTTGTTGAGGTTCAACCCCCAAATTCCGGAACCACGTGCTAGCATAGCGCCGACTGGATTCATACATTGCTTCCGTTAGGATTTCGGCTATTTCTTCCTGAACCTTTCCACTCGAGATAGCTCGAGAATCCCTCAAATATTCTCTCGCTGACAGGTTTAGATCATCCGCCCGAATGTTCAAGAAATTCAGTTCTTTTGACTCAAATTTACCGCCAAATCCATCGACAAATTCTTGATCCACCCCACTACCAGTTTCACCCCCCGCTATCCACCGTGCAAACTTGAGGATCATCGACCCTTCCTGGAGTAGCACCCTTTGATACTCGGGATCACCAATTAAGCTCGGTAGCGACTTACTTCCATAATGTTTAGCTACTCTCTGATATCGATTTTTCGTCTCTTCGTCAGGAATCCAATCTGGGGGGGGATTTTTTTTCAGCGCAATAAACTGATCATATTTGTCCGTTAGCTCGTTCGATATTTCCAATATAAGTCTTTGGGCAATTTTATGTTCTGACTCGCCCTCTACAACGGAGGACACAAGACGTCTAACTTCGGAAAGATCTTTATCATCCAGTCCTTCAAGAATAGCCTCGATTGCGGACCGCAAACTCGCATTTTTTGGAATTCGGACCACGTGAAAAATGTCACGGTCATGCCTAGCTTTGATGGATGTGTCCAACCACCTGATGAGATGAGATTTTCCAGCGCCAGACTCACCTTCGATAGGGATCGGTCCATCGGTATTCGTAAGAACTTTGTGGAGAACATCTTCTACGGAAATCTCCGTTTTTACTCCACTCAAATCCTCCCATTTGAGAGTCATTGGTTCATGAATAGCGAGAAATGTACCGTCTGAGAGATCTTCTGCTTGGCTCGGAATACATTCCAAGATTTGTTTTCGTGAAGGCCAATATTTCTTTAGGTCAGACATTCAATATCTCCACCGAAGAAATTTCATCTCCACGTCCTAAGTAGTCAGGGGTGAAAACAATTCTATTTTTATCGTCAGATAGCGAATTAAATTTCAATAAGCCTTGCGCTTGTAAAGCATAGAGACCGGTACTCAAGGGCGCACCGATTTGATTGGGATCGTTACCCTGAAATCCAGTTCCACTTCGCGCACGCGAGACCAACTCAAAAAATTTGCCTCCATCAACCATCGGGACATGGTGCGATAAGACAGAAAGAAACCTGCCAATCGGAATATTTGTTTTAACACCAACCTCTTCCGCTATCTCGGGAAGAAAAGATTTTAAGAGCCTAACTGGATTGATGTACCAAGTATTGGGTGGACCAGGCTCTAGAATCCCTATCAGAAACAACCACTGGATAGTAGGTTTCAACTCATTCCCTCTGTTAGTCAACAAGCTAATAGGATTAGCCATTGGATCAACTAAGTCCTGATCGATGTGATTGGAGAAATCAGGCATTTGACGATTTAAGCATTTTTCAATATCAGTGTCTGACATTGGCTGCAGTGTTCGCGGAGTGAATCCTTGTACGGACATCAATACGCATGCCGCCCGCATAACTGATTCAGCATCCGTAGACGTAAAAAGATTCTTTGTCGAAGCTTTGTCTACCAACCATTTGGCTAAGCGTGACCCGAGACTTCCGGAGCCATACTTTCGGTTCCATTCGATGCCATTGGCGGTAACTATCCACAAATCTGACCCCAGCCAAAACCCAAAGAATTGACGCACGAGCTTTAATTGGTTCTCTGATGCGCCGAATGAATCCCAGTAGGCCATTTGCAAATCTTCCAAAGACTTAAAACTACGACCGTCTGTCTCAATTAGGCGTTCGATGTGCATTAGTTGGCCTAAAAATCTGCATGCACCATGAGCATTATTGGTAAGAGCCATTCACTACCCTATCGTAAAAACCACTGACACTGAGTGGCTCGTCGAGCCTGGTGTGCCAAAACCGTCCATCAGCATCGACAGCATAATCATAAGGACCGACTACAAACCTGAATGCATGCAGACTTAGCAATGGATCCATGTCATCGAGCCTCACATCCTCATCTAATATCAGCCATGAATTAAGAGGGACTTCATTTAAGCCTGGTTCTTCAAAACAGACAAATACTCGAGATGAATGTGACAACTCAGACACTACCGCATTCCGCACGGAATCTGAACAAATGACAAAGCCTAAGTCATCTCTCCGATCTAATTCGTGAAAAATCTTTGCCAAATGCTTAATTTCAGTTCTTGAGAGTCTCCCACTCTCATAAGAGATAGTATTCACCCGATATACTCGGGTCGGATCTCCCTTTAAAACACTACTGCGTGAGACACCACCAACCTGATAATTGATCGACTCCTGATGCCCGTTACAACCACGACAAACTCTTTCTGCATCAAACCCATCAAAACTGAAGTATTTACTCAAAGAAACACATAAACCAGGGTTGTTTGATGTAATTGCATCCGAAATTGTCTTGAATTCAGAGGATCCTTTAGCTAACTCTCTTTCACGAATTCGCTGAAATTTTTCACCCCAGAAATCTGGTGAGAAAATATCCAGATCTAGAATCTCAACATACACTTTATCTAACCCATCGAAGTCCGATTGGCCATCAGTATGATGGGCTGAATTAAAAAAATCAGGGAGGGTCAATTTCAAAATTTTGTACTTATGCAAAAGTAAAAGAGTTTTCCAGTTCCATTCTTTCTCGCGGTCGTTGTCAAAATCAGAATCCGGGTTAAGTGAAGTCAAATCAAACAATAACTTTCCATCTCTACGAGCAAGTGCATAACGCCTCATATTTTCAAATCGCACCTGCGCACGATTGATTAAGCCATCTGCTCCGATGATGGTTGGTATTGCCGCAGACAACGCCTCTTTAAATGTTTCATCGCTATATATAATAATGCTCGTGGCAGGCAATCCATCTCGCCCCGCTCGCCCGCTTTGCTGGTAAAATCGATCCAGACTTTCAGGGATGCCATAGTGAATGATTGAGCGAACATCGCCTTTGTCCATTCCAACGCCAAATGCGGAGGTCGCAACAATCACATCGACGGCATTCCCCTGCCAAGACTCGATGATCCTCCCTCTATCTTTATTATCCGTGGAACCAGTAAATAAAGCCTTTCTCGAGATATCCAGACCGTCTAACAAGCTCATGACACGGTCAGCGGTTTTTTTTCTATTTACATAAATAATTAAAGGCTTAGGGTTAGTCACAATTTCGGAAATAAGAGTCTTTTCAAGTTCGATACCCTCAACTCTTTTTATTCGATACGAGATTTCAGAACGGAGATAAGATGATTCAACGGTTTCAATCTGCCCATATCGGTCAAACAATTCGGTAACGTCAGAAACCGTATTCGCCGACCATGTCGCAGATAACAACATGACCCGAAAGCCCTCCCGAGAAACTCCTTTGAGCATATGAATTATCAAAGGAAGCGCCTCAAAATGATATCGAAAATCACCACCCCATTGGGCTATCAAATGCGCTTCATCAACTGCAAAACTTTTTAAATAGCCACCTGCAGAACTTTGCACGAGGGACTTTAAAAAACCAGCATCAAGGCTCTCAGGAGCGCAGAAGACAATTGGAATTGAGCCTGTTTCTATTTTCTGCCTAATTTGTTTTTTAAACTCATCAGAGGCGTTATCGACTGGTGGATAGGTAATCTCGGAAGGTGTAAGGCTTGTTTGAAATTCATTACAATATCGTTTCGCCAGCTCATATTTCAGACCCACGGTAGGGACTATGCAGACCGTGGTCCCTTTTTTACGATTTTCAAAGGACGTAACAGCTTCGACAACAAATGTTTTTCCCGCACCAGTTGGCAAGTTTATTAGTAAGACTGAATTTTTGTCGGACAGCAATACTGACCGGATAGCATCTCTCTGCCCCACAGAGTTGTAGCGTTCATAAGAGCAGTCTGGAATAGCTAACTCCAAAACCTTATCTAGTGGCCCTCCTGACACTACTCGCCGACACTCAGACCCTTTAGTAATTGAATATGCCATTGAGTCTTGGATTTTATGAGGAAAAATGTACCCCCCCCTCGCGAGAGAAAATTCTAAGAAATTAGACACCCATCTGGGAAAATCGACACTTTCCGGGGACTTTAAGACAAATTTATCGCCTTGAACGACCGATTGCTCGCACATGAAGTCAACAATTGCGAGAAGAATATCTCCTCGATTACTACCGTCATCCCCAAGTACTTTTAGTAACCGATTTTTAAAAAAAGATCTTGAACTATTCTCTAGAAGGCATTCGCGAACAGTGCGAAAAAATAAACTACTGTCATACATATTCAATGCACAAAAATTAACACTCGGGATGCTAAGAGGATCGGCATCTCTTCGGTATCCCAAGTCGATTGAATATGAGACACCCCTTTATCGATCACTCGGTCTACGGTATCCACCCAAGCATTTTGATCTAAAACCGGCTCGATAAGACGAGTCCAAACGATAGGATCTAACGGACCGTCTTCATATATTGCTTTGTCACGCGTTAATAGGTTTTCAATCAAGTTTTGGTCAGTAATAATATTTCCTTCACCATCCAACCACCTACTAGCGTATCTTCCATTCCTGCATTTCAAAGGGTCCTCTCCATTTAAAAAAGCAATATCGGAAGCAAATTGCATCTCAAAATAAGGTGAAACAGATCGCACATTTTGGAGATCTAATGACTTTGAATATCGGATTGATCCTTGGCAAATACCTCGTGCATCGACTCTAAGTAATTCCCAGATAGAATCCACGAATCGCGTGCCAATCCTAAAAGGTCTCAAATCCGTTGCACCCAGTACTTGTAATCGGTCAATAGAAAATAATTGCGTCCCAATCTGACCTAGCGGAAGAGAGGTATCAAGACCTGTGAAACACTTCTCTTTAAAGCTCTCCGCATCCACTAAAGTTTGCTGTGCTCCATGCGCAGATTCGACATATCTATAGCGAAACGAGCCTTCGATATCTCCGTCTCGAGCAAAATGTAACTGTGAGATCCAGGAGTCCATTTCTCTTCCCCCAACACCTGCAAACTCATAATCGTATTTCTCGAGTTGGGTAGCAAATTGTTTAGCTTCGACCATTTCAGAACCGAGGCTCAAAATTTCCTCTTGAACCTTTATACGATTCGATTCCGATTCAATGACACCATTTGGACCGATTAGCTTTTCGGCAGGCCAACTAAAGAAGGAATTAGTCCCTTGTGCTGCTATCGACTCCCACATGTCATCAAAAGATTCCTGAAGCCTGAACTGAAGACTCGCCACTGTCCGGCGAAACACTCCCAGGGTTTCATCCAAAACATTAACCCAGTGACTAACAAAAGCATTTTGTGAGGGCATTACAACAGCACACTGCACAGGTAAGACACCTTTAAGATTTGCGCTGAAGCGATTAACCCGACCCATACGCTGCTCTAATTTTAATATTGAAATCGGCAACGAATAGTGAAGGACCAACCTGTATTTACCATGCAGATTAAGCCCATCCTCAATGACTGCCCCTCCGATCACAATCCCACTAGAAGGGATTTTTTCCATCGAATCACGATATTCGTTCCAGATAGATTGCGTCGTGGTTTTCAAAGACTCTTCTAGCCAGATACCTTCTATTCGGTTGTCGCAAAAGATAATCACGAGCCCATCAGGATAATCATCCAACCAACCTTTGGCTTTTTTAACTGCAACATCTACGCGACACTCGCTCTCTACATCACTGATCTGTCTGAAGCGCTCTAAGTCTGACGAATTCAATAAGAATCCTGCCTTGAAGTCATCAGAATTGATGAACTCATATAAACTCAGTGGCGAACGGAGTAGGTTCGATGAAATCCCTCTAATCGTCTCTTTTTTATCATGCTCAGAGAGTCGGTCTGAAAAGGCGACCTGGTCAATCAGACCCAACGCCTCGGAATCCAAATAGCCGACTTCGCTCTTATAAACCAGACGATCAACCCCAGATGGATCAAGCCCAGGAAAAAGCACGGAAATACCAGGATGATCTCTTCTGTTACGAATCATCCTTCGGAACAGTTTGTAGTGGTCTGCCAAGTATTCTCTGAGCCTAACAATTGCTTCAAAACGATCACCTGGTGCATTTGAGTTTGAGAACATTTCAACGTGGGGCAGGAGGTCATCAATCAAATCTTCAAGATCTTTATCATTTGTGAACTGATCACGAAGTTCCAGCACGGTTGATTCGATTTGAATATCGTCATTTTCAGGATAAAGAGCAGCGATAGCGCCCGTTATCGATTCCTGATGGCCGAGACGTTCTTGGAATTTTTCTAGTCCGTTTACATCGAATGAAAAGAGACGACAGTCCAATAACGCCAGCATGCCTAGGTATGCAATTTCGTTGCCCCCGATTGGCGTTCCACTTAAGAGATAAGCTTCAGGCGTAGAAGCGGATACTCTCATGTGAGCCTCAAAAACTTCGTATTTTTCTTTTAGATCCGTGGGAACAATTTGGTGGCTCTCGTCCACCACCAATAACGTCGGTTCATTCACAAATTCTATCTGACACAACTCATCATGACTCACGATAGTAATCAGAGTGTTTACCGTACGATCAGGGTAAACTGAGATCACATCAGCGAGAAAAAACCGAAATGCCAGTTCTCTGACCCACTGTCGAATCAAGCTATCTGGAACAGAAATAAAGACATTGGATGACCGTTTGCGACGATTAATGTGCTCACTTATCAGCAACCCAGCCTCAATCGTTTTACCGAGACCGACTTCGTCTGCTAGTAAATAACGCTTTACAGTATCATCGAGTACCGTTTTGACGACGGCAATTTGGTGGGGCTGGATATCGACTCCGGTAGACAAAAAAACGGGGTAACCCCCACAAATCTTTGTCTGTCGGAGATACTCGCGAACAAAAGATTGGCGACCTTGATAAAAATTTATTGCTCCATCTGTAGCACGCGCTTTCAAATAACTACTCACATCGGGCCAAAAACTTGGATCGATCCATGGCACGAAAATTTGGTCCATTGCGCAGATTTGGTCTTCATATTCAGCATTCTTGCCACTACGGAAAATGACTAGATGTTGATTGTCGGGTCTAGGACCACCATAACGGGCACGACGAAATATTCCATGGTCAAGCTCAACTACGAAAACCACCATTTCCTCGTATAGATGTGCTTTTACCAACGACCCTACTGGTACGGTAATTCGGTTAGCGTAGGCGCGCAGTGGAGACTCAAAGAAACCAACCTCTGCATCTTCACCCGAGATTTTTATAACTTTGCCTACTCCGACGAATTGGGAAGTTTTTGACTTTACTAGCAACCCCTTCCCATCGGACATTCAAATGTCTCCATTCGTCAAAGACGACTCTGCCGAATCAGTCAAGAAATTTCGACAGACATGAATGACCGGGACAGCCAATAAGACCATCCAGAATTTTCCTAGCGATTGCCCCCACAAATAATCCAAGGTACCGAATGCCATCCAAAGGAATATGGCTGAATCCACAACCAATCCAACAACACTACTAGCTACAACAGCCAAAATTAGTCCTCGCTTTTGAAGCGGTGTATACACTGCCAAGTCAGCAAATTCAGACAGCAGAAAGGCTGTGACCGAGGCTAAAACAAGTGCAGGAGGAGAAATGAAAAATGCGATGGCTCCGCCAAGAAGAATGGCTACTACCGCGGCGATCAATCCCAAAAATCGCTGAACCAAGTCACGCAAGACCAGTGCCAAACCGACGATTAAGACACCAGATGGTGCTTCTAGACCAAAACCCACAGGCAAGATACAAGGGCCATTGGGAACACAAAAAGTGCCTACGTTCCCAATCATCCAATTAGCAACCGGGACGGTTAAAACGAATAGCCCGAAGAATAGAAAACCAATGCGCTTATCACTAGACACTTAAATACTCCATGAGGTCCGACGTTATAGAATTGGAAACTGATGTTCAACCTCAATACAAGAGTTGAGTTTGTTATCAAGCAATTTCAGTGCTTCACAATACCAAAACCCCGCACCTAAACTTTTTAAAATTTAGTTGCACCAAGAGCAGTCGAGGCCCTCAACAGCGAAAGATTGCTGCATCCAGAGTGTATAGGCTTCAGCAGTCGAGTTGTAAACGCGGGCAACCACCTTAACTTTTTGATCTTTAGTAACGGCCTCAAGATGGTCGTACAAATCTCTCAAGTTGAGACGACTTTTTGAATCTACTGAAAATATCTCGTTTCCAGACTCAAACTCGATTCCCGAACTATCGTCAAAATCCGTATCTATGCTCTCAATAACCAGGATTGGTGGAGGTATATTACCGTTGAAGAAAGAGGAATCATTTTTGTCATCTTCGGTAATCATAAGGCCGGTAAAGAATACCCATTCAGTTTCATGAAGAGATTTACCGCGCGACACAGGAATTTCAACCAACTCCTCTAACCCATCCCTTAGGATTGACAGCGTGACTCGGTCATCTTCATATCCGCGCATTGCATCTGCCAAATCACCATCGGTGTCGGGATGCCACAAATTGCCATTCCAGCTTAGAATCTCATCACCCATTTCCAACCCGATCGATGGATGAAACACGGCACCAACGATGCTACTGATCTCTTCATCAATGACCATGGTTTGAAACTTGAAACGAGGTCTAGCCGGATTCTTACCTACCGCCATCAACTCAGTGATCCGACAAATGTCGTGACTCTTGGTTAGAAAGCCGAGATCGCTTGAATTAAAGCCAGCAGTCATCATGCCGATAACCTTACCCGTTTCGCGAAGCACAACAGGCCCTCCCGAGCTTCCAGGCTCAACCACCGTGTCAGTAGTGAAATAACTGCCTTCAACATGAAAGTCTTTCTGCCCCGACAATACGCCCGTCGAGAATGTGAACTCTTGAGCATTGGGGTGACCTATCGAAAAAATCTTGTCTCCGCGATTGAATTCATAGTCACAATCTAATGATAACGGCACACGATCTTTAACCAGTTCTGGATCAACTTTGATGATCGCGACGTCGTACTTTGAATCAACGAAAACACGTTCTGCTTTCGTAAATTGTTTTTGATCTTCAAATCGCGCACGCAGGTTCGTGGGCCCATGACCTGATACGTGTGCGTTCGTAACAATCCAGCCCTTTTCACGATCAATCAAAAAGCCGCTTCCAGTCCATCGGTCCGTCGCATCATCATCCTCAAACAAGCCATGCTTTAGATGCGCCTTAATCAATACAACCGCTGATGACGCGTCTGCGATATGGGTTGAAGCTGTTTCAGCCAGAGTACCGCTGGAGATGGCTAGACAGCCCAATAATAGAGAACCGCGGACCACGGACCTGGAACCTCGCTTGAAGATACGAATAAGCACTTTACCCCCCATTTGTTCACCCTTATAACAGTTTCATTTCGAGCAATGAAAAGCAACTATGCGCTCAACTAACACATCGATGGGATTACTGTGGACTTTTGCTGTCATCGATTCTCTACTTCCCTCTCTATTCAGGCCCCGCCTCAAGTATTGTAAGACCCGCGTGACTGACTATATCCAAGCAGTGAGATGCATTTTCAATCGAATCTAGGACCTAAAATATATGGACATTACCAAGCACCGAATTAGCTCTCGTACCCAATACATTCAAAGCAGCAAAGCTAACAATAGTTAAGATTTATCCACATAAAAGAGCAATAAATCTGGGAATAACCTGGGAAGGACTTATCCACATTTTCATTTAGAAAAAAGGCGTCGGCGTCGCGTAATCATCGGAAAAATAGGTGAGAACAAAAATGACCACAAGGTATTTTCACGGAGAATGCGGTGTAAATCTGGCTTCCCTCTTTCCCTCTCTCCCTCTTATAAAGTTAAGTCTAGATATTGATTGGTACATTCCATCAAAACTTTGTAATAAGAATATCGTGTGTTTTTGAAGGGAAATAGGGAAAAGATGGCAATGCCACCCTTTCCCTGACAGAACTCAGAAGGGCAACCAATCTTCTTGTTCGACCGGACAGTCTTGTTGATGATACTCATCCCTCTCCACAAACAGACTTAACGGCAAGCAAAGCGTATTCTTCTGCCCAACGCCTGGAATAAAAGTCTTGTAGGTATGTTTATCTTTATCTCTTTTGGCCAGCATATGGGCTTCAAAAAGAGCTTTGTATACTGAGTTTGTTGCGCTCCCAAAGTGATTGCCAAGCATGTGAGAAAGCGTCTTAATTTCAGCTAGCACGCTTTGTCCATCCAAATAGACATACTCTTCATCGACCCAACCGACCAACTTTCCCATAGGCTCATTGATTGAGGAACTTTGACCGTCAGTAGTAACGATCGATCGTGACCTCCACCCGAGAGCATGCCCAATAGGCGCGGGATACTCCTGACTCCCCTTCGACACCAAGTGAGTTCTGCCGGAAGAAAAACACGATCGCAGTAAATCTACAAATCGATTAGCAATACCGGAATCTTGATTGATTCGCTGTTGATTTAATGAGACGACTTCTGCCACTCTCAAAATCTTACTATGCCATTCTTCAACTTCCGGTCTCTCCATGTATCCAACTGCGACTACAAAATCGGCAAATACCTCGAAGCCCAAAAGTAACGAAGCATAATTACTCCGCTGTCTCGCATGAACTTGTTCCCCGATAATCAAACGATCGTTAATACGTTTTTCGTGTAACTTGAACACCGCTGGAAGTGATGTTCCATCGTCTCGATATACTTTTTCCATTCTCGCGAGCCAACAAAGAAATTCTGCCATTAAGAGACTTAAATCTCCGTCGATCGCAAAATCTTGAAGCTGACTTAACTTTTCTTGATCAACCTGACCTTTTTGCAATTCAATAATCACCAATCTCGCTTGAAGAGAGTGTCCATTTGGCACATCTTCTCCCGTCGCTAGGATCAGTCCCCTTGGGACAAATCCATCTTTTAGCTCAGATGTTTGAGTCATCCTCCCGCGACCAGCTAAGTTCCCTTGAGATCGAAATAGTCTCTCAGCATTTGCATGAGCCTTGGTGGCACCAAGCGGTCCACCAGTTGCAACAAAATCGTCAACGACAAGCAAACTATCTTTCGCTAGGAATGCTAGTTTTTCATTGCTATTAGCTGTTGAACTCCAGTTTGCTGGAAGATGCTGATAGTCGAAATCAGCGCCGAAAAATGCCTGGGTAACTCCGGCTAGACAACTCTTATACGTACCAGTTGTGCCCTGCAAAAATAAAGAAAATGCAACTTCGCGAAACTCGGTAAGCACGCTCCGAAAGGCAGCGCAAAACAAAAGTAACCCAACACCATTTTCCTCAACGAGAGAAAAACACTCCAAAATCTCCTTGAGATCCACAACAGCAGAATCACCGGAATCCACATCCGGCAGGTTGTATTTTTTTAGGGTGCCAGGGACCTCGACAAGCATGTGATCAACACTACCGCTCGAACCAATTGCTCCACCCCCATGCAGGTAAAAGAGAGCCTTATCTCTCGTCACCCAACCAAGATGAGCGTGAATATGCTCATGCTTTGGCGAAGACTTCACTTTAATTGCAGTAGCAACATGACTATGCATGTTGCTACCCACATTGATAACTGGGCTACTTCCCCAGAGAATAGGCACCCACTTCATTGAGTCAAACTCTGACGCTTTGACCTCAACTTCAGGTAGCGGTTTTCCTGACTCGAGCACCCCTTTTATTTGGAAATATTTCTCTTGCAATAGCCCATCAGACTTAGTGACTTCCCGAGAAATATAAGCAATAAAGTTACTCAACTTTTTTTCGGAGACTTTCTCTTTCCTTTTCGATATGTAATAAAAACAGTCGTTGGAAGCCAGATACCCTTCATCCATGAGGAAAGACTCATGAACTGCTCTAGTGAGGTCACTTTCCTTTTTCAGAGAAGCAACCAGTTTTTCATTGTTTGTGGTGGTCATATTAGCGCCCTCCTTTAGCAGGGTATTTAAGAACGCTTTTTACGATGCTCTCGATTTCTCGAGGATTCTCAAATGGCTTATCAAAGCATTCATTTTGAATCACGTGTGCGACAGTTATTAATTCTTCGTACCCAAAACCCTTAGTGGCCCTGAGATGACAGAGACGTTTGAACAAAGTGTTATTTCGCTCTCCTTCGGGCACTGGTTCAAACAGATCGGCTTTGATGGCTGAGCGAGAAACAGAATTACTGTCATCCAAAACAGACCTCAGCGATAGGTAAAAATCTTGTGTCATGACCCTAACGCCACATTCAAGTATATCTTTTGGCCCACGATACCCCGACCAGTGTGGAACACAGTTTTCGCCGCACTTCCGATGAAGACTGGGAGGCAGAGCGTGAATCAAATTCGATCTTTGAAGAAAAACCCCTTGATGAGATGTTGAGTACATATCAGGAAACTCTTTACGCCCCGTGTACATCAGAGTGTTATCGGTCCAGGGTTGAAACCCCTGATCAGTAAGGGCGCCAGAACTGATCAACACGTCGCAACACGGACAGAAATCGCCTGTCTTTACAAGAGAATTGAATCCATCAGAATTCGAGTTAGTGTAAACATTTAAAACCGAAATGCCGGTCTCAGGTCCGGATTTAAAGCCAAGGAACGCGTTGTTATTTGAACGAATAACCTCGCGCATCACTTCAGGATCAGTTATTGGGCCAGGATAATCTGGAAAGGGACAACCCAAATCATTCACGACTCTTAAGGGAATACCCAGTTCCAAAACTAACGAAGCACCGTAATCAGCGAGCCACTCTCTATCTATTTCAGGAGGCATCGCGCTCATAAACAAGCTCATGACCGCACCTCCTGATGAGCATTCAAAAGCTCTACAATGTCTCCAAAACGCCAACCAACAATGTCTTTACCAATGCAGACTTCTGGTGGTAACACTCCAGCATTGCGTAGGTTCCAAATATGCTCTTCAGAACATCCGAGCCTTCCAGCAAGCTCTGCGATGCAAATTAAAGTAGCCTCATTGCGAAGAAAAATTTGTGAGCACATATGTGTCTCCTTTCAATCTAATACGATCGGGGAGACGAGTTGATTCATATAGCGACCCTCTCCCGCGAACATAACCAGGAGATGTCAGATGATCATTTATGGGATACGAGACACTCCTGAACCGTTTGTTTCAGTCGAGTGACGTCGCCAGTTTACAAGCACTCTAGGGGTTAGTGCGTGCGGCCCGTTCCAGAGCCCTGGGGTCAGTGCGCTTGCCATTGCGCTGTAATTTAGGGCCTCTCGGACCAAGTACATTTTTGGGCGCAAGAACCCACTTGCGCTGAAGTACTGTGGATTACCCTAAAGGCGTGAAATCGAGTTATCAACCTTTATATGCAACTAAACCCAAAAACTTTTGAAGAACTGCCGGCGAAAGAAAAAACTTAACATGGGTTTTAAAGTGGGTAGGAACAGAAAATTTTCCTGAAGCCTAGATTTTACAAAGAAAATTGGCGGAGAGGCAGGGATTCGAACCCTGGATAGGCTATTAACCTATGCCGGTTTTCAAGACCGGTGCATTCAACCG
>ENA-OUOG01002547-OUOG01002547.1-marine-metagenome-genome-assembly--contig:-NODE-2547-length-18632-cov-5.714848_pt1 | contig 18632 bp, 3 predicted proteins | sample MGYA00248635_ERZ508505 | MGnify/ENA primary metagenome ERZ508505 (study PRJEB26176, sample SAMN06267871) | marine metagenome | isolation source: Saanich Inlet, British Columbia, Canada | place: Pacific...
CGTCGTCGTCGTCGTCGTCGTCGTCGTCGCCGCCGTCGTCGCGCGTCTGCTCCAGGATGGCGGCGGCGATCCGCTTCCGGCGCTCGATGGCGCGCGCACGCGCCTCCCACCCCCGAGACGCAGCCTCGCGCGAGCCCGCGAAACGCGGCGCCGCGCCGATCGGGCCCGCAGCGCCGGGCTCGCGCACGCGCGAGAGCAAAGCGCCCGTGTCGGCCCGCCAGACGTGCACGGCGCCGGCGTCGTCCGCGGACGCCGCGAGAGGAACGCCTCCGCCGGTTCCGTCCAGGAACGCCAAGCACGTCACGTGAGCTCCTCCGTGCGCGTCGTGCGTCGCGAAGCAGGGCGCGAGCGCGTCGATGACGTCGTCCCCGTCGCGCCGGTCGCGGAGCCGCCGCGGCCCGCCCGCGCGCCACACCTTGACCACGGAGGAGGCCGGCGACGCGTCGCCGGCGCCGCACGTCGCCAACCAGCGCTCGTCCGCGGACGACGCCAACGCGGAGACGCCTCGAGGGAAGACGCGCTTTTTTTTCACCACGTGAAAATCGTCGGGGGCCCGTCCTCTCCTCTCCGCGTCGGACGGCGTGAGGAGCCTTTCGGCGCGGGTTCCCGAACGTTCGCCGGCGACGGGAAACGACGAGGCGTTATCGTTTCCCGTCGAGTGGTGCGCGCGCCACGAGCACAGCGTCTCCAGGCGCAAAGCCCACGGCGCGTCGTCGTCGTCGTCCGCGAAAAAAAAGGCGTCGTCGCAATCGTCGTCTCGCGCGGTATTCGTCGCGCCGATTCTTTTGGTTTTTCTTCGCATTCTGTTCTCGTCCGCCTCGAGCTCGCGCGCGTCCGGCGCGGGGAGCCAGCCGTACGGGTCGCTCCCCTCGTCGCGGTCAGAGGAGGTCGCGGTGAGCGTCCGATGGGAATCGGAAAAAACCCCGGCCCCGGTCGGAATCGAACCCGGTCGCGAATGCTCCGCGGTCCAGCCGTCGAATCGCGCCGCGAAAAGAGCCTCGAGCGCAAACGCGTCCGGCACGGAATCCCGCAGCGCGCGGAACGAAATCTTCTCGCCGAGCACGGGGTAGATGGCGAACGCTAAAGTTAGCGCCAGGTGCTCCTCCTCCTCTTCGTTTGATTCGTCTGACACCGAAGAAGAAACCGCCGACTGATTGCTCGACGCGACGGCGAACAGGGGCTTGAGTCTTGGAAGCGCGCGTTTGAACACGTCGTCCGGCGCGAGCCTCTTCGCGGCGGCGGCGACGAGCTCCGCCGCGGCGACGCAGAGCGCCGGGCACGGCGCCGGCGCGAGCAGAATCCGGAGCAAAGGACCTGGGGGTGCTGGAAACGCCGGAAACAGCGACGCCAGCAAGGTCACGCGGTCGAACAGATGGAGCGTCGCTTTTAGCGCCGCAACCGCGCCGGACTCGCGCGAGAAGTCGCGACGCGTCGACGCGGAGGTCTCGCGTACGTCCTCTGAATGTGTGAATTTTTTTCTCCGCCGCATGGGCGTGAGCGACCAGCCGCCTTTGCACGCGGAGCCCTCCGCCGCCGCTACCGCAGCCGCGGGGGTCACGATATCGTCGTCGTCTTGCGAGATTTCGGCGCGTCGCGCGGCGGAGGCGACCGTGTCCAAGTGCGTGTCCTCTCCGAGCGCGCGCGTCAGCGCCGGAGCCACGAACGCGTTGAAGTTGTTCGCGCCGAAAGCCTGGCTGACGCGTTTAATGGCAAACGCGCTATGTTCGCCGTACGAAAGACGCCGCAGCAGACCCTTTGAAAAAATCTCGCGAACCGCCACCGGTAAAGCGGTCTCGCTTAAATCGGCTTCGGCTTCCAACGCGAAAGCCGCGGCGCGAGCGGTTTTCCTCGAGACGCCGGGTCTTAAACAAGCGAACACTTGAGTGTCGCGAATGGACGATAAATAAACGTCGTCTCCGAGCGCGACGCGCGCCGCGCGCATGACCGTCGGCCGGAGCATTGAGCGGCGCAAAACGTCGCGCGCGCGCGCGCGAGACGCGGTCGCGACTTTTTTTTCGGTACTATGTGTCTTCGGCGACATGAAGGGCCTCGAATCCGGCGATTCAGACGATTCCGACCCCGACCCCGACTCCGACTCCGACTGCGACTGCGACGCTGAGCCGTCGGATTCGGATTCGGATTCGGAGTATTCGTCTTCGGCGTCTTCGCGCCTCGTCCCCGCGAGCGCGTCGCGGAAGAGCGGCGGGAGCGCTTCGTTTGCCACCGCTTTCGGCGCGCGGCGCGCGACGCGCGTCGCGACGGAACCGATCAGACGCGAAAAGGTCTTCGCGAATCGTTTCGAAAAAGGGGTCGAGAGCGTCGAGAGCTTCCCGATCGCCTCGCGCGCCGCCTCCGCCGCCGCCGGCGCGACGAGCGCCGTCGCGTCGACGTCCGACGCGCAGGACGCCAAAGCCGCGCGCGCGGCGCGAACCTTCGCCAGAGGGGAAGCGACTCCGCGCGGAGACGAATCGCCGCCGCCGTGCAGGATGGACAACGCCGCGGCGGCGGCGCGAACGCTCGGGGAGAAAAACGTCGAGTCCAGCGCCGACGCCGCCGTCAAAGCGAAGTCGCCATTCTCTTCGCCCGTCGCGTCGTCGTCGTCGTCTTCGTCGTCGTCTGCGTCCGGCGCCGCCGCGCCCGATCGGAGCAGACCCCGCACGATCGCGCGCGCCGCGCTCGGCAGCGCGTTCACGTCCACCGGGTGCGTGTTGTCCGTGACCAGCCGCGCGCAGCTCGCGTCGCGCGCCTTGTCCTCCTGCTTTCCGCGCGCGCCGACGAAAAGGGGCGCGTCCGAGTACACCGCCGCGAACAGCCTTCCGAGCTCAGACGCGTCCGCGTTACAGTCGGACTCGAACGAACGCGCGCGTTTTACGTTTGAGCGACATTCGACGCTCTTTTTCGAAGACGCCGCGAAGTGCGGTCCCGGCGCGATTTCGCGCGCCAACGCGTCCGGCGACGCGTACGGCGTCCCAGTCAGAGAGATGGGATCGTCGCCGCGTAACGCCGTTAATGTCGGGTCTTTATCGTCTAACACTTCGTCTTCGTTTATGAAGGATGAAGATCTCTCCGATGACGACGACAGAGGGAGGACGTTTCTCGGGACGCTTACTCCTCTTCGCGGGTGCGGGTGGAAAAAAACGGCGACGCGCGCGTTCGCGTTTGGTTTTCTCGCGTCCGCGGGGGGTACCATGACGTTCTTCTCCGCGATCGCTTTCGGACCGAACAGACACACCCCGAACGTCAGGTCGATCCACTTGGGCAAGAAGTGAGACACGCGATCGGATTCTAAAATCGCGCGGTGTTTTTTCACGAACGCAAACGCGTCGTCGCCCCAGCCCAAATCGGACGGCGCGCGCAAATCGCCCAAACGACTCGACTCGTCTTCTTCTTGCGCGCCACCACCTTTCGGCGGCGCTTGAAAAACGCTCGGGTCGTCGTAGAACTGCGGAATCGCCTCGTCCGGGGACCAAGCGTAGAGGCGCTCGACAGTTGCCGGGTACTCGTTCGCCACGAACCGCGAACGCACGCGTTTCTTCAACTCAACGACGGGCGTTTGTCGCGCCAAATAAACGCACGTCGTCGTCTCGCACAGGCACTCGTCCGACACGTGGTGCGCGAATTTTGGATCGGCGTGCTGGAAGGAAAAATCGAGTTGTGTATCGCCCTTGGTCAACCGCCACTTGGTCTTCGTAAGGTCGCGCCAACCCTTTTCCTTTTCTTTCCCCACGGCGTATCCGTCATCGCCGCGTCCCGGAATAAAACGCGCGCTTTCGCGAAGCATGACGTCCGGGTTTTCGGTAAAGTCGGCGACCCAAGGCACGACGGCGTGCCGATCGCGTCGCCCGCGGAACCGACCCGCGCGCGCGTTGATCACCGTCAGGTACTCGAGCGTGCTCATCGCGCCCAGCCGCCACGCCTCCGTGGCGGACGCGAGCTCTGTTTCTTTTTCTGTTTCTGTTTCTTTTTCTTTTGCGAACACCGAATCGCCACCGTCGGAAACCCGGGCGTCGGAAAACAGCGAAGCCGGGTCGAGTTCGACGCGCGGCGAGTTTGGAGCGCCGCGCACGACGACGTCGGAGGCGTCGAGACGCCCGCCGAAAGATACGCCGGCGGCGTGGAGCTGGGCCAACCCGGCACACATCTGGAAACACACCAGCTTTTTCTGCGCGTCACCCGCGAGCGCCTCCGGGGTCCCGGCGAGGATCGAGCGGAGCGTGTGCCGACGCTCGAACGGCGGCGACGCGACGAGCACGGCGAGTTTCTTTTTTCTTGATTCGGCGGCGTTCGTCTCGTCGCGAACCTCCGCGACCCCGATGACCCGCGCGACGTTGGGCGTCGCGAGTTTCGCGACGCTTCCCGTGCTGGACCGTCTTTTTGAACGCACTCCACAGTGCGGCTCGGGACCGACGAAAAAACGGCGAGCGGTCCCTTTAAAAGACGTCTCCAGTTCGATCTCCGGCGCGAGCGCGGCGAGCGTCCGCGCGACGCGCGACGACGCCGAAAAAAACGTTACGTTTTTTTCACTCGGCGGCTCAGCGTCGGAGTCCTCCGCGTCTCGCGTCTCGTCACGCGCTGATCTTCCCTCGGGTTCAGGAACCGTCGAAGCGCGACTTTTTTTTTTCGCGTGAGCTCCGCCGACGCCGAGGTCGCCCAGGTAGGCGGCGAGGCTGAGGCTCGCGCAGGCGTCGGTGTCTCTCTCCGCGGAAGCGTCGTCGTCGTCGTCGTCGTCGTCGTCGACTTCAGGCGCCGCGCCGCGCTTCTCCGAGACCAACCGCTCGTACGTCGCCCTCGCGTCGTCGCTCCACGGCACGAGCGTCGCCGAGAAGGGCAACGCGCGCGAGCCCTCGTTGTCGTCGAACGTCTCGAAGAACGTGCGGCCCTTCTCGTCCTCGAACGCGACGCGCGCGCCGGGGGGGATCACGGTTTGCATGTCGTTTTGACTCGGCGCGGGACTCGCGCGGAAGCTGTTTTTTCGCGTCTTCTCGGCAGCCCACTTCAGAGTGTCTTCGTCACCCGCGCGAGGTCACCGCGCCGCCGCCATCGCGCCTGAGCCCGCGTTTGCCCTGCGTCTCGGAAACCACCAGGAATAGCACGTAGAACACGGCGGCGAGGATGACGGCGGCCAGGACGCGTTGCTGAAGAGGTACGCGTAGGGTCGAACAGAGGGGTGGATCTGTTAACAACGATGTCGATCACCGCATCCTCGGAGCGAGTCGTCGCGACTCCGTGGTGGGGTCACACGCGTCCTCGCTCGCGCGCACGTGGGTCTCGTACCTGTATCTGGCAGTTGCGTCTGCGCTGTCGCTCCTCCAGCCGTTCGAAGTACCCGTCGTCGTCTCCGCCCTCCTCCTTCGCCCGGCGCATATCGGTCTGGCGCCGCGGTTTGAGCGACGCACGAGCGACGAGCGGAAAATACCTTCGGAACGACTGTCACTAACTAGTCGAGAGCGCCCGAGCGCTTTGCCCCAGTCTATGCTTGAGTTAATTTCCCGGTGCAACACGCCCGCGCGTGATCGAGAGCTTATCCAAGCTCGGCTCGCTGACGCTGACGCATTCTCATCTGCACGGATCCCCGTCGTACGAGTCAACGCACACAAGATGGCCGCCACCGCCACCGCCTCTTGCGTCTCCGCCAAGGTACGGATCGCGCCGGCGAAGCGCGCCGCCGATCTCGCGCGAATTCCCCGCCGCGTCTCGCGCGCAGCGGCGCGCCGCGCGCGCGACGGAAAACCGCTGCCAGCTGGACCGAGCGCTCGAACTGGCTCGGCGCGCGTCTCCCGCGGGAACGCCCCACTGACCCTCCCGATCCCTTCCGTGACCCTCCCCTGTCACACCGCAGGCGCTCCGCGCCACCAAGGCCATCGCGCCTTCCCGCGTCGCCTTCGCCGCGAAGCCCGCGGTACGTTCGGCCCCACACCAAACGCAACGATCCGAAACACGGCTTCGCGAAACCTAAGGAAACCCAGTCACGCGCGTTGAGGCGAAGGTTTAAAACTCGCGAAAACGAGCCATACAGAGCAGAGCGCTTGTTGGTTTTTTTTCCACAGGCACGACTCCGCCGTCGTCTCGCGCGCCTCTCTCTTTGCCTCGCTTCCGTCGCCTCTCGCTGACCTTTCGCCTTTTCTTTAAAAACGCCCTACGTGACGCCGACTCCAGCTCCGCCGCAACTTGAAGAACGTGACGACGCGCGCGCTGTACTTCCCCACGGACACGGAGTACATCGCGGCGATCGGCGCGGATTACCCCGACGCCGGCATCGCGAACTGGGAAGAAGCGCGCTGCCTTTTCTCCGACCACGGGTACAACATCCTGGACATCCGCTGCGAGGCGGAGATTGACCAGATCGGCAACTACCCGAGATCGCTCCCCTCGGACCACTTCGGCGGCAAGATCTACGAAGTGCCTTTGATTTTGGCCAAGTCTCAGTACGACTCGGAGAAGGGCAAGAAGGTTATGAAGAACCAGGAGAAGAACGAGAACTTCCTCAAGCGCGTGGGGGAGATCTTCCCCGATAAGAACGCCAAGATCATCGTTTCCTGCTCGGACGGGCGCAACCGCGCGATCCAAGCCCTGGAAGCGCTCGATTCCGCGGGCTACGTCAACATCGTCGGTCTCAGAGGCGGGTACAACATGTGGAACCGCACCTGGGACGCGAAGATGCGCCGCCGCAACCTCCCGGGTGACTTCCAGGAGGAGTGGCAGCACGGCGCGGATGGCTGCGGCGTGCACGCGACCGGCGCGACGTTCCAGAACCAGGACGCGTTCCAGTACGCGGACTGGAAGGATGACACCGAGTGGATCACGATTTAAAGTATTCGCCATCGATGATTCTTTTTGCGAGAGCGAGACGCGAGAGCGACGCGCGCGGGCGCGACGATAGCGCGATTGAAGTGAAACACACCGATCACCTTTATTGACTCGCGTGAGACATACGGGTATTTAGTCAGCCCGTCCCTTCAGCCCTTCACCAGGTGAAAAAAAAAACCAAGCTCCGAAACACGCCCACACGCGCGTCAACGCTTTTCCGCGGTTCGTTCCTTCCGTTGTCGCTTCGAACAAATCGAAGCCACGACGCACAACGCGGGTGTCGCGTCGTGCCGGCGGGATGGCGCCGGACGCGTTCGACGAGGACGACGACGCGCGCGCGGCGCTGGATGAAGAGGCGGCAGCGTCGACGCCCGCGTCTGTGTGGCTGGAGGAATCCAGCAGAGCGCGCGCGTGGGCGAATCTGTTGTCACCCGGCCTGCCCAGGCACAGGGACGCGCTCGGCGACGGGCTCGCGCCGAGGCCCGAGGTGCGCGCGAGGCTCCGAGCGCACGTCTCTTCGCTGGGCCCGCCGCACACGCTCGTGCTCACCGGCCCCGAGGGCTCGGGCAAGACCACCGAGCTCGCGGTGCTGGCGGACTGGCTGCGACGCGGCGGGCGCGAGGATCCTCTCTATGACGACCGTTTCGACGACGACGCGGCTCGCGACGGCGCGCCCGGAGAACGAGCGCGTCCTCCTCCGACGCTCGAGACGGGAACGGGAACAAACGAAGCACCGTTTCAAACGCCATCGGGGTCCTCCGCGAGTAAAAACCAACACGACGGGGAGCCCCCTTTCGTGCTCGCGCACACGTTCGCGGACGCTTCCTTCCCGCAAGACACCGCGCACTTCCTGGAGAAGGCGTGTTTAAGGTTGAAGTTAGCATTCGGCATCGCGGCGCCCCTCCCGCGCGACGCCGCCGACTTGCCGGAGTGCTTCGTTAAGTTCCTGGAGACCGCGGCGCTGCATCGCCGAGTCGTGGTCATCGTAGACGCGTGCGAGTCCGCGCGGTGCGCGCCGTACGCGGGCGTCGGCGCCGTCGCCGTCGCCGGCCTCGACCCGAGAGAAAACGCGCCGGCGGAATTTTTTCTCGAGGAGGAGGAGCGAAAACAGAAACGCGTCTCGAGAGACGCGGAGGTTCCGAACGACGACGCGTCGGACGTCGAGGGGGCGTTTTCCGACGGAACACGCGCTTTCTCGACATCCAACGCCCACCTCGTGGATCTGCGCGAGCACTTCAGGTGGCTCCCGCAGTCGCCGCCGCTCGCCGTGCGGTTCGTGCTCGCGTGCAGAGAGGCGGCGTCGGAGGGGACGGAAAACGCAAACGCCGAGGCACTCGTCGCGCGCGCCATCCAATCCGGGGCGCCCGCGTCGCGCGCGTCGTACGCGATGCCCCCCCTGACGGTGGAGCAGACGCGCGCGGTGCTGGCGAGCGCCACGCCCGCGCCTCTCGGTGAGCCGAACGGGCAAATGTTTAAGAACAGCGCGTCCGCGCTCGAGCGCGGGCACCACCACTGCCTCGAGACGGCGGCGGTTGTGAACGCCGCCGAGCGGAACGGCGCGACGCCTCTGTTCGCGCGCGTCGCGTCTCCGTTCGTCGCCGGGCTGTGCGCGGCGACCAAGCACGGCGCGTGGATCGCGGCGGGCGGCGAAGCGACGACGACGAACGAGGAAGATGAGTTCTCGGGGGTTTTCGGAGAAGGTCTCCGTTCGGGTTCCGAGTCCGGCGGAGGCGCGAAAGAAAAAGAGAGACGCGCCGAGCGCGTCGTCGTCCCCCCCGCGGTGGCGGCGGCGGTGCGCGCGTCCGCGGGCACGGCGTTCGGGCTCGTGCACGGGCGTCTGGGTGCGTTCGAGCGCCGCGCGGACTTCGAACCCAGGACGTTACGCGCGGTGTGCCTGGCCTTTGCCGTCGCGCGCTTCGGCGTCACCGAGCGCGAGGCGCGGCGCTTGGCGCGGCGAATCGTCGACGACGAGACGGCGCGCCGAAACGCCGCCTTTCCGGATTCGCCCTCCGCCTCGCCCTTCGCGGACGACGCCTTCGACGCGGCGCTGCGGGCGCTGCGCCCTTGGCTCGCGCCGTGGACCACGCGCGCGTCGTGGGCGGCGGAGCGCGTGCCCTTCGAGGGGGACGAGGACCTCTTCGACGCCGAGAGTTTCGCTCGCGCGCGGAAAAAAGAAAAACGCGGCGCCGACGAGGAGGCTTCTCGGAAGGACGCTTTTCGATTCGGCGACGGCGGTTCCGACGGACGCGACTCCGCCGGCGCCGAGGACGACGACGACGTCCCCCTGACGTTCCGCGACGCGCCGACGCGCGCGTGCGTTTTGCGGCGGTACGCCCCCCCCCACGCGCGCTCCGCGCTGGACGGCGAGAGCGTCAGGCGCAGGCTCCACGCGGACATAGCCGCGTTTTTCCTGGAGGAGAAGGGCGACGACGCCGGCGAAGAGGAAAAGAACAAAGTCGAAAAGAAACGCGTTTTTTTCCGACTGTCGCGTCGTCTGACGCGCGCGGCGGCGTGGCACTGCTCCGCCGCCGAGGACTACGCGTCTCTGTCTGCGCTGATAGGGGGCTCACCCGGCGCGGTCGCCGCGTTCGCCAAACCCGGCCTGCGATCGGAGCTGGCGGTTCTTCTGGCAAACGGCGCGGGCTCCGCGCCGTCGCCGACAACGTCGTTGATCTCCACCGCCGTCGCCGAGCGCGCGCGCGCGTGGCTTGATATGTCGGAGGAGGACGAGACGGAGACGGAAACGGACTTGAGCGCCGTGCGCGAACGGTCGCGGCGCATGGCAGCGCACTCGGGCCGATACGCGGGGTGTTGCCTGGCGCTCGCGTCGGTGTTTTGCTGGTTGAAGACGCCCGAGTCGGCTCTAACGGCGCTGGCGGCGGCGACGGAGCGGTTCGGACCGCCGCGAGGGCGCAGCGGCGTGACGTGCGCGCTCGCGCTGGCGCGGTGCGAGGCGTTGTGTCTCATGACGTCGCGGTCGAAGCGATGGTTCGAGAGGTCGTTCCAGGGGGCTTCGAGGTTCGACGACGCTTCGAGGTTCGACGACGCTTTTTTTTTCGGCGCCGGTGGTTCCGACGGACGCGACTCCGACGGCGCCGCCGACGACGACGACGCTTGTCCTACGGTGGACGTGGACGGCCGAGCGACGCGCATCGACTCGGCCCTGCCAAAACTCGCGAAGGACGCGTCCGCGGCGTGCGAGACGTTCGCGGCGGCGAGCTCGGGGGACTTCTCCGGCGTGTTCCCGTCCCCGTGGCGCGAGACGCTGTTCGAGTGCTCGGCGTTCGGAAGCGCGCTGCGTTCGCCGCCCACGCTCGCCGCGCTCGCCGCGAGCGCGCGCGTGGACGTGGTTTCGGTTTTGCCGTACTCGGCGGGACCCGGCGCGTTTGGCGGAAAAGAGTGGGTCGAAAAGGAAAAGACTCTTTTCGACGCGCGTCTGGAGGAGATTCGCGCGTGGCGCCGCGCCGCGCTGGCGACGGCGACGCCGCGTGTCTCGCGCGCGCTCACGACGGTGCTGGACAGGCGCTCTCCCGCCGACTCTTTAACGGCGAGCCGCGTGTCCGACACCGCCGCCCGGGGCTTATCGTTCGAACGCGAGGAGGACGCGGCGTTTGGCGCTGACGACAATCACGGTTTCCCGCGGTTTCCCGAAGCATCGCGCGATAGTCTCGTCTCGCCCACACACGAGGTCCTCGGCCTTGTGGACGCGTTGCGCCGGCGCCGCGACGCCTTCGACCCGCGCTCGAGCCCGGAGGACGCGCGGGACGCCTCGGACGTTTTCGTGGCGGTCGCCGCGGCGCTCCTCGGGGACGACCACCCGGAGACGGGCGCGGCGAAGACGGTGGCGGCGGAAGCCGCCGCGCGCGCCGTGGTGGACGGCGGCTTCGGCGGTTTCGAGTCGGAGATGTTCGGAGATCACGTCGACGGTGACGGTTCGTTAAAAGAACCCTTTTCGTCGCGAGGGAAGGAAGAAGAAGAAGACCACTACTCGAGCCAGATAACAACGCTCATCGCGTGGTCTAAACCCGCGTACGCGTTCGCCGAGCGCTTCTACGGCGCGCGCTCGCTCCCCGCCGCGCGCGCGGCGTGGTGCGTGGCGGAGGGTGTCCGAAGGCGCGTTTCCTCCGGCGCCGACGGGTCTTACTTCGGAGACGGCGCGTTCACTCCCCGCCGCTCGTCCGCTAAGTTCGGACGCGTCTCCGCCGGCGGCGCGGGCGCGCGCGCGGCTCGGCCCATGTACGCGCAGGCGCTCGGCGCCACCGTCGCGACGCTCGGCCCGGCGCACGAAGGCGCGGGCGAGACGTTCATCGCCGCCGGCGCGCTTTCTCGATCGGAGCGGCGCGCGGAGGAGGCGCGCGCGCTCATCGAGGAGGGCGCGCGCGTCGCGCGCTCGAACGCCGCCGCCGCCGAAGCCGAACGCGACGCGCTCGTCGCCGCCGGGTTCGAGGCGCTGGAAGCATTTTCGCTAAAAGACGCGCACCGCGACGTGCTCGAGCGCGTTCGACTCGGCTCGGAGACGTGCGTCGCCGCCGCCGAGCGTCGCCTGCGCGTCGCCGAGCGCCGCGCGGGCGGCGGTTTCGCGAAGCTCTCTTTGCTCGCGCGCGACGACGGCGACGCTTCGGGGGCTGAGGTTTTGCTGCGGAGGGCTCTGGCGTGTTTCGAGCGCGCGTTAGGCCCGGGATGCGGCGCGTGCGCGCCGCTCCTCGCGGCGCTCGGTCGCGTCGCGACGGATCGGGGTCACTCAGAAACCGCCGAGGCGTGTTTCCGGCACGCGCTCGGCGTCGACGAAGCCGCGGCGAGAAAGACTCTTCGTTTCCGAAGAGACGGTCACTCCGTCTCGCTCACTTCGCGCTCAAACATTTCAATCGTTTTCGCGCACCCGCGCTCGGCGTCGCACCTCGCGTCCATCGCCTGGTCGCGCGCGCGCGCGAAGGGCTTGTCGCAGGCGGAGGTGCTCCTGCACGCCGCGCTGGACGCGGCGGCGTCGGCGGCGGCGGTTCCGCCGGCGGCGCGCGACGCTCTCGAGATTTTGAACCAACCCGAAGCCTCCGACGACGCCGACGACGAGCGCGCGTCGTTGGCTTTTGCCGCCTCCGACCCGGGCGAGATTCTAAACGCGCTCGGCTTGATGTACTCGCACCAGGGGCGTTTCGAGGAGGCGGCGCAGAGGTTCGAAAGGGCCATCGCGCTCGGCGCGGCGCGCGCGCGCGCCGCCGCGAGCGACGCCGACGCCTATGAGCAATTAGTCACAACGACCGCCGAGGCGACTTTTTCAAACGACTTTCCGTCGGAAAGTTTCCGTTCACAGACCGCCTTTCCTTCCACGTTCGATCAAACGTCCCAAAGGAAGCGCAAGATCGACCGGCGCACGAAGCTGGTGGCTTCCGCGGACGCGGCTCGGCGCTGGCGCGACGCCTCCGCGCTGACCAGCGCGGCGCTGGCGAACCTCGGCGTGCTTCGTTTCAGGACGTCCTCGGCGCGCGACGTCTCTTCCGGCGGCGGGTGCGCTTCGTTTTTCCACCGCGCCTGGACGTACGCGGCGAACAACCCCGATCTCGGTCCTTCGCACCCGCACACCGCGTGGGCTTACGCGTGGTTCGAGGTCTGTGGGGGCTCAGAGTCGGTGGCTTCAGACGCGGGAAAAGCGGTGGACTCGATGCTGGATGCGACGCTCAAGGGGGAGTGGGGGGGGTTCAACGTGCGCTCGAAAGCCGGGACCGGGACCCCCGCGTTCCGCGAGTTGTTCGAGACCGCCTGGGGCTCTTTAGTGGGCGAGACCTCCGCTTCGATCGCCGACGGGGGCCGTCGCGACGCGGGGCTTTCCGTAGAGCCGTGTTTGGTGGCCAACGACGCCACACCGCGCAAAGTGCCGGTGCTCGCCGAGCTCGGGTCCTTCGCCTCTTCGCCTTTGCGAGGCGGGGGGGTGTTTTCTTTTCGCGAAAAGACGTCGGCGGGAGACTCCGGCGGCGGCGCGATGACGATGACGAAAACGAAAACGCTCGCCGCGAAACCTCCCGCCGTCTCCGTCGCTCTGGAACATCACAGGCCTGCGTCGGTCGCGATCGCGTCGTGGCGCCTGTTCTGGAGCGAGGCGGACGTCGCGCACGCCGTTCGGCTCGACCACCTGGACGTCGACCTCGCGCTCGCCGCCGTCGTGGACGACGTCGCCGACGGCGCCGTCGGAAAGCTTTCCGAAAAGCAAACGACGGTTTTCCCTTCTTCCGAGAAGCGACGCGACGAGGCTCGCGCGAAGGCGTTCGCGGCGGCGGCTCTGAGCGCGGCGCGCGCCGCCGCGAACGCGTCGAGCTTCCTGTTCGACGACTCGGTGTGGGCGCGGCGGTGCGACGGCGGGGACGGGAGGACGCTGGACGCGCGCCTGGGGGAGACGGGGACGCGTCGGGACGGGGACGGGGACGGGGACGCGTTCGAAGACGCGTTCGAAGACGAACGCCGAGCGGTGGATGACGAAGATTCCGTCTCCATCCGCGGGGACGGAGATCCCGGGGACGGCGATCCCGGCGATCCCGGCGACGGCGACTCTTCGGTCGAAGACGGCGTCCCGGGAGGGACGGCGTCATCGGCGCGGCTCGCCGCGGACGTCCCCGCCGACCCCGCGGACTCGGCGCTCGTCGCTCAGTCGTTCGTCGTCGCGCTGCACGCGGAGACGGAGGCGGAGAAGTCTGCAAACCCCGAGAACGAGTTCCTTGAGCACTACCGCGCTCAGCTCGCGGCTCGCCTGATGCGCTCGAAGGAAGAGAGCGAGTGGGAAGCGACCAAGACACGAGTCGAAAACGCGTCGTCGCGCGAGACCATGGCGCTCATCGTCCGCGACGGCGACTTGGTGGGTATGGCGGAGGCGATCGGCGTCGTGGAAGCCGACGATCGAGGCGAGACGAACGATGACCGCCGCGAGATTGTCTCGACGCGCGTCTCGTCCATCGCGGGCACGCGAACCGCCGTCGACGCCGCGCGCGCGTTTTTCGTGGACTCGTCTTTCGAGGCGGGCGCGCCGCGCGACGCGATGGCGTCCACGAAAAATCGAAAAGGCAAAGAAGACGACGACGGTCGGCTGGAGGAGCCGTTCCTCTGGGCGCCGGGCGAGGCTGAGCGCGCGGCGGCAAAAAAGATGGCGCTCGAGGACGCGCGGCACGCCGCCGCCGTGGCGCGCGACGAGGCGCGCCGCGAGATGCTCACCGCGCAGCGCGAGAGCCTGGCGAGAGGCGCGCTGAGGAGGAGCGGCGGTGATAAAACGAGCGCGACGGAGACGGACGCTCTCCCGAGAGCGTCCGTCGACCGCCACGACGGAGACGGAGCGCGCACCGCGGAGGCGGCTCGCGCCGCCGTGGAAGCCGCCTCCTTCGCGGTGCGCGTCGCCTCGGAGGCGCTCAAGAGCGGCGGCGACGTCGCGTCTCGCGCGGACGCCGTCGCCGCCGCGACGCGGGCGGCGCGCGATTTCGCGCTCGCGCGATCCTCTCGCGATCGCGTTCGGTCCTCGCGGCCCTCGACGGCGTCGAAACTCGAGGCGTTCAAGAGACGGCGTTCCAGAGACGCCGAGAAAGAAACGCCGACGCGTTTTCTTTCGCGGCCGGGCACGGCGCGTTCGCCGCCGTTCGCGATTGGTTTCGCGACGCGCGACGAGAACGACGACGTCGTGACGTCCGACGGTCGTCTCGATCTCGAGCCGTCTCGATCGCGCGACGACGATTTCGCGTACGCCGAGCCTCCGGAAAATCTCAATCTCGCGCGCGCGTCTTCTTCCGCGTACGGACCGTATCTCAACGGATCGGCGCCTGCGCCGTCCGCGTCGCCGTTCGTCGGTCGTCGCGGAAGACCGTCTGAATTCGTGCGAATTCAACCGAATTCGCGCGGTGTCGACGTCGGGACCGGAGAAGACGTCACTCGGCGCGTCTCGATTCCGATGAGTAGTAACGTCTCGGACGAGGTCGTCTCCGTGCCTGTCTCGCGCCTGCTGAGCTGGGTCGACCGCGGGTTGGCGGTTCGGGACTCCGCGGGCGTTCGCGACGCGGGTTTTCGCGAAAGCACGGACCGTGAGACGCTTCCGAGATCGCCCGCGGACCGCGAAGGTGGCGGTCGACTCAGTTCAGCGCGTCCGAGACTCGGATGCGACTCGGACGGCGAAACGTTCGACGCGGAGTTTGTAGAGGAGGGGGACGCGGAGTACGTCTTCGCGAAGGAAAGCGTCGCCGGAGACGTTCGCGTCGCGCCGCGCGGAGGTGGCGATTTCGACGCTCGCGATTTCACCGACGCTCGCGCTTCGTCGAAGATCGGCGCGATGCTCGCCGAGGAGCGCGCGTTCAGGACGCACAACGCCTCCGCGCGTCTCCTCGCGGACCTGAGCGCGGCGCGCGGCGCGCGGCGGCTCAGGGAGAGCGTCGACGCGACGCCGAAATCGAAAGCCTTTTTTTCGGCGGCGAAATCGAACGCCTCGAGGGCGCGGCCGGCGTCGGCGGCGGCGGCGACGGCGACGGCGGCGGAACCGCGACGGCCGACGCTCGCGTCGCGGCGGCCTTCCAGCGCCGCCGGGTTCGCGGCGGACGCGCCCGAGGACGAGCGGGTGTGGAAGGCGCGCATGCGCGCGCGCGTCGAGGAGCGGAGGCGGAAACTCTTCGGCGTGGGGGGAGGAACGAAGTAGCGTAGCGGAAGTTGTCGATGGGAGCGGAATCGAATCCTATCTTCACGGCGTGGTTTGCAACAGCTTGACGATGAGCGCCTTTTTGTCGTCTCCCTCCGCCGGTCTCGCGCGCCACGCGCGCGCGATCTCAAACAGTTGCGCTCGGTCGAGCGTCTCGAGCTGGCCCGTGAGCTCCTTCTTCTTCGCAAGAAACGTCTTCTCTCCCCTTCGCAAACCTCCGGCGCCGCCCGGTCCGCACGCGACGAGTATTTTCGTCAGCTCACCAGTCAGCCTTCTCTGCGCGCAGTGCCCCGCGACGGTGGCGTTCCCCACGTCTCGTATCTTCAAGTCGACTTTCTTCGAGTCAAGCAACTCACCTAAAGCTTTTCTTCGACACCCGTACGCGGCGAGAATCGCCGGCGTCGACCCGTCGCGTTTGTCCTGCGCGTCGCCGTCGGCGCCGCATTCAAGCAAAGCGTTGATGGCGTTCGCGGCGTCGGAAAACGCCGCGTGGTGTAACGCGGTCGCGCCGTTATCGTCCGTGGCGTCCAAGTCCGCGCCCAGCTCGTGTAAAGTGAACACGCTTTTGGGATCGTCGCGCTGCGCCGCCAAGATCACCGCGGTGTTCCCGCCGGGGACCCACATCTGCTTCGCCTTCGGGTCGATGCGGGATTTCGTCTTCGCGTCGACGTCCGCGTCGGGCATCTTCGCCAGCACAGAGAGCGCGTCCGCGTTGCGCGCCTCGAACCACCACGTCTCCCACAGCGCAGCCTTCGCCGCGCGCGAGGAGGCGTCCTCGGAAGCGCCCGCCGAAGGCTCGGGGGGAGACGGCCCGGACGCCTCGTTCTCGGTCGGCACGCTCCACGAGACGGTGGATCTGCTTTCGCCGCGGGGACGGGCGCGTGACCCGGGCCCGCCGCTCGAGGCGCGGCTCCGCGGACGCGCGACGAGCGAAGGGGCGGTGTGGACCGACGCGCGGCACGCCGACGCGCGGCACGCCGACGCCATGACCGAGTGGTGTGACTCGCGCGTGCTCTTGTGAATCGGTGTTCACTGGACTTTTATCTTTCGTCGCCGACAAGGCTTCGTTTCGTTTCTTCAAAGCGCGTGCGCGCCTGGGCGCACATCGCCCGGCGCGGCGTGGCGCGCGGTGTCGCGGCGTCGGTCGCCATGGTCGACTCCGAGGATAGCTTCGTGACGGACAGCGATTTCAGCGACGGCGAGGGGTCGCGCGGAAGCGACGCGGGGGAGATCTCGGGTGACGAAGGGTCCGACGACGTCAAGAGAGACAGGTACCTGGTGCTCTCCGCGTTGGGCGCGGGGGCGACGGCCTCGACGTTCCTTTGCCTGGACGTCGAGCGGGAGAACCGACCCGTGGTGGTCAAGCGCGTGCTCAAGAATCGCACGCGGACGTTACCGAGGCCCGAGGATGTCGCACGAGACGACGACGAGGCGGCCCCCTCGGGTCGGTCGATGCGAAACCAGAGATTGACGCCCTTCGAGTGCGAACTCGAGGCGCTGCGACGGTTGCGCGACGTCTGCGCGTCTCACGTGAACGTCGTGGGGTTCCTCGACGTGGTGCACGACCCGCGCGCCGCGCACGTCGCGCTCGTGCTGGAGTACGCCGACCGGGGGGACCTGAAGCGAGCCGTCCGAGAAGCCGCGGAGAAGGCGAAGAAGGCGAAGGCGAGAAAAAACGACGACGACGTCTCCGACGACGACTCCGTCTCCGGCGCGTTCGATTTCGATTTCCCGGCGCTTTCGATCGAGCGCACGCGGGACATCGCGCGCGACCTCCTGAACGCGCTGGCGTTCATTCACGAGCACGGCATCGCGCACAGGGACGTGAAACCGGAAAACGTTCTGCTGTGCGACGACGGCGCGGGAGGCGTCGTCGCGAAACTCGCCGATTTCGGGTGCGCGACGACGTTTGTCCTTCCCTCGCGAGAAAAAAACCTCGCGAAAAAGAAAAACGATTTCGATTTCGTCTGTCTCGACTTGGTCGGCACGCCGGCGTACATGCCCCCCGAGTGCGCGTCCGGCGAGGCGCACGACCCGTTCCTGGCGGACGCGTGGAGTTTCGGCATGACGCTGTACTTTTGCGCGTTCGGCGCGCCGTTCGTCAACGGCAAAGACGCGACGGAGACGCTTCGTCTCGTCGCGTCTGTCGATCGCGTGACGTTTCCCGACGACTTTTTGATGAGCGACGACGAAAAAAATTTCGACGCCGGAGACGAAGAAACCGGTTTCTTCGCGCCATCGTTCGATCGTTCGGCGTTCCGGGACACGCTCACCCGCGTGCTCGAGCGCGACCCGAGCGCGCGCGCGCGCGTCGGAGATCTCAAGCATGACCCGTGGATGACGCGCGGCGGCGAGTCGCCGCTCACAGGCTGGGGCGCGGCGCGCCGCGCGAGAAAAAGGCGAGAGGAGCGGCGAGAATCTCTTTCGCCGAGTCATCACGAGAAAAAAGAAAACGCATCTTTTTCTGAGGTGGGTTCCATCGCTTCCGACGCGTTCGCGGCCGCCGCCATGCGCGTGTCGCGGACGCGGAAGACGTTCGTTGTGGAACAGGGCGAGACGCTCTTTGCCGCCGGCTCGGAAGCCGTCGCGGCGTTTTTCGTCGTCGAAGGGCGCGTCGAGGCGTCGATGACGCTTCGCTCCGGAACCGTTTTTGAAAACGGTTCTGACGGAGTCAGTCGGTCGCGCGCGGTGCGCGTCGTCGGGCCCGGGGGCTTCATAGGGGACACCGCGATCGTCAAGCGGGAGCTGAACCGGATTGACGGCGACGCAGGCGGCGACGACGGCGCCGCGGCGGCGCGGGATTCGTCACGCGAAATTTCGTCCCACGAGGTGACGGCGACGGCGACGCGGCGCGCGCGCGTGGTGGCGGTTCCGGCGGCGGATTTTCTGCGCGCGTGGCGCGCGCGTCCCCCCGCGGCGCGGCGGCGCGCGGAGGAGGAGGCGCGGAGGCGCCTGCTGTTCTTCCGCGAAGTTTCCGGGAAGCTGCGGGAGCAAGCGTTTGGAGACGCCGCGAGCGGAGGCGAGGACAAAAAAGAGGCGGCGGAGGCGACGGCGGCGGCGGCGCCGCCCCTCGACGCGAGTCCGCGAGTTCGCGACGTCGACGTCGACGTCTGCGATGGTACGTCGCAGACGTTTTCGGTTTTGTCGACGCTTCCGGTTTCGTCCCCGAGCG
>ENA-OUOG01002548-OUOG01002548.1-marine-metagenome-genome-assembly--contig:-NODE-2548-length-18609-cov-13.987481_pt1 | contig 18609 bp, 10 predicted proteins | sample MGYA00248635_ERZ508505 | MGnify/ENA primary metagenome ERZ508505 (study PRJEB26176, sample SAMN06267871) | marine metagenome | isolation source: Saanich Inlet, British Columbia, Canada | place: Pacific...
CAAATTAGAAAATAACCCCCAGTGGATAAACATGCCAAAATTACTTTGATCAAAAAGTTTTGCTCGCTCACTCAACATTGCAGTTGAAGAACTTATTTCTTCACCCCACATCTGGTCCATTGATTTTTCTCTTAATTCATCTTTGGTAATTTGAGCATTTAGTGTGTAGAGGAACGAAAAAATAAACACCCCTATTAAAATGTGATTTGACGTTTTGGTGTATTTCATAAATAGATTTTTGACATTGACGAGCTGTACATGTTTTCAGATTCATCAAAAACATTTAAAAATATATAGCGTGCATCAGAGGGAATTTGTGCACTTATTTCTTTACCAGAAATAGTTATAGGCAATAATGATTCTTTCCATTCATAATTTTTATCACCCCAATCATTTACTTGAGAAGTATAGTATAATTTTGCCTTTATTATTGTATTGTTTACGCTGTAAAGTACAGAGTTATTACCTGTCTTTTCAAGCTTTACTAGAATTGGACTTTTACCGTTAGCAACCACATAATTTGCAAAAGCATAAATTTCTTTTGGATCCCATCCAGGCGCATGACCATGTCGCATATTGTGCTCAACGCGCAAATACTTCTCACTATTTGAAGTATTAAATGATTTCGTAAAGCTATTCATCGAAAAATGTTTGTCATTTGTTCCGTTGACAAAAAGGGTAGGTAGATTTTGAAGAGAAATATAAAGTGATGGCTCCCAATTTTTCAAATAAAAATACCGCCCCTCTTGAGTTAGTTTATTTAACAACTTTTTGTAAAGAGGAGTTTCGTATAGGAACCCACAACCATATACTGGTATAGAAAATTTAAATCGTTTATCTAAACCGGTAACTACATTGGTAATTATACCTCCCCAAGAAATTCCAGTGATACCAATATTTTCAGTATCAACTTCGGGAAAAGTTCTCAAAAGGGAGTGTGCTAGTATCACATCGGAAACCGCGTGGTAAAACCACTGATCTTTCAAATTTGAATTCGTAATATCATTAAAAAAACCAACCCTTGAAGGGCCTGAATTGCTTTGTCGTTGATAAACTTTATTTCCACTATTATCATCAATTTTTTCGCCGGGAATTTGTCCTTCCAAAGCTATTGAAATGGCGATGTAACCTTGATCATTCCATTTTTTTACCCATTTTTCAAAAGCGGTTCCTCCACCACCGTGCACCAAAACAATTGCGGGAGCTTTCTCACCTTCTTTAAGATTTTCAGGTACGCCATACCAACAAAAAACTTTTGTTTTTTTTCCTTTATAAGGAAGTCCCTCAAAAAACAAACCTCGGATATGACGAGAACTTTTTAAACCGTCGTAAGAGAAAGTCCACTCAAATGAAGGGGCATTAAACACACCACTTTTTTTAAGATTTTGCAAAATAAATTTTGGCCCTTGTTTTTTAGAAAAGACAGTCTCTACTTGAGGTAGGTAAGGCTTAGCAAAAGCTCCTAAGCTTGCTGCTAGAAACAAGCTTAGGAAAAATTTTGAAAAAGAATTTTTAAATAAAAATAGTTGGTTAATAACCATCATTTTGAAGCCATCCATATTCTAAATTTAAATCTATTTCGGACTGAGGGATGGGCATCAACCATTCATGATCAGGCCATGAAACGTTTCCCGTATAAAGAGAGTTTACATTTTTATAGTTAGTCGTTGAACCTTCAGCACTTGTCCAAGTAGTTTTAATATTTTGAGTTTCGGTTGCTAATCGGTTGGTTCTAATCAAATCAAACCTTCTTTTACATTCTCCGGCGAACTCATGTCTTCGCTCTTTCCATACCGCTTCTCTAAATTGCTGTTGAGACAATCCAGAGGGTAAGTCCTCCAGACCCGCTCTATTCCTTATTTCATTCACAGCATTATAAGCACTATCACCATCAGTTGCAGTAGCAACTTCATTAGCAGCTTCGGCATAAATAAGTAATGCATCTGCAAAACGATAAAGAATAAAGTTATTATTGGTGTTTGCAAAACTAGTATTCTCGTAACCCATGTAATATCCTATATCAACATATTTTCTAAATGTAGGCTGTGACAAATAAATATTTCCTTCAGGTGTAACATACTTGGTCATCAAATTCCAATCACGGCGTTCATCGCCTTGCTCATAAGAAGCATATAGGTCAGGAGTTGGTATGTACATGCCAACACCAGGAGGTTTGCCAGGAAAACGCATTTGAGCGACATTTAAATTATAACCGCTGCTAGCAAAGGGTTTGTTTGAGACGGCTCCCCAATACTGGGCACCATGAGGATATGGGCCGCATTCTCTTGAAAGAATGGAACCATGTAATTCTACATTAACAGAACTTAGTTCGAGCATAGATTCAACAGAAAAAGGATGATTTTCACTCCAAGCAACACCACATGCAGGAATGGTATTAGCTCCATTAACAACGGGAGATGCTATGAGTTGATGAGGACTTTGTTCAATAATTTCGGCTGCTTTATCTCGGGCTAAAGCCCAATTATCAGAACTTCCCTGAACGAATTCCCCTTGAGAAGTTCTTCTTGTACCGGCACGAGTCAAATACACATCTGCCAAAATTACTTTTGAATTCCATTTGGTTATATGACCATCAGATAATTTGTCTAAACAGTTCTCTTCAGCAAATTTTAGATCAGGCACTATAATCTTATTATAAATTTCGTCAACATCAATTCTAGGTTTTGCAAAATCAGCTTTTCCTGTGATGGGTTTATCAATTAAAGGAACATCACCGTAGGTACGTACCAAATGAAAGTAGTATAATGCTCTCAATGCCCTAGCTTCTCCAATGATGGCGTTTTTAACTTCAATAGTTTCAAAAACATCATCTTGCATTTGAGATACATTTTCAATCACAGCATTTGCTCGTGAAATTCCTATCCAAAAGTTTGAATATTGACCCCAAGATTCAAACCATGGATGACTCGGATTGAGGGTGTGTGAAAACCAATCATTAAAGTTGGTTCGACCTACTTTACTTACAACATCATCAGTGCCAAGATCAATGGCTGGCCACCATCTTCCGTAAGTAGAATTCCAACCTCCATCATGAAACATTTCATAAACTGCATCACAGGCAGTACGTGCATCTGACTGTGTTTTATAAAAATTTGCCGTAGAAATAAATGTTGGAGGAACTTCTTCTAAAAATTCATCACAAGAAGTAATAGAAAAACTAATTATTAAAAATAATACAAATTGATTTATATGTTTGTATGATAGGGTGATACTTTTTTTCATTGTTTTAAAATTTTATTGAGAGACCTATTCTGTATGTTTTTGCAATTGGATACCCTGCACTGTCATGTCCCATTTGCTGGGTATTATTACCGGTAAGGGATACATCAGGATTATATCCTGAATAATCTGATATAGTTAATAAATTTGTTCCAGAAACATATACTTTTAAAAGGCTCAGCTTTAATTTATCCGATAAATCTTTTGGGAATGTATATCCGAGAGTGACATTTTGCAATCTTACATAAGAGGCATCTTCAATAAATCGGTCACTAAATCTAAAAGCTGGCGCACCAAAATTTCCAGCATCTACTCTTGGGTAAACAGTACTGGGGTTTTCAGGTGTCCATCTTGAATAAGAATCGTCAAGTTTTTGGCCCCAAGAAAAATCCATCAATCTAAAGTTCATCACATTAGCAATGTCTTGACCTATTACTCCATCAATAAAGAAACTAAAGTCTAAGTCTCCAATGGTAAATGAATTATTTAACCCAAAAGAAAAATCAGGTTGCGCTTGCCCAATTACTCCTCTATCCTCTTCACTTAGTATGCCATCACCATCTTGATCGACGTAAAGCTGCTCCCCAGGTCTATGGTGAGCAGTACTTCTTGGCACACCTCCCGAATACCCCTCTACATAAGTATATGTTGCTGTAGGGTTTGAGTGGTATAAATCAATTCTTTCCTGGGTAGTAAGACCTTGGAATTCTTGGAAATCATCAAACTGAGAAATCCCAGCTGTTTTGTATCCATAAAAAACACCCAACTGTTGTCCAATGATCAAGCGTTGCGTACCTCCCGACACCCAACCGTTATTGTACCCACTTTCAACATAGTCAGCACCCATTTCTAAAATTTTGGTTTCTGACTTTGATAAAGTTCCATTCATTTTCCAACTGAACTTTTCTTTACTAAAAACAAAAGCATTAAAGCCTAAATCAACACCTTTTGTACGCATTAAACCTAAGTTTTCTGTCATTGTTGTAAACCCAGAATGTGAAGGAATTCGGTTTCCAACCACAAGTAAATCATTTGTGTCTTTGTTGTAGTAGTCAAAATTGATTTCAACGGAATTATTGAAAAGTCCTAGGTCAAATCCTATATTTTTTTGCGTGGTAGTTTCCCATTTCAAATTCTTATTCGCCAATTGACTGGTATAAAAAATGGTGGTTAGCGATTCTCCACCATTACCATCTCCAAATCCTTGGGTGTCATTTGCAAGTTGGTCTAGAGACTGATAAGGTTGAATAGATTGATTACCACTCACACCATAACTTAAACGTAATTTCAGGTTAGATATCTGATCAATGTCTTGAAAAAAGGTTTCATTACCAATATTATAACCAAGAGCAATGGCTGGAAAAAAACCAAACTTATTGTTTTCGGCAAATTTTGAGGAACCATCCATTCTGCCTGTAAGGGTAAGCAGCCACTTGTTGTTATAAGAATAATTAACCCTACCAAAAAATGAAGCCAATTTGGAATCACTGTATAAAAGTTTGTCAGGGTCGTTAAATTCTGCAGTGTTCGGAGCATAATACATCAATAAATCATTTTCAAAACCTGCATTAGAAGTCATAAGTGATGTGAACTTAAATAACTCTACAGACTGACCTAGTACTGCATTGATATTGTGATTATCTATTTTTTTATTGTAGCTGAGTGTGTTTGTATTGGTGAATACATTGACCCTGGAATCATTGGTTTTTGCCCAACCCGATCTAGAATAAGCTTTTGGTAAATTATTTTTTTGATAGTAGCGTTGGTCTGAATTTCTGTCTTGGAAAGAGAAATTAGATTTGAACGATAATCCTTCAGCAATTTTAAACTCACCAAAAATATTTCCTATAAACATCGAAATTAGATTTTCGTAAAGATTGCCTTCCAAAGCTTGAATGGGAGTATAATACTCAACCCCCTCATCGTCATATTCTGAGTCGAAATCAGCAAAAGGAGAGGTTACTAAGGCCCTCATAATTAAACTGTTTGTACCAGTTTGTGCACTAAAATTAGTGGTTGTACTACGTTGATTGGAATTGATATTTGCAAAATACAGGCGTGAGCCAACTGTTAACTTAGAATTAATGGTGGCGTCTAAGTTTAAGCGTGTCGAAATACGTTTAAAATCTGTTTGCTGCACTATTCCTTTTCCTTCAAATAAATTGGAGGATAATAGGTATCTTATATCTTTATTACCGCCACTGAAATTTATATTATGATTAGTAGTAGATCCAATTCTGAAAACAACATCTTGCCAGTTATAGGTTGGAAGAAGCCCGTTTTGGGCTAAAGACAATCGTTCAGCATCAACTCCAATATCTCCATCATTTATACGAGCTTCATTAAATAAAATCCAATACTTATTAGAATCCAACAAATTTATTTGCTTAGGAAGTTCCATTATACCATTTTCGGAGTCTATGGTAATTGTTCCTTTTCCAATGTTTCCAGATTTTGTTGTTACCAAAACAACGCCGTTAGCTCCCCTTGAACCATATATTGCGGTGGCTGAAGCATCTTTAAGAATTTCAATAGATGCGATATCAGAGGGGTTAATCATAGAAAGCGGACTGATTTGGCCACTGTTTTCCTGTTCATCTACAATAGCCCCTAGACCAGAGTTATCGATAGGAATTCCATCAATTACATAGAGCGGTTCACTACCTTGCATGGAATTAATACCCCTAATTCTTACAGAAGCTCCTGATCCGGGCACACCCGAACCTTGAGTCACTTGAACACCAGCTGCTTTTCCAGCGAGTGCCTGGTCAATTGAAATTGCTCCTTGCTTTACAATATCTTCTGCCTTAATAGATGATACAGACCCTGTAAGATCACTCTTCTTAACTGTTCCATACCCTACGATAACTACTTCATCTAAAAACTCAGCTAATTCTTTAAGGATAACATTGATTACAGTAGACTCGTTGATTAGAATTTCTTGGGTTTCAGTACCAATAAAAGAAAACACCAATATGTCTTTTGAAGTTGCTGATATATTGTATTTTCCCTCAAAATTAGTAACAACACCAATGTTGGTGTCTTTAATTTGCACGGTAACCCCCGGGACACCTTGATTATTCGCATCTGATACAACTCCCGAAATTGTCTGGGCTATTGTTAGTTGCGAAATAATAAAAATGAAAAAGATTGTAATTTTTAGATTCATAATTTTATTAGTTATTATGTCAAATTTAGATAAATGTAGTTTTACAAGGCTTCTCTAATCATTCAGATTTTTGCTCATTTTTAGAAATTCTATTTGATGAGAATATCAAAGAGTTTATTTTCTAGTAGCTGAAAAACATTGTTCAGGAGCACTTGTAGGTAAGTTTTCTTCCCAATCATTAATTTTTTCAAGAAGCAATTGAACGATCTCTGGATTTTGATTTGAAATATCATCTTGTTCTGCCCAATCATGATCTAAATTGAACAAAGCTTGTTGTCCCGAGTTTTGATTTACGTATAATTTCCATTTACCATCTTGAACAGCAGCGCTTGCCCAAAAATTTTTTCTATGGTTAGAAAATTTCCATTGCCAATAAATTGGTTTGGTTCTTTTAAAATTATTACCTCGCAAAAGATCAACGAAACTTTCGCCATCGGGCAAATAATTTTCTGGTAAATCAATTCCAGCCAATTCACAAAAGGTAGGCAACAAATCTACTGCAGAAAGATGTGATTTTTTATCTATTATTCCTTCCTTGACGACGACAGGCCATCGCACGATGAATGGAACTCTTGTACCACCTGCAAATAAAGAGCGTTTTCTACCCTTAAGACCGGCAGTTTCGCCTACAGAAAAATAAGTTCCAAGACCTTTTCCAGTAGAATTGTCCATAAGCTCTTTCTCTGCTCCTGTAAATTCTGGTCCATTGTCAGATGAAAATATAACCAATGTATTTTTATCTATTCCCAAAGAGACTAAGGTTTCCAAGATTTGTCCAATTTTGGCATCAGCCTCCTCTACTATAGCAGCATAAACTTGTTTTTGTTCGTCAAGAGTCGCATGATTCTTTAAAAATTCTTGTTTCGGGTAGTGGGGTGTGTGGGTTTCGTGTATCCATAGATTTACAAAAAATGGTTTGTCCTTATTAGTGGTAATAAATTGAATTGCTTTGTCTATGGAGTGATCGGGATGTAATTGCTTAAACTTAGGGGAAACATTAAAACAAGCAAATTCATCATATCCGTATTCAGTTGGAGATGGTCCATCAGGCACATGTGTATTGGTCAAATGCCATTTGCCAAAGTGCGCTGTTTTATATCCAGCTTGTTGTAAAAGTCTAGGCAGCATGACCACATTTGGATCTAACCAATCAGGCATGTTTCTTTGTATTTGAGAGGCTACAGTTGCGAAATGTCCATGAACTGAATGTCTGGCCGGATATTGCCCAGTCATTACAGCTACTCTGCTGGGTGAACATACGGGATTTAATACAGAAAAGGCCTGAAAATCTGCACCCTCTTTGGCCAACCTATCAATATTGGGTGTTTTTACAAAACTGCTATTATGGATACTCAAATCTCCATATCCCCAATCATCGGCAAATATGAAAATGATATTGGGTTGTTTTGGTAAATCTTGACCAACTAAAAAAAAGCCAATCAAACTAAATAATAAAATAGTTTCTTTCATTGATTTTAATTCTTTAAAAACCTGAATAAATGCGTATTCACCTGAAGAAAATAATTTCCTCTAGATAGAAAAGAAGTGTCAAAAATGAAATTTTCCACTTCTAAATTAAATTCTTTTTGAAACATTTTTTGTCCCAACGAATTAAAGACATTAATTTGTTTAATGTGTACGCCTTCAATGTGAATACTGCTTTTGGTTGGATTGGGGTAGATCTTAATTTTACCTAAAGAATCCACCACTGTTGTGCTTAAAGTAACTTGTTGCTCTTGGTTGTTAAATCCTAGTAATTCTATAGATTGTACTTGACGATCGTGAGGTTTTAAAGAAAAATAGTAGGGATTTGAACTTAAAATGGTTTCACTTTCCGTTGAAATAAGAAAAACCGGAAAGCTTCCTGTAAAGGGTTTTGAGTTCAAAGTCAATTGCGCATCCTGTTCTGACACTTCGGTGGGTATAAATCCTGCTGAACCGTTAGCTAAAAATGAATAATAAACTTCATTGGCTGGTTCTTCAGAAATGGATACCATCTCCACTGATGACGATGCAATAAGATTTCGGTTATTTATCTGATCAATAATATTGCTAATACTTGAGTCTAAAATAACGTAATACCTTCCTCGAATGCTTTGACCCGCAACTAACCCCCAAGTTTTTAAGTTTGTTTCTGGATTTACAGCACCCCCAATTGATCTTCGTGAAAATATACTACAGTCACGAATATTATTTGTGCCTAATGCTGTACCATAACGCAAATCACCATATGCATTGGGGGGATTTGTTGTTTGGTTGGCAGTAACAAAAGCAAGGGAAGGACCATTGCCACTTGCATGAGCAGAAAACACAAACCAACCACTTGATGCGCTATTATTTCCTGTAACTCTTTTTGCTGCTCCTTCAGTCCATTCAAGTAGGTCAACAGACTCATAAGAATTGGGGTTTGTTGCACTATTAGAAATAAAAGCATAAGGCAAGGAGGAGTTTCTGATACCCGCCCAAGGCACATTCCAATAGTCAATTCCTCGTGTTCGGTGGTAATTATAAATCAAGAAATCAATTTGAAGTACACCATCACCTAAATTTTTATAGCGCTGAAAAAACAACACTGAGGGCCTAAATGGATCCGTTATATCGTTTAAAATTACCTGATCTGGGTGTTCTGATCCATCGTTGAGCACAAAATTGCTGCTATCCACCACATATTCAGGGTCTTCACTCTGACCCCAGTAAATGGCAGAATAGGATTGCTCTGCAGCATTAAAATAGGATTGCACTATAGGCGAATAAAAAGGGGCTTCGGTATGATCACTATCTCTATGCGAAAAATTATTCATATATGGGCCTGCTTGATGAATATTTTGCGTTTTGTTAGGGTCACCGTTCGACTCAAAGTCAATTTGATCGGAACCAACCATTTGCCATACCTCATCATTCCATGCTGCCCAATTACCGTGATGAGGCTTTACGGGATTGCTTGGAGGCTGATCAGCGAGCCCTCCTCCTTGCTCACTAACACTTCCACGATATTGAGGGGGTAAAATTTCTCCAAAATTTAGACTGCCATTATTGTTTGGATTGTTATCCTCTACACCTCCCATTTTAAGCGAATAAATCTGTCCGCCTTTACCAAAACGAAGTTCAAAAGATTGATTGGTATTGGAATTATCGGTGTATGACATTAAACTTTGAAAAACATGAGATTCGTCCCAATCCAATTGCCAAGTTGAATTTGAAGAGCTATAGTTTGTGGTGAAATTAAAAGTACCGCCACCGGTTGATTCAAGACCATTGTCCTGGAAAAATGAGGTGATTTTTTGATTGTAGGATTGGCAAAGACCCCTTTGGATAACAATTAAAAATAAGATGTAAAAAATAACTTTATTCATAATTAAGCAATAAAAAAGCACCTTATATTGAAGGTGCTTTTAATATACAGATATCGCGTTTATTTTTTTATAAATTTCATCACTTGACTTCGATTGGCTTTCGAAACCTTTACGAAATAAACACCTTTAGAAAGTGAAGACACATCATAACGGGAAGCATTATACTTAAAATTCAGGATTGATTTTCCTAAAACGTTTACTACTTGAGCATTTTCTACTTCTTGATTTAGACTTAAATATTCAGTTACAGGATTATGTTGTAAGTAAATATTTAAAGAAGAATTAAAATCATTAGTTGATAAGGTTACTGATATTGGACCCTGAAGTGCATCTATGTAATAGATATCTCCATCAGCATCTGGGTCAGTTCCTGAATCGAATAAAAATAATAGGTTATTATACACTGCTCCACCAGGATCAAAACTTGTTAAAGTTGATAAATCAAAAGAAACTTCGTTCCAGACTCCAGCAACTAAAGGAAAATCTTCAGATCTATATTGAGAACCAACGTCGCCATCATCTCTTAAGTAAATACGAAACCTATTGGTATAAGGAGTCTGGCAAGCAACATAAAGTCTTAATTTAACAATACCTCCTTGTGAAGGATCTAAAGCATTATGATTGTATTGTAAAACTGTTGTTGCTCCAGAACCTCTAGTAACTCTTAAAACGTTACTTGCAGAGTTGCCTGATGTAGTAGGTGTTGTTATATTTTCATCTAGAGTAATATTTAATGTAGAAGATGCCATTATTTTATTATCACCGGCTCTATTATTGTATATCCAAACATTACCTGTTTCTAAATTTGCAGTATCATCTGTTAAATTATAATTTACACTAAACTCTAAATTGTCAAAATATAATGTTTCAATGGTTGATGCATTACTTGATGCTATAATTAAAATGGTATCAAAACCTCCTGCAGCGTCTATTGCAGTAGCATTTGAAGCTGTGGCTGTTACACCAGAAACAGATTCTTTTTGCCAAGTAGCACCTGTTTTATTATACAAACCAATTTGATAAAAATTCCCTGAAGCACCTCCTAAACTCCTATTTATAAGTCTTACAATTATTCTACCGGACCCTGATGAATTAGAACCTGCATTTGCAGAGTAAAAACGAGCTGTCCAATCTATAGCTGTTTCTGTTCGTATTTTGTAGGGAAGAAAAAATTGTGAGCTTCCGTTATTAGCAGAGGCTGAAATAGAAGATACATTAGTGCTACTATCGTCTTGATTAGGGTTTTGAACTACAGCAGTATAAGTGGCATTTGTATTATAAACGTTGTACATCAGTTTACAATCATCTACATCGTGTATGGGATATGTTTGCGAAAATGTTGTTAAAGAGGCAAACAGCATCAAACAATAAAGTAAAAGTCTTTTCATAATAAAGTTTTTATAGTTTATTAAAGTATTTTAAAATGATGTTTTTTATTTTGTAAAGTTTCAAATTTTTATTGATTTTTTTTCACAGAGGCTTGCTGTATTTCTGCAGCTCGTTTAATACCAACAGCCTCGCGTAGGGCTAAAGAGTATTTAACTGATAACTCACGACGACGTTCTGTAATGTCGGGGCTGTCTTTATGGTCTCGTGCTAGAATTATCCAATTTTTAGAATGATTTATGAACAAATCTTTCACAATCGAAATTTCCTCATCCGACAATTCAATATTGGATTGAATTCTTTCGATATAATTTGTTGTATTTCTTTCGGCAGCTACATCAATCGCATCTTGCGCATAAGTAAAAGTTGAAAAAAATACGGCAACGAATAAAATGTAAAAATGTTTCATAATTTAAAAGTTTAATTTTTTTTAAAATTAACTCAAATTTTAGATCAAATTTTTCTCAAATCAATCAATAATTATTCTCTATCTTTCAAAAATGAGTCTTTATAGGAGTATATTTATTTTTGAAATTTAGTACCAACTAATTTTGGACTTTTGTGTTTCTTTTAGGTCAAGATAAACAGAAGCATGCTCAAATTCTCGGGTATATATAAAACCTTTTTTTGTAAAATCTCCCAAAGGTTTGCCTAAAGGTTTGTCATATTCCGGATACCATTCCAATCCACCAAAATCCATTCGATATCCCCAATTATAGACAAAATAAGCATGCTCTTGAGCAGCGATTAAAAATGCAGCTAGCGGAAACTCAATGTTTGATTTAGCAATTTGTCGTTTTGTTTCCAAAGGAAGAGCCATATCTTCTTTATCTAACCATGTAAACCCAGGCCATCCTTTAAATATGACTATTTTTTTTGCCTTGCCAGCTTCATGCATTTTGTCTAAATCGGAAGCCATGGTTTCGGGCGTGGCGCTATGAAAAGCACCAAAATGCTCAATCATCACCGCATCGGTTTCATTTAAATAGTCGTTGCCAACTGTTTTATGTGGTGTTGATCGAATTCCATTCCACAAGATCATTTTATTTACACCTATTTTCTCTCTGGTTTCTTTCATCAGTTGATCAACGGCACTGTTCATTTCATTGAATTTTTCTTCACCTAATGACTTGATATTAAAATCAGCTTTTACTTGATTTAATGCGTCAATAAAAACCCCGTCGATAAAATCATTGTCAATATTTTTTTTAACAACATTCACCCACCACTCACGTAATTTGACATCTGTCAAATCATATTTTTTGAGGGAATTGCTCTTTATGTCTAACGTTCCGTCCTCTTTTTTTAACCACCAGTTTGGTTTGCTGTTAAATTCATAAGAAGCCTTATAAAAAGGATAATCCAGCAGTGCATTCCAATAAAAAAACACTTTTATTTCAGGGTTAATCCTTTTTAGCACTCTAGCATCATGAATTATACTTTCTTCGGTGTTTAACTTACCCCCTTTGCCTAATGCATGTGCCTTTTCAAAGGTTATTAATGAAGTTTTTGCAGCAATGAATTCGGCCTCTTGTTTTGTTAATAGTGTATCTACTTTTCTAAAATGAAAAGTAACAGGAACTTTTTCCCAGCTGAATTTTGGGTACACCTTCTTTTGCGCGTTCAATACTCCTCCAACGGCTATACAAAAACAAAAGGAAATAAGGTTGATTTTCATCATATTAATATTTAAAAACAAATTTCTCCAATTTAGTTTGTAACCAACTTCTTTTTTTTGTCAATTCATTGCTCAAAGAAATCAATTTTTCTTAGAATACATAGAAGGCGTTTGTCCGTAAATCTTTTTGAATGTAGTAGAAAAATAAGATTTTGATTCAATGCCAATCTCATACATGATTTCACTTACATTTAATCCTTTATTTGAACGAAGTAATTCAGCGGCTTTATTAAATCGATAGTTTCGAATAAATACATTTGGCATTTGCCCAGTTATAGCTTTAATTTTTCTGTATAAACTGGATGAACTTAGCCCTAATTCTTTCGTAAGTTCTTCGACACCAAAATCAGAATTTGATAGATTTACATCTACTATTTGTAACAATTTTTCTAAAAAAACTCGGTCACGTTCATTAATTTCAACTTCAATAGGTGGGATGGTACTGTTTTTAGAAAAGTGATGTTTAAGTTTCTTGGACAAACTGACAAACTTTTCAATACGTAACATTAAGTATTCCATTGAAAAAGGTTTTGTTATGTAATCATCGGCTCCGTATTCTATCCCTTTTACAGAATCTTGATGTTCAATTAAGGCTGTGAGCATGATAAAGGGTATGTGAGAAGTCATTGGGTTTGATTTGATTTTTTTACAAAACTCGTAACCATCCATACCTTCCATCATTACGTCAGATAAAATGAGGTCTATTTTGCTTTTGCTCACCAAATTAAGGCCTTCATTACCTGAAGCTGCAACTAGGATATTATACTTTTTTTGGAGTGTGTCACTTAAAAAAGTTTGTAAGTCTTCTTCGTCCTCTACTATTAAAATGGTAGTTTTATAGCCCAAATTTGGGTTTTTCATCGCACTTATAGTTTCATTTTCTGAAATTTTCAACCACTTTTTAATGGAAGAATTTGGAGTAACATAATTTTTAACGGGTTGTTCATTTTCATAGGTTACTGGGATGGTAACAGTAAAAACAGTCTTCACCCCTTGCTTACTTTTCACTTTAATGCTGCCTCCCAAAAGTTGAATCATATTTTTAGCAAAAGCAAGCCCAATCCCGCCACCACTCGAAACATCCTTAGAGTTAAATTTATAGAACCGATCAAATATTTTATCAATAGATTCCAGACTAATCCCAATTCCATTATCAATTACTTTAAAACAAATAAAATACTGATCGTTTTTTGAAATTATATCTGTTTCAAGCTTGATTTCTCCTCCACTAGGCGTGTTTTTAAACGCATTGGAAATCAAGTTAAACAGAATGCGTTCTGTCTTTTCAATGTCTATTTCAATTTCAAAATTCCCTTCTCTTATTTTTGAGAAAAAATGAACATCCTTTTCAAAGGCATACGATTCGTAGATTTCAACAATAGGATAAACAAAATCGTATAAACTCATCCTACTAAGCTTTAAATCCAAATACCCTTGTTCGGCCTGTCTAAAGGAAATTAACTGATTTACTAAGTTTAACAATCTATTTGTATTTCGCTGGACGAGTTTTAATTGTTGTGTAATTGAACCTTCTTTATTGTCAGCGATTAATCGCTCAATCGGTGCCAAAATAAGTGTTAACGGAGTTCGAAATTCATGAGCTATATTGGTGAAAAAACGAAATTTATTTTGATTTAATTCTTCAGTTCTTTGTTTTTCTAACTCCTCAAATTTAAGTTGATGTTTAAGTTTTTCTAATCTTAAAAAATAACGGTTTACTAAAAAAAGTAGTAGCACAATGAGTATTGAATATATAGTAATACTCCACCACGACCAATACCAAGGAGGTAGAACTTTGATGGGTACATATAAATAAGCCTTACTCCAAATGTTATCACAGTTTTTTCCTTGCACCACTAATTGATAATCTCCGGCATTAAGATTGGTATAAGTAACGGAAATTTTGCCTGATTCTTTTTCCACCCAATCTTCATCAAATCCTTTTAACATATACTTGATTCCATTTTTTTCAGGAATAGCAGTATGCATAACATTTAAATCAAGTTTTAAAAACTTTTCTATTTTATTGAATTTGATAAGCGGGGTTGAAGAAACATTTGAAAAGTTATAGTTCTTGGATGAATAATTTAAATGTAAAGGGGGATTATTACCCACACTTGCAGAAACAAGATTTACTTGAGGATCAGAACTATTCAATTCAATTTTTTTAGGATCAAAAATAGTAAGCCCATTCAAACCCCCGAAATAAAAATACCTTGATTTCCCTTTATGATATGCACCTTGTCTGAAATTGTTGTTTGGAAGCCCATCACGAACATCAAAAGCAAAAGTATTGCCCGTTTCAATATTCAATTTAGCTAATCCCATGTCAGTACTTAACCAAATATTTAAAGAATCTTGTGCTGTAATACTGTAGATGGCATTATCGACAAGCGTATTTTTTTTGGAATAAATAGTATTCGAAACAATAGAATCGTTTGAAAAAATGAGGTGGTTTAATCCACCACCAAAAGTACCTACCCATAAACTATTTCCGTCTCCTTTTTTTAAGGAAAAAACACGGCTATTCGTTAAGCTGATTTCGGAATGGTTTCTAACAAAACGCTTCTTAATTTTAAACGCATAATCTGTTATATCTGCTAACAGTAAACCCTGATTAGTTCCAAACCAAATACTGTTGTCATCGTTTAATAGGGAGGTATAAACAAATTCTGTAGCAGGTGGTTTAAAAACAGATAGTGCTTTAATATTATAAGTTCCTGATTTTGATGAAATGACATTTTCCAATACAATAATTTTGGTTCCAATCAGCAGTATACTTGAATCACTTAATTGCTTTATTTCATAAATTAGATTTGGATTAATATTCTCGTTCTTATATGATATCTTTATGGGTTTAAAAACATCTTCCTTGGTATTATAAAAAACCAAGCAATTGTCCCCACCAAACCAAATATTTCCATCTTTATCTTCAAAAATGGAGTGGATTCTTTTGTCCTTAAAAATTGGATTTTCAAAAGAAAGTTGTTTAAATTTTAAATTTTCTAAAGTACTAGAAGTTATTGGAACGATAGATTTGGAGAGCGCATTATTGTATGTAGAAACCCACACATAACCATTAATGTCTTCAATTACAGAAGTAATTAGGTTTCCACCTAATGAAAATTCATCAAAAGGATTGGAGGAATAATTGTAAAATGGTTTTTGCTTTAAGTTAAATTTATTTACACCCCCCTGAGCTGTACCTACCCAAACCACGTCAAATGAATCTCGTATTATCGCGTTTACAATAGGACTGCTTATTCCTAACGTCTTTTTTTGATCAAAACCATATACATCAAATTTTTGAAGCTTCAAATCAAACTTGACCAAACCATTTTGTAAGGTTCCTATCCATAACAAATTATTATCGTCTACGTAGGTATTTCGAATTCTAAGCTTAAATGTTTTTCCAAATTCATCCTCAATGTGAGTAATCGTTTGAATAAAATCTATCGAATGCATACTGATGGTAAGCTGGTGCAATCCTTCATTGCTTCCTATCCAAAGCGACTCATTATGTTGGCTAATTGAAGTGATGTTTGTTCTGCTTAGAAACCCTAATTTTTTTGAATCAATAACACTAACTTCATTTAATATATCTTGAACTACTACCAAATAAAGACCGTTAGTTGTTCCCACTAAAATCTTGTTTTCTGAAATGATATGAATTTTATTTATGTGCGGTATTTCTTTTAGGTTTTTAACTAACTTATTTGAAATATCAGATTTTCCGGTGTTTATTTCCAACCCATTAGAAACGAATAATTTGTTTCCTGAGGCAAACCAAATTCGATTTCGATAAACTTTGATAGCGGAAATGTTTTTATTTTCAGTTCCAGTATCAAAAAAGAAGCGGTTTAATAAAGGGTTAAAGGCATTTAACCCATTGCGGGTTGCAATCCAAATTAATCCTGAAGAATCAATTGCAAGTCTATTTATATAATTATCTGATAAAGTTGTTTGAACCCCAGGATAAGAAGTATATGACTCAAACGAATATCCATCGTGCTTTATCAATCCATTTGGGGTTCCAAACCATAAAAATCCATTTTTATCGATTTCAATGGCATTTACAGTATTTTGATTAAACCCTTCCTTGTTTGAAATTTTCTGAAAATTTTGTCCCCATGATAATGAAGAAACATAAAGAACAAAAAAGAAAATTAATATGGAAGCGTTAGATTTCATACTCACAATATAATTAACTTTTTCCAACTACATAGTGAAAAAAAATAAAATTAGTCAAAACACGAATTCATCAAAAGAGCAGCACCTAGAGCGCTTTCGTTTTTAATATCTGAGAGTTCGAGTGTGAAATTTGGCATTAACTGCTGGATAAAATACACAAACCACGAATTGCTATTAAATCCCCCAGAAAGATAAAGATGTTTTATTGTGCTCTTCTCATCTAAAATAAGTTGTACACCATTCACAACTTTAGCACTGATTTCAAACATTAGCTGACAGTAAGCATCTTGGTAGGCGACAAAAGACGTTAATGTTTTTGTGTCAACCTTAAAGGTGCCATCGACAACTTCAGGCAATAGAACAATTCTCTGGCTTTCTATTGTTTTTTGAATTAAGCCCTTATCTAACTCCAATGTCATGTGAGTATCGATATCAACCCCAAAATGAGCACTCAAAGCCTCGGCGTATAATTCGTGTGCATGTCCCAAAAAGCGCATAGAGGATTTTACTTGCTGTTTGCTTGGGGTCATAAAACACAAGCAGTTTTTTTGAAGTTGTTCTAAGGTAAGTTTCTCTTTACTAAATGGGTTCATACAAATAATCCATGTCCCTGTGGATAGTAGTACAAACTCATTTTTACTTTTCCTTATCAATGGTACAATAGAAGCAGAACTATCGTGAAGCCCCATGCCAACAGCAATTTGTTGACCATTAACATCAACAATAGTAGCTTTTGAGCCATCTTCTGGAGTCGGAAGCGTGATACCCTCGTTATTGATCCAAGAATGGTAGTTCATTTGATCAAAATTCCACAAAGCTGTATGAGCTCCTATAGAAGTAAAATCGGCAGTTGCCTTTTTTGTAAACAAATAACTTAAATATTGCGGGTAGTGAAGTATATGTGCCACTTTTTTCCAGTACTGAGGCTTTTTGTGCTTTAGCCAATACATTTGCATACCGCTATTAAGCATTCCATAAGCAGGCGATGCAGTTTGCCTAGAAAAATGGTCTACGCCCCCGCATTTATCATATAGCGATTTAAAGTCATCATCTTCTAAAGTCTTTAAATAATTATAGACTGGTGCAACTCTTTCTCCATTTTTATCCAAATAAACAACCGTGGCTCCGTGTGTTGAAAAATTAATGGCTTTGATGTTGTAAATGCCTTGCTCTTGAACGCTCTTAATCTCAGAAAAAATCCATTTTTCTATCGCATCAATATCATCACATGGGAAACCGTCATCATCGACCAATTCTTGGAAGCGTATAGATTTTCGATAAATTACATTGTAAGAAGCATCAAACAAAAGTATTTTTTTGTTTGTCTTACCAATATCAATAATCGCTATACAATCTGTCATATCATACGCTATAAAGAACAATCATTTTTTATCTCACAAAAGCATTTGCCACACCTCCATCAACATTAAGCGTATTTCCGGTACACTTGTCTAAAATGCCCAAGAAAACAAATACTCCGTTTGCAATATCATCTGGTGTGATGATCTTGTTTAGTAAATTTCGTTTTGCATAATAAGCAGGCAATTCCTCAACGCTAATTCCATAGGCCTTAGCGCGTCCTTCAGCCCATT
>ENA-OUOG01002550-OUOG01002550.1-marine-metagenome-genome-assembly--contig:-NODE-2550-length-18603-cov-6.764601_pt1 | contig 18603 bp, 12 predicted proteins | sample MGYA00248635_ERZ508505 | MGnify/ENA primary metagenome ERZ508505 (study PRJEB26176, sample SAMN06267871) | marine metagenome | isolation source: Saanich Inlet, British Columbia, Canada | place: Pacific...
CGAACAGCCTACCAGCCCCCTTCGCCCGACCGCCAGAGGTCGCGCGGAGGGGGCTTTTTTTGTCAGCGATTTTTCGCTCGGCTCAAACTGGAGCCGTTCGTCGGGAGTGCCGTCTCGTCAGATCCTCCCGCGCAGTCGGGTATAGGACGTCGTCGGCGGCGTCAACCACCGCGTTCCACGCGAGATGTGGAACCTCTTCGGAAAGAAGAAGACCCCGGCGGAGATGCTGAGGTGCGCGCGTGACTCGGACCCGCTCGACCGGTCCCGTCGAGTCGAGCCAGCTGGCACGTTTCTCTTTTTTCGCGCTGACGACGTTTGGCCGCGCGTCCGCGCGCTCGCGTCCGCCCGAGGCTGACACCGCCGCCGTCCCGCCGCGCTCCCGCCCGCCCCCTCCGCGTCTTCGCCGCGCAGGGAGAACAAGCGCATGCTCGATAAGTCCATCCGCGAGCTCGACCGCGAGCGGAATAACCTGCAGAACCAGGAGAAGCGTCTGGTGGCGGACATCAAGAAGATGGCGAAAGCCGGCCAGATGGGCGCGACGAAGATCATGGCCAAGGACTTGGTGCGCACGAGGCACTCCATCACCAAGTTCTACGGGCTCAAGTCGCAGCTGCAGGGCGTGAGCCTGCGGATGCAGACGCTCAAGTCCACGCAGGCCATGGCGGACGCGATGCGCGGCGTGACGCGCGCGATGTCGTCGATGAACAAGCAGCTCAATTTGCCGAGCCTGAACAACATCATGCGCGAGTTTGAGCGCGAGAACGAGAAGATGGAGAACACCACGGAGGTGATGGGCGACGCCATCGACGACGCGATGGCCGCGGACGGCGAGGAGGAGGAGTCCGAGGAGCTCGTCGCGCAGGTGCTGGACGAGCTGGGAGTGGGGATGGACGCCGCGCTCGTGGACGCGCCGCGCACAGCAGCCAAGGTGGCGCCCGTCGCGGCGCCTCGCGAGGAGGTCGCGCCCGTGCTCGTCGCGGAGGGCGCGGAGGGCGCGGGGGGGAGCTCGGGCATAGACGACGACCTGCAGGCGCGACTCGATAACCTGAAACGAGGCTGACGCGACAGGAGAGGACTCGTTCGTGTGGGTCGGGGGGAGACTTTCAAAGGGCGCGTCGATATTTTCTTTGACGAGACGGACGCTTTACGCGCGTCGCCAGTGTTCACGCTCTTCTTCGGACGAGACGTCACATACAGTGTTTTTTATTCCACCTCGGCGACGATCCTCTCTTTGCGCGCCGGCTTGAATTCCTTCTTCTCCGCGCCCGGCGCGCTGTGCTCGACGCGCCGCTTCTTTTTCCTCGTCTCGCTGTCCGTCATCACGCGGCGCAGCTTCTGCGCCTTGTGGATCGCCTTGGGCACGTGGTGGTTGCGCGCGATGCGCTTGATCTCCGGCACGTGCTTGAACCGTTCCTTAAGCGCGGCTTGGTACTGTTTCTTCCGCTTCTCGCGCGGCAGCAGCGTCCCGAGCTGCGCCGAGGCTTCGGCTTTCCAGCACCGCACGTTCATGTCGTCCGAGCCCGTTAACACGTACGTCCCGTCCATGGAGAAGCGCGTGCAGAACACCCTCTGCATGCGCTTCGCGTGGTACACGTCCCGGGAGTGCCCGCCGTTGTAGTCGAAGATGCGCACGGTGCGGTCGTACGACCCGGCGACGAATTCGCGCCCGGTGGGCGAGTAGTCCACGTCCAGCACGGCGCTGACGAAGTCCCGGTGCACGCAGGTCGCGACGGTGAGCTTCCGCATGTCGTACGAGTACAGGTTCGTGTCCTCGTTGGCGACCGTGAAGTTGAACGCCTCCATCGGGTTCCACGCCAGCTTCGTGCACTTGTTCTGCATCACCAGTTTCCGAATCGGCGTCTGCGTGCGCACGTCGTACAGCGCGATGGATCGGTCCGAGCCGCACGACGCGAAGACGTCGGGCTCGACCGGGTTGAAACGCACGCTCAGCACGGTGTCGACGCCCCAGCTGAACGTGTCCGTGGGCTCGGAGCGCTCGGCGTTCCACAGCTCCACCGCGCTCCCGGCGGTGGCGTGCGCGTCCTTCGCCCAGTGGCAATCCACGTCGCGGAACCCGCCCCCGGACTTGGAGTGGCACACCAGCGTCGCCTCTTTCGTGGGCACGGCCGCGCCCCCCGAGGAGAACATCTCGCCCAGGCCCGCCTGGGGCATGCGCCAGACGCGAACCGTGGCGTCGTCGCCGCAGGACACGCACCGCTTGCCGTCGTGCGTGACGGAGATGCCGCGCACCGCGCCCTGGTGGCCCATCAGCAGCCGGAGCGCGCGACGCGAGGGCACGTCCCACAGCCGAATCTCACCGTCCGCCGCCCCGGACGCGGCGACGGAGAGCTGCGTGGGAGATTTCGCCAGGCACATCACGCCGTCGCTGTGGCCCTCGAGCGCGCCGATGAAGGGCTTCGCGAAGACTTTGTCGAGTTTCGTCGCATTCAAAGCGCGCTTGGCTTCCTTCGCGCGATGCATGGGGTGCAGGGCGGGGTCCAGATTGCGATGCACCTTCAGGATGTCGGACTTGGTCTCGCGCGTCCAGTCCTCCTCTATGCGGGAGATGGTCTTCACCTTCATCGTCTTACCCTTCGTCCAGACGGCTCCGGGAACGGAACCGCCCTCTCGACGAGCCGGGCGGCGGCGCGAGACGTCGGGCCCCCACGACGAAGTCGAGGTCGGCGGCGCGCCTCTGATTTATGTCCGCCTCCTCCGCCGCCGCCCGATTTCGCAATTTTCACTCCTGCCTGTCTGCGGCGCTGTCGAGACGTCCAAGTCAGCAGATAACATAGGTAGAAACCTGATGCTGATGAACGAGAGCCACAACACTGGCGCACCTGCAAACCGATGCCTTTCATCCACGTCGCTTGGCTGCCGAAAGCGTGCCGCACGCCCGAGATTCGCAAGGAGGTCGCCAAGGCGATCATCAAGACTGTCTGTGCGGTACCCGGTGCTGAGATTAGTCCGGACAAAGTCGTGGTCCGTTTTTCGGAAGCTGTGGATGGGTTTGCGCTGCCTCCCGGACACACCCATCTGAACGTGGACCTGCCCGTGGAGAAGAAGTAAGCGCGGAGCGCGCAGCTAGCCCTAGACGATGCGTCGCGCCTCGACCGCGGTCGGCGCGCTCCTGGCGCGCGCGACCGCGGCGACGCACGACCCCGCGCGACACCTTTCCCGCGCCTCTCTCCCCGTCTCGTCGATCCTCGTGACAAACGCGACCACGACGACGACGCCGCCGGCGGCTTTCCCGGCGCCGCGCAGGCGCTGGTCCAGCTCGCCCGCGTCGGCTGCCGCGCGCCACCAGCTGGTGACCGTGGAGCTCATCAGCGACACCATGTGACCCAACGGGTTCATCGGGAAGCGCCACCTCCAGAACGCGATGAACGAGGTGATGTCCGACCCGATGGACCCGACGAACCCGGTGCGCTTCTCCGTGCTGCGCGTGCCGTTTTTCCTGGAACCGGCGTACGACACGGACGAGAGCTTCTGCGAGACCAACCGCGTGCGCTTGGAGCGCAAGTGGGGGGGCAAAGCCGCGTTCGCGGCGCAGAAGCACCGGCACAGGCTGAAGGAGCGCGGGCAGGAGGTGGGGATCGAGAAGTTTAACCTCGACCGCCTCGCCAGCTCGACCCTCAAGAGCCACCGGCTGATCCAGTGGATCACCAAGAACCGGGGGTGCGAGGTGGCGGAGGCGGTGTACAACGACCTCAACCACAGGCACTTCGTGGACGGCAAGAAGCTGAACGACGCGGAGATGCTGTGCGACGCCGCCGCCGCGGCGGGCGTCGACCGCGACGAGGCCATGCGGTTCCTGGAGTCCGACGAGGGTTTAGAGGAGATTGGCGACGCGCAGGACATGCTCCAAGAGATGGGCATCCACTCCATCCCCAACTTTGTCATCGGGGGGAAGGTTGTCGTGTCGGGCGCCGTGCACGCCGCCGAGCTGGTGCAGATCTTCAGGCGGTTCGAGAGCGCGGGGGAAGGCGCGCCCGGGTCCGCGTTCGCGGACGCGCTGCGCATCCCCCCGGAGATGCGCGCCAAGACGCTGCCGGCGCCCTCGGCGTAGAGAGAAGGAGAGAAGGAGTTACGAGACGTCGCGCGCGCGCGCGCGGAGGAGGCGAGTGACGGGTCGCGCCGACTTCGAGTTTTTTCGAAGGCGCGATCCCGACGACGACGGCGTTCCGTCGCCTCCCCGCGCGCGCGACGCGCGACGCGTTCGGTCGATGCGCGCGTGTCACGCGTGCCACTCCGACCGCGCTCGAAGTGAATGAGATTTCGTTATTCGTGATGAGCATTAATAATCGCCGTCGCGACGAACCGACGCTCTCCTCTCGCTCCGGACGCGTTGGCGTGTTTTTTTTTCAAAAGTCGAACGTCGGCTCCACCTCCATCGCCCAGTTGAATTTCTCGACGAGCGCTCGCGTGTACACCGTCGGCGGGGGCACTTCGTGTTGCTTGCACCACGCGACGGTGATCCGCGGGTCGAGGTAGTTGATCTTGGACGTCCCGAGGGACACCGTCTTGAGCTCGTCCTTGACCTTCATCTGCAGCTCGAGCTTCGCGTGCCGCTCCCGCAGCGTCGCAATCTTCTTCTTGTTCTTGTCGTCCTTCTCCTTGCGCAGCGCCGAGATCTCCTTCTCCATCGCCTTCTTCTTCTCCTGGAGCTTCTCCATCTGCGCGTCGTGCGCCTTGCTCACGCCCTTCTGGTGGTTGCACAGCACCGCCACCTCCTTGTTCGCCACGTCGTACGCCGCCTTCTTCGCCGCCACCGTCGCGTTTTTGTCCGTCGGCGTCGTCTCCTTGAGCAGCTTGTTCAGCGTGTACGACGCGTTGTAGGTGCGGAACACCTTGATGGTGAGCCCCGGCATGAGGCTCTGCAGGTGCTTGTTCACCTTGCCCGGGTCGATCTGGTCGAAGATGTCGCTCTCCGGGGACTTGCCCTTGCAGAACTTCTGCAGCGCGGCGTACACCAGCGGGTCCACCTCGTGCTCCTGCAGGTAGCGGATGGAGTCCTTACCCAGGAAATCCAGCTTGAGCGTGTTCGGGGGGAGGAAATCCAGGTGCCCGGCGCGCAGCGTGCACACCCCGACGGTGTCGGCGAGGTCCTCGTCCTTCTCCCCGCCCGCACGCAGCGCGAGCTTGTCCACGAGGTAGGTGGTGACCGCGAGCTGCTGCTCGATCACGGACCCAGACTTCATCTTCTTGAAGTAGTCGCGGCGGATCGCGTCCACCGCCGTCTTGAGCTTGCGCGCCTTCTCGTACTTGTTGATGTCGCTCTCGGCTTTGATGGACGACGTCGCGCCAAACTGCACGTACTTCCAGTCCTTGGTGTTGATGGTGTCGTTCCAGCCGCACAGCCACGTGACCTCGTCGTTGTGGATCACGTCCTTCCACTTGTGCCCGGGCAAGGGAGGGGGGACGGGCGCGCCCTTGCCGATGTTGATGATGATGTCCTCGGGCATGATGCGCTTCTTCACGCGGCCCATCTTGGGGTGCTCGCCGCGTCCGCGGAACAACCCGGGGGGCTCGACGCGGTAGTTGCCAACCTTCTCGCGGCGGCCGTCGATCACCGCCCACGTGTACTTCTCCTCGAGCGCGTCCTTCTCCGCCTTCGCCTTCTTCTTCTCCTCGTTGGTGATGTTCTTCTTCTTCTCCCGCTCCTCCAGGTGGTGCATGTACATCTTGGTGAAGTCGCACTTCTTGAACTCCTTGATGTGCTTGTTCGGGCCGTTCTTGAGCACGCGCCGGAACCCCTCGAAAAAGTTCTTCACGAAAACCTCCTTCTGCGCGTAATCCGTGTCCTTCATCACCGCGAAGAACGACGCCACCTCTTCTTCGTGCGGCAACAACACGACGTCCACGCCATCGTACGTCAAAGGCACGCCGTGGGGCTCGTACGGGGGAGGGAAAACCACGCCGTTGTGCTCGAGCGTCTTCCACATCTTCTTGCCCTTGGTCGAAGCCGTGCGAGATCCCGTCTTGGCCTTCTTGCGCGCGCCCGACGAGCGGGGCTTCGAGGGCTTCGGCTTCGACCCGCCGCTCTTCTTAATCAAGCTCCCGATGGGCTCGTCGTCGCTGTCGCTCTCCACCTTGCGCTTCTTGGGCTTGGGCTTCGACGCCGAGGGCTTGGGCTTGGGCTTGCTCTGCATCCGCGCGCCGAGCGGCAAGTCGTCGTCCGAGTCCGAGTCGTCGCGCCTGGGCGCCATCTTCTTGACGAGCTCGGGCATGCGCTGCCCCAGGGGCACGTCGTCGTCCGAGTCGCTCATGGTCGCCAGGATCATGGTGCGTTCCGTCATCTTTCCGTTGTTGCGGGCGTTCGGCGAACGAAGGCGCGCAGTAGGACGTCGCGGGGATCCGTCGAGTCTGACTGAAAATGCAGGGTTTGCTCACGAACGCGGGGGGCCGCGTCGTGCAACCGCGCGCCGCGACTCGGTTTCGCGAGGCGCTGAGGCTCACACCGGTCGGTCCGAACGACCAACGAACGCGATCGCAGGGGGAGGGCGGTTGGAACGCGCCCGACGAACTGATCGTTGCGGGCTTCAACGTCTTTTCATTGCCTTCTCTCGATCGATCGCGCGCCTTTTTCCTAGTCAGACTCTCAGACAGAATCTCTGCAGTTTTTTTGAACACCCCGTGTGGGTATTTAGTGTGAGCACATCTCAGACTCACTTCTGACCAAATACCCATACAGTGACATGTGAGAGGTAAAAATCTCGGGAAAGAAGTTTTTCGGATCGAGAAACGGCACCGGCGAACAAAAGCAACGACGCCAGTCACTCTACGCGGCGCGCAGCGGTCACAAAGCGCCCCGGCGTGCGCCATGTCGGCGGACACGGCTCCGGGGGCTCGGGATGATGTCGAGGACGACCTCTCCGCGGAGGAAGCGCTCGCCTCTCTCGAGGCTTTAATCGCCGACGACCCTGAGGGCATCGATTCCGAAGTGCGTTCCACCGCCGACGCGCTGCGAGCTTCCATCGCGGAGGCTGCCGCCCTCGCGGCCTCGACGTCGTCGGGTCCCGAAATCGGCCCGGCGCTTCCCCCCGCGGTCTCGCGGAAACGCGCGCGCGCGCCCGAGTCGTCGAGTTCGCCGGATCGCCGGATCCCGCGTCGCGCGCCCGACGGCGAGAGGATGCACCCCCGACACGTCTTCGCCGCCGCGAACCCCGATTTCGCCGCGCTGGCGCGCACGCGCCCGCGGCTTCGTCCGTACCTCGTCGAGACGAGGGACGGGCGCCACACGATCGACTTCTCGTCGTGGGACGCCACCGTGGAGCTCAACCGCGCGCTGCTGGACGCGTGCTACGGCGTGAAGCACTGGGAAATCCCGCGAGGGCACCTGTGTCCTCCGGCGGCGAACCGCGCCAACTACGTGCACTGGATCGAGGATTTGCTCGCGCTCTCGCGCCCGTCGTCGGCGTCGGCGTCCGTTCGCGGGCCCGGCGTGGTCGGCCTCGACATCGGCGTCGGCGCGAACTGCGTGTATCCGCTGATCGGCGCGTCGCTGAACGGGTGGCGCTTCGTCGGGATCGACGTCACCGACGTCGCCGTCGCGAGCGCGCGCGCCAACGCCGAGGCGAACGTCGCGATTCGCCACCTCATCGAGATTCGCGACGCGCGGACGTTTTCGCTTCGGCGTCGCGACTCGGCGCGCGACGGTTCCGTGATACTACCAGCGATCGAGGAGGACGAGCGTTTCGCGTTTTGCATGTGTAACCCCCCGTTCTTCGATCTCGATCGAAGCGCGTCGGAGCGTCGTCGTCCGAACCGCGCTTCCGATTTCGGGGGGAGCGACGCCGAGACGGCGTGCCCGGGGGGCGAGCGCGCGTTCACCGCGCGCATCTTCGAGGACAGCCTATTGCTTCGCGACCGCGTGCACTGGTACACGACCATGTGCGGCAAGAAGGAGACGGTGAAGCACCTGCGCCGCGCGCTGGCGAGCAGAGAAGCACGGGTCGCGGCGGTGCGCACGACGGTTTTCCGCCAAGGGAAAACCGCGCGTTGGGGCGTGGCGTGGTCCTTCGCCGAGAGCGCGGCGAGCACCAACGACGCGCCGCTGCGACGCGGGAATATATAGAAATCACGCCGGACGCGTTTAGAGCCTCCGTTAGATACATCTTCTAGCTAGTTTAGGGACTTAGAGAATGCGCGGTAGTCTCACTGCCATCACACGAGCACGCGCGGTGAATGCTACGATGGCTCACTTCTTCTTCAGGCGGAACGTCACGGGCAGGTCCGCGTCCGGCATCGCCCAGTACGGGAACTCGGGGTCGTCCGTCTCCGAGTCCGACTTCCCGGGATGGTACGCGCCCTCGCCGCGTCTGCCTCCTCCTCCCGGGTTTCCCAAGGTGTGCCGCCTGCGCCGCTTGCCGCGCCCCGCCCGCGCGCCCTTCTTGTCCCGCCCCCACCGGTCCACCCCCAGCGCCCAGGGCCGCGAGCTCCCCGCCGCGTGCACCTCCGTTTGCCACCCGGTTTCTCGCGCCTCGCCCTCCGGCGGCGGCGGCAGGTGCGCGCATCCCACCGGCGGTCTCGCGACGGCCGGTTTCCCAGCCTCGAACGCGGCGTCTTCGGGTGACCCGACGCTGAACTCGTACCCGCTCCTGTTTCGTTTCAACCACCGCCTCAGGTCCTTCGAGCCCACTTGCGAGGTCCCCGGGACCGCCTTAGCTCCGGCGACGTGGTCCTCGTACCGGTCGTTGCTGCAGATGAGCGCGTTGCGTTCGCGCGCGTAGGCGATGATGCGTTTGTCGTCGGCGTCGCGCGCGCCCGCGGGGCGAGGCACCGCCACGAGCGCGCCTCGCTCCGTGAGTCGCCAGAGCACGACGTTCCTCCACTTGCCGTCGCCGAGGTACGCCACGTTCTCGGGCACGAGCGTCTCGAGCGACCCGCCGTCCGCCAAGCCGTGCAGGGGTCCCTCGACGTAAGATTCGGGCATGAACGCCACGGGCTTCACGCCGAGGTCGCGCCACACGTCGCTCTCCAGCGCGAGGGTAAGGCCGCGGGACAGAGGCAGGCGCGTGCGACAGCCATGCTTCGCGAAGAGCGACGCGGAGAAGGTCCACGCCAGGTTCGCGCCGTCGAGAACGACCGTGTCGCAGGGCAGGGCGTCGTTCGCGTTTGAAGGCGAGGCGGCGGCGGCGGTGCATCCCACGTGGCGTGTGCACCTAGATGCCTTGAGGCGCTTCGCGCTCGGCGTCGAGACCGACGCCGAAGCAGAAGCGGCGGTGGCGCCCGACCACGCGCGCGCGGCGGCTTGAGTGGCCATGTCGCGCGCGGCGTGGAGTGGGTGCCGCCTCCCGTAAAGTTATAGGATGTGCCTTTCGGCTCGATGCCCGGTCTCGAGGTTTTTCCATTATCCCGATGACGTCGTCAAAGCACGATGCGCGCGGCGGTCCCGACGGCGAGGCTCGCCGGGCGGAGTGGGGCTCGGCTCGCCGGGCGGAGTGGGGCTCGACACGCCCCGCGTCCGGCGGGTCCGGCGGTCGTCCCCCGGCGGTGCGTCTCGCCCCGCTCCACGACGACGCGCAAAGCAGCGGATGACGACGAGTTCGCGGTGTTCCGCTTCACGCTCGGCATCCCCGGCTTCGACGACCAGGACATCCCCCGCGTGATCGGCCTGCTCGGCACGTCCCTGCTGGTGGTGAACCACCTGTCGGGCGCGAGCCCGTCCGAGGCGCAGGCGCGCACGGAACTCATCGGCGGCGTCCTGGCGGCCGCGTGCGTGGTGGTCCCCACCCTCGGCCGCCGGCTGGACGAGACGGGCGCGGTGGAGGGCGGCACCCTGGACGTGGCGGGCGGCGAGCAGGTGTTCGCGCTGGCGCCCTCGCTCGCGGCGGACGCGGACGCCGCCGCGGACGCGGCGTGGAGCACGTACGCGCTCCTGACGCAGACTAACGCTCAGGGCGCGTTCCTGTGGGTGGACGGCGCGGGCGTGACCGTCGCGCGGGGGAGCGTGCGTCTGCCGACCACCGGCGTGTCCCCTCCCGGCGCGGCGGAGACGACGCTCGCGGCGCTCACGGCCTCCGCGACGGCGGCGCGGGGGTTGAGGGACGAGAAACTCGAGGCGACGTACCTGCGCGACCGCGGCGCCATCGATCGCGCGGGCGCGAACGCGTGGGGCTTCCTGCCTCCGGGCGCGGAATCCGTGCTCGTGCAGCCCGCGAGCGCGACGGGCGGGAAACAGCGGCTGGTGCTGATGTCGTCGCGACCCCGCGCGTTCAACGCGAAGCAGAGGGCGTGGGCGGCGGCGTTGGCTAACAAACTCGCCGCGAAGGAGGAGGAATAGTAGGCTTTTTATGATAGTCCTATCTACGTATCATCATCAGGAACGCCGCTCGCGTCACGCGTCGACGTCGTCCATCTTCGAATCCACCTCGGCGAAGTTGTCGAAGAACGCCGTGAAGTGCCTGGCGCAGATGTCGATGTCCTCCGTGCCGCACATCTCGCGGATGGAGTGCATGGAGAGCTGCGGGACGCCCACGTCCACGGTGCGTATGCCCAGGTTGGTCGCGAGAATCGGGCCGATCGTGCTCCCGCAGCCCATGTCGTTTCGCACCACAAAATCCTGCGTCGGCACCTCCGCCAAAGCCGCGCACTCGCGGAACAGCGTCGCGGTAACCGCCGTCGTCGCGTACCGCTGGTTCGCGTTGTGCTTCACCACCACGCCCTTGTGCATTTTGGGAGCGTGATTGCTCTCGTGCTTGTCCATGTAGTTCGGGTGCAGCGCGTGCGCCATGTCCGCGCTGACCAGGAACGAATTGCGCGCCGTGCGCTCGAACAGACCCTCGGCTTTTGAGTCGCCGCGCAGCGCGTTAATCGCGCGACGCAGCGCGTCGGCGACGACGGTGCCGCCGGCGCCCGCCGTGCTGTCGCTCCCCACCTCCTCGTTGTCGAACAGCGCGATCATGCGCACACCAGTCTCGTTCGCTAAACTCCCGCCGCCGCCCGCGTCCAGCAGAGCTTTGAGCGCGCAGAAGGAAGAGGCGAGGTTATCCAAACGGCCGCTGTAGATGAACTCGCGCGCCGCGCCGCCGATGACGCTCGGCTGCGTGTCGCAAACCTCGAGCTCGAAATCCACAATCTCGCCCGGGTCGCAGTCCAGCTCCTCGGCGAGGACCGCGAGCAACAGAGGGTGGTGCGCGGGCTTCTTCTTTTCCTTCTTCTTCTCGTCCTCCTCCGATTTCCCACCGCTCGTCTCCGCCTCGAGCTCGCCCTTGATGGCGGTGCTCAGCAGCGGCGCGAGGTGCGTCTCGGTGTTGAGCTTGAACCCCTCCGTGTTGACGTTGCGGTCGAGGTGGATGGCGAGCGTCGGGATGCGGATGATGGGGCGCGCCACGCGCACGAGCTCGTGGCTCGTCCGGCCTTTGTTCTTCCCGCGACGCAGCAGCACGCGCCCCGCGACGGACAAGTCGCGGTCGAACCAGGTGTGCCACAGCCCGCCGCCGTAGGTCTGCACGCCTACGCCCAGGAAGCCCCCTTTCTTGACCGCCGACACGGGCTTGAGCTTCGGGCACGGCGAGTCGGTGTGCGCGCCGATGATGTTGAAGCCGTTGCCGGGCTCGTACTTCTCCCCGACCGCGAACGCGACGATGGAGGACATGTTCCTGGTGAAGAAGTACCGGCCGCCGGGCTTCAACGCCCACTCGTCGCGCTCGGAGAGGCGCGTGAAGCCGGCTTCCGTCAACATCCTCGCGCTCTCCGCCGTGGCGTGGAACGAGGTCCACGAGTTGTTGAGGTAATCCACCAGCTCCTCCGCGGCGGAGGGCACGTCCGAGGGCACCGCGGACGCCAGCACGCTCGGGGAGGAGGACGCCGCGGATCGCGTGGAGACGCTCGCGAAGCGCGTGTTCGGCAGCCGGAACAGGAACGGCGAGCCGGGAGGGCAGCACTCGCAGTCGTACGCGGAGCCTCGAGAGGCGTCGACGGAGTTGGCGCCGTTCGCGGAAACGACAACCGCGCGTCGCGCGGCGGCCGCGCGGCGAGGCGCGCTCGAGGAGCCGGCGAGGCTCCGGCGGAGCAGCACCTTGGAGCTCGCGCTCATCGCGCCCATGCGGAACATCGCTCTTGTCGACCGGTAGGCACAAGCGACGCGCTCGTTGTGGACTCCGATTGCCGGGAGCTTTTATCGTCAAGGTTTTTCGTCAAAGAACTTGACGTCGCCAACTACTTCCTCCTTCAGCCTCTCTGACTCAATGCCCATACGAGAAAGGCTCTCTGCCGCGCCCCAATCACTGCCCGAAGGCATTTCCGTGCGTTTTTCTCGGAGGCAACTTGGTCAACTCGTCCATTCGTTTCCGGCGCGGTTGGCGCGTCCCACTCGGCGGGTCGGAGCCACCGCGGATATGCCATCGACGCAGACGCGCGCGCGCGCGCGGACGAGCCTTTCCCCCGAGTCGACCGCTCGCGACGGCGCCGATCGCGCGGGCGACGTTTCGACCGCGCTCCGTCTCGCGAAGGAAAGAGCGTCGATTGCGGAGAAGAGAGCGGACATGGCGACGGTCGCGCGGCATCAGCTCGAGCAGCGGGTCAAGGACAAGGACGCGCACATCCAGATGTTACAGGACGAGCTCGTGCACTACACGACGCTTTCCACGACCGCGTCCGCCACCGCGCACGCCTCCGCGCGCGCGGCGAGCCGAGAGCTGGGCCATCGGGGCGCCACGGCGAGCGCCTCTTTGTCGTCGTCGGCGCGCGACTCCACCATCCGGCAACTCGCCGAGCGACTTCGGCGCGCCGAGCTGCAGGCTGACCGCCGCGCGAAGACGCTCGAGGACCGCGCCGAGCGCGCGGAGGCGCGCGCGGCGAAGGCGGAGAAGCTCCTGGCGGCGGCTTCGAGGACGGCGCGCGGCGAATGCGAGAGAAATAAAAAAAGCGACGCCGCGGATCGCGTCGCGCGCGACGATCACGCGCGTCGGCTCGCGGACGACCTCGAGGCGCTTCGCGGTTTCGTCGCGCGCGCGCACGGCGTGTGCCACGGCTCTGTGGACGACGGCGGCGACGCGTACGAGGGGTTCCTGCGCTCGGCGCGGCCGGAGGTGTTCGGGCGGTGCGCGTACAAATGCGGCGACGTGTACGTGGGCGAGTGGCGCGACGGCAAGCCGCACGGCGTCGGCGAGTGCCGCTTTTTCGAGACTGGGTGCGTGTACGCCGGGGGCTGGCGCGACGGCGGGTACCACGGCCCCGGGACGTACACCTACAGGACGGGCGAGACGTTCGAGGGCGTGTGGGAGAACGACCAAAGGCACGGTCCTGGCGTGTTCCGAGACGCGGCGGGGACGAAGACGCGCGAGGAGACGTACGTCTTTGGGAAGCCGAAAAAAAGCCGTACGTCTCGCGACGACGCCGCGCGCTCCGCGGACGGGAACGCGGTCGGTGAGGCGGAGATGCGCGCGATGCGCGCGTCTCTTCGCGACCGGTACGACGCGCGGTGGAGGTCGTTCGAAAACACGTTCCTGCGCAAAGACGTCTCGAAGACGATCGACTGGCACGACGTGCCTTGGCCTCCCGCGGGCGTGCCGCTCGTGCCGGTGGACGCGTCGTCGGACGAAAAAGCCGAGGAGCGGAAACGGCGGTGCGTGGAGGAGACCAAGCGGTGGCACCCGGACAAGTGGGTGGGGAAGTCCCTCGCGCCGCACGCGCGCGAGGAGATCATGGCCGAGGTGACGAACGTGTTCCGAAGGGTGGACGCCGAGAAGCAAAAGGCGGGACTGTAGCGGAAGCGGGAGCGGAGCGGAGTGTCTTTCTTGCGAGTCCGTGATAAAGTCAAGCGCCTTTTTTGAATACTTCCGGAAACGGAACACTTCCGGAAAAACCCGAACGGCGATTTCTCGGCGCTCAGAAGGTGTGACGCGACGACGCCTCCCGCGCGACTCCCGGCGCCATGACTCCCTGGCCGGAGACGGAAGTGGTGGTCACGGGGCTCAAGGGTGGCGTGGGTGCGTTGCTCGCGAGAGACGCGCTGCTTCGCGGCGCGAAGAAGGTGTGGCTGCACCACCCCTCGAGCAAAAAAACCGAGATCGACGCCGACGACCTCGAGGTGAGCTGCGGCATCTTGCGCGATACTGACGTGGGCGAGGGCGACGTCGCGTCCGCTTTCGCGCGTCGTCTGCGCGCGTACGGGATCGTCGAAGCTCTAGGTCACGGGGCTCTTGACGTGGACGCGATACCCCCGCGAGCCGTGGTGTTCGCGTGCGACGCCGGCGACGGCCATCTGCTGTCCACCGTCGCGGGGTTGGGCGAAGAGGCGAGGAAAAGCGGCAAGCGCTTCGTTTTCGCGCGCGCGCGAGGCTTGGTCGGCACCGTGTTCGTCGATTCCGGAACGACGGGCTCCGAGACGCTGTATCGGGCGTTGCGTCCAAAATCGGGCGGCGGAAGCGAAAAAGAAAAAGCGGGCGGTACAACGTCCGAAACGTCCGAAACCACAAGGCGCGCCGAGACGCTTCACGCCGCGTTCTTGTCGTCCAATCCCGAAACGAAATGGTTGCTGGAAAAAAAGCCGCGGCGCGGAGACGCCGCGCCGCTCGCGGGACGCCTTCGCGGCGCGGAGGCGACGGGTTTGTCTCCCGGCGCGTTCGCGTCTCGCGTCGCCGAGCTCGCGATCGAGGCGATCGAGGCGAGCGGAACGCGCGTGAACGAAACGCAGTGGACGCACCGCGACGCGCTGGACCTCCTGGATCCGAGCGTCGCCGACTGGTCCGACGACAAAAGCTGCGTTTTTCGAACGCGCGGCGCGGGCGGCTACGAGCCCATCCCGGACGGGTCGGCGGAGTCGACCGAAAAACCGTCGGCGCGGACCTCGATCGAGGACGCCGAGAGTGAGACCGCGACCGTGACCGACATCGAGCGATTCCGCGTTTCGGCCGCGTTGATAGGCGAGGCGTGCCAACGCCGGCTCGGACGCGCGCGCGTGCTTCTGCTCGGCGCCGAAACGCCGGGAGGCGGAGCCGCGCTCGTCTCTCTTCTCGCCGCGGGCGTCGGTCGCGTCGATATCTTCGACGACCCGGCCGCCGTCGTCGAAGATATCGACGCGCACCCGATTCTGCGCGTCGCCGATCCGGGGGACCTGGCGTGCGCGTCCGCCGCGGCGACGTGCGCGCGCGTCGCGGCGGCGGCGTTCCCGGGCGCGCGCGCGGCGTGTCTGACCTCGGAGCCGGAGGCGCGAATCGACGGCGAGGCGTTTTCGTTTTCGTGCGTGGTTGACTCGCGAGGGCGCCGGGACGAAACGGATGGCTTCGCGTCACCCTCCGCGATCGTGGCGACGGGCGCGTCAGCGGCGCTCGAGGTGATACGACGCGCGGCGTCTATCGGGGTCGGTGAGTGATGGATGTGACTAGATATGATATGCCGTATTACTTATCTATGTCCTCCGCCCGCGCTCGCGGCGGGTCTCACATGAGGAGAACGTTTTTGCCCGTCTTTTTATACTTCTGCACCTCCGCGTTGGCCCCGGAGGTCCCGCCAATCTCCATCGACTTGGTCCTGTCGTCCATCTCGTGCAGTTTGTTGGAGAGCATCTTGAGAGTCTCGATCATCGCTCGCTGGTTGGCGTCGATGTAGTCCAGACGCTGATCCGTGGTTTCCGACCTTGTCAACAGCGCGACGTCGCCGAAATCCAAAAACTTCAAAACCTTCTTGCCGCCGTCCGCGTCCACGACCGGGGTGATCCCCGCGCGCTCGGCGCGAGAGCGCAGTTTCTCCGCGTGTCTTTTTCTGCGCGCCATCTTGCGGCGCCACGCGCGCTGCATGCGCACCACCAGCTTTTCCATCTCCATGAACTCCAGCATGGTCTTCGAGCGCGTCAGCAACATGCGCGCTAACATCGACTGCGAAAACCCCATGTTGAAGATGTTTTTCCGAAACTGCTCGCCCCGGCCGGCGTCGACGGCGCGCATGTACCGCGCGTACGTCAAAAGCGCTTCTCTCGCCATGCGCTGCGCCAGCACCTTCCGCACCACCGCCGCGGTCTCCGGGAACCTCTTGAACATCACGCTGAACGAGTGCTGGGAGAGATGCACCACCGTCGCGTTGGTCAGCGTGAACGCGCTGCCCGTGTACACGGTACCCCCCAGGGTGGCTTCCCGGCCGAAGGTTTCTCCCCGGCGACACAGCCGGCCCTTTGCCATCACCAGGCCCTTGGACATGACGTTCATGCTGTCCGCGGCGTCGCCCACGCGGAAGACATACTCGTGGCCGGCGTACACTTGCACGTGCGCGTGCACGGAGAGGCTCAGGATCGCCTCGGCGGGAATGTCGCACTGCTTGAACAGCGGGACGGAAGCGACGCCGGCTTTATTCATCGCCAGCGCGGCTTCCGTGCGCAGCTGCGGCGAGAGGACGCTTAAAACCTGGTTGTCCCCTTGCGCGTTGACCAGACCGCCGGCGTTGCCCCGGGTCTGCACGTGCCTGAACCGCAAGTACGCGCGCATGCGCTGCCGCAGATCGCTCGGGAACCCGTGGTCGCGCATCATGGAGTTCATGTCTCGCAGCAGCGAGCGGTACCGCCCCGACCTCGACGTGATCTCGCCCAAAAGCACCATCACCTCCGTCAGGATGAAGATGAGCAAGGCGTAGAACGTCGCCATGGAAATCACCAGCATGATCCGCTCCGCGAGCGTCGTGCACGTCATCTCGCCCTGAAACAGAAGCTGGAGCGCCGCGACGTAGTACTCGAACGGCCCGCCGCGCACGCCGTTCGCCGCCACCCAGTTGGTGGGTTCGCCCGCCTCGTCGAACCCCGTGTCGTACGCGTCGCTCACGTCCCGCTCGTAAAAGGAGCCCGTGACGGACTCGTACAGCAGGACCACGGACCAGGCGCAGCACACCACGTGCACGATCGCCAGCGCCGCGTACACGTGCTCCACCACCTCGACCACCTGCGTGTCCACGCGTAGGAGCAATTTCCCGACCACGCGCGTCCCGCGCACGTGCCCGACGAGGTAATTGAGCTTTGCGAGTTTCACCAGCCGCAGCGCCCGGCCGTGTCTTAGGAAAAGCTCGTACGGCACCAGCGCGGCGACGTCCACCAAGAACCAGCTCCCCAGGTACTTGGGAATGACATCCGAGAAGGACGTGATGTACGCCTGCGTCTTCTCGTGGTAGAACCCGGTGAGGAAGTTGATGACGATGTCCAGAAAGAAAATCGCGTCGAAGATTCGGGCGACGACGAAGAGCGCGCGCGCGTTTTCCGAAGTCGCGCGCCACGCGTCCTTCGGGGCGTAGTTCACGTACGCCAGCTCGATGGGCACGGACATGAGCAACATGGACAGCGCGAGCAACAGGATGATCTCCCACGCCACGATGAACGCCGAACGCGGGTCCATCGCCTTGACGCCGTTTGGAAACCACATCGTCTCTTTTCTCTTCTTCGCCGCGGCAACCGCGACCGCGTTGTTGCGCCGACTGAAGCTGTCCTGTTTCATTTTCGGCGAGTCGAGGCCCTGGTACGGGAAGTCCCGCTCCAGCTTCTCCGCCAGTACAGCGTGCCGCCTCAGGTTGGGCGCCTGCGTGGAAGACACCGCGTTCGCGATGTTCACCGGGTTCACCAGGCTCAGCGCCTTGAGAGACACCTCGCTCCCCAGCCGCACGAGTTTCCCCGAGCTCAGACGTCGCACGCGATGTCGCCTTCGCTTGGACTGCCCGGTGGGGATCAGCGTCCCGTCGGAGCCCGAGATTTGGGCTTCCGACGGCGTCCCAGAGGGCTGGACGCTGACCAGCGTCCCCCCCGGCGTGAACTGGTTCGCGCCGTGCACGGAGTGGAACAGACGCCGCGCCGGCGCTCCCGAGTCCGGCTCGGAGTAATACAGACCGTCCGAGTCCCCGTCCGAGTCCCCGCCCGAGCTGTGAAAGGGGGTGGTGTCCGCGTCATTGCCGCTGGTGCTCGCGTCCGTGCTCGCGTTCGCGCGCGCGCCGGTCCCCCGGCTCGAGCCGCCCCTCCCGAACTGCTTCTCCCACTGGTCCGCCGCGCGGATCTCCGCCAGGCGGGGAAACTGCGCGAACGCCACGGGAGGCTTGGTGGCCGACGCCGAGCCTCCCGAGCCCGAGGGTCCCGCCGCATCGACGTCCGGGAACGCGTTCGAGACGCCCCTCACGCTGTCCTCGTCGTCGGCGCTGATGTCCACGCTGCCCGGCAGGCTCTGGATGCTGTCCGCATCGCTGCGAGGAGAGAAAGGTCGATCGGTCAGGTCAACGATGCGGATACCGATGTCCGACTGCGCGTCGCAAATTGTGAAACTAGAGCCGCTCCCTGACGCCGCGGACGCGGGAACGGAGACGCACCTCATGGTGAACCGCTCACCCTCCCGATGCCGATCGGGTGGCACGGGCTCGAGGCGCGTTCGCGCGCGCCTCCCGAGCCCGATCCAGGCGTCCGCCGCCTCCAGCGCTCGTAGGTGTGCCCAGGGTGCCGCACCGCGCTGCAGTCCACATGGGCAAAAAAGAAAGCATTTGTTGGCTTTTCCGACCTCGGAATCGGCGATTTGTGGTTCGTCGGACGCGAAAGGTCGGCACGAAAGGGGGCGAAAGGGCGGAAATTCGGCTGCGCAAAAAAAAAAGCAGATTTTTTTCACCAAAAGTCGTGTCGGCAACTTTCGAAGTCGCCTTTCACAA
>ENA-OUOG01002554-OUOG01002554.1-marine-metagenome-genome-assembly--contig:-NODE-2554-length-18590-cov-5.742991_pt1 | contig 18590 bp, 18 predicted proteins | sample MGYA00248635_ERZ508505 | MGnify/ENA primary metagenome ERZ508505 (study PRJEB26176, sample SAMN06267871) | marine metagenome | isolation source: Saanich Inlet, British Columbia, Canada | place: Pacific...
CTTCAAATTTGTAAAACTGGGTATTCCCATTGGATTTCATTTCATCAATCCAAGCTGGGATTGTTGCTCCTACTTTTTCGATTAAACGAATTCCCAATTCAAATCCGATTAAATCCCAATATTCAAAAGGGCCGTAATCCCAAAAATATCCTGTGCGCATGGCGTCGTCAACAGGATAGTATTGATCGGAAATTTCTGGGACTCGAGCGGCGGCATAGCCAAATAATTGTCCAAAATATTCCGCAAAAAACTGCTGCTCTTTGGTATCACCTTCCGCCAAGTATTGCAGTCGTTTATTCATTAACTCCATCCCTTTAGCCGTTTTGACCACAGCCATTTTAGGGCGAAGTGCAGGCTCGTAGTCTAAGGTTTTTAGATTGAGTGCATTGATGATGGTTTTCCCGTTTTCATCTTTTAGAGCGGTTTTCTCATAAAAGCCTTTGCCTGTTTTATTCCCTAAAAATTGATTGTCTAAAAGAAACTTCATGAACTTGGATTCCGGTCGATTTTGAAGTTGCTCTACATAGGTGTCTCCTTCAACATTATCAATTACAAAACGACTTACATTATCTCCTGTATCCAGTCCAACTAAATCCTGTAAACGAAAGGTTGCGGTATTCGGACGACCAATCAAGGATCCCGTCAATGCATCTACCTCTTCGATTCTAAAATCATATTTTTCTGTAAGCAAGGTCATTTCGGTTCCTGACATTACACCAATACGGTTTCCGATAAAGGCTGGGGTGTCTTTACACAAAACCGTTTGTTTTCCGAGGGTAATTTTTCCAAACTCCATAAAGAAATCTAACACCTCTGTTTTAGTTTCAACTGTAGGTATAATTTCTAACAACCTCAAATAGCGTGCAGGATTAAAGAAATGAGTCCCACAGAAACATGCCTTAAAATCAGCTGAGCAGTCCTCAGCTAAAAGATTAATAGGAATACTTGAAGTATTAGAGCTTACTAAGCTTCCCTTTTTGCGGAAGCGATCTACTTTTTCAAAAATTTGCTTTTTAATTTTGAGATTTTCTACTACAACTTCAACAATCCAATCGGCCTCAGCAATTTTTTCAAAATCATCTTCAAAATTTCCAGTCTGAATCCTCGTTGCAAATGACTTATGATAGAGGGGAGCCGGTTTGGATTTAATCGTTTTTTGTAAAGCCGTAGTAATCAATTTATTCCGGTGCGCCTTGTCATTGGACTGAGTTTCCTCAAGATTTGGTGTGACAATATCCAACATCATCACTTCCATACCCACATTGGCCAGATGGCATGCAATACCAGATCCCATTACTCCAGATCCTAAAACAGCTACTTTTTTTAATCGATAATTCATCTTGTAGATTTTGAATCCCTAAATTTAATTAAAAAAATGACACGGTGTCATTTTTTATTTTTACTTTTAAAAAAAATAATGTTATGAGTCTGGAAAACATGATTTCTCAATTCGAAAAAAGAGCATCAACTGCGGCACCTATAGGTGGTTCAATCAAGTTTGAAGTTGACGGTCAAGGAATTTTAATCGACGGTAAAGGAGAAACCAACACGGTTTCCGCATCTGATGGAGAAGCCGATTGTACGATAAGCTTAACGGCAGAAGTGCTTCAAAAACTAAGAGATGGTGACATCAACCCCATGATGGCGGTGATGGGCGGTCAAATAAAAATTTCTGGTGACATGGGCTTGGCCATGAAGGTTCAATCTTTGATGGGGTAATCCCCAATACCAGAGAAATTAATAGCACTGATTCTAGAGTTTTTCCCTTTTTTTATTCTAAGAATCGAGGGATTCATTATAGTTAAGTCTATAGTCTTAGACCTTACAACTCATGTCAGCACCACAGCATTGAGGAGATTTTATTTTTCCCTCACAACTTCTACAGATTGATATTTGAACCACACTTCCGTCATCAAGAGTTAGCTGATCGTTTTCTAGAGGTTGATCGCATTTAGCGCAGCTCGCGTTTACTGCCATTCCGCAGGAAGCACATTCGTAAGTAGCCATATTTATTTTTTAATTTTATTTTATTCTAAATTACTCTTTTTTTACCACACGGGCTAGTTCTAAACCGAAACAATATAAGAGCCAAACCCAAGGGGCACCATGGAAAAGCAGATCAAAGAAATCCATTCCGGCCATACCAACTCCACCTCCCCCAAGCCAACGAAGCTTACCCAATAAATGGGGTTCGGGAACAAAAGGCGCCAAGCCAAGGGTTAAGGATAAAATAAGGGCAGTAAATGTATTGGATTTTAAAATGGTATTCATTCTGAAGAGTTCAATAGTGTTGAGGGATAAGGTACAGTTTCTTTGGTCAATTTATCTATTGGCATTTGAGCATTTACTGATTGTAAGTGATTGGTGAGGGTAGTCGCCAGCTGTTTTGCCATATCAAAATTTGATCCCAATAAGTTATCATTTTCATGAATATCATCTTTTAGATTATACAGCTCAAAGGTCTGGTTCGTATGGAAATAAATCAGTTTCCAATCGCCTTGCCGAATAGCACTATAGCTCCCAATACCTGGACCTTCGGGACCCCATTCATTGGGATAATGCCAAAACAAAGGACGATTCGTTTTATGTTCAACATTATTGTTTTGTAGCAGCGGAACAAAACTTTGACCGTCTATAATCTGAGGAATTTCATTGGTGTCGATTTGAGCTAAGTCCAGTATGGATGGAAAAAAATCTTCAATGATGAGTGGGGTCGAATTGACCGTTTCCTTGCGTGTTTTGTTAGGCCAATACGCCAACATGGGCACGCGAATTCCTCCTTCATAGATGGATCCCTTCCCACTTTTCAACGGGAGGTTGTGGGTATGTTTTTCACCACCTCTTGCAACTGCACTCAAACCGCCGTTGTCTGACATAAATAGGATTACTGTATTTTTTTCAAGCTTATTGGCTTCCAAATAATTAAGGACATTCCCTAAAGCTTCGTCCATACTTTCAATCATGGAAGCATACCGAGCTTCAGGTTCTTCCATACCCATTTCTCGATAAGATGACACAAAGCGATCGTTGGCCATCAACGGAGTGTGAATGCCGTAAAGCGCAAAATACAAGAAAAAGGGTTGTTTGTTTTGCACGGGTTTTTCCAACGAAATAAGAACTTCTTGAGTAAGTGCTTTCGTCAAAAAAATATCTTGTCCATGGTATTTTTCCAAGCCAGGAACTGCCCAAACTTCTTTGCCCGGTTTTCCATTACCAAAATTTTCACGACCCAAGTAACTCTCTGGAGCACCTGCAGCATGACCCGCTATATTGATATCAAAACCAAGATTTAGAGGCTCCGAAGAAGGATAACCTATAGCTCCAAAATGGGCTTTACCGGCATGTATGGTATAATACCCTTTTTCAGATAAAAGTTTCGGTAAGGGTTTTGCATAAGCAGCATTGGGGGTGGAAGGATCTAAACCAATTCCGTTGTAATTCCAATCGGGAAAATCCAACGTCGGATGGTTGAGTTCCATGGGTTGTTTTTGATCTGGTTTCAAAGTCCAATTAGTCACCCGATGCCGAGCCGCATTCATACCCGTCATTAAACTTACCCGTGTTGGTGAGCATACCGGCGTAGCATAGGCATTGGTGAATTTGACTCCTTTTTTGGCCAAACGCTCCATATTGGGTGTTCGGTAGGTTTTGTTAAAGGCTGTAGGCTGATTCCAAAAAGGAACTGAAGTATCTTGCCATCCCATATCATCTACAAAAAACAAAATAATATTTGGAGGTTGTTGCGCTACTTTTGATGTCTGGCAAGCGTTAAAAACCAGTAGTGAAAACAGTAAAACAAAAAGAAGTCGCTTCATCTCATTCCGTTAAATCCGGTGCTCGAAACAGCCCCATGTTAGAGAGTACTACCTGGGCTTTAGTATCCGTTATTGTAAAACGAACTCCTTCAATAGTTTGAGTGTCAAAACGAATTAAACGTTTATTCCCAATGGTGGTTCCTTCATATACTTTTTTCCAACTTCCCTCCGACAAAACTTCAAAGTAAAAAGATTTAATCCGCTGCCCCATGGGTAGGTATTCTTGAATCATAAAGGTATTTGCTTCCTCAGGATTTTCAAGTTGGAGTTCTATTGTAGGTTTAGGATCATTCATTTTGGAAACCCAATAGGTGTTTTTATCCTCATCGATTAATGCAATTTCGTCATACCCTTTGGCAGTAGAACTTGTTTGAATCTTTTGCTCTTTGGAATAATTTTTAGAAAAGGTTGTTTTTAAGTAATCTGCCAAGGCATTTAAATTTGCAACTTCATTTTCATGAACCAAACCACGGGTATCAACAGGAAGATTCAACAGCAGTGAACTGTTTAGCCCTACTGAATTGTAATAGATATCCACTAATTTGGGCAAAGACTTGACTTGATTATCTTGTTCGGGATGATAATACCAACCTGGACGGATGGAAACGTCTGTTTCAGTAGGTACCCAATGAGTCCCATTCTCTTGTCCAGAAGCAAAACGCTGAAAATCAGGCATCCCTGCATAAACGCTGTCCCGATAAATGGGTGACCACGTCGTTTCGTTAGCATAGCCTTTTTCGTTTCCTACCCAACGAATATCTGGTCCTGCATCGCTGAAAATAACGGCCTGGGGTTGCAAGCTACGAACTAACTCAATGGTCGTGGGCCAATCGTAATATGATTTTTTATCTACTCTTCGTTCTTCATTTGCTCCGCCATAATAACCATCACCTCCGTTGGCACCGTCAAACCAAACTTCAAAGATTTCTCCATAATTGGTTAATAATTCTCTTAACTGATTACGGAAATAGGAAATGTATTCTGGCTTACCATAATCAGGATGATTCCGATCCCACGGAGATAAATAAACTCCAAATTTGAGTCCGTATTCTTTACAAGCTTTTGATAATTCTTGAATCAAATCTCCTTTACCACCACTCCACGGAGAATTTTTAACGGAGTGTTCCGTAAATTCACTTGGCCATAAGCAGAAACCATCGTGGTGTTTGGCGGTAATAATGATGCCTTTCATTCCAGCATTTTTTGCTACTCGTGCCCATTGTCGAACATCCAATTCTGTTGGGTTAAATTGAGAGGGACTTTCTTCTCCATAACCCCATTCTTTATTGGTAAACGTATTCATGTTAAAATGAATAAAAGCATAATATTCTAATTCTTGCCAAGCTAACTGTTGTTCGTTTGGTACAGGATTTACAGGTTCCAGAGGAGGTTCAACTGGAGTACAGCTAGCGATTACTATTACTGAGCATACTGCCAGAAAGAACTTGTGATATATTGAATGATTCATTGGTCTATTTTTTAAATTTTGGGTCAATAAATTCCCATTCTCGTATATGAGGATGACGATGTGCAATGCGTTGTAAAGAGTCTATTTGTAAAACAATTTCGGGATGTTTAAGGGCCAAATTTTCCCGTTCTTGAGGGTCTTTTTTCAGGTTGTACAATTCCCAAGTTGCGTTGGGATTAATTTTCATTTCAACTTTTACTCCTTTCCAATCACCCATTCTCAAGGCTATTTGACCTCGCTTTTCTGGATATTCAAAATAAATATAATCGTGTTCTTGCTGACCTTCCTTACCGAGCAATTCAGGCAGTATGGAAATTCCATCGGGTGCGCTTTGACTTTGACCACTTAAAGCCGCAAAGGTATTGTACATATCCCAATGACCCGAAATCAAATCAGACACTGTCCCAGGCTTTATTTTACCTTTCCAATAAGCAATAAATGGAATACGAATACCCCCTTCGTAAACGTCCATTTTCAAGCCTCTAAAACCCGCTGCACTTTTAAAATACTCTGCTTCTACACCCCCTGCAAAGGTAGGTCCATTGTCACTAGTGAAAAGAATCAAGGTGTTTTCTTCTTGCCCTCGTTCTTTAACCGCCTCCCAAATTTTTCCAACTTCAGTGTCTAAATGTGTAATCATGGCAGCGTAGGCTGCTCGGGGATATTGATGTGCGGTATAACCTTTGTTTCCAAAATAGGGTGTTTCTTCAAATTCATCATGGTAATGTTGGACAAGTGAATCAGGTACTTGTAGTGAAACATGAGGAATGGGTGTGGGATAATACAGGAAGAATGGCTTTTCAACAGAGGTTGTATCTAAAAAGTGTAAGGCTTTTCCAATCATTCGATCTGGAGCGTAGTCGTCGCCTTTAAATTGATCAAACGCCGCTTGATCGCTTCCTTCTTTAATTGGACTGTGCACCAAGAAATAATCGTTATTAAGAGGTACAGCTGTATCATTTTCCCAAAGGTGAGTAGGGTAGTAATTATGTGCCTGTTTTTGATCCAAATAACCGTAATAATAATCAAAGCCCTGAACCAAAGGACTTCCGGTAGTTGCGTTCATTCCCAAGCCCCATTTACCAATGATGGCTGTTTGATAGCCTGCTTTTTTAAGCATTTTAGCTAAGGTTGGAGTAGATTCAGGTATGGGCATTTGTCCCCCTTCATTTTCATCTTCAAATTGACCCAGTTCATAATTTCCTCTAATGTAGGCATGTCCTGCATGGGTTCCGGTTAAAAACATATATCGGGAAGGCGCACAAACGGGTGCCCCTGTATAGTGTTGCGTAAACCGCATGCCACTTGCAGCCAAACGATCTAAATTAGGGGTTTTGATTTTTTCCTGACCGTAAGCACCGAGTTCCCCGTAGCCTAAATCGTCTGCTAAAATATAAATGATATTAGGAGGTTGTACAGCACTTTTTTTTGGGCTTTCACAGCCTGAAAACACTACTCCCAATAAAAGAAAGAATAAAGAATACTTCATGTTAAATTTTGATAAAGATTTGCTTTTTATACAGCCAATAACACAGATACCACAATCCTAAAAGCACTACAAACCCTGAAACTAAATCCGCCAACCAAGGCGAAAAACCACCAATAAAACTGTTCGAAAAAGGTCGGATTATTTTAAGAAACAATCCACCCCCACCTAGTGAAGCAAAAAGATAAATAAAAAGAGGATTCACCCCCACAACTCTAAACACAAACGTTTTTTTAATGACTTGTCTTACATCAATTAGCCAATAACATACTGCCAAAGCCAGAAAAGTCCAACCTCCTGAAAGAAGGACAAAAGAGGTCGTTGAAATTCGTTTGATGACTGGAGTAAAGAAGGTTGTGAGATAGCCTAACACCAAAACCACAACTCCTGCAATTAGCAGTCGCTTTAACTTTTCAGTCTGTTCGGTATTTTCCATTAGCCACTTTCCAGCAACAACACCCCAAAGGGTATGCGCTACAGTGGGAAGTGCGTTAAACGCTGCCCAATGACCCCCATATTCATAGCCTGAAATGAAAATATTAAACCAAGCACCAAAGTTTTCTCCAGCTACGAAAGCTTGGTCAAAACCAACCACAGGAAAGAAACGATACAATAAATCTGAAATGAGTATACAGACAAAGCCTGTAGTAATTTGTACGGCAGAAGATTGTTTTAATAAAAGGAAAGAAATCAAATAGGTAAAGGACAATTGAGCCAGTACATTATCAAATTGAAAAACAATTTTTTCAGGTCCAATACAATACAAGCTCCAGCCAAAAAGTAAGAGCAATAAGGCTCTTCGGAATGCGTGATTTCGAATCTGAGTTTCGGATGCTCCTTTTAGCCTTCGATTGGCATAGGAGAGTGGAATAGAAACCCCAACAATAAACATAAAGAACGGTTGGACCAGATCCCAAAAATGCAACCCTTTCCATTGGGCATGATGAAAAAGAAAATCCACAACGGCCGTTAGCTGTTCACTTCCTGAATCCATCAACACTTCAAAAAGATGTGCGAACTCTGCAATCAATAAAAACATGACTAAGCCTCTAAAAAAGTCTAGGGAAACTAATCTGTTTTCAAGTTTGCTTGCACTCATCTCAATTCAATTCTAACAACAGTATCTATATCGTCCTTTGAAAGTTTAGACACATCAATTTCCAAACCAAAACTATCGTTTCTATAAGCTAGTTTGGTATTGGTTTTTAGGTCGTAAATTCCCTTTATTTTTACTGGTACTCTAGCTGCGTGTATCACATCAATCTCAGAGTTTAGTAGATGCACAAAAACTGTTTTTCCTTTTTGAGTAGAAACAAAGTCCTCGCTCGGAGGGATGGGACCTTTTCGAGTACCGTAAATAGTTTCGCCATTTTGCTTTAACCAATCGCCCATGGCTTTGAGGGAAGCTTGATGTTCGGGTTGGATTTTTCCGTTCGGCATGGGTCCAACATTTAGAAGTAAATTACTTCCATACCCTGCTGCTCTAATTAAATAGTGTATGAGTTCTTTTTCAGACTTGTGTTTTCTGTCTTGTAAATTAAAGCCCCAAGATCCGTTTATGGTTTCGCAAACTTCTAAAGGAACGCTTCCAATTTGATCCGCAGGCGTACCCCAGCCCGTAGAATTGTTTCCAGGTAAATCTTTTTCAAACATTTGAAAATCTTCACCGTCAATCACACCGATATGGTGATTGTTTCCAATGAGTGCTTGAGGCTGCATTTGGTGAATCATTCCATAAATTTCGTCATAGTGCCAATCCACTTTAAGCTCGCCAAATTTTTTACCATCCCAATCTTTTTGATCCCAGTGACCGTCAAACCAAATTCCTCCAATTTCTCCGTAATTGGTCAATAGTTCTTTGAGTTGAGTTTTCATAAAAGCGATATAATCTTCCCATTCGCCTTCTTCACGACCAGCTATTCCAGTTCCTGTTCTTCCTCTGGGAAAGTAATCATCTCGATTCCAGTCCAAGAGCGAATAATAGAAAAATAATTTGATTCCTTGTTTACGGCATTCTTCTGCCAACATTTTCAGCACATCTTTTCCGTAGGGTGTCCCATCCACTATGTCATAGTCAGTAACCTTGGAGTCAAACATTGAAAAGCCGTCATGATGCCTACTCGTAATGGTAATGTACTTCATCCCAGCGGTTTTTACCATGCTTACCCATTCGGCAGGATCAAAATCAATGGGGTTGAAGAAATGAGGGAGTTTTTCGTATTCTTCCACACTGATGTTTTGATTGTTCATCACCCATTCTCCGTCTCCTAAAATACTATAGACTCCCCAGTGAACAAAAAGACCAAAACGGGCATCTTGAAACCAAGTTCTTGCCTCTAGGTTTTCTGGACTGGGCGTATAGTTTTGGGCATCGATATTTGATGAAAAAAGGACCACCACACAACACATAAAAAGTTGTTTAAAATTCAATGGCTTCATGTTTTTGAGTTTAGATTACTAAATGTAATAATTTTTAATTTGATTAGATAACAACTACGAATCAGCATCCCTTTTTAAAAATCCCTTTTTCATTGTACCTTATTTGAATATTAAGTCAAGTCAATATGAACATACCGTTTAACTTAATCTTTTATTTGGTGGCACTCACTTTTTTAAGTTGCACCAAGACAATTTCTCCATTTGAAACCCAGTTGTTCAAAAACGGTGAAGGGGCTTATTCCTGTTACAGAATACCTGCTATCATCAAAACTCCGCAGGGTACATTACTTGCTTTTGCTGAAGGTAGAAAAACAAGCTGTAGTGATTTTGGTAATGTAGATATCCTCCTCAGAACAAGTGATGATGGAGGACAGTACTGGACTGAGATAAAAGTTGTGGCTGACTATGGTGAACTTCAAGCTGGTAATCCAGCTCCGGTAGCAGACCGTTTTGACCCTCAATATCCGAGGGGAAGAATCTTTTTGTTTTACAATACAGGAGATGTGTCCGAACACGATATGCGTTTAGGAAAAGGAACACGAGGAGTGCACTACATCACCAGTACAGATCAAGGAAAAACCTGGTCACAGCCTACCAATATTACCAATCAAGTTCACTTTAATTCAACTACGGATCAAGCGGAAAGAGATTGGCGAACGAATGCAACTACTCCCGGTCATGCCCTTCAATTCAAAAAGCCTCCCTATCAAGGCCGTATTTATATTCCCGCTAATCATTCCCAAGGAGATCCAAAGGAAGGGTTTAATGAATACCGTGCCTATGGTTTTTACACAGACGATCATGGAGAACATTTTCAAGTCAGTCCTGATCTGAATACCCCTTCCTCTAACGAAGCTATTGGTGTTGAGTTAACTGATGGTCGATTGATGATAAACGTTAGAGAACAAAACGGGGCAAGTAAACAGCGATTAATTGCTTTAAGTTCTTCAGGTGGTGAGCAGTGGGACAGTGAGTACTTTGATACAGAACTAATCTCCCCTGTGTGCCAATCTAGCATTCTCATTTTTGAGGGTAGTCAGGATACCCTTTTGTTGTATTCCGGACCTAACAGCATGAATCAACGCGCTAAAATGACAATCAAAGCAAGCCTAGATGAAGGAAAAAGTTGGTCGATTCAAAAAGAAATCCATGAAGGAACAGCAGCCTACTCTGACTTGGTTCAAGTGGACAAAAATACCATCGGACTTTTATACGAACGGGATAACAATGGAATTTATTTTACCCTCATTCCTTACGCAGAGCTAAACAAATAATCTTATTTTTAAAAAAATAAAAATTATCATGGTCAAAAAACTACCTCTTCTTTTCGTTCTAATGATTTTGTCAAACGGTATAATTCACGCCCAAGATTGGGGAAATTTTAATGAATTCAAAACTGCCAACAAAGCGTTACCAAAGCTTAAAACAGGTGAAGATCGTATTGTCTTTATGGGGAATTCGATTACGATAGGATGGCTGAATACCCATCCCGAATTTTTTAAAGATAAACCCTATGTAAATCGTGGAATTAGCGGTCAGACCACCCCTCAGATGTTAGTCCGCTTTCGTGCAGACGTTATTGATGTTGGAGCAACCGCTGTTGCGATCTTGGCAGGAACCAATGACATCGCAGGAAATACAGGACCCACCACCTTGGAAATGATTGTCAATAACATAAAATCAATGACAGAAATAGCTAGAGCAAACGGAGTAAAAGTTATTTTGTGTTCAGTCCTTCCCGCTTATGATTATCCTTGGCGACCCGGTTTAGAGCCCAACATCAAAATTCCAAAACTCAATGCGCTAATTAAAGCCTATGCAGAGGAAAATAAGGTGCTTTATCTCGATTATTTTAGTGCATTAAACAATGGGGAAAATGGGATTAATAAGACGTACAGTTATGACGGTGTCCACCTTACTTTAGCGGGCTATAAATTATTGGAACCTCTTCTAGAAGAATCAATAAAAAAGGTCTTGAAATAACGTTCAAGACCTTAATTTACGGATAATGGCTGGAGTCGATTTACTTCGTAAATCTCAAGGTAGCTCTGTAATAACCCCAACCCATATGAAGATCCATTGCATCATCTTCAACCTTTTCAAAAATCATAGAAAAAGCCTCTAACGATTCGTTACCTTCAGTCATAGGAACGGTTACTCGTGCTACATCCATATCTTGGCTGTAACTGTAGGCACCCCAAACATGAGTTGCCTTATTGATGATAATCGTCATCTCTCCTTCGTAAGGCAGTGAATACATAGTATAGGTTCCTGCTGCAAGCAAAGTTCCTCCTACTTTCATCGGTACAGTTAACGTTAACTCAGTAGATTCATTAGCACCCATTCGCCAAACTTTTCCTTCGGGTACTAAGGATTCAATCGATCGTCCGTTAAGTTGTGGACGGCTGTATAAAATTCGAGCCCATTGACTTTCTCCACGATTTCCGGGGTATTCAATTAGGTCTAAAGGGCTTTTGTCTAATCCTTTGAATTTTTGAGCTTGAAGTGCTGTTACAGTTGTTAAAAATAAGAATGTAAATGTGATAAGATGTTTCATTGTTATTGTTTTTTTACGAATATACTATAGTCTCTTTAAAAATTGAGTTAAAATTAATTCTTAAATTCCAAAAAAGCATTTACTGGATGATGGTCTGAAAGCCATAAATTAGTTTTTGTTTTAAGCCATAGATGATCTTTCCCGAGGAGAGTAAACCCTTTTTGAAAAATATAATCAATTCTTCGATCACCAACCGTTTCTGTATCAAATCCTGTAAATGTTCCAAAATTAGGAGCCTCTTCAGACAAATCTTGCTGCACATCAGTAAAAGCAGACTGCATAATTTGTATTGGCTCTTCATGAGGTTCTAAATTAAAGTCTCCTGTAATGACAACAGGAAGTTTGGTACTATTCAACCGCTCTATTTGATCGAGAATGAGTTGGGCTGCATTGGCTCTTGCTGTGGTTCCGATATGGTCAAAATGCGTATTGAATATCCAAAACTCTTGTCTGGAATTAAGGTGTTGAAAACGACCATAAGTACAGATTCGTTCGAGGGCAGCATCCCAACCAACTGAAACTTGATTGGGTGTTTCTGAAAGCCAAAATGTATTGGACTCCAAGAGCTTTAAACGGTCTTTACGAAAAAGAATTGGACTGTATTCCCCTTTTGTTTTCCCATCCTCTCGGCCCACTCCTATGTAGGAATAATCTTTCATTTCGGTTACTAAATCCATAAGCTGGCTATGAACCACTTCCTGCAAGCCCAGGAGGTCAGGCTGTAGAGAAGAAAGTGTTTGAATCATATCTCCTTTTCTATGGTTCCATAGGTTGGGACCGTCATTGGGACTTGCATATCGAATATTATAGGATAAAACAGACAAGTTGTCAAGTTGACAACTCCCCAGGAGCATCCCCATTAAAAGGAAAAAGAGTAGCTTAATTCCAATTGTATTTTTCAAAATCTTCATATAAGTAGTTATGATCGGTTAAGTTATCCTATTAAAATTACTTAAAAGCATCAAAAAAATGCACGCAATGCAAAATAGAATAGTGAAGGGCAAAGCAAACAGCCCAACCCGGTGTAAAAAGTTGCAGTAAAAGCTCCATAGGGAACCAATTTGGCATCTGTTGCTGCCAAACCTGCTGTAACTCCGCTAGTGGTCCCTATGAGCCCACCAAAAACTAGAGCTGAAAGTGGATTATCCAATCCAATTTTTTTTGCAATCAACGGAGTGCCAATGGTAGCAACTATGGTCTTTACTACACCTATTGCTATGCTGATGGCGATGACATCAGAACTAGCCCCAACGGCAGCCCCTGTAATTGGACCAACTATATAGGTACACGCACCAGCCCCAATAGTTGTCAAACTTTCAACATCTCTGTAGCCCAACAAAAAAGCAAGGAATACCCCCACAAAAAACGAAAAAAATACACCTGAAAAAAGACCGATAATCCCAGCCCAACCTGCTTGTTTGATTTTAGATAAATCGGCGCCCATGGCAGTAGCTACAACCGAAAAATCTCTTAACATTGAACCTCCCAATAAGGCCATCCCAGCAAAAAAGGGAATATCTGCTATCCCTTTTTTAGAACCCAAAAGTGCAAGAAGAAGCCCTGCAAAAACAGCAAGAGCCACTCCTGGAATTTTCTTTCTAAAAAGATGCTCCGAAATGAGAAAAGACACGTACATAATAATTCCAACCACCAAAAAAGCAAATACAAGTCCGTTTTTATCGATTAATTTTGTGACTACTTCCATCTAATTTTGTTTTTTGGATTGACCAATTTTAGAAATGACTGGAACCAATAAAAATCCTGTGAATGTAACCACTACACCAATCACAACAGCTATAGGTCCCTGAGAGACGGCAGCTTTGACGTTCTGAGTAGCTGCCATAGCAACAATAATGGGTAAATACATAGAGCTCCAAAATAAAATTCCTTGGGTTGTCATCTCTTTAACTACTCCTTTTTTCTTTAGATAAGTGTAGGACAGCATCAAAAAAAGCATGGCAAATCCTACTCCTCCTACATCACTTTTAAGTCCAATTAAAACGCCTAAATAATTTCCGATTAGTTTTCCGAAGAGAAAACAAAAAGCCAATAGGGCTACGCCGTAGATTTTCATAAGTCTTGAAATTGTTTTTGCAATTCTTTTTTAGTGACTTTCCCCATCACGTTTCTAGGCAAATCTTCGAGTAGTAAATACTGCCTTGGCCACTGAAAGTTTGGCAATTGTTTTTTCAACCAAGGTTCAAATGTCTCAGGCAATGATTCTAGCCCTTCATTCAAAACTAGTCCGGCGACAACAATTTCCCCCCACTCTTCATCCGGAATACCAACCACTCCACAATCTTTGACTAGAGCACTTTTACGAATTACTTCCTCAATCTCTAGCGCTGAAATTTTATGCCCCCCAGATTTAATGATATCTACAGAGTTTCTTCCTAAAATTCGATACCTCCCCTCAGTCTCAACAGCCATATCTCCTGTTTTAAACCAGCCTTCTACAAAGGAGTCTTTTGTCGGCTCTGGTTTATCCCAATATTCTTTAAATACATTAGGTCCTTGTACTTGTATTTCACCTGGTGATCCTTTTTCAACCAGCACGTCCTCCTCGTTCACAAGTCTAACCTGCATGCCCTCCAGAGGGAAACCGATACTGCCAGGAATACGTTTTCCTTGGTAGGGGTTACTTATCGCCATTCCCATCTCAGTCATCCCATAGCGTTCCAAAAGAATATGTCCACTAATTTTTTTCCACTCCTCTAAGGTTGAAATGGGCAAGGCCGCAGAGCCTGAAATCATCAATCGAAATGCATTCAAGGCTTTAGAAATCTGTTCTTGCTTCTCTTGTGGTTGTGATTTCCAATAATTGATCAATTTATAGTAAATCGTAGGAACAGCCATAAACAGGTTAATTTCACCTGATTTAAATATTTCAAATATTTCAGCTTCATCAAATTTAGGCTGAAAACGACAACTCGCTCCACTCCATAAAGCACAATTCACTACATTAATAATACCGTGAACATGGTGAAGTGGAAGTACATTGAGAATTTTATCGTCAGCACTCCACTCCCAAGCATTTACCAGCATGGTAATTTGTGCCTCTATATTGTTGTGAGTGGTAACTACTCCTTTGGGTTTTCCTGTGGTTCCACTAGTGTATAAAATCATTGCGTTTCTGGAAGGGTCAACCTCAGGCAAATCAAGCTCGGTAGTTGGAATAGAAGCCACGTCAATTCCAACTGTTTTTTCAAATAAAGGTGAACTAAGTGAATGATATCTTTGAGAATAAATCAGTGCTTTCGCCTGGGTATCTTCAATTACATATTCCAAAGAAGTCAAGGGATGCTTAGTACAAAGGGGAACCGCTACCCCACCCGCTCTCCATATTCCCCATTGGATGGCAACATATTCAAAACTAGGGTCAACAATAAAAGCAATACGGGCGCCGTTTAAGTCACTTTCCCCATTTAAAAGTTTTAAAGCAATTTGTGCTGATCGCTGCAGTAACTCAGCATAAGTATAACTCTTATTCTCAGATACAACAGCAGTTTGGTTTGCATGTCTGGATGCCCTTTGAATTAATTCAATCATTTAATTTTAGTTGGTATTTTTTAGTTTGTTCTCTATAATTTTTAATCGCGTTGATTTTTCAACTTGCATGAAACCAAAATGAAGTAACAAGGCGATTAATTTTTGTTTAGGTTAAATTTAAAATTTATTTAATCCCTCCAACTGCTTTCTTTTAAAATTTTCATCTTTTGCAGATTATCTTATATTTTTTGTACTTTCAAAAAATATTTATTCATGAAACCATCTTTTTTTATCCTCAGTTTTTTACTATCTAGTTTCTTTATACATGCACAGCATGGAAAAGTAATGGATGACCTCAGCCTAGAAAGTAAAATTTTAAAAGGCGAACGTAAATTCGCTGTGTATTTACCCCCTGATTACGAAACATCGAGTAGAAGTTATCCGGTATTGTATCTATTACACGGTTACACAGATGATCATACCGGTTGGGTGCAGTTTGGTGAAGTGTTGCACATTGCAGACAAGGCCATTCTTAGCGGAGCAGCCGCTTCAATGATTATTGTGATGCCGGATGCGGATACAGGCTTACCCGGATATACCAATGCCATTTCTGGAAAATGGAATTATGAAGATTTTTTCTTCGACGAATTAATGCCCCACGTTGAGGAGCGTTTTCGAATCAAAAAGCAAAAACGCTTTCGTGCTATTGCCGGCCTTTCCATGGGAGGGGGAGGTACTTTTCTCTATGCACTCCATCGACCGGATTTGTTTTCATCTGCTGCACCTTTAAGTGCTTGGATGGGACCACAAAACTTAGAAGAAATGCAAGAGTTTGCATCACGTGAAAACATGAAATTTGACGAAAATAATTTAGAAGAATTTCTCAATAAAAACAACCCTTTGCGATTAATTGATCAAATGGAAGCTAAAGCATTAAACAGTGTACGTTGGTATATCGATTGTGGTGATGATGACTTTCTTTATGAAGGAAATAGCCTGATGCACATTAAAATGCGCGATAAAAAAATAAAACACGAGTTTAGAATTCGAGATGGAGGCCATACCTGGACCTATTGGAGAACAGCTCTGCCAACCGTACTCTCTTTTATCTCAGATCATTTTCACCAGCGGTAAGGGTTTCAACTCATGAATAGCAGGATACCAAAGTGGATCGTTTTATTCTTGTTGCTAGGATGCTCATCACCAGAAATAATTACAGAAACTGAGCAAAATCTAGTTAACGAAGAGCCGGTTGCAGCTCTTCCCCTTATTTCAATTAATACCAAAGGAAACACCATCGTAGATGAACCAAAAGTAAGTGCAGATCTTCAAATTAAACAAGGAGATTCTCTTCTAGAATCCCATCAAATTGGAATCGAAATCAGAGGCTCATCTTCACAAATGTTTGACAAGAAATCCTACGGTTTCGAAACTTGGGATGCTAACGGTGAGGATCTTGACGCCTCAGTAGGTGATTATCCCGAAGAAGAAGATTGGATTTTATACGGACCTTACAGTGATAAATCATTGATTCGAAACGTTCTGATTTATGAACTTTCGAATGCCATGGGACGCTATGCGACTAAAACCTCTTTTTACGAATTAGAAATCAACACATCTTTTCAAGGTACCTATGTACTTATGGAAAAAATAAAACGCGATAAAAACCGAGTTGATATTAGTAAAAACAAGGAAGAGGATATTAGCGGAGGTTATATTATAAAAATTGATAAACCAACAGGCGACGGGGACTGGTATAATGAATCCTTTGCATTTAGCTCACAATATACTGTAGATGGAATTCTTGGACAAAATAAAAACACGCATTTCATTTACGAATATCCGGACGAAGACGACATCAATGCAGCTCAAAAACAGTACATTAAAAACTACATCCATGACTTTGAAACTGCTCTGCTAGAAACGGATTCGACGGAAGAAAACAACTATCAAAACTATATCGACCTGGATAGTTTTGTGGACTTTTTTATTTTAAACGAAGTTTCAAAAAACCCCGATGCCTACCGCCTCAGCACCTTTATGTACAAAGACAAAGGGGAAAAATTAAAAATGGGACCTATTTGGGATTTCAATCTTGCGTTTGGCAATGTTGATTATTGCAACGGCAATACTCCAGAAGGTTGGTCATACCGCTTTAATGAGGTTTGTCCAAACGACACTTGGCTGGTCCCTTTTTGGTGGTCCAAATTAATGGAAGATGCAAGCTTTGTGGCTGCCTTAAAAAATCGTTGGACCGAATTAAGAACAAGCATCTTATCAAACCAAGACGTACTTGAGCGAATTGAAGTTTTGCACACTCATTTAGTAACAAACAACGCCCCTCAAAACAATTTTGCAAAATGGCTCGTTTTAGGAAAATATGTATGGCCCAACGCTTTTGTAGGATCCAATTATTTAGAAGAACTAAATTATTTAAAGGATTGGACAGCACAACGACTGGATTGGATGGACAATCAAATCAATTTACTATAGTATGCTAAAAGCTGTACTCTTTGATATGGATGGGGTAATTGTGGATAGCGAACCGCTGCACCGCAAAGCCTATCAAAAAATGTTTGCGGATTATCAATTGGAGGTATCGGATATACTGTATGAGTCTTTTACAGGGCAAGCCACCTTGGCAATATGTGAACAATTATGTGCTGAATTCAAACTCACCGTTCCTCCAGAAAAATTGGTCCAAAAAAAAAGGGAACACTTTAACTTCCTGTTTGATGAAGATAAAGATTTTCAACTAATAGACGGTGTTTTAGAACTGATTCAAGACTACTACCAAGCAGGCTTGACTTTAGTTCTCGCTTCTTCCGCCTCCATGCAAAACATCAACCGTATTTTTAAACGGTTTGATTTAGACCCTTACTTTATCGATAAATTAAGCGGTACTGATTTAAAGGCTTCCAAACCCCATCCTGAAATTTTCATCAAAGCTGCCGCTGCCTCGGGCTATTTGAAAGAAAATTGCCTGGTTATTGAGGATTCCACCAACGGAATAACAGCTGCAAAAACTGCTGGAATTTTCTGTGTGGGTTTTGACAGTCTAAATTCAAAAAATCAAGATTACAGAGAAGCCGACCTCACGATACATTCTTTTCAAGAAATCTATTACTCCAAAATCAAGTCTTATTTTTAGAAGATTTCTTCTCTAAGTTTAGAAAAAAATCCCACAAATAAGATAGGACCAAGAGAAGAATTAAAGGAACTACATATATATAATAAAAAACAGAATCAGCCAACAGGATTTGAAGATTCGCTTTGGATTGAGGATCATGAAGGGGTAAAACAGTTGAATGCAGATTTGAATAATACTGAATATCC
>ENA-OUOG01002561-OUOG01002561.1-marine-metagenome-genome-assembly--contig:-NODE-2561-length-18565-cov-4.509628_pt1 | contig 18565 bp, 17 predicted proteins | sample MGYA00248635_ERZ508505 | MGnify/ENA primary metagenome ERZ508505 (study PRJEB26176, sample SAMN06267871) | marine metagenome | isolation source: Saanich Inlet, British Columbia, Canada | place: Pacific...
CGTTGAGCGTTTTATAAGTCCAAATGGGAAGTTTAGAGTTCTGCTTAAACCAGATCCAGAAGACCATGCATGGCCAAAAGATGTGCGCCCAGGTTCAGGCGCATATACCATGGCTTTGTTAGATGATGTTGCAATAGGATACGAATTATGGCGACGATTAAATGGTTTCCCACCAAATTATTATCAGCCTTTTGATACTGCAAAAAACACTAAAAAGAAATAACAGATGCGAAATTTCATAGCACTCATTTCAGTATGTCTTTGTTTCATTGTTCATGCTCAGTCGGATAGCTTAGCAAACGTTTTGCGTTTTGATGAATATTTGGGTTATGTCAAAAAATTTCATCCTATCGTTAAGCAGGCAGAGTTGGTGATTGATGAAAGTCAAGCGAAACTTATGAAATCTCGTGGCGCTTTTGATCCAAAGATTGACGTTGATTACGATAGAAAGAAATTTAAAGGCACAGAGTATTTCGATAAATTGAATGGTACATTTAAAATCCCAACATGGTTTGGAATAGAGCTTAAAGCCAATTTTGAAGAGAATTCAGGAGATTTCTTAAACCCAGAAGCTTTTGTTCCAGAAGATGGCTTATATTCTGCAGGTGTTTCCGTACCTATTGCACGTGGGTTATTAATTAACGATAGAATGGCGTCGTTAAAACAAGCACGTTTGTTCAGAGAACAGGCCAAGGCAGATAGAGATATATACGTCAACAATTTACTATTCGAAGCTTCTAAAGTGTATTTTAAGTGGCTAAGAGCGTATAATGAGTTAAGACTTTTTGAAAACTTTTTAACCAATGCAGAGTTGCGTTATCGGGGTATTTTAAGAGGTGTAGAGTTGGGAGAAAATGCACAAATAGATGCTACAGAAGCTAGAATTGCATTGAATAATCGAAAGCTAAGTTTAGAGCAAGCACGTATAAAAATGCTTAAGGCTTCACTAGAATTATCTACATTTTTGTGGTTAGATAATAATATACCAGTAGAATTGCAGACTAAAGTAATTCCAGATGTAGACACAGAGCCTATTGTAGATACTACTTTCGATATTAATCAATTAAGAAATGTTGAAGTTATCATTGATGAGCATCCAAAGCTCTTATCATTAGACTACAAACGTCAAAGCTTAAATGTTGAAAAACGTCTAAAAGCTAATATGCTATTGCCACGAGTTGATTTGGAATACAACTTCTTAACCGAAACACCAGATATTGGTCGTTCTTTTAATACTACTGAATATAAAGGTGGGCTAAACGTAAGTATGCCTTTGTTTTTAAGAAAAGAAAGAGGCGATTTAAAATTGGCGAAAATTAAATTAAGAGATACAGAGTTTGAAATTGATGCTACTCGTGTTAATCTTCAGAATAAGATTAATGGATTAAAACAAGAGTTAGATTCTTATGTTACTCAAAATGAAATTACCGTGCAAATGGTGGGTGATTATCAGCAAATGTTAGTAGCTGAAGAGCGTAAGTTTCAATTAGGAGAAAGCTCTTTGTTTTTAGTGAATTCCCGTGAATCTAAACTCATAGAAGGGCAACTGAAGGCTATTGAAATTCAGAATAAGTTTTTTAATACTAAGGCAAAATTATTTAATAGCTTAGCAGTAAATCCAGAGCTTTAGGATTTTTATTTTCTGAGGTCCATACTCAAGAGTCTCAAGTCTATAAATTATATTTGCTGTATGAACGTACATTTTATAGCTATTGGTGGCGCTGCAATGCATAATTTAGCCATCGCTCTACATAATAAAGGTTACAAAGTCACAGGAAGCGACGATACTATTTTTGACCCTTCAAAATCAAGACTAAAAGCCAAAGGTTTACTACCTGAATCTTTTGGTTGGTTTCCAGAAAAAATCACATCAGATTTAGAGGCCATTGTACTTGGCATGCATGCAAAGGCTGATAATCCTGAGCTACTAAAAGCCCAAGAGTTAAGTCTCAAAATTTATAGCTACCCTGAGTTTTTGTACGAGCAATCCAAAAATAAAACGCGTGTGGTCATAGGAGGTAGTCATGGAAAGACGACTATTACATCTATGATTTTGCACGTGATGTATTACCACGATAGAGATGTCGATTATATGGTTGGTGCGCAACTCGAAGGTTTTGATGTCATGGTAAAACTCACCGAAGACAATGATTTTATTGTTTTAGAAGGTGATGAGTATTTAAGCTCTCCAATAGATAGACGCCCAAAATTTCATTTGTACAAACCTAATATTGCTTTGTTAAGTGGCATTGCTTGGGACCATATTAATGTATTTCCAACATACGAAAAATATGTGGAGCAGTTTAGCATCTTCGTAGATAGTATAGTGCGTGGCGGTAGCATAAATTATAATGAAGAAGATGCAGAAGTAAAACGAGTTGTTGAAGCGTCTGAAAACCAAATACGAAAATTGCCATACCAAACGCCTGAGTACACCGTTGAAAATGGCGAAACACTTTTAGAAACCCCTGAAGGTCCAATGCCAATCGAAGTCTTTGGTGCACATAATCTTAATAATTTAGCTGGTGCCAAATGGATTTGCCAACATATGGGTATTGATGAGGACTATTTTTACGAAGCCATTTCTACCTTTAAAGGTGCAAGTAAACGTTTAGAGAAAATAGCCGAATCTAAAACTGCTGTGGCATATAAAGATTTTGCACATTCACCAAGCAAAGTAAAAGCCACAACCGAAGCTGTTAAAGCACAATACCAGGACAAAGAATTATTGGCATGCCTAGAATTACATACCTATAGTAGTCTTAATGCGGAGTTTTTAAAAGAATATAAAGGCGCACTAGATGCAGCAGATAAAGCCGTTGTTTTTTACTCACCGCATGCAGTAGAAATTAAAAAACTAGAAGAAGTCTCGCACCAACAAATTGCCGATGCTTTTGAGCGTGACGATTTAATTATTTATACCAATCCACAAGATTTTAAAAACTTTTTGTTCTCTCAGAATTTTGAAAACAAAGCGCTGCTCTTAATGAGTTCTGGTAATTACGGAGGCTTAGATTTTGATGAGGTAACAAAATTGTTCTAAGTATTGTCATTATTTCAAATGCTTCTTAAAAAAAACAATAGTACGTTCCCATGATAAATTTGCAGCTTCTTTGTCGTATCGCGGTGTTGTATTGTTATGAAAACCGTGGTTGACGTCTGGGTAAATATAAGCAGTATATTCTATGTTATTTTCTTTCAAAACTTCTTCAAACGCCGGCCAACCCGCATTAACACGTTTATCTAACTCACCATATTGGAGGAGTAGTGGTGCTTTAATTTTTTAGCATCTTCAGCTTCTGGTTGTCTACCGTAATAAGGTACTGCAGCTCCTAAATCTGGTAAGCGCACAGCCATCATATTAGAAATATAACCGCCAAAACAAAAACCTACAACGCCAACTTTACCTGTACAGTTTTCATGATTTTTTAGATGGTGATACGCGGCGATAAAATCTTCTAGCATTTCGTTTCGGTCACGTTTTTTTTGCATGGCTCTTCCATCATCATCATTTCCAGGATAACCACCTAAAGGTGATAAAGCGTCAGGAGCTAAACTTATAAAGCCTTCTTTAGCGGTACGTCTCCCTACATCTTCAATGTATGGATTAAGACCTCTGTTTTCGTGAACAACAATAACACCTGGAAATTTTTTAGCGCCTTTTGGTTTAGATAATAACCCTTTTATTGTTCCGCCTCCTTTTGGTGAATCGTAAGTGATGTAATCGGAATCTAGAGTTGGGTCATTTGGTTTTACAAGTAAAGAGTCTATATAATTCGGAGACATAAAACTTAGTAAAGAAGACACCGTTAAGCCTCCAACAGCATATATACCAAGTTTTTCAATAAATTGTTTGCGATTTAATTTGTTATGCGCATAGTCGTCGTACAAATCAAATACGTCTTGGTTGATATCTTCTTTTTTAATATTTTTCATAATGCTGTGGGAAAAGTAAGTTAATTGCTTGGCAGTAAGTTACGAATTTTAGAACATCTAACTCGAAAGTTAAACCTTATTGATGCTCCACTTTCTCAATCATCTCTCTGAACAGGTTTAGTAAAAAAGGGAGTTTTTTAATATCTCCAGCTGCCGTAAATTTTTGATTTTCAATTTTAACGCCGTACCAATCTTGTTTTCCATTTTCATTTAATATCCATTTTACCTTAAGATTAGCAATAGAGGTCTTGGAGATGTCAATCTCAACTTCCCAACCCGGATTATCTATATTAGTAATTTGAATAATTTCGTTCTTTTCCCAGTTGCCATCGCAGTTATCAGCAAACCAATCTTGTATCCAGTTTATAATATCCATATTAAATACTAGCTACAAATTCTTGAAAAATGGCTTTATGACGTTCTAAATCCAGATGACCAGATAGTGAGACGCGAGCGATGTAATCTTTATCACCTTCTTTGGTGGTACCTTGTGTTGAGGTTGCAGGAATCGTCCAATAACAGCCTTTTAATTGGCCGTAACTAACACAATACTTGCTTTCATTTGGGATTTTAGTTATCATTAAATTAATAAGCCTGTGATTCAGTTGTCGTTTGTAAGCTTCTCTTTCGTCTTCTGTATTTCCTTTTGTTGGTAAGTCTAAAGAAAAAACAGACGGTGTAAAACCGCGGGTGGCTAGTTTTTCACTCACAAAATTAATTTTTGCTTTGGGTAAAGTGGCTTCAATATGATTTACAAATTCACGTGTATTTTTATAAGCATCCTCAATTCTTTGATTCATCGATGGCATTTGTTCTGCCAAAATCGCATACTGAAAATCGGTAGCTTCATTATCGCAAAGCGACAAATGAATGGCAATTTTCTCCATAAGATGCTCAGAATTTTTATTGCCTATGCAATAACCAGCAGTGCATTTTCCACCACTTGGAAACTTGGAGCCACTCGCATAAGATAATGCCTTACCAGAATCTAATATTTCGCCTTCAGCTAAAAACTGAATATTTGGGCAAAAGGTTTGATCTAAAATAAAAACAGGTGAAACAGCATTGGCGCCAGAGTCTGTTTTTCGGTCTTTGTTAAGCACTTTTTTTAATTCCTCTAAATCTGGAACTTCAACTCTTGGATTGGTCGGGATTTCTGCAATGACATACGGAATGGCATCTTGTTTGGCAATAGCCTCTAGAACCGTTTTTAGACTGTTTACCATATCGTTATCGCCATCGACTTCTAAGTCTACAACTTCAACATTTTCATTGCAAGTTGCAACGCGTCTGGCTTGGTCGTTTGTGCCGCCGTAACAATTTGTTGGTACAATAAATTTTATGGCTTTGCCTTGGTGATTTTGTTGGACATCGTCAATCAATCCCATCATAATTGCATATTGTATAGACAATCCGCTTGAGCCAACTAATGGTTTTCCTGTTGTTGCAGTAATGGTTTTAATAGATTCTAAAACACGTTGTTTATTCGCTTTGCGATTATTGTTTGGCGTTTTTATAGTAAAATTTTCAACTAAAGCATTTAAAGCAACTAACGTGTTTTGAGGTGTCATGGCAATACTTTCTCTACGTCTCACATGCTGAATTTCCGAAACGTAGTTTTTGTTTTGTTCGCCATTAATTAAAATAACACTACCTAAATTTTCATAAAGATTTATATAAAAATCAATATTTGGGTTGAGATGATTTGTACTGATTTTTTCTTCATTTGAAATAAATACAACACTACCATTAAATTCAGATATCGCTTCGGCGTTCTCAACTCGGTTTATTTCAAAATTATAACAGTAAACACGTTTTAAAAGCTCAGTTGTGAAGTTTTTAGGTAACTCGTCTTTGTAGACGATTAATGTCTTTTTATTGTCTAGTAAATTCTTTCTAAGCACTGCTAGAATTGGCATAGCTTGAGAAGAAAAACTAATGACATGACTTGGGTGAATATTATGAATTTTGGCAATGGCCCATTCAAAAACAGAAGACAAAGGATGACCCAACCTAATATAGTCGTAAGCTGTTGGTAGTTCTTTGAGTGCTGATGCTTCAGAGTTATTGTTATTGAACAATATTTCGAATTGATTAATAAAATCGGTTTTTGCCAATTTTTCATTGTAGATATCTAACCTATGCGTGGTTAAATTCAGCCAATCTGAGGGCATGTTTTTTAATGCACCTTTTATATAATTCAGGATATTTTGGTTTTGCATACTTTGGATGTCTAATGGTTTTCAAAGATATAATTTTAGAACTTTTTAATGTTCTAGATATGAAGCTATTTTGTCGTTCTGTAAAGAATTCCATTATGTTTTTAATATGTTTTTTTTTGAGACTTACCGTATTTGTATATTTAGGAGAATTCTAAATCTTTTAAAAATGAAAAAACTACTATTAATCACTATTCTATTTACTTCATTGAGTTATACAAATGAAGCCTCTGCTCAAGACGCTATGTTAGGTGAAATAAGACTCTTTGCGGGAAATTTTGCACCAAGAGGTTGGGCACTTTGTGAAGGTCAGCTGTTGTCTATATCGTCGAATTCAGCTTTATTTTCTTTACTAGGTACTTATTACGGTGGTGATGGCCGTACGAGTTTTGCTTTACCAGATTTAAGAGGCCGTGTTCCGGTATCACCTGGTACTGGACCTGGACTTTCGCCAGTGAAACTTGGTCAAAAAAGTAATGGTAAATCCGTAAATGAAGGTGATTCTGGAAATGCAAAAACGCAATCAACGTTAGGTCTCAATTATATTATATGCCTTCAAGGTTACTACCCTTCTAGGAGTTGATAAAGTAAATATTTAAATTAAAAGCAATCTATTTAGGTTGCTTTTAATTTATGTTTAAATGTTATTAATTCTTCAATTAGTGAGTAATTTGAATTCACAAAATGTTCTAAATATTTTGGAGACTTATCAAAATTTATAGACCAAATATCATCAACTATTATTTTTTCTTTTTCTCCTTATAAACCAAATAGAACTTTTACTTTTTTAGGTCGATTATCCCATAAAGAAAACACTAGTTTTTCATCATTATCATAGTCTGCTGTTAAGCAAAAACTTTTTCCATTTTCAATACAAGTAAAATCTAAAGAAGGACTATAATAGATGTCTTCTGGATTTAATGAATCACAAAATTTAAGTTTTTCAATCCAAGGTTAATTTTTTGCGATTTCCATTACTTCATTTTCAGAAATTGGATTATCCTTATACTCATTATTTTCTTTTTCTGGATGGCAAATAGAGTATTTAAATGTCATTATTAAGTATTCAGTTTGATTTAAATAAAATGATAGTGAAGTTCGTTTTTGTTAAGCAAAATTCAGATTAAAACACTTTATCCAAAAATTGCTTGATACTTTCCTGATTTGCTCTAAGTAATTCTGCTCTAGCAGCTCCAATGTCCTTTGGGTTTTTGTCTTGTGAGAGTTTAAATTTGCCTTCCCAATGGGTGATTTCAATTTCAAACATCTCAATATAGTTTAGATTTCTGTCTAACCTTGGGTTGTCTGGTTCTAAAACATATTTATGGTCTGGAGCTTCTAAGAACTCAGCCATATTAATTAATGACTGTTTTAAAGCAGCCTTACTTTCTATACCTTTTACTTTACCTTTTAGATGTACTTTAATGTAGTTCCAAGTAGGTAGCTGAGAGGTTGTGTAAACACTAGGGGAAATGTAACATTCTGGTCCAGAAAATAAAATAGTTACATCATGGTTGTTCTTTAATAATTCAACTTGAGGATTATAGATATCGATGTGCCCAATGAGTTTGTCTTTTTCGTAAACTAACGGTAAATGTGTTATTAGCGGTTGATTATCTTTTACAGATATTACAGTCGCCAACGGATAGGTTTTAATGACCTCAATCATATGATTGAGGTCATTATCTTGGTGATGTTTTGGAGGGTACTTCATTATACACCAAATTGTCTTAAGTGATGGTCTAAGTGCTTATATTGCATTTTGCCCCATTGGTCTTTGGTTAGTTTTCCAAAAGCAGGATGCGGTTGCCAGTCTTCTCTCTCGCGTTGAGCATTTAATTCGTTAATAAGGGAAATGATTTCTGTTTTCTCAGCTTTAAAATTCTTGTCCTCCGTAATTCTAAAACCCGGAGCTGTTGGCATATTTTTTCTCCATAGTTTATCGCTAAACATTGATTTTTTAAACAAAAGATTTACCAACCAATTTGGTTTTACACCGTAATCTTCTTTCTCCAAAATTATGTTCAATGGCATTTGGCAATGATGAAGCATTTGCGCAGGAGTCATCTTTCCCCATTGTGCTTGAGTGTCTTCCTTTAGATTGTTTATTCGTGTAGAGATTTCGCTATAAACAGTATTTTCAAAAAATGATTTCATTTGGTGTAGAATTAATTCAATTTAATTAACATTGGAATTTACAATTTTTTATCTTTAGAGCATGTCAGAATCTTCAAATTCATTTTCTATAAAGCAATGGTCGCAAGACGATCAGCCTAGAGAAAAATTAAGAGATAAAGGTAAGTCTTCACTAAGTGATGCAGAGCTGGTGGCTATACTTATTGGTTCTGGTAGCAGAGATGAAAGTGCTGTAGATTTAAGTAAACGAATTTTGGCTAGTGCAGGAAATAACTTAAATGCATTGGGGAAATTATCTTTAAAACAATTACAAGAATTTAAAGGTATTGGTGAGGCAAAAGCCATTACTATTGCGGCAGCTTTAGAATTAGGTAGACGACGAAAACTTGAAGAGGGGCTAAAACAAGAAAAGATAACAAGTAGCCGAGATGTCTTTGATATAATGCAACCAATATTGGGAGAGCTTGCTCATGAGGAGTTTTGGATATTATATTTAAACAATTCCAATAAAGTGTTGTACAGACAACAATTAAGCAAAGGGGGAATTACTGGTACTTTGGTCGATGTACGTTTGGTATTAAAACAGGCACTAGAAGTAGGAGCGGTAACATTAATTTTGTGTCATAATCATCCTTCAGGAACATTACAGCCAAGCTCAGCAGACAAAAACATAACCAAGAAATTAAGCAATGCTGCATCTAGTTTAGATATAAAAATTCTAGATCATTTGATAGTAACAGAAAAGGCCTATTTTAGTTTTGCTGATGAACAAATGTTATAATTGATGTTATTAGTTTATACACATAAAATTACACCGAGATTAACTTATGCTTTTAAGCATATATGCAAGCGCATATTAGGTATGGAGGTGTCATTTACATCAAAGATAGAAGATTTTATAGCTCATGATTCTATAAAAATGTCTTATGCAAAGCAACCTTTAAGTAAGGAAGTTTTTGTAAGGAGTCATACGTTGTTATTTGAACAAGGTTTATCAGATATAGATATTACAGTAAGTGATTGGGAAGAGACTAGAGGTTTTTTTACAACTGGAGAAGGCAGTGATTTACCTTATGATATTTTTGCAGCGTCGTTCTATTTATTAAGCCGGTATGAAGAATATTTGCCACATGTAAATGATGATTATGGTCGTTTTATGGCTTCTGAAAGTTTGGCAAAAAAAGAAAGCTTTCTTGAAAGTCCCATAATAGATATATGGGCATACAAACTAAAGGCTTGCTTGGAGAAACGTTTTCCTGATTATGGTTTTCCCGAACGGCATTATGATGTTAAACCAATAATTGATGTGCCAAGCGCTTTTAAATATAGAGATAAGGGTTTATTACGGTCTTTAGGAGGTGTTTTTGGCGATATTTTCAGGTTTAAATTCAGACAATTTTATGAAAGAACATCTGTACTGTTTGGTTTTAAGAAAGACCCTTATGATACATTTAATTGGCTAATTAACCGCCAAAAAAGTACAATATCAAAGTTTATCGTTTTCTTTTTGGTGGGAGATTTTTCTACATATGATAAAAGTGTAAGTACTAATAAAAAACAATTCACATCACTTATAAAATCTATTGGAGATTATTGTTTCGTAGGTTTAAAGGCATCCTATTTTGCGTTAGATAATTTAGAACTGCTGAAAAAAGAAAAACGAAGACTAGAAAACATTACTAATGTTGGATTGTATGGCATAAGAAATTCGCATTCCAAACTCAATTTGCCTAAAACATATCGCAATGCTGTTGAATTAGAAATCCCTAGAGAATACACTATGGGCTATGTCAATGAAATTGGTTTTAGGGCAGGAACTTGTACACCTTTTCTGTTCTATGATTTGGACTATGAGGTACAAACACCATTACAAATACATCCGTTTCATTGCATGGATTTTGCCTTGCTAAAATACCAATCGCAGCTCGATAAGAAAGAAAAATTGGAACAACTTATAAAAACAATTAAAAATGTGAATGGTACATTTACCCCTGTTTTTCATAATTACGCTTTTAGTGAAGATGATACTTGGAAAGGATTCAAAGCACTTTTTAATCAAACAATAAATTCATTAAATGACTAAAGATATTGAACATGTTTTTTTTGACTTAGACCATACATTGTGGGATTTTGATAAAAATTCTAAATTGACTTTTGAGAAAATTTTTGACATTCATAAACTCAATGTACATACCCATCGTTTTTTAGAAGTTTATGAACCCATTAATTTTGAATATTGGAAATTGTATCGTGAAGAGAAAGTTACAAAATCTGAATTAAGATATGGAAGATTGAAAAAAGCTTTCGATGCTATTAATTTTTTTATTTCGGATACTACAATTAACGACTTATCGGAGGACTATATTACCTATCTCACTACTTTTAATAATGTATTTGACGGCACACATGAAATATTGAATTATTTAAAAAAAGATTACCAATTGCATATTATTACCAATGGTTTTGAGGAAGCCCAAGAGAAGAAGTTAGAAGCTTCAAATTTAAAATCGTATTTTAATACCATGACTAATTCTGAAATGGTAGGTGTTAAAAAACCGAACCCTAGAATTTTTAATTTCGCATTAAATATTGCCAATGCGCGCCCTGAAAATAGCATAATGATTGGAGATAGTTTGGAAGCAGATGTCCAAGGCGCTTTAAATGTTGGGATGTCAGCTGTTTATTTTGATTACAAAGATAAAGACCATAAACAACCCTATCATAGGATTACAAAGTTGAGCGAGATTAAAGATATTCTTTAGATACTTCAATTCATTTAAAAATTATATTAAATCATTAAAACAGTATAAATGTTAAAAAAAATAATTTTAGTAGTGTTAGTGCTTTTTATAGGCTTATGTGCAGTAGCACAAAATAGTATTAATGACTACAAATATGTGGTAGTTCCGTTACAATTCGATTTTTTAAAGGGTAAAGACAAATACAGAACAAGTACACTTACAAGGCATTTATTTAAAAAAGAAGGATTTGAGGTCTTTTTTGATGAAGAAGAACTGCCGGAAGAATTGTTTAAAGACCGATGTCTGGCACTTTACGCAGATGTAATTAAGACTTTGAAAATTTTTAAAAACACAGTTCAAATTGAGTTAAAAGACTGTTACGGAAATTTGGTCTTTTTAAGTCAAGAAGGCTCAACTAAAATTAAAGAATACAAAGATGCTTTTCCTGTTGCTATTAAAGAGGCGTTTAAAAGTATTGAAGCACTAAACTATACTTACAATCCAAACTCTAAAGTTGCTTCTAATACGTATACAGTTGCTAAAAATGATAATTTACAGAAGGATAAAGAAGCTGTAGATAAAGCGGAAGCTGAAGTGAAACGTTTAAAAAAAGAAGTTGAGGATTTAAAGAAAGAAAACGAAATTGTAAACAAAGCGACTAAATCTGTAACTAAAAAGGATTCACTAACTGAAGGGGTAAATACTAAATCAGAATTAGAGTTAAAGCAACAAGACCAAGAAACTAATTTAGTGAAGGCAGAATCAAATTTACTCAAAGCAAAACCAAATGCAAAAGGTTTTGAAATCGTTGATGCCTCTAATAGATTAAACATGATTCTTTTAAAAACAGCGGCTCCAAACGTATATACTGTTAAAGGCAAAGAGGCCATTGTCTTTAAAGAAGGTGATAAATGGTATTACTCTGAAAACAACACTAAAAGTGAGTTGCGCATTAAATTTTAATTAATACCTGTATTTGTCTTTCCAAAGTTGTTTTAAGTATTGGCGCTGTGCGTTTTCGCGAGCATTATTTCCTGGATTGTATAATTGGGTGTTTTTTATTTCTTCAGGTAAAAACTCCTGCGCTGCAAAGTTGTTTTCGTAGTTATGAGCATACTTGTAATTATCCCCGTAACCAATATCTTTCATTAGTTTAGTTGGCGCATTTCTAATGGCTAGTGGTACAGACAAATCACCAGTGTCTTTTACTAACTGTTGTGCTTTTCCAATAGCTTCGTATGCTGCATTACTTTTTGGAGAGCTTGCTAAATATGTGGTACACTGGCTCAGAATAATTCGAGATTCAGGATTTCCTATCACTGAAACAGCTTGGAAGGTGTTATTGGCAATGACTAAAGCCGTTGGGTTGGCATTACCAATATCTTCGCTCGCTAAGATAAGAAGTCGGCGTGCAATAAACTTTACATCTTCGCCGCCTTCAATCATTCTTGCTAAATAGTAAACGGCAGCATTTGGGTCGCTTCCGCGGATGGATTTTATATATGCCGAAATTATATCGTAATGCTGCTCGCCGGTTTTATCGTAACGCGCTGTGTTGTTTTGAACTTGTTTTAAAACAATGTCATTAGTAATTGTAATTTTTTCAGAATTAAATGATGCTACAATCAGTTCAAAAATATTGAGTAATTTTCGTGCATCACCTCCAGAAAGTCTAAGTAATTGCTCAGTTTCTTTAAGTTTTATTTTCTTTTTAGAAAGCTCTTTGTCTTCGTTCATTGCGCGGTGTAACAATTGCTCTAAATCGTCTTTACTAAAGGAGCTAAGTACGTAAACTTGGCATCGCGATAGTAATGCAGGAATAACTTCGAAACTTGGATTTTCTGTTGTTGCGCCAATAAGTGTCACCCAACCTTTTTCTACTGCCTCTAGCAGTGAGTCTTGTTGAGATTTGCTGAAGCGATGAATTTCGTCAATAAACAGAATTGGATTTTTAGCCGTAAATAAGCCACCACTTTGTTTTGCTTTATCTATAACTTCACGAATATCTTTTACACCAGAATTTATAGCACTTAATTTAAAAAACGGACGGTCAGATTCGTTAGCAATAATATTTGCTAAAGTCGTTTTTCCTATGCCTGGAGGCCCCCATAATATTAGAGAAGGTAAAACCCCGCTTTTAATTTGCTGGAAAAGTGGCCCATCTTTTCCAACCAAATGGGTTTGGCTTATATATTCTTCAAGAGTTTTTGGTCGTAAGCGTTCGGCTAAAGGAATATTCATACATCAAAATTACTAAATAGGAGTGACAATATTTCATAAAACCAAGACTTGGCTTTAAATTTGAATTACATTGACCAAATAATTTTATGAATCGTCAACATTTTAGATATTCAAATTCAATTATTGTATACCCATTGTTATTGGTAATTTCGATATGGTTGGTGTTTTGGTATCAGGTAAGAATTGATTCTGGAATTCGGCATTTTGGTATTTATCCTCAAAAAGCCGAAGGTCTTTTGGGTGTTTTTACGAGTCCGTTTATTCATTCAAGCATAAGTCATTTGTATAACAACTCAATACCCTTACTTATTTTATCAATGGCCTTGTTTTATTTCTATAATAAAATAGCTTGGAGAATTTTGTTTTTTGGTATGCTTATTTCAGGATTACTTACTTGGTTTATTGGTAAATCTGGGAATCATATTGGTGCAAGTGGCGTTATTTATATGCTAGTGAGTTTTATTTTTTTTAAAGGCATTATTGCTAAGCATTATCGATTAATAGCTTTATCCCTAATTATTATTTTTTTATACGGAAGCATGATTTGGTATGTCTTTCCTATAAAAGACGGTGTGTCTTGGGAAGGACATTTAGGAGGTTTGATAACGGGTTTCCTTTTAGCATTAGTTTTTAGAACTAACATAGCTAAACCTGAAAAATATTTATGGGAAACGGAAAATTATAACGAAGAAAACGATCCGTTTATGAAACATTTTGATGAAAACGGAAACTTTATAGAATCATTTTCTGAAGACGAAATCGAATTTGAAGATGAAACTGAAGTTGAAAAGTTGAGCATCAACTATATATTTAAGAATAATTCTGAGGAAGAATAATTTTAATAATATAAGCTATAACTTATATACGTTGCCTAACCGCTTCGTATAAAAACGCGCCACAAGCTACTGATACATTTAAAGATTCTATCTCACCAAGAATAGGTAATTTAGCATGTTCATCAACCGCTTTTAAAACAGAAGGATTAATACCACGACCTTCAGAGCCCATTATAATTGCACAAGGTGTGTTTAAATCTGTGTCAAAGATGTGCTTGTCTGCTTTTTCTGTTGCGGCGATAACTTTAATCCCAGAGGCTTGCATATGAAAAACAGCATCCTTAATATGATCTACTTTACAAATCGGGATTTTAAAAATGGCTCCTGCACTAGTTTTAATGGCATCACCATTAATTGGAGCTCCTCCCTTTTTTTGTATAATTATTCCTGAAACACCAGTGCATTCGGCCGTACGCACAATAGCGCCAAAATTTCGCACATCACTGAGTTGGTCTAGCAATAAAAAAAGAGGTGTTTTACCAGATTCTATGACAGACATTACTAAATTTTCAATATCATGAAATGCAACTGGAGATATTTGTGCTACAGCACCTTGATGATTGCCTTTGGATAATCTGTTTAGTTTTTCAACCGGAACATAAGAACTATTTACTTTCGTTTTTCTAATGGCTTGTTCTAATTCTCCAAACAACTCACCACGGAGTCCTTTTTGAAGAAAAACTTTATCTATTTGTTCCCCTGAATTAATGGCTTCTATAATGGCGCGTAATCCAAATATGGTAGTGTCGTTTTTCATAGTGCAAATGTATAAAAAAACCACTCTAAGGAAGAGTGGTTTAATTAAGATGTAATTCAATCTTTATTGTTTAATAATCTTTCTACTTGTGTAAGTGCCGTTCACGTGTATATTTAAGAAGTATACACCTTGTTTTAGACTTTCCACATTTATTTTGTTTGAATTGTAGTTTTCTAAAACTTTAGCACCATTAATGTTTAATAGAGTTAATTTTTCTATTGGATTAGTGTTGGATACTGTCAGTTCTCTTACAACTGGATTAGGGAATAATTTTAATTGAGCGGTTTCAAAATCTGTGTTGTTGAGTGTGTTTAAACAAGAATTAATGTTAGGATTATTTTCAATTGGAGGATTTGGAGTAGATAAATCTCTACCTGTAAATGCACTATAATTAGGAAGGTATTTTGTTGCTCTAAAAGAACCATTTGCAAATGAACTTGGGTCATCACCTTGATTCTGAGCAACTCCAGTACCTGCATTTACAGGTATGTAATACTCCCAAAGAATTTCTTCACTTTGATTTATTTCAAAAATTCTTCCTTTGGTGCCTTCCATAATAAGTGTATTGCCATTAGATAATCTTTGAGCTCCACTAATTATTGAAGAATAAAAGTCTGTGGGTACGGGGTCAGTATAATTGTAATCTGGTGCTGATGGACCAAATGCGGAGGATCCAATACTATAATTTCCTGGGCTTGAGATTGGCGGGTCAATAACATAAACTTCGGAGAAAAGAGATGCAGGCCTTCCATTTCCATTATTAAATACAATTATTTTCCCGTTATCATTTACGCTATTTCTAATATAATGAGGGAAATGCTGGCCGTAAAGTTGTCTGTCTGCAGCGGTACCTCTTTGGTATGCTTCAGGATTTCCCCATCGGTATAATAAATCACCTCCTTTACCATATATTCCGCCATTTCCACTAGCTGCTTCTGCTGTAGTTGTTGAGTGGTCAATGATATATATTTCACTCATATTACGACTGCTAATTACGATTTGGTCTAATTGTTCGTCGTACTGAATAGAATTAAAATGGAGCCAGTTTGCTGCTGTGCTACTACTAGAAATATAGTTAATATCTAGGAGTTCTGGGCTTTCTGAAACATTTCCAAAATTATCTTTAGTTGCGTCAAAATCTTGCACAAAATGATCGTTTATATTCCATTCCCAAACAATTGTTGCTCCTGATATTCCTATGGGTGTTACTTCGATAATCTGTTCATTGTATAGTTGTGAACTAGAAAGATTCGCAGGATTTCTCCCTGCTTCTATAGCTTCAGTATCAGTCATTATGGTGGCTGCTAGAATTAAGACATTACCATTTGGCATTGGAAAGATGTCATGGTGTTGACGTTCTGTTGGTGTATCGTAAAAATATTGCCAAGTAAGATTACCATCCCAGTCATACCTTTCTATAACACCTCCACGACCACCTAAAATAATATCTGTTGTATCTGTTTGTCCTGCACGTAAAATACTTCCATCTCCTAGAAGATATACGGCATTTCCGGGTCTAAATGTGCTTGTCCAACTATTTACAACTTGTCCACAATTATCAATTAGGTATGTGTTTTTGTCAATTGTAAATAAAGTATAACCATCAGTAACACTTTCATCAATTGTAACAGTTCCTATTGTATTTTGAGCTTTAGTTGTATTGAACCAAAGCACCAACAATACGAAATAGAGTAGATTTCTTTTCATTCTAATCTTCAATTTTTTTTACAAACCTAGTGATTTATTAATTGATTTTAAAAATTAAACTAATTTCAAAAAGAAGAATACTAAAAAGTAGCAGTTAAACTCACATGAATTTTTGAATCTGATAATTTAAAGGGTATATTCTCGGTTTTTCCGCTAGAATAGTTTAGTCTAAAAAGACCCGCTTTGGTCAATAACCCTAAACCAAATCCAAAGCCATAGAGTTTTGTTTTACTTTGTGTGAGTTCATTTTCAAAATATGCGGCATCAAATACAGAATGAACATAAATAGAGCTGCTTAATCTGTAACGGTACTCAGTATTAATAACGCCAAAAAGATTAGCCACCAAACTATTTTCTTCAAAACCTCTTATAGAATTAATGCCTCCAAAACGGAAAAGTTCATTGTCTAAATAGTTGTCTGAGTTTAAAATAGCTCCTGTTGTTCTAACAAAAATACTATTCCTGTTATTTAGATTGAAAATTTTATACGTCTCTAATCTAATGGCAGTCTGCTTTTGCTTTAAGCTGTTCTGAGTTCGACTACCAAAACTAGAAGTCATATCAAACCAAAAGTTTATGGGAAATAAAGGGTCATAATATTGAGGCTTTATATAGTTGTAGCCAAATTGGTAGTAGCTGGAATTGTAATCGTCTATTTGATTAGAATTTAAGTCTAGCAAATCGCTAGAAGTAACACCTCTAACTCCAGCACTAATTCTATGATTGGCATTTATTTGATAGTTCAACCGTGCTTGTTGAGTTGTAGTGGAGAAGGTAGAGTCTTTTCTGAAAATATTTAGTCCAATATCAAGTCCTATTGGTGAACTAAATAAATAGGGAGTGTTGAGTTTTACATCAAATGTTTGTTGGTCTATCTCGTCACTTTTGTAAAATAGGTTTAATGTTTCTCCAAAATTAAGGTTATTTATTAGTCTCAAATCTACATAGCCATCAAAATCGACGCGGTTGGTGTTTTCGTTGGTTCCAAAACCGATAAAACCATCAAAATTATTACTCTTTGTTTTTTCGACATAAAGGTATAAGGTTGTTGAGTCGTTTGTAAATAAGACTTCGGGAGATTTTATCTCGTTTGCAAATCTTAAGTCTTGGAGTTTTTCAGTTTTAGATGTTATGGTTTCTAAATTGAAGGATTGCCCCGCTTTTAATTTCAAAAACCGTTCAAGATAAGATTTCGGAAATTTGGCATAACCTTTTACTACAATTTTATCTATTCGTCTTTTTTGATTTATTTCAATGTTTAAATCTGCAGATATAAGGTCTTTACTTTCTTTCTTTATATGATTTAGAGAAAGGGTTGAAAATGGGTCGCCATCTTCTGCGATACGTTTGTTAAGGTAGTTTAATATAGACTCTAGTTTATCTGTAGTAACTTCAAAATTGTTTGAAGCTATTTTGACTTCTGTCAACTGAAGTAATTTTGTGTTAAATTGTTCATCAAAAAAAATTTTAATTCGATTCAATTTTACACCTATATATAAGGATGCTTCATAGAGTGTATCGTTTTGTTTTTTTATGGCATTTATTTTAGTGCCAAAAAAACCTTTACGAATAAGTTTGTCTCTAAGTGCGGATACTTCGGTTTCTAAAGATAAGTAGTTTGGGAAAGACCTTTTGTAACCTACAGAATCTATTTGTTTTGAATTGTCATTAGATTCTGTAGTAATTTTCAGTTGTAGATTTTGTCCAAAAACACATGCAGTATTCAATAAGAATACCGTTACAAAAAACAAGATGATGTGTTTTTTCATTGTTAAAAACTCTAGCTTATAGCCCTGCTATTATATCGTAAAAATAAGACTAAAAGTATAGTCGTATATCTAATGCTAAAATTTCTTTGTAAAATTAATTGTCAACTATTTGAATAATAAAGATATATTTCTACCTTTGCAGCCCTCAAAAGAGAGGGTTAATTAAATTTTATATAGAAATATATGCCAACAATTTCACAATTAGTACGAAAAGGAAGAGCCA
>ENA-OUOG01002563-OUOG01002563.1-marine-metagenome-genome-assembly--contig:-NODE-2563-length-18559-cov-11.651391_pt1 | contig 18559 bp, 17 predicted proteins | sample MGYA00248635_ERZ508505 | MGnify/ENA primary metagenome ERZ508505 (study PRJEB26176, sample SAMN06267871) | marine metagenome | isolation source: Saanich Inlet, British Columbia, Canada | place: Pacific...
CTCGAGACCACCGAGGAAGATCTGATGGAGACCGTCTTCCCGCATCCGACCCTCTCCGAGATGATGCATGAAAGCGTCTTGGACGCCTATGACCGCGTGATCCATATGTAAGCGGCGCGCCCGCGCGCTTGACGCGGGCGGGCATGGCTGCCAAGCGAAAGGGATGACGCGCGCCGCCACCCCTTGGCCCCTGATCGGGGCGCTTTACCTCGCAGGCCTGATTGCGGCGACGCAATTTGCCAAAATCGCTTTGACCCTTGGCCCTTTGGCTGAACGCTACCCTGAGGCACCCGTGGCTTTCATCGTCTCGGGCGTGGCCGTGATGGGGGTGGTTTTCGGCGTGCTGGCAGGTGGGATCACCGCCAGTTTGGGCCCGCGCCGCGCAATTCTGATCGGCCTTGGAATTTCCGCCATAACGGGTTTGGGCCAAGCCGCTTTGCCATCCTTTGCGCTGCTTATGGGGCTGCGCGTGTTGGAAGGGGCAGGGCATTTGCTGCTGGTGGTGGCGATCCCGACTTTGATGGCGGGCCTTGCCAGTGATCGTGATCGCCCCCTTGTCATGGGGATTTGGGCGACGTTTTTCGGCGTAGGCTTCACCCTTGCGGCCCTGATGATCGACGAAAATGGATCGCTTGGGCGTGTTTATCTGGCCCATGCCGCATTGGCCGCATCGCTTTGGGGGCTGCTGGCCCTGCTGCTGCCCCGCGGATTTGCGCCGCCCACGCGGCGCTGGCCAAGCCTTGCCGATCATCTGGCCATCTACCGCACACCACGACTCTTCGCGCCTGCTTTGGGCCATGGCATCTATGCAGCGCTGTTTCTGGCCTTGGTCACCTATTTGCCCGCAGCGCTGAACGCACCATGGCTTGCGCCTGTTTTACCATTGGCAGGTTTGGGCGGCAGTTTGCTTGCTGGTATTTTGGGGCGCATATTCCTTCCATCGCAATTGGTTTGGGGCGGGTTTTTGGCCATGGCACTTCTGTTTTCTGCAATTCCTTTCATGGCAAGCGCGGCCCCTGCCGTGGCGATCTTGGCCATGGCTGTCTCGGGCATGGTGGCAGGCGGTGGCTTTGCCGCCGTGCCGTGGTTGAACACAAGCCCCGAGGACAGGGCCTTGTCCAATGGCGCCTTGGCGCAATTGGGCAATATCGGCACCTTTTCGGGCACGCCCATCCTTGCAGCCTTGGGCGCGTCACAGGCCGTGCCGATGGCTGTGATCGGCGGGTTGTTGGGGGCCGTTTTGACGCTTTGGGCCTATCGCGCCGCCTTGAGATAGAGTGTTCTTGAAAAGTTCTCCATTTTCCATTGGAGACTCAGATTAAAGCGCCTATGTGTTGAGATGTCCTTAACGGCAGGGGGCAGTATGCCTGAACTCAAGAAAATCGAAGTGCGCGGCGCGCGTGAACATAATCTCAAGAATGTCGATGTGGATATCCCGCGCGACCAGCTTGTGGTGATCACGGGGCTCAGCGGCTCGGGCAAATCCAGCCTTGCCTTCGATACGATCTATGCCGAGGGCCAGCGGCGCTATGTCGAAAGCCTGAGCGCCTATGCGCGCCAATTCCTTGATATGATGCAAAAGCCTGATGTTGATCACATCTCGGGCCTCTCGCCTGCCATCTCGATCGAGCAGAAAACCACCTCGAAAAACCCGCGTTCAACCGTGGGCACCGTGACCGAGATTTACGACTATATGCGCCTGCTTTTTGCGCGTGTCGGCACCCCGTTCAGCCCCACCACAGGCCTGCCGATCGAGGCGCAGCAGGTCCAAGATATGGTTGATCGCGTGATGGCGCTTGAGGAGGGCACACGCGCCTATCTCCTCGCCCCGATCATCCGCGACCGAAAGGGTGAATATCGCAAGGAATTCATTGAGTTACGCAAGCAGGGCTTCCAGCGCGTCAAGGTTGATGGCCAGTTCTACGAGCTGGATGAACCCCCGAGCCTCGATAAGAAATTCCGCCATGATATCGACGTGGTCGTCGACCGTATCGTGGTGCGCGAAGGCGCTGAAACACGGCTGGCTGACAGTTTCCGCACAGCCCTTGATCTGGCCGATGGCATTGCCATTCTCGAAACCGCGCCCGCTGAGGGCGAGCCCGAGCGGCTGACCTTCTCCGAGAATTTTGCCTGTCCCGTCTCGGGCTTCACCATTCCTGAGATCGAACCACGGCTGTTTTCCTTCAACGCGCCTTTCGGGGCCTGCCCATCATGCGACGGTTTGGGGGTGGAGCTGTTCTTTGATGAACGTCTCATGGTGCCTGATGCCGCGTTAACCTTGGAAGACGGGGCCATCGCGCCGTGGCGCAAGGGCAAGTCACCCTATTTTATCCAGACAATTCAAGCGATTGCCAAACATTACAATTTCGCGCCCAAGACCAAATGGAAAGACCTGCCTGAAAAGGTGCAACAGGTATTCCTGCGCGGCTCGGGCGATGAGGAAATCCCCTTCCGCTATGATGAGGGGGGGCGCGTTTACCAAGTCCAGCGCACCTTCGAGGGGGTGATCCCCAATATGGAGCGCCGCTACCGCGAAACCGATAGCGCGTGGATCCGCGAAGAGTTTGAGCGCTATCAGAACAACCGCTCCTGCGGCATGTGTGGCGGCTATCGTTTGCGGCCCGAAGCACTGGCCGTGAAAATCGGCGGCTTGCATGTGGGCCAAGTCGTGCAGATGTCGATCAAACAGGCCTATGACTGGATCGGCGCGGTGCCTGAAAGCTTAAGCAACCAGCGCAACGAGATTGCCCGCGCCATCCTTAAGGAAATCCGCGAACGCCTTGGTTTCCTTAACAATGTTGGTCTCGAATATCTGACTTTGTCGCGCAATGCAGGCACGCTCTCGGGCGGCGAAAGCCAGCGTATCCGTTTGGCCAGCCAGATCGGTTCGGGCCTGACGGGTGTGCTCTATGTGCTGGACGAGCCCTCGATCGGTCTGCACCAGCGCGACAATTCCCGCCTGCTCGAGACGCTGAAAAACCTGCGCGATCAGGGCAATACCGTGATCGTTGTCGAACATGACGAAGAAGCCATCCGCGAGGCCGATTACGTCTTTGATATCGGGCCAGGCGCGGGTGTGCATGGGGGCCGTATCGTGGCCGAGGGCACGCCTGCCCAGATCATCGAGGATGCGGTTTCGGTGACGGGGCAATACCTGTCGGGAACGCGCGAAATCGCGGTTCCAACCGAGCGTCGCAAAGGCAAAAAGGGCAAGAAATCCGTCACTGTGGTCAAAGCCACGGGCAATAATCTGCGCGATGTCACGGCAGAATTCCCGCTTGGCAAATTCGTCTGCGTGACGGGCGTGTCAGGCGGGGGTAAATCCACCCTGACCATCGAGACCTTGTTCAAAACGGCCTCCATGAAACTCAACGGCGCGCGCCAGACGCCCGCGCCTTGCGAGACGATCAAAGGGTTGGAACATCTCGATAAGGTCATTGATATCGACCAACGCCCGATCGGGCGGACCCCGCGCTCGAACCCCGCCACCTATACAGGCGCCTTCACCCCGATCCGCGATTGGTTCGCGGGCCTGCCCGAAGCCAAGGCGCGCGGCTATAAACCGGGGCGGTTCAGCTTCAATGTCAAAGGCGGGCGTTGCGAGGCTTGCCAAGGCGATGGCGTGATCAAGATCGAGATGCATTTCCTGCCCGATGTCTATGTCACCTGCGAGACCTGCAAAGGCGCGCGCTACAATCGCGAAACCCTCGAGATCCGCTTCAAGGGTAAATCCATCGCGGATGTGCTGGATATGACGGTCGAAGACGCGCAGGAGTTTTTCAAAGCCGTTCCCAGCATCCGCGAGAAGATGGATGCGCTGGTCAGGGTCGGTCTCGGCTATATCAAAGTGGGCCAGCAAGCCACCACGCTCTCGGGCGGCGAGGCGCAACGCGTCAAGCTCTCCAAGGAATTGGCAAAACGCGCCACAGGTCGTACTTTGTATATTTTGGACGAGCCAACCACCGGTTTGCACTTCGAAGATGTTCGAAAACTGCTAGAAGTGCTTCACGAATTGGTTGATCAAGGTAACTCGGTTGTGGTGATCGAGCATAATCTCGACGTGATTAAAACCGCAGATTGGCTGATTGATATCGGTCCTGAAGGCGGCGATGGCGGCGGCGAGATTGTGGCGGTCGGTACCCCTGAACAGGTCGCCGAAGTCGCACGCTCTCATACAGGGCGCTACCTCAAACCGATGCTGGATGCCCGCAAACACGCCGCTGAATAAAGCGCCCTCCATCTTTGCTTGAAAAATACTTCGGGGTAGGTGGCGCGTCAGCGCCGCCAAGGGGCAGCGCCCCTAGCGCGCAAGGATCAGCCGCTCCAACCCGTGGAAATGATAGATATCGGCATATTGGGGCGGCTCGACCAGATACAAATCGGGAAAACGCTCAAACAGGATCGGTAGGGCGATCTGCAACTCCAGCCGCGCCAGCGGCGCGCCCACACAGAAATGCAGCCCCGCGCCAAAAGCCAGATTGGCAGGCCCCTCCCGCCTGTCGGGCGCAAAACACTCGGCATCAGCATAAACATCCCCGTCCCGCCCCGCCGAGGCCAGCAGCAGCGCCACCTGATCCCCGCGTTGAAACGCATGCCCGAACAGCGTCACATCCTCATAGACATAGCGCGTGAACATATGCAGCGGCGGGTCATAGCGCAGGATTTCCTCAACCAGCGCCGCAGGCTCGGCCCCGAACCGCGCGCCTGTCTCAAGCATCTGCTTCACGCCATTGCCAATGGTATGCACCGTGGCTTCATGCCCCGCATTGAGCAGCAGAATACAGGTGGCAATCAATTCATCGGTGCTGAGCTTCTCGCCCTCGGCCTCGGCGGCAATGAGATGGCTGATCAGATCATCGCGTGGTGCTGATCGGCGCTGCTCGACATAGGCGCGCAGGAAGCTCACGAAGTTTTGAGTGGCCGCCACCGCCCTGTCTTCCTGTTTGCGCGTTCGGTCGGGCACATACATCATCACCATCGCATTGGACCATGCCAGCAGATCAGGGGCCATCTCTTCAGGCACGCCAAGAAGCCGCGCGATGATGGTGACGGGCAGGGGGCGGGCAAGGGTCTCAAGCAGATCAAAAGGCCCCTCAGATGTGTCATCAAGCAAGCCGTGGGTCAGGGCTTCGATCTCGGGGGCCAGCTCGGCGATACGGCGCGAGGTGAAGGCGCGCAGGACCAGCCCGCGCAAACGCGTATGGCGCGGAGGCTCCAACTCCAGCATGGAATGGGCCTCAACCGCGTAAAAAGGCGCCAAATGATCGGGGATGTTCAGCGCCTCGACAGGTTCGCGGCCAAAGCGTCTGTCGCGCAGGATGGTGTTCACCGCCTCATGGGTTGTGGCGCAAACCAACCCATATTCCTTCCAATAGACCAAAGGCCCTGCCGCACGCGCTTTGGCGTAGAAGGCATAGGGGTTCTGCACAAAGCGCGGGTCTTTGGGGGATTGGGCAAGATGTATCATGACCACAGGCCTAGCCTGAGCGCCGCGAGCAGAAAAGGCCCCATACCCTAAATTCCCGACCCACCTTTAGCGCCCTAAATTTGTTTGCGGGGAAAGACGGGGCATCATTCCACTGGAAAAGTATCAAGCCACCTGCTTAACTCCGTGCGACTGCTTTTTTCAACGCATCCGATTTTTGGAGGATCAGGTATGAATTTCAGTAAAGGGCCCATTGTCGTGGCCGCAGCACTTTGCGCATTTACGCTCCCCGCCGCCGCGCAGGATCTGTGCGGCGGGCTTGGCGCGCAGGGCGTTTGGGTGGGCGGCAGCGAAGGCGCATCCGATATCGCCACCGCGCCAAATTTCTTTGAGCAAAACAGCATTATGGTGCCGCCCAATGGCTATGCCTACAGCCTGTTCAGCCTGTCTGCGCCAAGCAATATCCGTGTCGAGGCTGCGGGCCAGTCCGAGGCTGACACCGTGCTCGACCTCTATGACAGCGCAGGCATGCTGATCCTGAGCGATGATGATGGTGGCGGAGGCTGGGACTCGCGCGGCGAGATCGAATTGGCCGCGGGCAGCTATTGCCTTGGCGTGCGCAGCTTTGGCGGTGAGCCGATTGTGGCGGATGCCCGTATCGGGCGCGCCGATGAACATGAAGCCCTGACCGCAGGCTGGGTTGGCGTCGAGGGCGGCGGATTTGTGGGCATTGATGCCTGCCTTCCCGAAACGCCTGCCACAACCCTTGGCTCGGGCATGATCTCCGCGTCGATGTCCGAGGGCGTCTCGGCCACAAATACCATCACGGGCGTGCCGTACTATCGCTTCAATATCAGCGAGCCGACCGCAGTGACCATCCGCGCCGAGAACGAGATGGCTGACCCCTATATCTATATTTTCGACGGGCAGGGTGGCCTGATTGCCGAGAATGATGATTACAACTCGCTCAACAGCCGGATCGATTTCACCACGCCGCTTCAGCCAGGCAGCTATTGCATCGGCATGCGCTCGCTCTCGGATCCGAATCTGCCTGTGACGGTCAGCGTCACGCCTTATTCGCAAGAAGAGGCGATGCGCGAGATGTATGCCACGCTGGAGGCAAGCCCTCCCATTGGCGGCACCTATCCGATCCAAGATCTCGGCACGCTGATGGGGCCAATGGCCCGTGATGCGCAAATCTCGGGCGATGCGGTTTGGTATTCCTTCTCGGTTCCTGAGGATGGTTTCGTGGTGATCGATGCCATCGGCATTCGCGACTCCGACCCCGTGATCGCGCTGTTTGACAATGTTGGCCGCGAACTGGCCTTCAATGATGATGTGAGCGGCAATCTCGACAGCCAGATCGCTTCACGCTTGTCATCGGGCACCTATCTCTTGGGCGTGTCGCAATATTCCGACAGCTATAACGGCATCATCCGCATCTCGATGGAGCGCTATATCCGCGCCCAATGAGAGGGGCGGCAGGATAACATGAGAAAGGGCCGCCTCGGCTGAGGCGGCCCTTTTTTTGACGGCAAAGCGCTTTGGCCGACGGTTTCAGTTTGTGACCGGAAGCGCCATCCATAATTGTCCGGTGACATTCTGGCAGCTATCCATGAAGGCGGCTCCACCGAAAGAGCCGCCGATCCGGTTGCCCTCCAGACATTCGTTGAACGGCTCGCGGAATTGGGTGGTCAGCCTGAAATACCCGCCCTCGGCGGGAATGACGCGCCATAACTGGCCTGATACGTTCTGGCAGCTATCCATGAAGGCCACGCCATTCATCGACCCGTTCAGTTGGTTGCCTTCGAGGCACTCGTTATAGGGCGCCCGAAACTCGGTTGTTAGGCGGTAATACCCGTTGCCTGCGGGGATCGCGCGCCAGACCTGACCCGATACGTTCTGGCAGCTATCCATGAAGGCAGCCCCGTCCAGCGAACCATTGATCTGGTTGCCCTCAAGGCATTCCCCCTCCGCCTTGCGGAATTGCGTTGTCAGTAAAAATTCGCCCGAAGGCAGGCTTTGTGCCGCCAGAGCCGTTGGCGCGGTGAGGCAGGCAAGAATGGCGAAATGGCCAAGTAATTTTGATATGGTCATAAGATCTCCGTTCGAAATAAGCCGTTGGGAAAGTCGTTCCGTTTAAGTCCTCTGGCTGGCATTCAACTGCCACGGGCCTGTCTATCGGCCAAATCATTCAATGCCCCTTCAGCCTATCACTGTGCCTTTACGGATCAACCGAGGCAGTTCCATTCAGGCAAAAACCCGCCTGCGGTGAATGATGTGATGACGCGAACCCGCTGTATGGTCTTTGGGCACTGTCTTTGGCGCGGGGGGCGGTGGTGCAGCATGAAGGTGATGGCACCCAAAGGGAGTTCCGATTGCAGGTTTCCTATTGGGACGCCTTGCAAATAAGGGCCACCCGATATGCGGATGGCCCCTTTCAATCTGATCAATCCGACCGCGAGGGGGCCTAATCCGCGGCGCTTTGCTCAAGCGGTGTGATGATGCCAAGGAAGTCTTGCGCCTTGAGCGAGGCTCCGCCGACAAGCGCGCCATCTACATTCGTGACAGCGAAAATATCGGCGGCATTGGCGGGTTTGACCGAACCGCCATAGAGAAGCGGCGTGGCATTGGCGATGCTCTCGCCGAAGCGGGTGGACAGCTCGGCGCGGATGAAATCATGCACCTCGGCGATCTGCTCCAATGTGGGGACCTTGCCCGTGCCAATGGCCCAAACAGGCTCATAGGCCACAACCAGCGCCTCGGCGGTGGCATCATCAGGGATGGAGCCTGCAAGTTGCTCGGCGATTACATCCAGCGTGACGCCGTCATCGCGCTGCGCTTCGGTCTCGCCAATGCAGATGATGGCGCGCAGACCTGCTGCAACCGCTGCTTGCGCCTGTGCGCGCACGCTGGCGTCATCCTCAGAATGGTCGGTGCGGCGTTCAGAATGGCCGAGGATCACGGCGCTTGCGCCTGCATCCACCAACATATCCGCCGAAATATCACCCGTATGCGCGCCCTTGGCCGCGACATGGCAGGTTTGCCCGCCGATCCCGATTGCGCTGTCTTTCGTTTGCGCCGCCATCCGCGAGAGCAGCGTGGCAGGTGGGCAGATCAGGATATCGATCTCGGGCGCGGGGCAGGCCGCAACCAAGGCATCAATTTCCGCCAGCGACGCGCTGGTTCCGTTCATTTTCCAATTGCCTGCGGCAAGCTTACGAGCCATGAGGGTTTCCCTTCGGATTTTTGCGGCCATGGGTGGCAAGGATGCCGCGGGGCGTCAAGGTAGCTGTTAGGCTTCGGTCAGATGCTCCAGCGCGCGGCGGGCCCAATCGCAGGCCAGTTCTGGATCATCAAGGGCAGCATCGGGCAGGGTCCAATAAGGCATGGAGACGGGTTTCGCCCCTTCGCGCTGATAGGACCAGCGGCTGCATCCTTCTGCTTCAAGAACATCCCCGAAGCCATTGGCTCCTTTGAGATAAATCTGCCCGTCACTATAGACCAGCGCAAAAATCACGCCTGCCTGATAGAGGCAAAGCCCGCCCATCATGCGCCGTGTGGATATCTGCCCGAGATCGGAAAACAGGTCGGTGGCAAAGCTGATTTCTTCTGCGGAAATCGCCATGGTTTAGCGCTCACTCGGCCGCGCGTTCTGCGGCCAGTTCCTCGACATCTTTGAATTTGATCGATTCACCGCAGCCACAGGCATCGGTGACATTGGGATTTTTGAATTTGAAACCTGATTCCAGCAGGCTGGTCTCGTAATCGATCTGGGTGCCGAAAAGGAACATTTGTGCCATCGGTGCGATCATCACACGCGCGCCATCCTGCTCGACCACTTCGTCATTCGGGTCGACCTCGGCGGCGTAATCCATGGTGTATTCCATGCCCGCGCAGCCACCCTTTTTGATGCCGATGCGCAGGCCCTTATGGCCATCGCGTTCCATCAGCTTGGCGATCTGGTTGATCGCGGCAGGCGTCATGGTGACGGCTTGCTTTCCTGGAATGCCAAACATGGAACTTCCCTTTCAGATCGGCGTGCGGGGTTACATGAACCCCAGTTCAAGCCGCGCTTCATCACTCATCATATCCATGCCCCAAGGCGGATCCCATGTGATTTGCACATCCACATGTTTCACACCTGCCAAAGGCTCGATCGCATCGGCCAGCCAGCCCGGCATTTCGCCGGCCACTGGGCAGCCCGGTGCCGTCAATGTCATCGTCACATCAACCGCGTTCTCGGGGCTGATATCAATCGTGTAGACAAGGCCCAGATCATAGATATTCACTGGGATTTCAGGGTCATAGACCGTACGACAGGCCTCAACCACCGTGTCGTAAAGCGGGTGGTCGGTGCTGGATGGTTTGATGAGGGGCGTCCCCTCAAGATGATCTTGCGTCTGGGTCATCGGGCGCTTTCAACTCGTATAGTTGATAAAAGATATAAGGAATAGAAAGCCGAGCGTAAAGGGCTTGGACGCTTTAGATATTCAGTGTTTGAGATATGCGCGGCAACTTGGCTTTGCTGAAAATTCCCCTATGAACGGCGCGCAAGCTTTTCAGATCGGTCGGTTCCCTATGACACAGCGCTTTCAATTTAATGTGACAGCCCAAAGCGGCAAAGCGCGGCGTGGCGTGATCTCGACCCCGCGCGGTGAAATCCGAACGCCCGCCTTCATGCCCGTGGGCACAGCCGCCACCGTCAAGGCGATGATGCCTGAAAGCGTGCGCAAGACGGGGGCGGATATTCTATTGGGCAATACCTATCACCTGATGCTGCGCCCCACTGCCGAGCGGATCGCGGCGCTTGGCGGATTGCATAAATTCATGAATTGGGAGCGCCCGATCCTGACGGATTCAGGCGGTTTTCAGGTCATGAGCTTGGCCGAGCTGCGAAAGCTGACCGAGGAGGGCGTGCAGTTTCGCAGCCATATTGACGGCTCGAAACATATGCTTACGCCTGAGCGGAGCATGGAGATCCAGAAGCTGCTCGGCTCAGATATCGTGATGTGTTTCGATGAATGCCCCGCTTTGCCGGCTGAACGTGATGCGATTGCGCAGTCTATGGAATTGTCGATGAGATGGGCCGCGCGTTCCAAGCAGGCTTTTGGTGATCGTCCGGGGCATGCGCTTTTCGGCATTATGCAAGGCGGGCTGGAGCAGGATTTGCGCGGCCAGAGCGCCGAAGCACTGCGCGAGATCGGCTTTGATGGTTATGCGATTGGCGGATTGGCCGTGGGCGAGGGGCAGGAGGCGATGTTCGGCTGCCTTGATTACGCGCCCGATCTGCTGCCCGAGGACAAGCCACGCTACCTTATGGGCGTGGGCAAGCCCGATGATATCGTGGGCGCGGTCAAGCGCGGGGTGGATATGATGGATTGCGTGCTGCCGTCGCGTTCGGGGCGCACGGGGCAGGCATGGACGCGGCGCGGGCAGCTCAATATCAAAAACGCCCGCCATCAGGATGACCCGCGCCCGCTGGATGAGGCCTGCACATGCCCTGCCTGTTCCAATTATTCGCGCGCCTATCTGCATCATGTGTTCCGCTCGAACGAGATTATCTCCTCGATGCTGATGACATGGCATAACTTGCATTACTTCCAAGAGATAATGCAGGCTATGCGCGACGCGATCGAGGCCGATTGCTTTGCCGATTTCGAGGCCGAGTTTCATGCCAACCGCGCCATGGGCGATATTGATCCGCTGTAAATTTGGGCTGACTATCGTTCAATCAGGGACACGCGCTATATTTTGCGAGCTTTCACCAAGGCTTCACAAAATCCTGCTTGTGCCTGCTGTCGCGAAAAGGCACGCTTTGTGATGAGTTGGCGCGGTTCTTGCGCTTGAAACGCGCAGCCCCGTGCCCCAAATAACACTGCACCACTAAGGAGTAGGACAGGGGCTGCCGCTGATGCGGGGCCCGGAGCCCGCTTGCCAAGAATAAGGAAGGCAAAATGCCAGAAGTTCAAAGCACTTATCCCGTTCTTCCGCTGCGCGATATCGTGGTTTTCCCGCATATGGTCGTGCCGCTTTTCGTCGGTCGTGAGAAATCCGTCCGCGCGCTGGAAGAGGTGATGCGTGACGATAAGCAAATTCTTCTATCGAGCCAGATCGACCCCAGCATTGATGACCCCGAATCCGATGGCATCTATGATGTGGGCGTGATCGCCAATGTTCTGCAATTGCTGAAATTGCCCGATGGCACCGTAAAAGTGCTGGTCGAGGGGCGCGCCCGTGTGCGGATCGAAGGGTTCTTGCCCAATGACTCGTTCTTTGAAGCGCGCGCTCATGTGCTGGATGAAACCGAGAATGATCCCGAAGCGACAACAGCGCTGCTGCGCTCGGTTGTTGAGGAGTTCGAGAAATACGCCAAGGTCAAAAAGAATGTGCCTGAGGACGCCCTGACCTCGATCATCGAGGCCGAGGAGCCTGCCAAATTGGCCGATCTCGTCTCGGGGCATTTGGGTGTGGAGGTCGAGCAAAAGCAGGATCTGCTGGAAACGCTCGATATCTCGGCCCGCCTCGAGAAGGTCTATGGCATGATGCAGGGCGAAATGTCGGTTCTGCAGGTCGAGAAAAAGATCAAAACGCGCGTGAAATCCCAGATGGAGCGCACGCAGCGCGAATATTACCTCAATGAGCAAATGAAGGCGATCCAGCGCGAGTTGGGCGATGGCGAAGATGGCGCCAATGAGATTGCCGAGCTTGAGGAAAAGATCGCCAATACCAAGTTCTCGAAAGAGGCGCGTGATCGTGCGGATGCGGAGATCAAAAAGCTCAAGAATATGAGCCCGATGAGCGCCGAGGCCACGGTTGTGCGCAATTACCTCGATTGGATGCTCTCCATTCCTTGGGGCGTGAAATCGCGCGTCAAAAAAGACCTTGGCCGCGCCGAGCAGGTGCTTGATGCCGATCATTACGGTCTGGAAAAGGTCAAGGAACGCATCGTGGAATATCTTGCGGTGCAGCAACGCTCCAAGAAGCTGAAAGGCCCGATCATGTGCCTTGTCGGCCCTCCGGGTGTGGGTAAAACCAGCTTGGGCAAATCGGTTGCCAAAGCCACGGGGCGCGAATTTATCCGCATCTCGCTTGGCGGCGTGCGCGACGAATCCGAGATCCGTGGCCACCGCCGCACCTATATCGGCTCCATGCCGGGCAAGATCATCCAAGCGATGAAAAAGGCCAAAACCACGAACCCGCTGATCCTTCTCGATGAGATCGACAAGATGGGTCAGGATTTCCGTGGTGATCCCGCCTCGGCGATGCTTGAGGTGCTTGATCCCGAACAGAATGCGACCTTCTCGGATCACTATCTTGAGGTGGAATATGACCTCTCGAATGTGATGTTCCTGACCACGGCGAATTCCTACAATATGCCCGGGCCTCTTTTGGACCGCATGGAGATCATCTCGCTCTCTGGCTATACCGAGGATGAAAAGCGCGAGATCGCCAAACGCCATCTCTTGGCCAAACAGGTCAAGAACCACGGGTTGAAGGCCTCTGAATTCAGCCTTTCGGATGAGGCTTTGACGGATGTGATCCGCTATTACACCCGCGAAGCAGGGGTGCGGAACCTTGAACGTGAATTGGCCAAGATCGCGCGTAAGGCACTGACATCTATCCTTAAAGGTGAGACCAAATCTGTCGAAGTGACCCCTGCCAATCTCGAAGAGATGCTTGGCGTGCGGCGTTTCAAATTCGGTCTGGCCGAGAAAGATGACCAAGTGGGCGTGGTGACGGGCCTTGCTTGGACCAGTGTCGGCGGTGACCTCTTGTCGATCGAGGCTTTGCGCCTTGCGGGCAAGGGTCGGATGAAGACCACGGGTAAATTGGGCGATGTGATGAAGGAATCCATTGATGCGGCGGCCAGCTACGTCCGCTCCATCGCGCCCAAGATCGGTGTGAAACCACCGCGCATGGATCGTTGGGACATCCACGTCCATGTTCCCGAAGGCGCTACCCCGAAGGATGGGCCAAGTGCGGGTATCGGGATGGTCACCTCGATCGTGTCGGTCCTGACGCAAATCCCTGTGCAAAAGGATATCGCCATGACAGGCGAGGTGACTTTGCGCGGCAATGTCTTGCCAATTGGGGGCCTCAAGGAAAAGCTGCTTGCCGCTTTGCGCGGGGGCATCAAAACCGTGCTGATCCCGCAGGACAATGAAAAAGACCTGACCGAAATCCCTGATAACGTCAAAGACGGGCTGACGATCATTCCTGTCTCCCATGTCTCCGAGGTGCTGCGTCTGGCGCTGGTTCGCGAACCTGAGGGGATCGATTGGGACGAAGAGGCCGAAGATGCGGCTGCTGTTCAGCGTGCCTTGGGGCAGGGCAGCGGCACGGGGGCAACCGCTCATTAATTGATCGATACGCTGCCTCGAATTTTGAAAAGACCCCGCCAATTTCATATTGGTGGGGTTTTTTTGTGCTTTTGGGCGCTCAGGCTGGTGCAAAGAGCCTCTGTCCGTTAACCTGATGGTCATTGGGAACAAGGGAACCAGATTTATGGCGACGAAGAAAAAGTCGAAAACGGCAAGCCGCCGTCCTGCGAAGCTTCATGTCGCAGCCTCCAATCCTGATACACCCGTTTCGGCGAAACCTGATGAAGCCGTTGCGCCGAAACCTGTGGCAACTGTCGCTGAAGTGACCCCAGCCGCTGCGACGCAGGCCCAATCTCCTGCGGCCTCGGTCGCGGCTGCGATGGGGGCTGCTGCTGCCTTGCACAGGTCCGAGACCTTGGCCGAGCAAAACGGCGCTGCGGATGGGTTTGACGCTGATGGTGATGGTAACGGACCCGAGGCGTTCAAGCGACGTGATCTCATTCAATCTGTCAGCGATCGCGCAGATGTCAAAAAATCCGAAGTCCGCGATGTTATTGATGTGATCTTGGATGAGATCGCCAAGGCGCTGCATGAGGGTAAGGATTTGGTTTTGCCGCCGATCGGCAAAATCAGCATCAAGCGCAGGGCAGAGCAGGCCAATGGCGATGTCCTCACGGCCAAGATCAAACTCAAACCACGTGGGGACGCAGGTGCTGATGATGCATCTGAGCAAACGGATTGAGCGGGCTGAACATCTCCTGACAAAAGGAGCCAACTCCCGCCTGCTCGATAGCAGTTTTGCGTATTTTAAGTGTTGCTTAAGGCCGTGTATTCGCTTTGGATATTCGCAGAATACGCGTTTTCAAAGCTGGAATGAATTTTGGTAGATGGGTGCGCTTGACCATTTTTTTGTAGAGTGATGCCCCCGTTATTGCCGCGAAAGACTGTAAGAACGGAATCATCCATGGGTGAAAAAAGCGGAAATGACCTCAGTGTGGGGGAGATGGCCGACCGCGCTGGGGTCGCCATATCGACTCTGCATTTCTACGAGGCCGAGGGGCTGATCCAGTCATGGCGGACAGGGGCCAATCACCGCCGTTATAACCGACATGAGTTGCGCCGCGTGGCCATCGCGCGGATGGCGCAAAATGTCGGGGTGCCCCTGTCCGAGGTGAAAACCATGTTGGACCAAATCCCGCGTGACAAAGCGGTCTCGGCCGAAGACTGGAAACAGGCAGGACAGGCTTGGGCCGATTTATTGCTGCAGCAGATCGTGAATTTGCGGCGCCTGCGGAACCAGTTGCATGGCTGTATCGGTTGCGGCTGCCTCTCGGTCGAGCAATGCGCCTTGGTCAATGAGGGCGATGCTCTGGGTGCCAATGGTGGTGGCGCGCGGCGTTGGATCGGTGATGAGGACGAGCTGGCGCCCATGCGTCGCCCGGGCTAGAGGGCTGCGCGGCGCGCAATGGCGGCCTCAACGCAGTCCATCAATGCGTTCCAATAGGGACGCCCCTCATCGTCGGACGCCTCTAAAAGCGCATCCAATTGCTGCTTGTGGCCTTTAACATTCGTCACAATCGACGTCACAGGCGCCTGCTTGGCCTGCGCTTTATTTTTGATTGTTTCGGTGTTGCGCGGCGAGATGACCCCATCATGAAAACTATGCATGATTGTCAAAGGTGGTCCGTCCTTGGTCATGCGCCAAGGCTGCACCATTGCCCCACATAGGCAAAATGCGGCATCGGGTTGTGTGATCCACTCCCATCCTCCAGGCGGATAGGCAAGAGAGGCCGCTATGATCCCCCCTGCAGAGGCTCCAAAGCTGACCAGCGGGACGGCCGAAAGATCATGGGGGCTGCGCATCTCCCGAAATGCCTCGAGCGCACGGGAGAAATCCTCCAAGGCTGCATAGAAAAGGGGGCCGCAATAGGCGGGGTTGATACGCATTCCAACCCTGAGCGTGCGCAATTGTGCATGAGTGATGGCGGTCTGCTCGGTTGCCGTAAAGCGATCCATCGGTTTTCCGCCCTTGGCGTAGGCGATGGAAGCAAAGCCCACATTCTCGGCGATCAATCGCTCTGCACAGGCCTGAGGAAAGGGACCTGTGTGTTTGCCATGTGAAAACCCGCCGCCATGGGCATAGACCACCAAAGCGCGCGGAGGCTCCTTCGGGAGATATAGATCGAAACCGCGCGCGGCTTTTCCCCGTGCGGCAGGATATGTCGCGCTCAAACTCGGTTGCATGCCCCTGCCTCCAGTTGCGTCAACCATTACACCGAATTTGGCCTACTTAGCCAGTATTTCGAAGCCTCGGTGCTCTAAGGCCCTCAATGACGTCATCTTGGCGTCTGTGTGAAAAGACGCTAGGCCTTTGCCATGCAACTGGATTTCCCCCTTTATCTCTTGCGTCACGGACAAACTGATTGGAACCGCGAACGGCGGCTCCAAGGCTGGCTGGAGACCGAGTTGAACGCCACAGGGCGGGCGCAGGCGGCAAAACAGGCGCAGTTGATGAAAGATCGTCTCTCTCCCTCCGAGCTGCTGCCACTTTTTTCGAGCCCTCTCAAACGTGCCGCAGAAACGGCCGAAATTCTCGGCGATGCGCTCGGCTCTGTCCCGATCTACGATGACCGCCTGCGTGAGATCCAAATGGGGGCATGGCAAGGCCTGACCCACGCCGAGGTCGCCTCCCGCTGGCCTGATCACTACAGCGCCCATAAAACTGATTTTCATCTTTCTCTAAATACGATTGATGGAGAGACGCTCGCGGCATTTGCCCGTCGTTTGGACAGCGTCCTGACTGCGCTTGCAGGTCCATCCATCCTCGTGACCCATGGAATCGCGCTGCAATTTATCAGGGGGCGGCTGCTTGGCTTGGATCTGGAGGCGACGGCGGAATTGGGCCATGAGCAGGGCGTGATTTATGCCATTGAAGCCAGTCAGGAAGAGATCATTCGGGCTTGATGGATTATTTTTCAATTTTGGGCTTGAAGAGGTCCAACGTTCAAGGCTATCAGCGCGCCAGCGGGTGATTAGCTCAGTTGGTAGAGCGCTTCGTTTACACCGAAGATGTCGGGAGTTCGAGTCTCTCATCACCCACCATTCCCCATGAAAAGACGTCTTCGCTTTACATGCTGCTGGTGCGTGCCCCCGCATGGCCTGTTGACCGTGATTTCAGGCAGCGTCAGGTGGGGCGGTGTTCATGACCCGCGCAGCACAGGCCCCACCAAGCCGATGATCCTTGGGTCAATAGGCTTCACGACAATCGGGAAACGCGCCCGTTAGGACCGGATAGATGCAAATCTGATCAATGCGCATCAGATACTGGTCCAAAAGGCAGTCGACATCCTTGCATTGATCTCGAAGGGTAAGCCATTGGCTTTGTGTAGACATCAGGTCTTCCATTGCCCCATCGCCAATATTTGCGCCTCGCATGGCCCAGTAGTTATTGGCCATCACTTCATCCAGATAGGACAGCTCCGGAACCGCGCAGATGGTTTGTTCGATTCGGGTTTGCGCCCTGCTGCAATCAAAAGATGCAGCGCTCAGCGGGGTGGTGAGCATCACCAAGGCTGCAGATAGCAGCAGCGAGAGAGGGGAAATGGCTTTGGTCATGGATTGCTCCTGTTTCAACCGTAAGAGATACGACCCATCGAGGGCCAAGTAGGGTCTTTCAAGCGCGACTTACGCCAATTGCGCGCCATTTGTGACGGTTTTTTTCACACCGTCAAATCTGTTGAGGCCCGATAGAAAAGGCATTGATCTTTGTCCCGAAGCGTTCCGCCTTTAACCTCACATATCAATTAACGGCAGGGCGGGCACAAAGTTCATACTTTGCACTGCGTTCCGCCAAAATCAGTACCTCAGGTTCCTGGCGGAACGCTTTAAGGCCGCGCGCTGCCTTGCGCGGCTTGATTGAGGTCTTGTTCGCGCCGCTCGAGAGCGTTGCGCATATCGGCAATTCGACGATCCCATTCACCGAGTTGGCGTTCCCATGCGTTGAGATCCGCCTCGCGCTGGTTCAAACGACGCTCCCATTCGGCAAGTTCTGCCGCGCGATGTTCAAGCTCGAAATCCCGACTTCCCTCATCAAGACCGCCGCCCGCACGCATCGAGATGATCTCGATCGACGGAGCGTCGCGCGCGCCGCAGGCCTCAAGTTCCACGATATACTGGCTTCCGATGAGGGCCTGTGCGGGCATGCCTGCCATCCCGATGGTGGACATATGGGCGCGAATGGCTTCCCCATAGCTGGCGCGGGCTTCGCGGGTCACCAGGACGGGGTCGGTTTTATCATTTGGATCAAGCCTGTTTTGCTGGTTCACGTAAAAACGGTCCTGCTGGAAAACGGTATGGGCTTCGGTCAAGGGCGCGCCTGATGAGTTGAGTGTATCTGCATAAGAGAACTCCTGGGCCACCTCCGTGCGAATACAGGATTGCGCCGCACTGACACCTGGTATCGCGGCAAGACCACAGGTCAATATGGCCGCAAATGCTTTGGATTTCATATTTGTCTCCTCTCCAACAGAGCAAATATTAGGACGGATCGCGCAAATGTCCAAACTATTGGGGTATACTGGCGCTGTTCTTGAGGCCTCTGGTATACTAATTTTCCTGCCGCTAATGTTGAGCGAAATAGAGGTTTTTTGCCTTCTTTTGGAGTGGTGGAATATTTTGCCATTATCCCCGCTTGACGGGGGCGGGTCTGCGTCATAGACACCCCCCACGCTAAAGCAGATGCTTGAGCGGATGGTGAGCGGTTGTAGCTCAGTTGGTTAGAGTACCGGCCTGTCACGCCGGGGGTCGCGGG
>ENA-OUOG01002565-OUOG01002565.1-marine-metagenome-genome-assembly--contig:-NODE-2565-length-18551-cov-5.578272_pt1 | contig 18551 bp, 20 predicted proteins | sample MGYA00248635_ERZ508505 | MGnify/ENA primary metagenome ERZ508505 (study PRJEB26176, sample SAMN06267871) | marine metagenome | isolation source: Saanich Inlet, British Columbia, Canada | place: Pacific...
GAATTACCAAATGGCGTGGAAGGAGCTTATAAATTGTTTGCTAATATATTGTCTTATTGAACAGTCTTTATTTTTTAGAAAATTTATGATAAATTGAGGCAAGAAGATTTTTAAGAAATAGTATTTAAGTGCAGAGTCATGGCATGTGCAAGTATGGGCAAAATTTAATTGCGATTTTTAATTCCGCCATAGCGGGATGAAAAAAATTCCAAAAAAGCTCCTTGATTTTTTCGTTCTTTTGTATCAAGACAAAAGGACACAGAGCTAAAACCAGAGCAAATGCAAGAAACAAAAGACAACAAAGAAATAGAACAAAAAGACAAAACCAACTGGCAAGCTTGGTATTGGGGCTTGATGATTTTTTTGGGAGTGCAAATCGCAATTTATTATTTCATCACTAATCTTTACACAGCATGAGTTTAATTGATTGGTCAGTTTTATTGTTTACACTTTTTGCGATTGTAGCTTACGGCTCTTGGAAAACTCGTAAAAACAAAAATCTTGAGAGTTACCTTAAAGGAAATAACTCCGAAAATTGGGCTACGATTGGTTTGTCGATTATGGCAACTCAGGCTTCGGCAATTACTTTTTTATCTACTCCAGGTCAGGCTTACGAAAGCGGAATGGGATTCGTGCAGTTTTACTTCGGATTACCGTTGGCAATGATTTTGATTTCTGTTTTTTTCTTACCCATTTATTACAAATTAAAAGTATACACGGCTTACCAATACCTCGAACAGCGATTTGATGTAAGAGTGAGAGCATTTACAGCTTTTTTGTTCTTGATTTCGAGAGGATTAGCAGCAGGAATCACAATTTATGCTCCAGCAATTATTCTATCCACCTTACTCAATTGGAACCTCCAAATCACTTGTCTGCTGATTGGTGGATTGGTAATCATCTACACCGTTTCGGGAGGAAGTAGAGCTGTTTCATTGACTCAAAAATGGCAAATGACAATCATCATGGGAGGAATGTTTGCGGCTTTCTTTTATGTATTGGATAGTTTTCCTGAAACTATTGGTCTGTCCGAAGGAATAGACATTGCAGGAAAACTGGGTAAAATGAAAATCATTGACACTACTTTTGATCTGAAAGAAAAATACACACTTTGGTCTGGATTGATAGCCGGATTGTTTTTGTTTTTATCTTATTTTGGAACTGATCAATCGCAAGTTCAGCGTTATTTAGGAGGAAAAACATTGAAAGCCTCCAGAATGGGATTGATGTTTAATGGAATCCTTAAAATACCAATGCAATTCTTTATTTTATTCATTGGCGCAATGGTTTTTGTATCGTTTCAGTTCAACAAACCGCCTATTATTTTTAATACTTCGGCAACGAACATAGAGATTCAGAAACAAAATAATTTGATTCTTCTAGAAAATGAATACAACGCTGTATTTGAAGAAAAAAGGACAGCTTTACTAGCAGCTAATTCCGACACAAAAAACATTCAATTCTTGCAAGAGCAACAAGATTCTTTACGGAAATCTTATAAGGCCGAAATGAGCAAAATTGACTCGAACTACGAAGAAAAAGACAGCGATTATATTTTCTTGACTTTTGTTCTAAATTTTCTGCCACATGGATTAATTGGATTGTTACTTGCCGTGATTTTCTCGGCTGCAATGAGTTCCACGGCAGGCGAATTAAATGCACTAGCATCTACTACCACAATTGATTTCTATAAAAAATTCTATAAAGATTCTAAAGATGAAAAAAAGGATTTGATGGTGAGTAAAATATTGACAGTTGCCTGGGGGATTTTGGCTATTATTATCGCCTTAACTGCCGGCCTGTTTGAGAATCTAATTCAGTTGGTCAATATTCTGGGCTCTTTGTTTTACGGAACAATATTAGGCGTATTTCTGCTGGCATTCTTTTTTAAATGGATTAACGGAACGGCTGCTTTTGCCGCTGGAATCTTTGGGCAAATAATTGTACTTTCGTGTCACTTCTTGTCCGTTTACGGTTACATTGAGCTCGGATATTTATTGTACAACCTCATAGGAAGTTTGACCGTAATAAGTGCAGGAGTAATCATTCAAATAATAATAAATAGCAATAAAAAAACAACATAACTATGAAAAAAACAATCACAACTCTATTTGCTGGAATTTTAGCATTTGCTGGAACTGCACAAGAATTACCGGCTCCAAGTCCATTAGGAGAAGTAGAACAAAAAGTAGGATTAACTGATGTTGACATCGAATATTCGAGACCTTCTGCCAAAGGAAGAACAATTTTTGGCGAACTAGTGAAATATGATGAAATGTGGAGGCTAGGAGCAAACATGGCAACCAAATTAGAAATCTCTACTCCAATTATGATGGGAGGAAAAGAACTAGCCAAAGGAGAATACTCTATGCAAGCAATCCCAGCCGAAAATGGAGATTGGACTATCATTATTAACTCTGACGCAGGATTGAGAGGATTAAGCGGATATGACGAAAAGAAAGATGTGCTAAGGCTGAATGTAAAAGCGATGGTAAATTCTTATACCGAAACTTTCACTATTGGATTTGATAAGTTGACAAACACTTCGGCAGTAATTGCTATCCAGTGGGAAAAACTGAGAGTAGAGATTCCTTTTACTGTAGATACAGACAAACTAGCTAAAGAAAATATTACTGCAGCAATAAAAGAAGGAAAAGATTTGGACAAAGTATATTCCAATGCAGCTTCATACTTCAGCGGAATGAAAGATTACAAAACTGCTATAACTTACGTTGACAAATCATTGAAAATCAAAAAAGCTCACCCAGTAATGTTTACAAAAGCAAACATATTGAAAGCAGGAGGCAACAACGCAGAAGCAATAAAAATTGCCAAAGAAGCTCTGGAATTAGCGAAAGAAGCTGAATCTGCAGGTTGGGCAAACTATATTGAAGGAAACATAAAAGCTTGGGAAAAAGAATAATCTCATTCTCCAAACTCATTTAAAACCGCTATTCTAATTAATATTGGAATAGCGTTTTTTTTGGACGCTATTTCATCAATGAAAAAAATGAACAAGGCATTTTACAAATACAAAATCAATGAATAAGATTCCTGCCTACGCAGGAATGACAATAAATTATTAAGTGGACAAACTAATAATTTACAATCCAAAATCAACCAATTCACAATATCAATCTACAATCTGAACTATTAATCGTAAATTCGCAGAATCTTAGAGAAAATCAAGATTAGTAAAACATTCATTTTCGAGTTCTTCGCCAAAGCGAAATTTCCAGAATGTGTGTTGTAAAAATTAGAGTACCATGGGAAATATAGTAGCAATAGTAGGAAGACCAAACGTAGGGAAGTCAACCTTATTCAACCGACTAACGGGAGAAAGAAAAGCGATAGTGGAAGAGTCGAGTGGAGTTACTCGTGACCGTCATTACGGAAAGTCTGTATGGAACGGAATTGAGTTCTCGGTAATAGATACAGGAGGTTACGTTCAAGGTTCGGACGATGTATTTGAAGGAGAAATCCGTAAGCAAGTTCACTTAGCTATTGACGAGGCAGACTCTATTCTTTTTGTGGTAGATACACAAGTGGGAATTACAGATTTGGATGAGAGAGTAGCTAAGATTTTAAGGAAAATTGACAAAAAAGTATACCTGGTAGCAAACAAAGTAGATTCGCCAATTCACCAAACAATGTCTGCCGAATTTTACGGACTAGGACTAGGAGAAGTTTTTAACCTTTCTTCTATCAACGGAAGTGGAACCGGAGAAATCTTGGATAAAGTAACCGAAGATTTCGAAATAAAACCTGAATTGGAGGACACTTCTGGAATTCCAAAATTTGCGATTGTTGGAAAACCAAATGTTGGAAAATCATCTCTTATCAATGCATTAATTGGTCAGGAAAGAAACATTGTAACTGACATTTCTGGAACTACCAGAGACACGCTCAATACAAGGTATAAATCGTACGGATTTGATTTCTTCTTGGTAGATACTGCTGGACTCAGAAAACAAGCCAAAATACAGGAAGACATAGAATTTTACTCTACTTTGCGTTCAGTAAGAGCAATAGAAGAAAGTGATGTTTGTATCTTTATGATTGATGCTATCGAAGGAATTGGGCAACAAGATTTGAATGTTTTTCAAATCATCAAAAAGAATAAAAAAGGTGTTGTGGTATTGATTAACAAATGGGATTTAGTTGATGGAAAAGAAACAAACACAACCAAAGAAATGGAGGACAGAGTAAGAAAAAGACTAGCTCCATTCAATGATGTTCCTGTTATTTTTACTTCTACCGTTACCAAACAAAGGTTGCACAAAGCACTAGAAAAAGCGATTGACGTTTACGAAAATAGAACTCAAAAAATTCCTACTTCTGAACTAAACGACAAATTACTTCCTATTATCGAACGTACTCCGCCACCTGCTTACAAAGGAAAATACATCAAAATTAAGTTCGTTACACAACTGCCTACTTACACTCCAAGTTTTGCAATATTCTGTAATTTACCGCAATATATTCGTGAAGATTACAAACGATTTGTGGAGAATCAATTAAGGAAACTATATAAATTTGAAGGAGTACCTATTAATATTTTCTTTAGAAAGAAGAATTAAGAGGCTGGAAAGCACACTTATTATAAGTTTATTATACTCTTATTAAGAAGGTTAAAGCAGCTTCATCAACTCCAACCTCAAATTTTCACCATAAAACCTCGAGGCAGATTCACTAAATCCTTTGGTTAAATCGGAGATATAGAACTTATTCTTTGATTCTTTCTTTTTAGACAAGAGCCCTTCCTTTTTCAAAATATCTCTTAGTTTTAGAGCCAAAATATCAGTTGAGTCAAATAGCTTGACTTTTCCATCAAAATATTCACTGATTTCGTCAGCGATCAAAACGTAGTGTGTACATCCCAAAATAAGAGCATCAATATCCTTAAATTTTGGATTAGATAAATAATTTTCAATCACCGAATGACTAATTTTATCTTGACTAAACCCCTCTTCTATCATCGGGGCAAGCAACGGAGTTGCCAATACTTCCATCTCTATGTTAGGATTTCTTCTTTTTAATTTTTCCTGATAAACTCCTGATTCTACAGTGGTTTTGGTAGCTATCAAACCTACTTTTTTTATAGAAGGATCTTTTACAATCTCTTCCACAATAGGATCAATTACATTGATAATAGGAAAAACTCCTTTGTGTTTGTCCCTCAAGAACTCATAGGAAGTTGCCGAAGCCGTGTTGCATGCAATCACTACTGATTTACACTGTTCTTTTTGAATTAAAAACTGAGAGATATCTTGAACAAAAGAATGAATGAGTTCAGGAGATTTATCACCGTAAGGCAAATGCGCTGTATCGCCAAAATACACAATTTGTTCCTCGGGCATAAGTTTGCTAATAGCATGTGCTACTGTCAATCCTCCAATTCCTGAATCAAAAATCCCTATGGGCTTTTTCGCATCTTCCATTCTCAAATATAGAGAATAAAATTAGGTTCTAAAAAGAAAAAATAGAGTTAAGAAAGGAATGTAAATCTCAATGAATTCAAATATTTTGAGTCAATTGTTTTAACCTATTGCATAAATTGAGTTAAATTCGAACAAATAAGTGAGAATGAAGAAAGAAAAACAATTGCGCTACGACAAAGCTTACCTAAATATGGCTCGCGAATGGAGTAAATTGTCGCATTGCACAAGAAAACAAGTGGGTGCAATAATCGTGAAGGATGAAGTTATTATTTCGGACGGTTACAACGGAACTCCCACTGGTTTTGACAACTGTTGCGAAAATGATGCCGGAGAGACAAAATGGTATGTGCTTCATGCTGAAGCAAATGCTCTGATGAAACTTTCTAAAAGCACAAACAGCTCAAAAGGTGCAACTTTGTACATCACGCTTTCTCCCTGCAAAGACTGCGCTAAACTTATTTTACAAGCCGGTATCAAACGTGTTGTTTACCTCAACGAATACAAAGATTGTTCGGGCATAGATTTTTTGAAAAACTCGGGAATTAAACTCGACTACATAGAACTTTAATGAAAAAAATAACTCTGTTTTTTCCTTTATTTTTAGCCGTTGCTCTAGCTATTGGTTTTTACTTAGGAAAAAAGAACAACTCGCCTTTTTTTGAAAAAAAAGAAACTTCAAATTCCATTGATTACGACTCCAAAAGAAAACTCTATCAGGTATTGGATGTAATACAAAACGATTATGTTGACACCATTTCGGACAAAGAATTAACAGATAAAACCATTGAACAGTTGTTGGCAAATCTGGACCCGCATTCTGTGTACATGCCTTACCAAAAAAACAACAGAGAGGAAGAAAACTTAAAAGGAGAATTTGCAGGAGTTGGAGTTAAGTTCATCATTCTTCACGACACACTATTTGTGACAAACGTTATAGAAAACGGACCAGCTTACAGAGCTGGATTGAAAAATGGCGACATGATAGTGAAAGTAGACACCACGGTAGTTGCAGGTGTAAATTTACAGAATGAAGAAGTAATGAATCTTCTAAAAGGAAGACCAAACACTGAGGTAATTGTTGAAGTTTCTCGAGGAGAAAACACTTTGTCAAAAACTATAAAAAGAGGGATTATTCCAATAAAAAGTGTCACTGCTTCTTTCATGATATCTGATACGATTGGATACATAAAACTTGTGAGGTTTTCTGAAACTTCTGCTCAAGAATTCTTTTTCGCTTCAAAAAAATTATTAAATAAAGGGATGAAGAAATTAGTATTTGATCTAAGAGGAAATGGTGGAGGTTACCTGCAAATAGCCGAACAAATTGTTGATGAATTTTTAGAAGAAGGTAAACTGATTGTGTATACCAAAGAAAAAGATGGAAAAAAGAATTCTGCCTTTTCGACATCGGGAGGAATACTCAAAAACATCTCCCTCTCAGTATTAATTGATAGCGAATCTGCAAGCGCGAGTGAAATTGTAGCTGGGGCTATCCAAGATAACGACAGAGGAACAGTATACGGAAGAAGGTCGTTTGGCAAGGGCTTGGTCCAAAAACCTGTGATGCTAGCCGACAGCTCCTCAATTAGGATTACAATTGCTCGTTATTACACTCCTACAGGTAGAAGCATTCAGAAGCCTTACAAAAAAGGAAATCATTATGACTACATGATGGAATTGTATGATAGAGACCGAAATGGAGAATTGTTTGAAGTAGATTCCACTATTTTTGCTGATTCATTAAGCTATACAACGCCTGGAGGAAAAATTGTGTATGGCGGTGGAGGTATAATGCCTGATGTTTTTATTCCCTACGATACGTCTGGCTACTCTTCCTATTATAGAAAAATTGCATACAGCCGAGTCTTAACCGAATTTACGATTGATTATCTCAAGAAAAACAGAAAGAGCTTAACCTCAAAAGGTTTGAGCAATTTCAATTCACAGTTCTCTGTAAACGACATGCTGTTCAACTCCTTTGTGAAATTTGCTAAAACAAAAGAAATCACAGGAAGTAATTCAGATATTTTGGCCTCGAAACAAAGAATTAAAGAGCGAATAAAAGAAGAAATAGCTTCGGGAATATGGGATGAAGCAGGACGCGAATTCATCATTTCGCAAACCAACAACGACTTGAAAGTGGTTTTAGAAAATTAATGCCACAAAAAAAGAGAGAAACAAGTGTTTCTCCCTTTTTATAATATTTATAAACTTACAACATTCCAATCGTCCTAAGGACTCTAGAATATTTAGTTTCATTAACAAAATTCAGTGTAAGCTGCAGCTAAGTTATCTGCAATGGCTTCAGCTGTGTTTCCTTCAATATGGTGTCTTTCTAAAAAGTGTACCAATTTACCATCCTTAAACAAAGCAATTGAAGGAGATGACGATGGATAAGGCAATGTGTATTTTCTTGCTTGTGCAACTGCCTCAGCATCTACTCCTGCAAATACAGTAACTAAATTAGTTGGTTGTTTTTCTGATAGCTGAACGGATAATTTTGCGGCTGGTCGTGCATTTCTTGCTGCACATCCACACACTGAGTTTATCACACAAAGAGTGGTACCTCCTTGATTCATTATTTCATCAACTTCGTTTGGGTTTCTCAGTTCTTGGAACCCTGCTCCAACCAAATCTTCTCTAATTGGGGCTGTTATTTCTTCTGGATACATATTCTTGTATTAATTATCTGGTTAACATTTTATTTCTATACAAAGCTATTGAAGTTCTAAATCAATTGCTTTGAATCTGTATATTACTTTTCCGAAATCTTTTTAGCTGTAAACAACAAATCAATTCCTTTGTAAAATTCAATTTTATCACCTTTTTGAATAAAATAAGACACCTCACTCATTCCTTTCAAAAATTGAGATTCCAATGAACTATCATTATCTTTGCATGCTCTTTCGGTGGCTCCAATTTCTGTAAAGCTTAAGTCTCTTCCTTTTTGAACTACTGAACCAAAAAACGAATTACATCCTGTACTTCCAGATATTCTTTCTTCAGAGATACTAAATTTCATTCCTCTGTTCTCGCTATAGATTCTACCTACTGATGAAACTATGAATTCGCCTGTGAGATTAAGCTTTTTTGCCACAATCACAATTGTTTCTTCAGAAAAAAACTGGATTTCATTCCCAAATCGAGAAATACTATCCACATTGCGCATCCAATTCATAAAGGTTTTTTCTAGCTCGCCTTGCTTTCCGCTACACGCCATCCTCGTAGAGCCCAACTTATCTATGCTGTTGTTCGCATTTGGGTTTATCCTTCCAAAATAAGTATTGCATCCATTGTGTCCACTTACGATACCATTTGATTCAATTCTCAAGGTAGGCGCGTCACTCTCAAACTCCCAATCTGTCATTTTTGAAACTACAAAATCACCAGAAATATCAACTAAACTAAATTTTGGCTCAATTACTTTCACAACTTCAGTAACTTCTATGGCCCTAGATTTATCTCCCCCTTTTTGCGTTTTACAGGCAAAAAGAATTACAATCAAAGCAGGAATTACAAGTATCTTTTTCATAAATTTTTAGTTTTATTCAGAAGTCCAAAACCTGTGCCAAAAGCACTTATTAAATATTATAAGCGCCCAAAAGCAATACTGGATTTTCCATAAGATTTTTGAAAGTATTCAAGAATTGAGATCCTGCAACTCCATCCACTACTCTGTGATCGCAAGACAAAGTCACCTTCATAATATTTCCTGGCACTACTTCTCCATTCTTTACAACTGGCACTTGGTTTATTCCTCCAATTGCCAAAATACAAGAATCTGGAGTGTTTATAATTGCAGTAAACTCCTCTATACCAAACATTCCTAGGTTAGAAATAGTAAAGGTGTTTCCTTCCCAATCTTGTGGTTGTAGTTTTTTGTCTTTCGCTTTTTTAGCAAATTCTCTTACTTCTGTAGAAATTTGAGTCAATGTTTTTCCATCTGCAAATCTCACTACTGGCACAAGAAGCCCATCCTCTACTGATACAGCTACTCCAATATTTACATGTTCGTTCTGACGAATAGTATCGCCCATCCAAGCACTATTTATTGCTGGATGTTGTTTCAATGCAGTTGCGCATGACTTGATAACTAAGTCATTAAAAGAAACTTTGTTTGGTGCAATGCTCTTGTTGATTGCAGCTCTCGCTTCCATCGCATTGTCCATATCAATTGCTACCGTAAGATAAAAGTGAGGCGCAGTAAATTTACTCTCTCCCAATCTTCTGGCAATTGTTTTTCTCATCTGAGAAACTAGTATTTCTGTGTAGGTTTCACGGTTGATGTAATTTGCCGCATTTCCTCCTTTGAAATTATCAATGTCTCTTTTTACAATTCTTCCGTTTTCTCCTGTTCCTTTTATTTGAGATAAATTCAACCCCTTGTCTGCTGCTAATTTCTTGGCAAGTGGTGATATTTTCAAGTCACTTGATGCTTCAGAATAAGAAGGCTGAGCTTTTGGAGCTTCCACCACTACTTTTGTTGGTGCTGGCGCAGCTTTTGGAGTTTCTTTTTTTGGTGCTGCTGGAGCTGGTTTAGATTCTGCTTTTGGCTCTTCTTTTGGCTCTTCAGAAACATTCGCTCCACTCGCCTCATCTTTTAAAATACCAGAAACATCTTCTCCTTTTTCACCAATAATTGCTAAAATATCATTTACTGGAGCTCCTTTTCCTTTTTCTACTCCGATGTGCAACAAAACACCATCAAAAAAGGATTCAAATTCCATGGTTGCTTTGTCCGTTTCAATTTCTGCAATTAGTTCTCCTTCTTCTACGCTATCTCCTATTTTTTTATGCCACTCTGCAACTACCCCTTCTACCATTGTATCACTCAACTTGGGCATTCTAATAATTTCAGCCATATCTCTTTATCTTAGTTTTTCTTTTTGGTTAATTTGGTTTACTTGTATTCAATAAGAAATGGATATTCCTCTTTGTATACATCTTCGTATAATTCGTCTGCCTCAGGGTAAGGAGATTCTTCGGCAAATTTTATTGATTCTGCCACCAAATCTTTTACTTTTTTGTCAATCGCCTCCAACTGCTTCTCAGTTGCAAACTTATTATCTTTTATCGTTTTCAACACTTGAGTAATTGGATCAATCTCCATGTAGTTTTCAACCTCCTCTTTACTTCTATATTTTTGAGGATCACTCATTGAATGTCCTTTGTATCTGTAAGTTTCAATGTTCAGTAAAGTTGGTCCATCACCTTTTCTGGCTCTTGCAACAGCAGTTTCCATTGCAGCATGTACAGCCTCACAGCTCATTCCATCTACAGTTTCACTAGGCATGTCATATGACAACCCCATTTTACTCATGTCTTTTACATTGGTAGTTCTCTCCACCGATGTTCCCATTGCATAGTTGTTATTTTCGATAACAAAAATCACTGGAAGTTTCCACATCATTGCCATATTAAATGTTTCGTGCAATGCTCCTTGACGAGCAGCTCCATCTCCAAAAGAAGTAACAACTACATTTTTAGTTTTATTGTATCGCTCTGCAAAAGCAAGACCTGCTCCCATAGGAATTTGAGCTCCCACAATTCCGTGTCCACCCCACAATCCTAATTCAGTATCAAACATGTGCATAGAACCACCTTTTCCCTTGGAACACCCCGTAGATCTTCCGTACAATTCTGCCATTACATACTTTGGATGCATTCCCAATCCTATCGGATGTGCATGATCTCTGTATGCTGTAATGTGCTTATCTCCTTTTCTTGTTGCACTCACTGTACCTGCTACGATAGCCTCTTGACCAATGTACAAGTGACAAAATCCTCCAAACTTTTGTTGGATGTAAAGTTGACCAGTTTTTTCTTCAAATTTTCTCATCAACAACATGTCCTCGTACCATTTCATGTACTGAGCTTTCGAATGCTTTAATTTTGATTTGCTTGACGCTTTTTTTGTAGCTGTAGCCATAATTATTCTTTTTTCAATTCAATTTCATTAAACATAAAAGGAAGTACCGTTTCAATACTTTCCGCTATATATACTTCTCCCGACTCTCCAGTCATAATTAACCGTATCGGTTGGTTTTGTTTCAATTCGTATTCCGCCATCGATTGCCTACAAGCACCGCAGGGCGAAACAGGGTGATTGACATCAAACTTTTTTGCAAAAGCTGTAACAGCAATCGTATCTATTTTTTTGTCAGAGTGATGAGAGTTTGCATAATAAATCGCAACTCTCTCGGCACACATTCCCGAAGGGTAAGCCATGTTTTCTTGGTTACTTCCCTCAACAATTTCGTTGGAATCCAACCGAATGGCTGCACCCACATAAAACTGTGAGTAAGGAGCGTAAGCTTTTTTGCTCACTTCTTTAGCCTTTATCACAAGTTCTTTATCTTCCGGAGATAGCTCATCCACATTGGAATAAACCGTAAGTTCTATACTATGCTTCAATTTTTTAGCCATAATTCTTCAATCTCTCCGAAAAAAGTAGAGTAAAGATAAACAAGTATTTTTTAATAGTGAGGGTTTAAATGTAATTTTAAATGAAGTTTTCTGCTCTATTCACTTCTCTTTTGCTCAAAAAAAAGATCTAGAATATCAGAACATTCTTTTTCCATTACACCCGCCTTGATTTCTGTTTTGGGATGTAAGATATTTTCTTGCAAGGTAGAAAATCCTTTTCTTGCGTCCGAAGCTCCATAAACCACCTTTTTTATACGTGTCCAAAATGCAGCTCCTCCGCACATTACACAAGGTTCTAATGTTACGTACAAAGTACAAGTATTGAGGTATTTACTTCCAAAAAACTCACTAGCCGAAGTAAAGGCTAACATTTCTGCATGAGCAGTAAAATCATTCAACAATTCTGTTTGATTATGAGCTCTGGCGATAATTTTATTGTTGGATACAATTACAGCTCCCACAGGTAATTCTCCTGAATCAAAAGCCAATTTAGCCTGATTAAAGGCTTGTTTCATAAAATGCTCATCAGAAAAAACCGACAAAGTAGAATCAGACATTTTGTATCAATTTTATTTTTTCGATTTTTGAATTGGAACATTCTAAGATTTCAAAATGGAATTCATCTATTTCTATAATATCTCCTTCGTTAGGAATATTCTCGTGAATGGTAACAACTAATCCTGCAAGAGTTTCGTATTCGTCAGACTCTGGTAATTCTAATCCATATTCTCCATTTATGTATGCAATTTCTTGCCTTCCAGAAAATATAAATACAGATTCATTGTGCTTTTCTTCGATCAATTCTTCGCTGTCGTGTTCATCTTCTATCTCTCCAAAAATCTCCTCAACCACATCTTCCATCGTAATAATACCTGCTGTCCCTCCATATTCATCCACCACAATGGTGATTCCCTGCTTTTGTTTTATAAATTGATTCAACAACTTATTCACCGGCATAGATTCCGCTACAATTCCTACAGGTCTCAAAATCTCTGTGATACTTTCTGGGTTTTTAAACATTTCAAAAGAATGTACATACCCTATAATATTATCTATTGTATCCCTGAATACCATTATTTTGGAATAACCTGTTTCTACAAATTCTTTTCCTAGTTCTTCTACAGATGATTCCACGTTCACAGCCTTTATCTCTGTTCTCGGAATCATGCAGTCTCTTGCTTTTACTTTGTTAAAGTTCAGTGCATTATGAAACAACTGCACCTCATGATCTTGTTCCTTGTCCGTTTGAATTTTTGTTGATTTGTTCAGGTAATCATCCAAATCTATAGCCCCAAAATTTACTTCGCCAATCACTTGCTTACTTCCAAAAAGCCCTAAAATAAGCCCCGAAATTAAGGTAACTAACATCGTGAGAACATACAGCACAACGTACACAATAACCAAAGGATAGGCCAAAATGGACAAAGTTCTATTGGGATTAATTCTAAAAATAGTTTTTGGTAAAAACTCTGCGGTAACTAAAATGATTAGGGTAGATATGATTGTTTGAGAAAATAAAACATAAAACGGCAATTCTTTAGAAACGTCTCTGGTTATTGGATTGAAAAACTCTGGAAATATTATTTTTATAATGAGGTCCCCCATAAATATACCGTATACAACCAAGGCAATGTTATTACCAAGTAGCAATGTAGTGATAAACTTAGATTCGTTTTTTACAAAAAAAGACAAGATTTTTGCGCTCACAATACCTTGCTTTTTATCTATCTCAATTTTCAGTCTATTGGATTGCAGGTAAGCGATTTCGGTTCCCGAAAAAAACGCGGAAAACAACAAAGACAATAAAATGACAAGTAACACGTAGTGTTCCATTTAAAAGAAATTCGTAGGTTGAATATACACAAAAAGGTTTGAAATCATGATTTATCCTTATTGGAATATGAGTTGTTTTTTTCCATTCTTATACGAATGTACCTCCTGAGCAAATACATTACAATAGGCAAGATTAAAAATAGTAGGTAAAATTTTGCTGTTTGAACTTCATCTACAATAAATTCGTAGACACAAAAAACGGCTACTAAAATCGAAAAATACAGCCAAAATTTTTCTAAACCTCTGTTAAACTTTTCCATATTATTGTGCTTCGGCTATTACTTCAGTTACATCAGGCAAGTGCGATTTCAATAATTGTTCTACACCTCCTTTTAAAGTAGCTGTGGAAGAAGGGCATCCGCTACAAGAACCTTTCAAAATTACGGTAACTTTTCCCTCATCAAACGATTTGAAATGAATAGCTCCTCCATCGTTTTCTACTGCCGGACGAACAAATTCCTCCAATAAGTCTAAAATCTTTTGATCCAATTCGGAGGTAATTGTTGGCTCAAAATGCGCTGGAGCTTCCTTTTTCTCGTCACTTTCTATTGACTTTGGAGTGGGCAAAGAAGAAACCACAACTGGATTCTTTTTAAGGGAATCGGCTATAAACAACCTTAATTCTAGGGTGATATCTTCCCATTCAATTTCAGTCATTTTGGAAACCGTAATAAAGTTTCTTGTGATAAAAACTCCCTTTACAAAAGGGAAATCGAATAAAGATTCTGCTATTTCAGAAGAGTTCTTTGCTTCCTCTTTGCTCAAATATTCTGCAACTACATCTTCGCCCACAAGCATCTTGTTGGCTACAAATTTCATTGTGTTCGGGTTCGGGGTCATTTCCGAATAAATTGTAATTGGCATTTCTTGTGTTTCCATATCCTATTTTTATCTGTGCAAAGTTACTAAAAACTAGTTCAGAATTTCGTGATTTCATAAATTCTAGTTATTTTCAATTTAATTCATCTTAAAAAATCATTAGTTATGTTATTCATACTTATTATTTACATCGGACTTATAGTCTTTTTAATTGCCTCAATCTGGAAAATGTTCGAAAAAGCTGGACAGCCAGGATGGGCAGCTCTAGTTCCTTTTTACAACATTTATGTTCTAACACAAATAGCTGAGAAACCAGGTTGGTGGATGCTTTTATTCTTTGTCCCTCTAGTAAACCTTGTTGCCTCAATTATGGTTTGGTCAGCAATCTCAACACGATTTGGAAAAGGAGATGGATTTACCGTAGGCTTAGTGCTGTTGTCTTTTATTTTTATACCTATCCTTGGTTTTGGAGATGCCCAATACAAAGGAATTAATCCTACTGGAGGAAATGACGACATCTTAGATGATGTTTTAGAAAACTAAAAAAATGAAAAAGAAAGTTCCTGAAATGCTCAATGTACTCACAATCATGACAATTGGTTGGAGTTTTATGATGCTCATTTCAAGTATTGTAAACGCTTTTGTCTTATCTGGAAGAGTGGATACTATTCAAGAAGAAATTGGCAAAGTAGACATCAAAGGAAAACCAGGAGAACCTTTTCTAGAAGTTATTTTTAATACTGCTGACATCGTATTGGAGCATGCCGAATTTCTCAATTACAATAGCATGATCGTTTATGTGCTAAGTATTGTTGCTGCTCTTTTTATGAGAAAACTATTGAAACTAGGTTTCTGGATGTATGTAATGGCTACCGCCATCGAAATTTCGGTTCCAGTGATTGTACTGGACAATAAATTAGCGGCAGGAGTAGTAATTTTGAGCAGTGTATTTTCTGTCATTTTCATTATTCTGTATGGTGTTAATTACAAACAATTAACCGGCACAAAATAGACCTTTACTTTATTTCACAAAAGAGCTTTTCATTGAGGAGCTCTTTTTCTTTACATTCCAATTTGGATTAATTATATTTGTTCTAAATAAAAATTAACTTTTAAACTAAATAAATTATGGCATTCACATTACCAGAATTACCTTATGCATACGATGCATTGGAACCACATATAGATGCAAGAACTATGGAAATTCACCATAGCAAACATCATAATGGATACACTACAAAACTAAATGGAGCGATTGAAGGAACAGATCTTGATGGAAAATCAATTGAAGAAATTCTTAAAAACCTTGATATGTCGAATGGTGCAGTAAGAAACAACGGAGGAGGCTTTTACAACCACAGATTGTTTTGGACTGTAATGTCTCCAAATGGAGGTGGAGAACCTACAGGAGAATTGGCTTCAGCAATCAATGATGCTTTTGGATCTTTTGAAGATTTCAAAACTGCATTTTCAAATGCTGCAGCTACTCAATTTGGTTCTGGATGGGCTTGGTTATGTGTTCACCCTGGAGGAAAATTAGAAGTTTGCGGTACGCCAAACCAAGACAATCCATTGATGTCTGGTGTGGGTTGTTCTGGATTCCCTATTATGGGAATTGATGTATGGGAGCATGCGTATTACCTAAATTACCAAAACAGAAGACCAGATTACATCAATGCATTTTTTAATGTAATAAACTGGGAAGAAGTTTCTAAAAACTACGCAAACAACAAATAAGCGTTATAATTCACAATAAATACAGCCTGTCCTAAGCAATTGGGACAGGCTTTTTTATTGTATATTTTTCTTTAATTTTGGGAAGTCCAAAATCACACTGCATGAAATATTTTCTTTTTGGTTTGTTAATCACCCTATTTGTTCCGCAATTCGCTTGGGCTGAAGAAAATATAAACGCAAGTTTTGAAGTTTTTCAAAACGATTCGGATACTATTATCACCGAACATCTTGTAACGCTTGATAGTATTTCTCCTAAACAATTTAGAAAAATGAAAATTACTGCTGTTGCGCTAGCTGTAACGCTGGGAGTTTTTGGAGTTCATCGATTATATCTTGGAACAACTGCTCGAATACCAATCACCTACACACTGACACTTGGAGGAGGCTTTTTCGTTCTTCCTGCCATTGATATTGTCTACATTATTCTAGCCAAAAATCCAGAACAACTAAAAAACAACTCTTCCATTTTTATGTGGAATAAAACAAAAAAAGACAACCTTTAGAGTTGTCTTTTCAATTATTTATATTGTTTTTCGTAATAGCTCTGGTAATCTCCAGATGTTACATTATTCAACCAATCACTGTTACTCAAATACCATTCTACGGTATCTTCCAAGCCTTTCTCGAAAGTAATGGATGGCTCCCAACCAAGCTCTCTTTTTATTTTGGAAGCATCTATAGCATAACGCATATCATGTCCAGCTCTATCCGTTACATAAGTAATTAGTTTTTCACTCTCACCTTCGGGCCTTCCCAATTTTCTATCCATTGTTTGGCACAGAAGTTTCACTAAATCGATGTTTGTCCATTCATTATTTCCTCCAATGTTGTAGGTTTCTCCCAAAACACCATTATGAAAAACTACATCAATAGCTCTAGCATGATCATTCACCCACAACCAGTCTCTTATATTCAATCCTTCTCCGTAAACAGGAAGCGGTTTGTTTTGTTGAATATTATGAATCATTAAGGGTATCAATTTTTCAGGGAATTGGTGTGAACCATAATTGTTAGAACAGTTAGAAATTTTTACAGGCATTCCATAAGTATGAAAATATGCTCTTACCAAGTGATCAGAACTCGCCTTCGATGCAGAATACGGCGAGCTCGGATCATAGGGAGTTTCCTCACTGAAAAATCCTTCGTGCCCGAGAGACCCAAACACCTCATCAGTTGAAATATGATGCAATCTGAAGTCGTCCTGAGCCGATTTAGGCAAAGAGGTCCAATACTCTCTTGTAACCTCGAGCAAGTTCGCAGTACCAACGATGTTTGTTTGAATAAACTCAGACGGTCCATCAATCGACCGATCCACATGTGATTCTGCTGCCAAGTGCATAACTGCATCAGGTCCAAAAGCTTGGAAAACATCAGATAACTGATCGAAATGACAAATATCACACCGTTCAAAACGATACCGATCATGGTGCTTGACCTCTTCTAGAGAGTCGAGGTTTCCGGCGTAGGTCAGCTTGTCAACATTTAGAATATGATGTTTGGTTTCATTGATTAGATAACGAATCAAAGCAGATCCGATAAACCCTGCACCGCCTGTAATCAAAATTCTCATGCGATATGACTCTGAAAATCCCACATGCTTTTACACATATCACTGACACTCCGCCTAGCCTTCCAATGCAACAGCTTACTCGCAGCCTTGACATCTGCATAACAAATCGGTACGTCGCCAGGTCGTCTACCCACGATGTCAAAGGGAATTTCCTGGGATGAAACTTTCTGAAACTCTTGAATCATCTGTAACACACTGACACCAGAACCAGTTCCTAAATTAATTGCGTGATAACCAGAATTCGACTGCAAAAACTCAATTGCCGCAAGGTGCCCCTCAACCAAGTCCATGACATGAATATAATCACGCACCCCTGTCCCGTCTGGCGTGTCATAATCATCGCCATAGATTTCCAATTCTGCCCTGAGGCCAGCTGCCACCTGGACGATAAAGGGAAACAGATTATTTGGCCGGCCTCTTGGATTTTCTCCAATCTTGCCGGAAATATGCGCCCCTACAGGATTAAAATAGCGCAATAATACAGCACTGCGGTCAGGGGCAGCATCTGTCCAGCGCGCAATCTCTTTTTCAGCGGCCAGCTTTGATGCGCCATATGGGTTAAAGGGCGATACGCGGTGGGTTTCGGTTAGAGGCAGTTTTTCCGGGTCGCCATAAACCGTTGCCGAAGAGGAAAAAATAATCTGATTACAGCTAGATTTTGCCATAGCAGAGAGCAGATTTTGCGTGCCACCAACATTTTGCTCTTGATAAAAATCTGGCCGTTC
>ENA-OUOG01002568-OUOG01002568.1-marine-metagenome-genome-assembly--contig:-NODE-2568-length-18542-cov-4.205578_pt1 | contig 18542 bp, 13 predicted proteins | sample MGYA00248635_ERZ508505 | MGnify/ENA primary metagenome ERZ508505 (study PRJEB26176, sample SAMN06267871) | marine metagenome | isolation source: Saanich Inlet, British Columbia, Canada | place: Pacific...
TGATGCTCAGGAATTTTACGCAATACATAGTGAGCGTCCATTCTTTGGAGAATTAGTTGAGTACATGACTCGTGGTCCTATTGTTGCAGCTATTCTAGAAAAAGATAATGCTGTTGAAGATTTTAGAGCTTTAATCGGTGCAACCAACCCTGCTGATGCTGCAGAAGGTACTATCCGTAAGATGTACGCAGATTCTATTAGCGAAAATGCTGTTCACGGAAGTGATAGCAATGAAAACGCTGCTATAGAAGGCGCATTCCATTTCTCGGGTAGAGATATGTTCTAAAAAAACTTTCTGATAAAAATATTTGAAAAGCCGAAGCAATTGTTTCGGCTTTTTTATTGGTCTTTAGTAATTAGTTTTTTTAGAATGGTAATTTGCCCTAGGTGGTAATGTGTATGTTCAATTAATCCGTGGATATTTGAATAATATGAACCGTATTTTTCTTCAACGAAGGTTTGATAAAGTCCTGTTTCGCTAAGGGTAGAAATCTTCATATTAAGATTTTCAGCATTTTGCAAAAGTTGTATTTTAAATTTATCCCACGACTCTTCCGTGTCAAAATCTGGTGTATCATAACTAAACTTGTCTTTAATATCTAGAGCGCCTCCTTCAAACGCAGGTATTACACCTTCGATATAATAATTGATATGAAATATCAAAGCGGCTATAGTATTACAGTCATTAATTTTTGTCTTTGCTTGTTCTAAAGAAATTGGTGTAATGGTGTCTCTTACATTAACAGCAGTCCAATTACCGCCAAAGAAAATACCTTTGAAATGTTGGCTAATTAATTCTGTTTGCGTCATGATTTATAATTTTTATTTCACTACGAGCGGATATCTCTACCAAAGGTATACTAGACCTTTGATTTTGCTTTGCAAAATTGTATCGCGATAATTTAAAAAAGTTTATCATGGGTTGGTGGTTTCTGATAATAAAGTGTAAAGTATAAATTGACATAAGCAGTTCTGATATGAAATTCCCCATGATGCATTATTACTGTTAATGTAAACAGCATTTATTCTACCAATTTATTTTGTCCATTTTCCGTTTTTATAAATTTGGCTCTATCTTTTTTAATAACCTGCGCCAAATTCGTAAAATCCCCAATGCTTCGCGAAACTTCAGAGATTTTAATAGATTTACCGTCTTTTATAAAAATTAGGAGATGTTTAGAGTCGCTGAATTCAATTCCGTTTTTCCTGATATTTTCTAAATCTAAATTCAATTCTTTTTCAATATTATCTATTATAGAATATGGTCCAAGAATTAGTAATTTATTCCATTGAAAACTATTCAGTTCTGTCAAGTCTATTATTTCAGAATCCGATTTAAATTTGGTTTCAATTTTTTCGGTCAGTGCAATATCTGAGCTGAGTGAATTGAAATATTGGCAAGAAAATAAAGCCAAAAATATTATTTCAAATCGTATTAGTATTCTCATTTGCTAAAATTATTTAAGTGTTTGTACATGATAAGTTGTGTAGGTTAATACTAAGTTATTAAATGAAAACGAGTCAAAAGAAAAATCGTGGGATTTTCTGAGTTTAAATAAATCAAGCAATTTGCATAAACGTTATGGTGCTTTTGTGAATCACCTTTGGGAACTCAATCTAAATATTTGTCAATATTCATTACTGCCTTTTCAATTCCAGATTGGGTATCGTTGCATCGGAGCAAGTACAAACCAACAAATCTGTTTACGTATTTTAATTGGCTAATAAAATCATTATCTAATAAGGCATTTTTATCAAAAGCATACCTATCTAGTGAAACGTCAATATAGCCTCTACTTTTCCAGTCTAGTTGACCAGTTCTTTCATCTAGAATGACTCCATTATGTGCAATACGTAAGTATAGATGCTCGTACAAGTTTAATATACTACGCTTTAATTCCTCATTATTAATATTATCAATTAATCCAGCATTAGTTGCGGCACTATATACGCCAACAGTAGGGAAGAAGGTGAAATTTTTTCCAGCTTCATAAAACATGATTGAGTCCTCTGAAATTATTTCTTTGATGTTGGGCCTCTCGCTTAATTCAATAGCTTTTGTTATCATATTAGACCTTATAGATTGATTCTCTGTTACTAGCTTAATTTCATTTAAGTCATTCCTTAAATCGGATTTTAGGCTTATTAGAAACTGATTTAGTTTTTGTTCTGTTTTCCGATGTTCATTCCAATTATTAATTGCCAAGGCAATTAAAATCCCGATAACAACAAGGATAATTTCTCCGAACGCATAAAGTAAATATTTACTAAATCTACTTTCTATTAGCATTTTTTGTCTGATTTTCCTAAAGAATTTTATCATTGGTTAGCGGTTGGTTATAATGAAGCACAACGTGTTTGTGTATGATTTCGTTGCGTGTTTCAAGACCTAATTTAGCAATTACAAACCAAATAGAAAATCCGCGAGGATTTTCGTAAGTAGGCGAGTACTAGCAATTACTTATAGCCATTGTTGGCGATGGTTTTTAATATTCAGTGATTTTATCAACTTCAAGTTTTCTCATGGCTTCTCCTTCTACTAGTCTATAAGAAACTTGTCTTGTTCCTCCAGTTGGTTCTGCATTTGTATCACCTTCTTTATATATTGGAAAGCGTTGGCCTAAAGTATTTTCAACGAGCGAAAATTCATCGTGTCCCATATAACCTTTATTTATTTCGCTGTTTTCTGCTGTAGGTTGAAAATATACCTCACTCATTGATTTCTTATTGTTAACGGAAAATGCGTACACATTTCCGTAACTTCCACTTCCAACTGACCGAGTAAAAACAAAAAGTTCAGGTGAGCCATCAGAATTAAGGTCTTCAACTTCTGCGTTAATTACTTCTTCACCCTCAATGTTGAATGTCTCTTGGTATTCACGTTCATTTAATCCAAATGTGAAAATTGTTAGGGTGTTTTCGCCATCTTTTTCTATTGAAGAGACATTAAATCCAACGTCTTGTAAATTTAGTACGCTATTGAATTTTGTTTTGTCAATTTGATCTTGGTCAATTGGTTCATTTATTTTCTGGTATGTTCCGGCAATACTTGCACCACCAGAGCAATAAAAATTCAGTAAACCTTCATCATCCTTATTTTCCGTAGTTATACTGATTTGCACGTTGGTAAATTCAAACAAAATGGACTTCCCATCAATTTGGGTTTGGTAAACTTTGTCATCTACTTTGTTAGCAACTGCATCAAATGTACAAGTAGGTTTTTTCTTGTCTGCACGCGAGCGTACTGAAATATTAAATTGATTACTTTCTGCTTCCGTAACCGATATGGCTATCCAATCATAGCCTTCACTTCTCTTCGAATAATCGTCAGAAACGTAGCGGCCTGATATGTTTAACTCTTCAGTAAATTCTGTTTTTGAAACTTCTTCAATCTTTTTTGTTTCATTTTTACAGCTGATAGTCAAAAAAAGAACCATCACGATTGCATAAAAATTATTATTCATATTTTCTGGTATTAGTTATTATGTTAATTATCGCCAACGTCTACTGTATATGGCGTAGTGAGGCGCGCCTCGCGAAGAGCCATTCTTATGCTTTGTTATTTTTTTAAGTTTACAATTTCTTTATTTATTTCACTCAAGAGTTTTTCATTCCGTTCTAAAACGCCTGGTGCACGGATTTCTATTAAAACATAATGTTGATTCTTTAGAGTTTTTAAAAAATACATGAATGCTTTATCATTTTTTAATTGTTCGTAGTCATTAGGAATCATTTCTCCAACCGGTATTTTACCTATTTTAAATTCTTCAGTCTTCCACATTTGGTCAAAATGTTCAGGAAAGAGTGTTTTTGAAGCATCAGCTATTACTTTTTCGTAATCTTTTGTGGCACCTATAGCAAATCTTTCAATTTGAGAATAATAGTCTATAAGACTTGTTTTTAAGTGTTCATTAGTAATAATATCAGTACCAATAGATTTTAATTCTTTAAAGGCTGCAAAATCAGCAGTCACTCCATAAGTAGATGTGATGTTTCCAAAATGATATTTTAAAGAATCTGCATAAGGAAGATCTTCTTCCATATGATTAATCAAAAAATCGATTGAGTGTGTTACTTGATTATTGACTTCTGCAAACCATTTTCCGACGAATAAATCGGTTTGCAGCCTTTTTTCAAAATTCTGTAAAAGATCCAACTCCTTGACTTTTAGTTTTCTGATTTCATTCTGATTGTTTACCTGAAGAGCTATTAAAATTCCAATAACTACAAGAATAACCTCCCCAAATGCATACATTAAATACTTGCTGAATTTATTTTCAGCCAATAGTCTTTGTCTAATTTTTCTAAAGAATTTTATCATTGGTTAGTGGTTGGTTATAATGAAGCACAACGGTTAGTATAAGAGCAGTAGCTAACTAAATGCTACCATCTTTCGGGTAGGAAGATACTGAATTAAAACAAAAAACGGTTCAAGTTTATACCTGAACCGCTATTGCTTTTATACCTTGTTGTAGCCAGTTAATATGCTAAATCAATGTCATCTTGTAGTTTTTCAATGCTTTTATTCCTTTAAAATTTTACCTGAATAAATTTTGTCTTCACTTTCAATCTTTAAGAAATACATACCACTAGTCAAGAATGAAATATCAATTTGGTTTTTATTATTTACTTCAAGCATCAATTTACCGTTAATGTCAAACAATTTAGCTTTAAACCTTTTATCTAATTTAATATTTACAACATCGTTAACTGGATTAGGATAAAAAGAAACCACATTATTTGATAACTCATCAATACTTAGTCCAATATCAGGTGTTGCAGTAGTAATATCATATATACTAAATTCACCTGAAGCTCGTACTTTAATCCCAAACTCATAGGTGGTGCCGTTCACTAGACCGGTTATACTTGTTGCAGTTTGATTTGGGTCTTGAATAACTTGTGAATTATCATAATCGGGGCTTCCATCTACTTTCCATACCAATAAATAACTTTCAAAGTTACGTCCACCTAAAACAGGAAGATTCCATGAAAGTGCTACCTGTTGATCTCCTGGTGTCGCAGTTAGTGTAGGAGTTTCCAAGCTTCCAAATGGCGTGCCTAATACACTATTACTGTAAGGGCCATTCTCTTCAGATCCACCATTGTTATAAATAGCTCTTACTTTAAAGTCATATTCAGTACCATTTGTTAGTCCAGAAACTGTTGCTGACAGGTTAGGTAGATCGACTGTAATCGTGCTTGGACTCCCGCCTCCCGATTCTGAATAGGTAACTTCATATCTTAGAATAGGTAAATTATTATGATGTAGTGGTTCATTCCAGTTTAAAGTTCCTGAGCCATCACTTGTAGAAGTTAGACTTAAAAGCGGAGCTAATGCCAATTGTATGGCCCCAATATCACGAAAACCATTCGCATCAAACCTATCATTGCCTAATGCATCTACAGTTATCGGTGAGCCTGTAATAGGGTTGATTAATGGCGTGTTAATCATGTCAATTAAAACACCTGAGACATCAGGGTTTAGTAATTCTGTATCAAGATAAAAAGTAGTCGTATTTACTTGTGTTACAAAACCAGGTAAGGCTGTGATTAAATTTGGCTGTGAAGTAATGGTCTGTAAAGCATTAGCATCTTGACCCGCTGAAGGTTCTATCCATGTCTTGTCATCAGCGGTAATTCCCGTCCCTTCTAAGGTGGGTATGATTATCCCTGAGGTTTCTGGAAAATTGAAGCCAACAGCAGATTCAGTTAGATTTATACTTCCGGCACCACTGTTATGAATAAATGATGTAAAAGGGTAATTTAAACATTCGGCATTACATTGATTTTGACTCCACCTTATGGAAGATGAAATAATGTTCATAGGTCCACTTGAATTATTCAAAATCCGGTCACCATATCTTACATCATCTCTATCCGCAAACGTAAATGTAGAGTTAACAATATTTGTAAGATTAGTACTGCCAAGTATTCGTATCCCTCCAGCATTCATAAATCTGGAGCTAACAATGTTTACGGTAGAAGATGATGAGCCAATCCAAGATATCACGCTTTTCGTTTCTTGAAAATTTAAATCGTAAAACACACTGTTTTCAATAGTTAAGTTTCCTGCATTTGCATCCGTGAGAATGGCAGCATTAAAATCTGGTTCATCATTCCAATTCTCAATTTGGAGAAATGTTGAGTTTTTTATTGACAAGGATGCACCAACAAAAACAGAGATCATTGCATCACCATTCGTAGTACAATTTAGGGTAGACCATATGTCTTGTGCCTTGAAATTTTCCAAATTTAAAGTTGCATAGTCAGCTACTTTTCCTATAGAATTAAATTGTTTAATAGTAAGGTCTTTAATGGTTACTTCTATACCTGAATTATCAATATTACTAGTTCCAACCTTTAAAAAGTTTGGCATTCTAAACACAATTTGTGTACTTCCTATACTTGCAGGACAAGCTCCTAATGGATTTGAGGTTCCATTAGCGGCTATCCACCATTGCTTTCCATTAATAACACTCCCATTACCTTCAATTATTACAGATTCGTTAATTATTGCCATGTCGGGATTAGCTAGTGTAAAATTCGGAAAAATGGCATTTACATTTAAACCGGGAGTGAATTCAATGATGTCCTCACCAGGATTAGCATTAGCATCCTGTATGGCCTGAAGAAATGAACCTGGGCCTTCTATTTCAGTTGATGTTACCGTAAATGTTGTTTGTGAAAACCCATAGTTTGCTATACTAATGAGTAAAACAAAAATTATCTTATTAGATTTTAGAATAATTGTTTTCATAGAATATTTTTTTAGTAAAGCAATTTTATAAACTTATATTTAAATAATTGTTAAAGCATTTATTCTTATATTTATTTTCTTTTAGATAATATTTATAAAATTTTAAAAATTGTCTTTTACGACTATAAAAATTGTCATACTTATATTTTTTAGCACTCTTAATTTCAAATTGAGTGCTAGTGACATAGTATTAGAAAAATTTTATGGAACAAAAGTTCATTATAATTTTTCTGTGGATAAAGATGGTAACATTTTAATAGGTACAAGTCAAGGAACATTTAAAATAATAGATAATAGCTTAATTAAGCTAAATGATAATGCGGGATATGTTAGATTTATGAAAGGTAAGTTAGAGGTGTCGAAAAATGGCAGTGTTGAGAGAAACTATAAATATCGTGACTTACTTCCGAATTCATATAGTAAATATTGGCAACAATCAATTGAAAAGGATAACTATATTTATATAATTTGTAAAAACGCCCTTTTTATCTTTAAGAGACTACCCTTTTCTCTTCAAATGGAGGGGTACAGTATTAGATCTTTTTCTCCAAATAGTATAGCAACTTACAATGGTGTCTTTTGTTTTGGTGAAAAACTGAAAGTACCTACTTACAGCTCAGGTAAAATTTTAGAAATAGACTCTACATTTTATATTTGTTATGATGGCTTAGTTAAATATTCAAGGGGTCAGAAACCAATCGTTTATTCCAATGAAGTTAGCGGTGAAACCAAAATAGGGGATAATACTATTGGTTTCTCTAGGGATATTAAAAAGTTAAATTCTGAAGGTTTTTTATTATCAACTACTAAAGGATTATATGTTTTGAATGATTCTTTAGAGGTAGCTGAAAAAATATTCAATAATGAAGACAATAATGCTCCGGTAATTATAGAAGTTTTTCAAAAGGGTTATACTAATAGAGTAACCTTTGCTCAGAAGAACAAAATTTACAGATATGGTTTTAACTCGAAAGAATTAATACAATTAACAAGTTTTTCTGATATTATTGTTGATGGTATGGCAATTCCAAATGAGGTGAATTCCGAATATATGATCTTGACAAATCATTCACTTGTGATATATAATTATCTTAAGGATGAAAAAAAAGTGATAAGGGGCTTGAGTAATGCATATTCCCTATTGGTGCTTACTAATAATGATTTATTAATAAGCACCATAAATGGTCTTTACTATTTAAAATCTGGCACAAACAAATTTGTACACATATTTGATGGAGTTGAATTTAATAAAATGGCCCTATATAAAGAAGGAGATACGATTAAATTAGGTACTACAAATGGTATTATTACGATAGCAGAAAGTGGGTTGCAAAACGTTGTTGACGATGTAATAATTAGAGATCAAATCAACGTTAAAAAGAGTTTTATATATATAATACTTGGTTTATTGATTGTTTCTCTTGGTTTGTTAATATTTAATTGGTATCGAAAGAAGAGAATCATTATTTCAGATGAAAAAGATATTACCAAACAAACTATTATTAATTATATTGAAGAAAATTTAAGTAATGTAACTGTTGAATCAATTTCGGAACACTTTAAAATCAATAATAATGTTCTTTATAGTATAGTTAAACCTAGTAAACCTGGTAAATTGATTACAGGCTTAAGATTGGAAAAAGCAAAAGAATTGAAAACTCAGGGAAGAAGTATAGAAGAAATTGCAAATTATTCAGGATTTTCAATAAGCTATTTAAAGAAGTTGAAATACTAAAGATTTTCCTTTAAAAACTATTTGATTTAAGTTTTATGAAATATTTGGTGAATGAAGTTAAAAATAAATAACATTCTTAGTTTGATGCTGTTCTATAGGTTAGGTAGCGTCTTTTGTTTAATTGGCTACAACATATGTATATAGTTACTAGTGGGTATATATTTATTATATCTATAATAAAAAAGTGTGTTTATAATCTAAATATAGAAAATAAACACACCATTCTAAAAATATATATATTTAAGTTACTGGTCTAATCCTTTATAACTTGGATTAAGTAGTACCGGTTTACCAAAGCCTAACTGCTCTAGCTTGTCTAATTGCGTGGCTGCATCACCAACAACTAAGTAAATCATTTGATCAGGGCGTAAGTATTTGTTTGCTAAATTTTTTATATCATCAAGACTTAGAGCCTTAACAATGGCTTCACGTTGTTTGGCATAATCATCTGCATAATTATAATCTACAATGTTAGAGAGCATGTTTAGTTTGGCGCCTAAGGTTTCAAAAGCCCTTGCATTACTTTTTATGGTAAACCCTTTAGTGACCTCTAAATCTAAACTATCAAAATCTTTGGCATAGTTTTCTAAAATTTCTTTTACTAATGCAGCAGATTCGTAAGTTACATTTGTGCGTACTCCACTTGATATTGTAAATCTACCTGCTTTATCGTTACCAGAAAAGCCTGAACGAATACCATAAGTATATCCTTTGCCTTCTCTTAATTGTTGTGTAAGCTGAGAGGCAAAGCCACCACCACCTAAGCGATAATTCATAACGGATACAGCATAATAATCTTTATCAGTAGCTTTCGGTCCTGGATATCCAAAACGTATTTGTGATTGTTTTGCATTTGGTACATCATAGAAATATACTTTAGATTCATCTGGTACTGTAACTTCTGGTAATGTTGGTAGTATGACGTCTTTGACTTCCCAAGTGTTATTAATGGTTTGTAAATTAGCAAGGACTTTATCTTGCGAAACCGCACCAACCACGTTTAAAGTGGCTAGTGTTGGAGTGAGATTAGTGTTGTAATAATTCTGTAAATCGTCTATAGAAATTGCTTTTAATGAGGCTTCTGTACCTTGGTTGTTTTGTGCCAAAATATGATCTTCTCCATATAGTAATTTAGCATATTCATTAGTGGCAATAGCGTTAGGATTAGCCTTTTGACGCTGTATGCTTGAAATAACACTTTGTTTTAAAAGTTCAAATTCTTTGGTGTCCCACCGTGGTTCTAGTAAAATTTCCGAAACCAAATCCATAGTGGTATCAAAGTGTTTTGATAAACAACTCCCAGTTATATAAACAGCATCATCTGTTGCATAAGAGTTAATACGAGCTCCTAAACTCTCTATCGCTGTTTCTAATTCTTCCGGTGTTTTGTTTTTTGTGCCTCGCGATAATAAGCTAGCCATCATATTAGATACACCAATTTTATCCATACGTTCTAAAAGCATACCGCCCTCAATTTTAAGTTCAAACTGAACTAATGGGACTTCATCATTTTCAATTCCGGCAACCTTAAGCCCTGAGCTTAAATTTTCTTTCCATACGTCAGGTACCTTTACATCTGGACTTTCTCCATATGGAGGTTCTATGCTTCTATCAAAACCAGAAGGTGTTTTTGCATAAGTAGCAGCGATAGAAGCGTCAAAACTTTCCTCTGCACCATCTACAATTTTTTCTTCGACAATAGTTGCTAAATCAGAATTGTCTAAGGCGAGATTTCCTTGCCCTCGAGGTACAAAACTTGTCGCGATAAAATTTTTGCCTTTAATGTAGTTATTATAAACACGCATGACATCATCTGGCGTAACTGCTAAAATATTATCGACATCTTTTGTGATAAAGCCAGCATCGCCAGCAAACATTTCGTACTGTGTTAATTGCGAACCTTTGCCTAAAACACTTGATAAGCGTCTGTAGAAGTTGGTTTCTTGGCCTGCTTTAATACGGTTTAAATCTGCTTCAGAAATTCCGTTTTCTTCGAACATTTTAAACCCTTTTTCTATGGCTTTGGCTACCGTATTTAAGTCAACTTGGTTAAAAGCGGTAAGACTCAATTGTATTTGTCCAGAAATTTCTGAGTTGTAACCTCCCATGCCTACACCACTGGTCAACTGTTCTTCTTGCACTAAAACTTTATCTAAGGGTGCTTTTTTACCGTTGGTTAAGTATTGAGATAATACATTAAGCGCATAGGAGTCTTTGTGGTATCGGGGTACACCAGGCCAAACCATAGTCAATCGTGGTGCTCTCGCAAAATTATCTTCGTAATAGAGTTTTTTGGTGGTTTCTATAACGGCTGGTTGTTTTGCTAATGCCGGAATGTCTTCACCTCGAGGAATCTCATCAAAATATTTTTTAATCCATGCTCTTGCTTGTGCTTTATCAAAATCTCCGGCAATGGTTAATATCATATTATTAGGCACATACCAGTGATTAAAAAAGTCTTTGACATCTTGTAATGTTGCATTTTGTAAGTCCTCCAAAGAACCAATGACTTGCCAGCTGTAAGGATGACCTTTTGGGTACAAATTTTTGTCAATAACGTACTGATTATGCCCGTATGGTCTGTTGTCGTAAGACTGTCGTTTTTCGTTTTTAACAACTTGTTTTTCTTTTGCTAAAACAGGTTCTGTAACTGTATTTATAAAATAGCCTAGTTTATCTGCTTCTGCCCATAGCATTTTTTCTAAAGCGTCTTTAGGTACAGTTTGTAAATAGTTGGTGCGATCCCTACTAGTAGAACCATTTGCCCCAGAACCACCAATACGAGCACTCATTTTATCGAGACCACCTTTGCCTAAATTTTCAGATTCTAGGAACAATAAATGTTCAAAAAGATGTGCAAATCCGGTGCGACCTTGGATTTCTCTTGCAGAGCCTACATGTGCCGTAAGGGATACAGCAACAACAGGGTCAGAGCGGTCAATATGAAATAAGACCTTAAGTCCGTTATCTAAGGTATACGTTTCATAATCAACACTCAGGTTGTTTTCTTCTGTTGTTTCATTTTTACAACTTACTATGGCTAATAAAAATATAAAACAGATGCTTATACGTCTTAATGATTTCATGGAATTTAATTTAAATTGATGATTATAGTTCGAATACGTTGTTATTCACAAAGAAAATAGAATTGACTAAAAATAATTTACCATTCTCCCAAAAGCTCCTAAATAATGGATTGTCTACCATGTAGATAAAACTGCCGCTTCCCATACGTTGCTCTCCAAAAACTAATGTTTTTTCTAAATTGCTTAGTGCGTTTTGTCCTGCAAAACCGGAAAATACTTTGGTGTCAGCTATGTGACCAACGTTATAACCATCGTCTAAAATGTCATAGGCAGCATTTCCTATTTTTAGTGTAAAGTAATCTTCTTTATAGCCAAAGGCCATTGGGTGAGTCGTGTCTATTTTAGTTTTAAAAATGGCTCCTGTAATTAAATTATTCGCATATTCACGCTCACGGTCTGCGTAAGGCGTTAAATTATCCTTGGTTTTTTTATCGTCCTCTTCATTCTTTTTATACTTTATACTAAACCCGTCTTTTCCTGCAAAACTTCGTAATGCCGCATCGATGGCAATAACTTTTCCGCCAGAGCGTACCCAATCTTTTAGACTTTTCATCATGTCTTCAGTAAGGAGATTGCCGTAATAGCCACTTGGCATGATAAGCACGTTGTACTTATCCAAATTGGTTCTACTAAGATTAGCAGTATTTAAAGAAGTTACAGGATATTTTAATTGTTGCTCAAAGAAATGCCACAATGCGCCATAATTAAGAGAGGAAGTGCCTTCTCCAGATAGCATAGCAATCTTTTGTTTGTTTATTAATTTTATATCCGGAGAACCAATATCTGGAGTCCGTTGAGAAAATCCAGAGTTTATAGTTTCTAATTTCTTATCATGTTGCTTTGCTAAGTTATTTAATGTAGATAGCATATTGTCTAAGCTAGCATTATCTCCTTTCGTAATAATTAAAGCACCACGCTCAAAGTTTTTTCCATTAGAAGCAAAAGGTTTTTCCGTAAATCGCACTCTAAAATTTGCTTTTAATAGCGATGCTAAAAATTTAGCGTCTTTCATAGAATTCCAATCGCTTACATAGCCATAAGCCTCTGTTAATGGTTGGTAAGCTTCATTGGCAGACCATGTATTACTGGGTATTTTTGAAGTACTCGCAATAGCATTAAGGCCATATGCATAAGGCATACTCCAAGCTGTAATATCGTAGGTTAACGAGTCTGAAAGCTTTGCATTAGGCTCAAATAATACCTTAACCATTTTTCCTTTTGGTTGATTGGTGTGTACTACAAGCGTATTGTCATCTAAACTATGACTTCCTTGTGTTCCTGTAGTGTAGTTATAACCACTGGCTTTGCTTGTTGCAGCTTTTTCATAGGCGATGTCGTGTTTTTCTAATAAGGTTTTTAATCCAATAATATGGTCTTGATTACCACTTACAGCGTAACTCTTGTACTTTAAATTTGAATTGTCAAAGAATTTTGAAAATTCTTGGTTTAATCGTGTGGCATTTTTAGAGGCTATTTCTACTGTAGAAAGCCCTGTAGTTGTATGATGGGTTAAGCGTTCTACCAAAGTCAATACGTGGCCTTCGTCATTTAAGATGCCTAGACCTGCACGTCCGTGACCGCCCTGTTCGTAGGTCATACCAATAGCTCCCATGTAAGTAGGATAGGTGTCTCCATAACTTGGATAGAATAAATCAAAACGTTCGCGAGTAAAAAATAACCACCCTTCTTGGTCAAAATATTTGGCGTGATTTTTACCTATTTCAGTTTGGAAATCACGTTGAAAATCAGAGATGATTTCATGAAATGGTTCTGCGGCAGGTGCAAAATAATAAGGTTCGTTAATGCCTTGTTCATGAAAATCTACATGAATATGAGGCATCCATTTGTTATAAGCTCTTAAACGTGAAGCAGATTCTATTTGGCTCGCCCAAGCCCAATCTCTATTGAGATCAAATAGGTAATGGTTTGGTCTTCCGCCTGGCCAAGGTTCATTATGCTCACTGGCTTGTTGGTCTATATCATAAGGCTGACTCGCAGTTTCGTTAAACCAATTGACATAACGGTCACGTCCATCTGGATTTATACAAGGGTCTATAATAACTACGGTATTTTTTAACCATTCTTGCTTTTCGGTAAGTAATCTATAAAGTGTTAGCATTGCGGCTTCTGTACTCGAGGCTTCATTGCCATGCACATTATAACTTAACCAAACAATCGCGACCTCAGGATTTTGTGTTTGACCGTCTAATAGTCCTGCATTTTTAAGGTTGTTTTCTCTAATACTATTTAGATTTCTAATATTTTCTTCGCTAGAAATATATGTTAGGTATAAAGGGCGTCTTTCGTATGTTTGACCATATTTTTCTAACTTAACTTGGTTAGGCATTGCATGAGCAACAGCTTTAAAATAATCTACAACTTGATGGTGTCTACTAAATTGTGTTCCTATCGGGTAGCCCAAAAATGCATCTGGCGATGGAATAACTTGAGAATTTAGTGATAGGCTTATTCCCAAAATAAACACGAAGGAGAAAAGTAATTTTTGCATAGTTCTGTTGGTTTGGTGTCAAAGCTAGTAAAAATAAATACTGTGTCTGATTATTATGGTAATTCAATATCATATTAACTAAAAATTAGCAGTTGTCATTTAAGCTTAATGTATATTTATGCCATAATTTAAGATTACTAATGCCAACCCACTGTATTTCTTTTAGAGACACTAACTATTTTTCTAAGTTTATCTGTGACTATTTGGATGAACTTCCAGAATTAAAACCACTTTATAATCGTTTTCCGAATTTGGAAAATTTTAAAGCACAAATTGAAGAAAAGAAACAAACCATAAAATCTGACTCTAGAATAACTTTAGTTAATGTTTTAAAAGAACAATATCAGCATGTCGAAACATCAGATCTAACTCTTCAAAATATTAAAAGTTTAAAATCTGAAAGCACATTCACAATTACGACAGGTCATCAACTTAATTTATTTACGGGACCTTTGTATTTTTTGCATAAAATTGTTTCAACAATTAACTTGACTAAAGCATTGAAGGAGACTTATCCTTCGTTTAATTTTGTGCCGGTATTTTGGATGGCATCAGAAGATCATGATTTTGATGAAATTAATTATTTCAATTTTAATGGAAAAAAAATTCAATGGAATAGAGAAGACGGCGGACCTGTTGGTCGGTTTAACACCAAAGGTCTTGATGCTGTTTTAGATATTGTTTCATTGGAGTTTGGCTCTGGCAAACATGCAGATCAATTAAAAATTTGGTTTAAAGAAGCGTATTTTAACCATAATAACTTGACTGATGCTACACGTTATTTAGCCAATGTTTTATTCGCAGAATATGGCTTGGTAGTTATTGATGCGGACCATAGCGAATTGAAACGCTTGTTTATGCCACAGCTAAAGCAAGAACTTTCAGAAAAAACAGGTTTTAATACAGTTTCTAAAACAAATGCTATTCTAGAAAGCTTAAATTATAACATACAGGTAAATCCTCGTAAGATTAATCTCTTTTATATTAAAGACAATTTAAGGGAACGTATTGTTTCTGATGGCGATACTTTTAAAGTTAATAATACTGATATATCTTGGAATACACATGAGATTCTAGAAGAGCTTGAGCAAAGTCCTGAGCGTTTTTCACCAAATGTAATCATGCGTCCATTATACCAAGAAGTAATTTTACCAAATTTATGTTACATAGGCGGTGGTGGAGAGCTGGCGTATTGGTTTCAGCTGAAATCAAATTTTGAAGCTCAAAATGTAACCTTTCCAATTTTACTATTGAGAAACTCTGTGTTGCTTAAAACTGCTAAACAAAATTATAAGCAAGAACGATTAGGTATTTCTGATAGAGACCTATTTTTAAAACGAAATAGTTTTATTAACAAGCGAGTGCGGCAGATTTCTAATATCGATATTAATTTTTCTGAACAAATCGACCATTTACAAAAGCAGTTTGCCAAATTATATAATCTTGCACAAGAAACAGATAAGTCTTTTATAGGAGCTGTTAAAGCTCAAGAAATGAAACAAATAAAAGGTTTGCAACATCTTGAAAAGAGACTTTTAAAGGCTCAAAAACGAAAATTAGCAGATCAAATAGCGCGAGTAACAGAATTGCAAGAGCAATTGTTTCCTGGCGCTAGTTTACAAGAGCGAAATACAAATTTTTCGGAATTGTATTTGGAGTTCGGAGACACATTAATATCAGAATTGGTTAAATCTTTAGAACCTTTAAGAGGTGAATTCACCATTATTACGATGTAAGTTTTTTAGAGTTTAAAAAACTGTTAAAAACTATTCAAAAAATCGTAAATCGTCAATCACAAATCTGAAATCAATTACTATTTTTGCACATGCAACACAACAAAGTCCTTATTTTAGATTTCGGGTCGCAATACACTCAGCTTATTGCGCGTCGCGTTAGAGAATTAAATATCTATTGCGAGATTCATCCATTCAATAAAATTCCATCTGACTCAGACAGTTTTAAAGCTGTTATTTTATCAGGTAGTCCAAACTCCGTAAGAGGTGAAGACGTGCTTCATCCAGATTTGTCTGCTATTAGAGGTGTAAAACCCATGTTAGCAGTTTGTTATGGCGCCCAATATTTAGCTCACTTTTCAGGAGGAGAAGTGGCTGAGTCTAATACCAGAGAGTACGGCAGAGCTAATCTTGGTTTTGTTAAAGAAGATGATGCCTTTTTTGAAAATATTCATGTGGGTAGCCAAGTTTGGATGAGCCATAGCGACACTATAAAAAAATTACCTAATGGTGGTGTTTTATTGGCAAGTACTGAAGATGTAGAAAATGCGGCTTTTAAAATTGAAGGCGAATCGACCTATGCGATTCAATTTCATCCAGAAGTTTATCATTCTACAGACGGACACCAACTATTGCAAAATTTCTTGGTCAAAATTGCTAAAGTAGAACAAGACTGGACGCCAAATGCTTTTGTAGAAGAAACAGTAGAAGATCTTAAAGAGAAGTTAGGCAACGATAAGGTTGTTTTAGGTTTATCAGGAGGTGTAGATTCTTCTGTTGCGGCAATGTTGCTTCATAAGGCTATAGGTAAAAACTTGTATTGCATCTTTGTTAATAATGGTTTGCTACGTAAAAATGAATTTGAAGATGTACTACATCAGTATGAAGGTATGGGACTTAATGTCAAAGGTGTAGATGCTTCGGCACGCTTTTTGGATGCCCTAGCAGGAAAGAGCGATCCTGAAGAGAAAAGAAAAACAATTGGTCGCATTTTTATTGAGGTTTTTGATGATGAAGCACACTTAATACAAGATGTGAAGTGGTTAGCACAGGGTACTATTTATCCAGATGTTATAGAAAGTGTATCAGCTACGGGAGGGCCTAGTGCAACTATAAAAAGTCATCATAATGTAGGTGGTTTGCCAGATTTTATGAAATTAAAAGTGGTAGAGCCATTGAAAGCATTATTTAAAGATGAGGTTAGACGTGTTGGAGCATCAATGAATATGGATGCGCACCTTTTAGGGAGACACCCATTTCCTGGACCTGGATTGGCCATCCGAATTCTTGGAGATCTAACTGCTGAGAAAGTTCGTATATTACAAGAAGTAGATGCTATTTTTATAAATAATCTACGTTCTTGGAATTTATACGATAAAGTCTGGCAAGCAGGTGCTATGCTCCTTCCAGTTAATAGTGTTGGTGTTATGGGAGATGAACGTACTTACGAAAAATGTGTGGCTTTAAGAGCTGTAGAAAGTACAGATGGTATGACCGCAGATTGGGTAAATTTACCTTACGAGTTTTTGCAAAAAACATCAAACGAAATAATAAATAGAGTAAAAGGCGTAAACCGAGTGGTTTATGATATAAGCTCTAAGCCACCTGCAACTATAGAGTGGGAATAAAATAGAACTTATGAAAAAAGCGATTTATTTACTCTTAATTTGTATTGCTTTTAGTGTTAATGCACAGCAACGCACTTTAGAAATTCAAAAATTGGAAAAAGAAGAGGCTGAGGCAAAAGCAGTTCAAGATTCGCTTCGTGAAGTTGAAATAGATCGCATTAGAAGAAGTAGAGATTATGAAATAAAAACGCATACAGTTGCCAATAACGAGAATATGCGAATGATTTCTAGAAAATATTTAGCAGAACCTTCTAAAATATATCTTTTTAATCCTGATGCTTTAGGTAGTTTAAAAAACGGCATGGTTCTAGAAATTCCGGTTAAAGTTGGTAGAAGTGAAGTGAATGCATTTGTAACTAAAAGACGAAATTTCACTAGAGATGGAAATAGTGGAAGTTTTGGTTATAACGCTGATGCTGAGGTTTCTAATCAAACAGCTTCTAACGAAGTTGGTAAGAAAAAATCAAACGAAAAGTCATCTTCTAATGCACCAACTTACATAGATACTTCTACGGCTAAAGGGAAAAAAAAATATAAAATTAAAAAAGGTGATACGCTAAATACTGTGGCTACAGATAACGGAGTTAAAGTAATAAATCTTTTAGACTTAAACCCCAGTATTTTAACTGACGGTTTAAAAGTTGGAACAGAAATTGATATTCCTGTGTTTTAGTGATTAATCTTTATTTTTTGTTTGTTGTAGATAAACTAAAACTATGTCATTTATTTTAATCATTTTTGTTTTATATTATAATTAATTCTGTTTTTACGTTATGAGAAATATAAAAATATTGTTTGCTGTTTTATTGTTTTGGTTATTTCAACCAATTTTAGCTCAAGGTTACATAAAACATACTGTTTTAGCAGGTGAAACAATTACCTCTTTAGCTTTAAAATATAAAACAACTCCATTATCTATTTACGAATTAAATCCAGATGCTAAAAATGGTATTTCAGAGAATACGGTTTTAATAATTCCAGAAACTACAAGTGCTGTAAATTCTAATAAAACCAATGTTAAAACCTATACAGCAAAACCAAAGGAAACCTTGTATAGAATTGCTTTAGATTTAAAAATTCCTTTAAACTCA
>ENA-OUOG01002569-OUOG01002569.1-marine-metagenome-genome-assembly--contig:-NODE-2569-length-18536-cov-17.467739_pt1 | contig 18536 bp, 17 predicted proteins | sample MGYA00248635_ERZ508505 | MGnify/ENA primary metagenome ERZ508505 (study PRJEB26176, sample SAMN06267871) | marine metagenome | isolation source: Saanich Inlet, British Columbia, Canada | place: Pacific...
CCCTTCCAAACCTGACGGCACAGCGCGCAAATGCCTTGATGTCACGCGGATGAGCAGCTTGGGCTGGCAAGCGCAGGTCGGTCTGGAGGAGGGGATCGCGCAGACCTATGACTGGTTCCTGCGTCAATCACGCGGAGGGCTTCGTGGATTGCCACTGCCCCTCTCGGCTTGAGAAGGGATTGGGCAAAGAAAAAGGCGGCCCCGAAAGGCCGCCTCGTTTTCAATTTTATGCCAGAGGCTTAGTCAGCGCCGCTTACGCGGATCGACGTATCGGCTGAGGGTTTCACAACCTTCTGGATAAAGTAGATCAGGCCTGCCGCCACGATCCCGATCAGATCGGTAATCAAACCGCCCGAGATCATGCAGAGTGCTGCCGCAATAAGGCCCACACGCAGGAACCAGACCGAACGTTGGCCCATGAACCAGCCCTGAACCCCAGCCGTAAGAAGGAAGACACCGAAGATCGCGGTCGCACCTGCGCGGATGATCTCAATGGTATCGCCATCCATCAGGAGTGCGGAGTTGTAGAAGAACATGAAGGGCACCACAAAGGCCGCGATCCCGATCTTGAAGGACGCCACAGAGGTCTCCATCGGATTGGCCCCCGATATCCCCGCCGCCGCATAGGAGGCCAGCGCCACCGGTGGTGTGATGGCCGAGACAACAGCGAAGTAGAACACGAAGAAATGCGCAGTCAGGTTCGGGATGCCGATCTCGATCAAACCAGGTGCCACGACCGAAGCCGCAACCGCATAGGCCGCCGTGGTGGGCATGCCCATCCCCAGCAGGATCGCGATACACATCGCAAAGAACAGCGCCAGAATTTGGCTTACACCCGCCAGATCAAGCAGCAGCGAGGAGAAGCGTGCGCCAACACCAGTCATCGAGATCACCCCGACGATAATGCCCGCACAGGCACAGACCGCGATGATCTGGATCGACATGACACCAGCCAGTTCCAAGGCCCGCACCATGCCCTTGAGGCCAAGCGCAATGGTCTCGTCGCCTTTGGTGAACTCAAGCACCGAAATCAGCACAAAGCCCGCCACAACGATCAAACCAGTGACCAAGATCAACACATCCAACAGCGATGTTGTTGCATTGGCTGCAGTGGTGATTTCAGGCGTTGGCGTCGTCAGCCAAACAGCGGTAATGACCAGCGTCAGGGCTGCCACGGCCAGCACCAAAAGGCGCTGAAGCGACCAAGGATGTTTGCCACGGAACATGAAATGTTCAGGTACCGCCCAAGACACAACCACCGCTGCGATCGTGGCCAAGGTTCCCGCACGGATAACCGAGTATCCCAAGAACAAGGCAAAGATCAGGATGATGATCGGCAGGAAGAGGAAAACCTTCTTGGCCATTTCACGGAACTTCGGAAGCTCCTCGGGGCGCATGCCGCGCATACCCAGTTTAGCCGCTTCGAAATCGACCATGAAATAGATCGATACGAAATACAGGATCGCAGGGATGATCGCCGCAATGGCGATGTCTTGATAGGGAATGCCTGTGATCTCGGCCATGATGAAGGCACCAGCGCCCATGATCGGCGGCATGATCTGTCCACCTGTGGAGGCAGCGGCCTCAACCGCGCCCGAGGTCTTTTTGTCATAGCCGACTTTTTTCATCAGCGGGATCGTAAGCGAGCCAGTCGCCACAACATTACCCGCGGATGTGCCGTTGATCATGCCCATCAGGCCCGAGGCGAAGATCGCCACTTTTGCAGGGCCACCGCGTGCACGGCCAGCGGCCGCGAAGGCGAAGTTCACAAAGTAATCGCCCACTTTCGACGCCTGCAAGAAGGCCGCAAAAATGATGAACAGGATGATATAGGTCGAGGACACAGCCGTGGTTGGCCCGAGGATACCTGCATCGGTGTAAAGGAAGCCGAAGAAACGCTGCCATGTATAGGGCGTTTGTACTGCCAGAAGGCCGGGCAGCAAATGCGCGGTGAAGGTATAGACAAGGAACACAGCCGTGATGATGACAAGCGCCAGACCAGCCACGCGGCGGGTCAACTCAAGGATCATTGCCGAGCCCGCAGTTGCTGCAAAGGCAACACCGATGGGAACAAAGGTTGTCCCGACCGAGTTCCGCGCCGCGGTCGAATAGATTGGCACCAGATAAAGCGCCACAAGCACCGCACAGGCGCATAGCACGATATCGGAGGTCGCAAATCCGTCGCGGTCGCGTTTTTCAAACCAACCAAGGACAATTGCGCCGAGCGTGGCGACCAGCAGCGGCAGACCATACCAATACGTTTCACTGTTATAGAGCGGCGTACCTGGGAAAGATGCCCAAGTCGGAAGGCCGCTCATTTCAGGCAGATCACCCGAATTGACCAATTGCAAAAAGCCCAAGACCGTCCAGAATGCGATCGCTGCGGGGATCAGCAAGGCATATCCCGCAAGGCTCAGCATGCGGGTCTGCGGCTTGTCTTCATTCGAGAAGGTATGTGCAGAAAATAACAAGAACCCGAGCACCAAAGCGCCCGCGATATGCACGATACGGAAGTTCCACGTCTCAAGCGGGAATTGCGGCAAAAAGGGGAGTTCGATCCCTGTATAGGCACTGATCGAAACACCATTCAATGCAGCCATGTGAAAGCCTGCATAGAGGATCGAGATCAACGCAACGATCAGCTTGGCACGGCCCGTAAAGAGGCGGCGATTACTTTCAACGGGTTCCTCGTCAACACCATCTGCGATGACCGGTCCCTCGGTCTGGGCAGTTTGCTCTGTCATGGGGTAATTCCTTCGATGCGGTGGATCCCCTCTCGTATCGGGGCATGTCTCGCAGGTCTGTATGAAAAAGGTCGCGCCCTGAGGCTCAAGGCGCGACCAGAGAGTAGTTTGTGGCGGATAAAACCTCCGCCAGACGCTTACATTGCGCTGTGGATCATGTCGTCGGCGATGGATGCGCCGCCGTTTTCATTGAACCAACGTGCCGCACCTGGGTGCCAGTTCAGAACGCCGTTTTTGTCCCAGTTTTCGGGAACGGTCGAACGAGCTGCGCCGTGGATGTTCAGCATACGCTCGTTATCCGACATTACTGTGTCTACAACTGCGTAGACAAAGCTCTCTGGCAGGTCGCAATTTGCGATCGCGAAGTTCCACATGGAAACCGAACGTGCAGGTGCTTCCAGAGTAGTGTAGGAATCGGCTGCGATATCGAACTGCGACACTGGGAAGGCTTCCATGATCTGGGCTTGCTCTTCTTCAGTGAACTCGATGATGTTGATGTCTGTCTGAACTTCCAGCTGCGAAACAGCAGGAACAGGAACACCAGCTGCGAATGCGATCACGTCGAGCAGGCCATCCTGAAGCTGGCTGCCAAGATCGGTCCAGCCGCCATTGCGACGATCAAACTCAACACCAAGCTCTTCCATCATGCGTGGGAAGTAAGTGTCGGAGGTCGAACCCGCAGGGCCAAAGCCGATGCGTGCGCCTGCAGGGATATCTGCAACGCTTGTGATGCCCGAGGAGGACAGAGCCGTTACGGAGAACGGTGTCTGATACATTGGGAACATCGCGCATGCATTGGTCATCTGGAGACCAGGAGCGATTGGGTTGGTACCTGCGAGCGATTCAGCCGCTGGACCCATTGTGGTCATGCCGAATTGTGCTTCGCCGGTGTGAACCAGCGCCATGTTCTGCATTGGGCCACCAGTGACTTCGCCACCGCCGGTCAGACCGAGCTCTTCTGCAACCAAGTTTGCCCAACCGGAACCGTAAGCGAAATATGTGCCGCCCTGCGACGCAGTACCTACGGTGAAAGTCTCAGGCCAATCTGTGCGGTCCTCATGGCCATCAGCGAAAGCAGCAGTAGCTGTGAGCGCTGTGGTCATAACCAGAGCTGTCAATTTAGTGAGTTTCATAAAAGGCTCTCCCTTGTTTTTTACAATCGGAGGAAAGCGTGTGGCACGCGGAAAATCGCATGGCCCATCTCCCCCCTTTTGCTTGTGCAGCCAAGGCTCCCTCCTTGGATCTGCAACGAGTTGCCCCGTCGAGAAACTGAATTCCTCAACAGAGAGTGGCGCACAATCGACTCGCCTTCAGAAATTTTAAGAAGAGAGGAGAAAATTTTCACGATTGGCGGATTCCGACCCATCGCGCGCAAACCCGTGTGTGGAAAGCTCCCCATCCGACCGATGAGCTGGCCGGATGGAGGGTTCAAGAGGGCTTAGCGCCCCAATACATTGCCCAGAAGGGACATGATATTGTCGGCGCTGTCTGCGCCTGCATCCTCGGCCGAGCCCTGTGGCGTCAGCTTGTCGATCATCTCGGGCAGAAGCTGTGCCAGAAGATTGGGTGCCTCTTCCTGTGCAACACCCGCTTGCGAGGCGAAATTCGAGATCGCATCAGAGCCGAGTGCGGCCTCAATCTGGCTTGGCTCAACGGCTTGGTTGTCGCCTGTGCCGACCCAGCTTTCAGCGATATCGCCCAGACCCGCCGATTGGAGCTGGCCAAGCATTCCTGCCAATCCACCGGATTGTCCGCCAGATTGACCGCCGCCCAAAAGGCCTGCCGCCGCCTGAAGAATGGCTGGATTGCTGGTTGCTAACTCGGCCAATTGCCCAAGTCCGCCATTGCCGCGCGCACGGCCAGCCAATGCGCCAACCAAATTGTTAAGAAGTGACATATCGTTCCCCCAAAATTTCAGAAAAAATTCATTTCTTGTCCAGAGGCGGGACCGCCAACTGGAGTGCACCTCATAGTACAAAAAATCTTTCGATATGTATTCCCAAAACTTTTGCGCTTGGCATAGTCCATTGGATGGGGTCTTGTCGGCGCGTGCGTCGCCCTATTGCGACACCGAATTTTCAGGAAGGACATCAGATGGGATTGATTAGTTTTATCTCCAATGCGGGCAAAAAACTGTTCGGCGGAGATGAAGAGCCAAGCGCCGCAGCGCTTGAAACCGAAGTGGCTGATTTGGGCTTGGAACTCAAAGGCACTGAAATCAGCGTGGAGGGCGACAAGGTCACCCTGTCAGGTGGTGATTTGAGCGCTGAGGAGCGTGAAAAGATCATCGTGGCCGTGGGCAATGTTGACGGCATCGCTTCGGTCGAGGCGGATGCAAGCGATGATATCTTCCACACCGTGGAAAAGGGCGACACGCTGTCGGCCGTTGCCAAGAAAGCCCTTGGCGACGCCAATCGCTACCACGAGATTTTTGAGGCCAACAAACCAATGTTGAGCCATCCTGACAAAATCTATCCGGGTCAGGTTTTGCGCATCCCGCAATAATAACGAATGGGGCAGGGCGCGTCAGTCGCCCTGCCTATACCCCGCGTGATCCAGCGGGTTCAGGCGGTGAAATCGCCCTTGTCCAATCCGTATTTCTGCATTTTCTCGTAAAGAGATTTTCGGCTCAGCCCGAGCATTTCATATGTCGCCTTGAGCGAGCCGCCATTGGCTGAAAGGCTGGCCGAGATCAATCCACGCTCATGGTCTGCCATCTGGTCCGACAGGGTTTGGCTTGTCGGGGCCATGTCTGCTGGTGCCGCGCTGGTCTCCACGGGCAGACCAAGCGCGAAGCGGTCAGCGGCATTGCGCAATTCACGCACATTTCCAGGCCAGCTGCGTGCCGTGAGGCTGGTCAGCAGCGAAGAGGGTACATCGCGGGGCGCAATGCGGTAGCGCGCGGCGGCCTGATCCACCAATTCTACAAAAAGCCTCGGAATATCCTCGCGCCGCGCCGAAAGGGGGGGCATGCGCAAGGTGATTACATTCAGGCGATAGAGCAGATCAGCACGGAATTCGCCCATGCTGACGGCCTCTTCAAGGTCGCGTTTTGAAGCCGCCAAGAAGCGCACATCGAGGCTGACGGGATCATTCGAGCCAAGCCGCGTGATGACGCGGTTTTGCAGCGCATTGAGCAGTTTTGCCTGAAGTCCGATCGGAAGGCTGTCAATCTCATCGAGAAAGACCGTGCCGCCGCGGGCATGTTCGAATTTTCCGAAACGGGCCCGCATGGCCCCTGCGAATGCGCCTGCTTCATGTCCGAACAGCTCGCTTTCGATTAGATCGGCGGGCAGAGCCGCGCAATTGATATGCACAAAGGGCTGGCCCGAACGGTTGCTGGCACGGTGCAATGCCCGCGCGGCGACCTCCTTGCCAGTCCCTGTCTGGCCCTCGATCAGGACATCGGCATCCGTTTCAGCCACGGCGCGCAAATGCTGGCGCAGGGCCATAATAGCCTCGCTGCGACCCGTCAGGCGCGCCTCGATCACATCGCGCTGCCCGACCTTGCGGCGCAGAGCGCGGTTTTCCAGTGTGAGGCGGCGCTTGTCAAAAGCGCGGCGTACGGTTTCGACAAGGCGGACGGGATCATAGGGTTTTTCCAGAAAATCATAAGCCCCGTCGCGCATGGAACTGACCGCGAGTTCAACATCCCCGTGGCCTGTCACAAGGATCACGGGGAATTCTGGGTCAATTTCCAGCACTTTGGCCATCAGGGTCAGCCCGTCCATGCTTGGCATACGGATATCGGTGACCAGAACGCTGGCGGCCTCACGGCTGACATGGGCCAATGCGTCCTCGGCAGCGGCGAAACACGCCACTTCCAGATCGGCCAATTGAAGCGTCTGCTCTGCGGCGAGGCGCAGATGTTCTTCATCATCAACAAAGAGGATTTTTTCGAGTGTCATGGTCATTCGGCCGCAAGGTCAGGTCCTGCCTCTTCCTTAAGGGGTGCGGCTGTGCTGGCAAGGGTTAGTGTAAAAATTGCTCCACCTTCGGGATGGTTGGTGGCCTCGATCCGACCGCCGAAATCGCGGATGATGTTATAGGAAATCGACAGGCCAAGCCCCAAACCCTTGCCAGGTTCCTTGGTGGTGAAAAAGGGATCAAAGGCCTGATCAAGCGCGGCTGTTTCAAGCCCCGCGCCGTGATCGCGCACGATTATACTGACCTCGTCGCCATCGCGGTCGGCATAGCTGATCTCGATCAGTGGCTCATCTTGTTGCGCCATTGCATCAAGCGCGTTGGACAAAAGATTAACCAGAACCTGTTGCAGGCGCACGCGCCCGCCTGTCACCCAAATCTCGGAGCGAGGGAAGTCATGCCGGATCACCTGCGCTTTCGCTTGGCGCAGACGCGCCTCCATCAGGTCGGCCGCATCTTGGATCACCGCCAAAAGGGGGATCGGACCGATTTTCTCCTGTGGGCGGCGGGCGAAATTCCGCAAGTGTTTCGAGATGGAGGCCATCCTATCCGCCATGCCCGAGATGCGGGTGACATTGTCGCGCGCCTCTGTAGCGCGGCCCCGATCAAGGAAGGTGGCAGCGTTTTCGGCATAGGCTTTCACAGCGGCCAACGGCTGGTTGAATTCATGACTGAGCGCTGCCGACATCTGCCCCAAAGCGGCCAGCTTGCCCGCTTGGACCAGCTCGTTTTGGGTTTGGCGAAGCCGCTGCTCGGTGGTGCGGCGGTCTTCAACTTCTTGGACGAGTTGTCGGTTTGCCACATCCAGATCAAGGGTGCGTTCGCGCACGCGGCGTTCTAGCAATTCCTGCTGGCCACGCTGTGCTTCCAGCCGTTCAACCAATTCCGCACGGCGTTGAAGCAAGACCGCCACGATCAAACCGATCAGCAATACCAGCAATGCCAGCGCCGAAAACGCCACCAAGGCTTGCGCGCGCGCGGGCCCCGTTGGTGTCAGAACCTTGATCCGCCATCCCGCCAAGGCAATCAGCCTTTCCTGCATCACAAAGGTCTCAGTCGCCCCAGCTTGGGAAATGGTCAATTCTTCCAGCCCGTCCAGACTGCCTGATTGCTCGAAACTCAGCGTTTGCAATTGCGCGATTGGATATTGCCGCGTAGAGGCGATGGCCTCGATGGCAGATTCGTCCAAAGCGCCGATCGTGTGGAACAACCAGTCTTGCCTATCGGTCATGAAGATCACGTTGTTTGCATCGCCGACGATGACGGTGCTGATACTTTCACTCCATGCGTCCTCATATCCATCGAGCGTGATTTTTACGGCGACGACACCCGCAATTTCAGTTCCATCCAAAACGGGGGCGGCGAAGTAATATCCGCGCTGCAGTGACGTCGTTCCAAGCGCGTGAAAACGTCCGACCCCGCCTGCAAGGGCATCGGTAAAATAGGGGCGGAAGGCAAAGTTTCGGCCCATAAAGGACCTCTCCAATCGGTAATTGCTGCTGGCAACCGTGGTGCCCTCAACATCCATTAAATAGATGTCAGACACACCCAGAGAGAGCGCGGTTTGGCGCAATTGCTCATTTGCAAAAGGGACGAGCCCCGAATTGTCAGGTTCACGCAGCACTTGCGCCAGAATTGGGCGCTCTGCCAGCAAAACGGGCAGGGCTTCCGTGCCCGCAAGCACGCCCCGCAGAACCTCGGAGACAAGGCGCAAAGTGGCTTCATCCTGACGGGCATTCTGGATCATGAAATACCGCTCGATCCGAGGGATGGCCGCAACCGCCAATGCCAGTGAGACCAGAACAACAAGCGTCAGCGCGGAAAGAGATTTCCGGCTACTCTTGGCGGGTCTTTGGGCATAGGTCTCGGTCATTGCACATTTATGCGCGTCTTGGGGCGCAAGTTCCAGTGGTATGCGCCGCTTTGGCTGGACAGTCGCGTGCGGCTCAGGTCTGCTGGGGGCAACACCGCAGAGGGGAAGATCATCATGGCCGAGCTTGAACGTCGCATTTCACAAGGGCGCGGCGATGCCCCCGCCGATCTGGTTTTGCGCGGCGGGCAGGTTTTTGATCTGATCACAGGCAGCATGATCACGGGCGATGTCGCGATCTGCGGGGATATGATCGTTGGGATTGGCGAGGCCTATGAGGGCGTCGAGACAGTTGATGTCACAGGCCTGACCTTGGTTCCGGGCTTTATTGATACCCATCTGCATGTGGAATCGAGCCTTGTGACCCCGTTCGAGTTTGACCGCTGCGTGACCCCGCGCGGCGTGACCACCGCGATTTGTGACCCCCATGAGATCGCCAATGTGATCGGCCCTGACGGTATTCGGTATTTCCAAGCAGCCTCGGAAAGGGTCTTGATGGATATGCGGGTGCAATTATCCTCCTGTGTGCCCTCGACCGATATGGAAACCGCAGGTGCCGAGATCGGCGCGCGCGATCTGGCCGAGCTGATGGGCCACCCCTCAGGCATAGGTCTGGCGGAATTCATGAATTACCCCGGCGTGATCCACCGCGACCCCGAGGCGATGGCCAAGCTGCGCCTGTTCGAGGGGGGGCATATCGACGGGCATTGCCCGATGCTGTCGGGCCGAGACCTCAATGCCTATATCGCCGCAGGCATCCGGACCGAGCATGAGGCGACCAGCGCCGAAGAGGCCCTTGAAAAGCTGCGCAAAGGCATGCGCGTTTTGATCCGCGAAGGCTCGGTTTCCAAGGATTTGCACGCGCTCCAGCCTGTGCTGACAGAGATCACGGCCCCTTATATGTGCCTGTGCACCGATGACAGAAACCCGTTGGATATCGCCGAACATGGCCATCTTGATTACATGATCCGCACCCTGATCAGCCTTGGCTGCGCCCCTTTAGCGGTGTACCGCGCGGCCTCGCTCTCGGCGGCGGAGGCCTTTGGCTTGAAGGATCGCGGGCTGATCGCACCGGGTAAAAGGGCCGATATCGTGGCGATCGACAGCCTTGAGGCATGCAATGCCACGAAGGTCTGGGCGGCGGGGCGTTTGGTGGATGACGCGGCCTTTGATGCGCGCGATCTTATCGCCCCTGTCGGGCGCAATTCGGTCAAAGCTCCGCGCGTGACCGCGTCTGATTTCCGAACCCGCGCCAACCGCCCCGAGACGGATGTCATCGGCATTCTGGAGGGCAAGATCATCACCGAACATCTGCGCGAGGTGATCGAGATCGAGGATGGCGATAAAACCCCCGATCCCGCGCGCGATCTGGCGCGGATCACTGTAATCGAGAGGCATGGCAAGAACGGCAATATCGCCACGGGGTTTGTGAAAGGCTTTGGCCTGAAGGCGGGCGCGATTGCCTCGACCGTTTGTCATGATCACCACAACATCGCCTGTGTCGGGGTGGATTACGGCGATATGGCGCTGGCGGCCAACAGGCTTTCAGAGATTGAGGGCGGCTTTGTCGTGGCCTCAGGCGGCAAGGTTCTGGCCGAGTTGTCTTTGCCCGTTGCAGGCCTGATGAGCCTTGAGCCTTTCGAGCTGGTCCGCGACGCCTTGGTCGATTTGCGCGCGGCGGCCAAATCCCTTGGCGTGACCTTGGAGGAGCCGTTTTTACAATTGGCCTTCCTTGCCTTGCCCGTCATTCCCGCGCTCAAGATCACAGATCGGGGAATGGTCGATGTCATGCGATTTGAATTGATCCCTTAACTCCGCCTCAACCCCTCTGCGCTAGCCTTGCCTCCATTGGATCGGCTGTTGCGGAGGGTCGCATGCGAAGTCATAGGAATCTCAATTCGCTGCTTCTGTTTTTGGCGCTTGCGATGGTGTTGACCTTGTTGAGCCAGCGTGCGGCTTGGGCTGATCCTGCATCGCTGAGGGCCTGTTTTGTCTCGGTCACGCAAGCCTGCAACGCGCAATCGGATAATCCCGCAATCTGTATCCATGACGGCCAAACCGCCTGCGAGGCTGAGGCTGGCCCAAGCCCGCCCGATGTCACCCGCGCCATGACGGATTGGTCATCGCCGCCAATCAATTCTGCGCGCGCGGTGGTGCTTGGGTTTCTTTTGGGGTTGATCAAGGGGCAGACCAACCTGCCTTAGGCGCGCGACAGGTGTGATTGCGCTTTGGCTTCTTTCCCTTATGTCTGCACTGGCCTATCTATGTCGGATGGAGGCCCGCTGACATGGTTGCGCAGATCGCTCAAGAAAACTGGATTGACCGCTTTATGGGGCTGTCGCGGCTGGAACCCGCGATCAAATCGCTTCTGGTGGAGCGGTCCAATGTGGTGAACATGCCCGAAGGCTCGGTGATTTTCGGGCCAGGTAAAAGCCCTGAAAACCTGCTTTTGCTGCTGGATGGCACTGTGCGGGTTCAACAAATCTCGGATGCGGGGCGCGAGGTTGTGCTTTACCGCGTGCATGCGGGCGAAAGCTGCGTGCTGACCACCGCCTGCCTTCTGGCCTATGAGGATTATTCGGCCGAGGGCATTGCCGAGACACCAGTGCGCGCCGTGGCGATCCCGCGCAAGGTTTTTGATGATCTGATCAGCCAATCCGAGGCCTTTCGCAATTTCGTCTTCTCGGCCTATTCCAAGCGGATCACCGACCTGTTCCATGTCATCGACGAGATCGCCTTTCGGCGCATGGATATTCGTTTGGCGCAAAAACTGCTGGAACTGGAAAAAGACGGGATCGTCAAATCTACCCATCAGAAAATGGCCGCCGAGCTTGGAACCGCGCGCGAGGTGATCTCGCGCCAATTGTCGGAATTCCAACGCCGCGATTGGGTCGTGCAAACCCGTGGCCAAATCGAGTTGAAAGACCCTGCTTCGATCAAGAAACTGGCTTTGACCGAGGCGTGATCGGCATTCTGTGTGACATCGTCACTGAAAGATTGGCGGCTTTGTCGTAGATACAATCAAACGATGACACCAAAGGACGCGTTTCGTGTTGAAAATAAACGACAAAACTTTGCGACTCACCACAAGTTTCACAAGAGGTATCTGCTGATGGAAACCGTATTCACACCGTTCCAATCGCTTGGCGGCGGGGTCCTGATCGGGCTTGCTGCCGTATTGTTGATGCTAAGCTTGGGCCGCATCATGGGGGCCACAGGCATTCTGGCAGGCATCCTTGCGCCAGCGTCCTCCTCGGATTTCACATGGCGGGTGGTCTTGCTGACCGGCATGGTGGCAGGCCCCGTGGTGGTGCTTTTGGTCACTGGCGCGCTGCCTGAGGTTTCCGTGCCCGTCTCGACACCTGCCTTGATCATTGGCGGGTTGTTGGTGGGTGTCGGCGTGACCTTCGGGGCAGGTTGCACTTCGGGTCATGGCGTATGCGGGATGGCGCGGCTGTCCAAGCGGTCCATCGTGGCCACACTGACTTTCATGTTGACGACAGGGATCACCGTCTTTGTCATTCGCCACGTCATTGGAGGCTGAATTCATGCGTCTTATCTCTATCTTCGCGATTGGTTTGATCTTCGGGATCGGCATCTCCATCTCGGGCATGGCAAACCCCGCTAAAGTTATCAATTTCTTCGATATCGCAGGGTCTTGGGACCCAAGCCTCATGTTCGTTATGGGGGGGGCTTTGATCACCACCTTTATTGGCTACCGCCTTGTTCTGCCGCGCCCCACGGGCCCGATCTTCGAGAGCAAATTCCAATTGCCCACAGCCACGGATCTTGATGTGCGGCTGATCGGTGGCTCGGCCATCTTCGGGATCGGCTGGGGTATCGCGGGCTTTTGCCCCGGTGGCGCGCTGCCAGCGCTTGGCACGGGCCGCTCGGAAGTGTTCATCTTTGTGGCTGCCCTGATCGTCGGCATTTTTGTGGCCCGCGCGGCCAATACCGCCCTGCGCAACCGCCAAGCCGCCCATTCGTAATTTCTGATAGGAAAAGGAGACGACCATGTCTGATTATCCTGTAAATATGCAGCTTACGCCGCTGGTGACGCCTTTCTTCGATGCCGCCACCAATACGATTTCCTATGTCGTGAAGGACCCCAATTCGACCGCCTGCGCCGTGATCGATAGCGTCATGGATATCGATTATGCGGCGGGTCGGATCACCTATGATAATGCCGATGAAATCATCGCCTATATCAAGGAAAACGGCCTGACGCTGGAATGGCTGATCGAGACCCATGTCCATGCCGATCACCTTTCGGCGGCCCCCTATATCCAGCAGGAATTGGGCGGAAAAATCGGCATCGGTGACCAGATCACCGTGGTGCAGGACACCTTCGGCAAAATCTTCAATGAAGGCACCGAATTCCAGCGTGATGGCAGCCAGTTCGACGCCTTGTTCAAGGATGGCGACCGCTACAGCATCGGCGGGATGGAGGCTTTTGTCCTTTATACACCTGGCCATACGCCTGCCTGCATGACCCATGTGATCGGCGATGCCGCCTTTGTGGGCGATACTTTGTTCATGCCTGATGGCGGCTCGGCGCGTGCTGATTTCCCGGGTGGGGATGCGGGCGTGCTCTACGACTCGATCCAGCGCGTGCTGGCTTTGCCTGCCGAGATGCGCCTGTTCATGTGCCATGATTACGGCCCCAATGGCCGCGACATCCAGTGGGAAACCACGGTTGGTGAGGAGCAGGCCCATAACATCCATGTGGGTGGCGGAAAGACCAAAGAGGATTTCGTCAAATTCCGTACGGAACGCGATGCCTCTCTTGCTGTGCCCAAGCTGATCATCCCTTCCTTGCAGGTCAATATGCGTGCAGGCGAGGTTCCGACTGATAAGGATGGTCGCCCCATGCTAAAGGTTCCGCTGAACGGGCTTTGATGCCCGTTCACGCCGCTAATTTTGGAGACAGGTTATGACGATCAAAATGCTCACCCCCGATTTCGCGGTCTCGCCGCAAATCACCGCTGATGATATTTCTGCCATTGCGGCTGAAGGGTTCAAATCCATCATCTGCAACCGCCCCAATGAGGAAGAAGCGGGCCAGCCCCAATTCGAAGACGTGGCGGCAGCCGCCAAGGCCGCAGGGATCGAGATCCGCTATCTGCCCTTCACCTCGGGCGCGATGAGCGCGCAGGATGAAGAAGAATTCGCCGATCTCATGGTGGAATTGCCACGGCCCATTCTGGCCTATTGTCGCTCGGGCGCACGCTCCAGCAATCTCTTTTTGTCCTATCAAGCCAAGGTTTGACGGGGCGGATGGCATAAGCATCGCAGGCGCGAAAACCGCGCCGCCTTTGTGGGAAAGACCCGTCACATGGCCCTGAAACTCGCGCAATATTTGCCCGTCCTCGATTGGGGGCGGCGCTATGATCGCACTGCCTTTTCAAATGACATGATGGCAGCGGTGATCGTGACGATCATGCTGATCCCGCAATCGCTGGCCTATGCGCTTTTGGCGGGTTTGCCGCCCGAGGCGGGGCTTTACGCCTCGATCGCGCCGATCATCCTTTACGCCATTTTCGGCACCAGCCGTGCCTTGGCGGTGGGACCTGTTGCGGTTGTTTCCTTAATGACGGCGGCGGCTGTGGGGCAGGTGGCTGAGGCGGGCACCGCAGGCTATGCCATCGCGGCCCTGACCCTTGCGCTGATGTCGGGGGTGATGCTTTTGGCTTTGGGTGTGTTGAAACTGGGGTTTCTCGCAAATTTCCTGAGCCATCCTGTGATTGCGGGCTTCATCACGGCCTCGGGTATCTTGATTGCGGCCAGCCAGCTCAAGCATATCCTCGGGATTGATGCGGGCGGGCATACTCTGGTGGAATTCCTGATTTCACTGGTGGAGCATTTGCCCCAGACGAATTTTGTGACCTTGATCATCGGTGTCACGGCAACGGCTTTCCTGTTTTGGGTGCGCAAGGGGCTCAAACCCTTTCTGATCCAGCGGGGGCTGAGCCCGAGAGCGGCCGAGATTGCCCAAAAAGCAGGCCCTGTGGGGGCGGTTTTTGTGACCACTTTGGCGGTGTGGTTGTTCGGCCTGTCCTCTTGGGCCGATGTGGCGATTGTGGGCGAGGTGCCGCAAAGCCTGCCGCCTTTGACCATGCCCGATCTTTCCTTTGATCTGCTCAGCGCGCTTTTCGTGCCCGCCTTGCTGATCTCGGTGATCGGCTTTGTTGAATCCATCTCGGTCGCGCAAACACTGGCCGCCAAAAAGCGCCAGCGGATCGATCCTGATCAGGAATTGATCGGGCTTGGCATGGCCAATATCGGGGCAGGCTTTACAGGCGGCTATCCTGTGACGGGCGGCTTCGCGCGGTCAGTCGTGAATTTCGATGCAGGCGCCGAGACGCCAGCCGCAGGCGCGTTCACGGCGGTGGGGCTGGCCATTGCCGCCTTGGCGTTGACGCCTTTGGTCTTCTTCCTACCAAAGGCCACTTTGGCGGCCACCATCATTGTTGCCGTGCTGAGTTTGGTTGATTTCTCGATCCTCAAGAAAACGTGGCGCTATTCCACCGCTGATTTTACGGCTGTCAGTGCCACGATCCTGCTGACCTTGGGGTTTGGCGTGGAAACGGGGGTATCGGCTGGGGTCATCCTGTCTATCCTGCTGCATCTTTACAAAACCTCGCGCCCGCATGTGGCCGAGGTGGGGCTGGTTCCCGACACGCAGCATTTCCGCAATATCGACCGCCATACCGTCAGAACCGATCCGGGCCTTTTGACGATCCGCATCGACGAGTCGCTCTATTTCGCGAATGCGCGTTTCCTTGAGGATTACGTGCTGGACCGCGTGGTTGAGGATTGCCCGATCAAGCATGTGGTCTTGATGTGCTCTGCGGTGAACGAGATCGACATGTCCGCCCTTGAAACGCTGGAGGCGCTGAATTCGCGGCTCAAGGATATGGGGGTGACGCTGCATCTTTCCGAGGTGAAGGGCCCCGTCACCGACAGGCTGGAGCGCACGCATTTCCTTGAGGAGATGACGGGCGAGCTGTTCTTGTCGCAATATGATGCATGGATTGCTCTCGCCCATCCCGCGATCAGCACCTCCCGCTAGAGGGCCGCCCCTGACATCGCAAAGGCTGCAACAAAAAAGCCCCGCAATTGGCGGGGCTTGTTGTGGCGCGTGAGGCCTTGATTACGAGGATTTGCGCCGCAGGCGGATCACGACATCAACCTTGGCCACTTCATACCCTTCGGGAACTTCGGGAAGGGATTTGATCTCGAACTCGGCGGCGGGCGCATCGGTCAGGCTGCCGTCATCTTCCATGAAGAAATGCGGGTGGTCATCCATGCGCGTGTCGAAATAGCTGCGGGTGCCATCAACGGTGACTTCCTGCATCAACCCCGCATCGCAAAAGGCGCGCAGGGTATTATAGACGGTTGCCAGTGAAACACGGTCGCCCGCGATCTGCGAGGAGGCATGCAAACCTTCTGCCGTTACATGGCGGTTATGGCCATCGCCAACCAGCAAGGTTGCCAGTGACAGGCGTTGCCGTGTGGGTCTGAGATTGGCCTGTGCCAGCCATTTTGTTCCGCGCTCAAGCGCCTGAGGGGTCATCATCTGGGTCATTCCTGGTCGATTACCGTTAACATAGGGCTTTTGGAGCCTGTTTTTCAAATGAATTCCGCTCCCTGCGACGCTGCGGCAGACAGGAGGCCTGCCGCGCTTGCAAGGCTGGGTAGGCAAATGCTAGACGAAAGCGGCAAAAGTTAAGATAGCAATGACCAGCAAAAGAACAGGCAGGCCCGAATGACAACATACCCCACCAGCTTTGACAGGGACGATCTTTTGAAATGTGCACGTGGCGAATTATTCGGCCCCGGAAATGCACAGCTTCCCGAGCCGCCCATGTTGATGATGGATCGCATTACCGATATTTCGGGCGATGGGGGCGAGCATGGTAAAGGCCATGTGGTGGCCGAATTTGATATCAAACCTGATCTGTGGTTCTTCGATTGCCATTTTCCTGGCAACCCGATCATGCCAGGCTGTCTGGGGCTTGACGGCTTGTGGCAATTGACGGGCTTCAACCTTGGCTGGCGCGGCTGGGAAGGGCGCGGCTATGCGCTTGGTGTCGGTGAAGTGAAGCTGACAGGCATGGTGCGCCCCGAGCGCAAAATGCTGACCTATTACGTCGATTTCACCAAAGCCATCCAGACGCGTCGTCTGACCATGGGGGTGGCCGATGGTAGGGTGGAAGCCGATGGCGAAACCATCTATCTTGTCAAAGACATGAAAGTCGCTCTATCCGCGACCTGATCGCGGGCGATTAAGAAATAGAATTTATGGAGAGCGCCATGCGCCGAGTGGTTGTCACAGGGTTGGGTATCGTCTCACCCATCGGAAATAACGCAGCCGAGGTCACGGCCAGCCTTAAGGCGGGCAAATCCGGCATTGAAGCCGTGCCTGCCATGGCCGAGCACGGGTTTCGCAGCCAGATCGCGGGCACCCTGAAGATCGATGTGGCCGAGCATGTCGACAAGCGCACCTTGCGCTTCATGGGGCCGGGCGCGGCCTATGCCCATATCGCGATGGCCGAAGCGATTGCCGATGCGGGGCTTGACGAGACCTTGGTCAGCAATCCGCGCACAGGTGTGATCGCAGGCTCGGGCGGGCCGTCCACCAGTGCGATGTTTGCCGCGCATCAAACAGTTCTCAGCACAGGCGCCACCAAGCGGATCGGTCCATTTGCGGTGCCAAAATGCATGTCCTCGACGGTCTCGGCCAATCTTTCGACGGCCTATAAGATCAAGGGTCTTAACTATTCGATAACCTCTGCCTGCTCTACCTCCTTGCATTGTATCGGGGTGGCGAGCGAGCAGATCATGATGGGCAAGCAGGATGTGATGTTTGCGGGTGGCGGCGAGGAACTGGATTGGACGCTGTCCTGCCTGTTCGATGCCATGGGTGCCATGTCGTCGAAATTTAATGACGCGCCCGAGCGCGCGAGCCGTGCCTTTGATGCGGATCGCGACGGGTTCGTGATTGCAGGCGGTGGCGGCATTGTTGTTCTGGAAGAGCTGGACCATGCCCTTGCGCGCGGTGCGAAAATCTATGCCGAAGTGACGGGTTTTGCCGCCACATCCGACGGGCATGACATGGTTGCCCCCTCAGGCGAGGGCGGTGAGCGCGCGATGCGTTTGGCGCTGCAGGACCTGCCCGAGGATCGCAAGGTCAGCTATATCAACGCGCATGGCACCTCGACCCCTGTGGGCGATGTCGGTGAGGTTGAGGCCGTGCGCCGCGTCTTTGGCGAGGGAAGCACCCCGCCGATTTCCTCCACCAAATCCATGACAGGCCATAGCCAAGGCGCCACTGGCGCGCAGGAGGCGATCTATTGCCTGTTGATGCTGGAGAATGATTTTATCGCGCCCTCGATCAATGTCGAGACGCTCGATCCCGCCCTTAATCCTGAAGAGATCGCAACCTCGCTGGTCGAGGGGGCAGGGCTTGATACCGTCATGACGAATTCTTTCGGCTTTGGAGGCACAAATGGCTCCATGCTTCTTTCAAAATATAACGGGTAATCAATTTTATGGCTGATTTGATGAAGGGCAAGCGCGGATTGGTCATGGGCGTTGCCAATGAACGATCCATCGCTTGGGGTATTGCAAAAGCCCTGCATAACGAGGGGGCGGAGCTGGCCTTTTCATATCAGGGTGAGGCATTTGGCAAGCGGGTTGAGCCGCTGGCGGCCTCGCTTGGATCCACCTTGATGGTGGATGTGGATGTGATGGATGATGCCTCGATGGAGGCCTGTTTTGACAAGCTGAAGACCGAATGGGGCGGGCTGGATTTTGTGGTTCATGCCATCGCTTTTTCGGACAAGAACGAATTGACGGGGCGTTTCATCAACACTTCGCGCGATAATTTCCGCAATTCCCTGACCATCAGCTGTTACTCTTTCATTGATGTGGCCAAGCGCGCCTCGGAATTGATGCCCGAGGGCGGCACATTGCTGACTTTGAGCTATCAGGGG
>ENA-OUOG01002572-OUOG01002572.1-marine-metagenome-genome-assembly--contig:-NODE-2572-length-18525-cov-7.084616_pt1 | contig 18525 bp, 13 predicted proteins | sample MGYA00248635_ERZ508505 | MGnify/ENA primary metagenome ERZ508505 (study PRJEB26176, sample SAMN06267871) | marine metagenome | isolation source: Saanich Inlet, British Columbia, Canada | place: Pacific...
ACTGCAAAGATTTTTGAGAATGATCCACGTGTATTTACCTTTAGTATGCACGGGGCAAAAAACTATCCGCTGCGCAAAGAAAGAAGTGACTTAGATATAGGTGTAGATGATGGAATAGTAGATGCCGATTACCTAGCTTTATTGAAATCTCATTTACCAAGACTACTGGAAAAAGTACAACCGGATCTCATACTCTATCTCGCGGGCGTAGACATACTAAGTACAGATAAATTAGGAAGGCTCGGCGTGACCCGTGAGGGCTGCAAGCGGCGAGACCAGTTTGTGTTTAGTGAAGCTAAAAAAAACAATATACCTGTAGCGGTAAGTATGGGCGGAGGCTACTCTGAGCAGATAAGGGATATCATAGAGGCACATGCCAACACCTTTAGAGTAGCTCAGGAAATGTATTTTTAGCCTCTGCGTCTTTCGAGCAGAACCATCATCATAAGTCCGATCATGACACGCTCGTCATCGTCATTATCTATGTCGGTCAGTTTTGTGATTTCAAATTTTCTACCAAAAAAAGAAGATTGCTTTTTTAGTCGTACTACTTTCTCACCGTCAAGATTCATCACGGCGTAGGAGGGGTGGAAGAAGAAGCCTGTCAATAAACCAAGGACAGGAATTTCTCCCAGAAGGTTGTCCCATACCTTTACCCATCCATTTTCTTCTTCTATGGTAAACTGCTCTTTTTGATGTTGGTCAATGAGTAAGTATTTGGCTTTCCAAAGTGATCTCCAACCTTTTCGAGCTATCTTGCCCAGTTCTGTTCCGTCGGCACGGGTAATGCTGTAGGCCGCTGAAAAATCTATCCATCTATCCGCTTTTATCTTATAGAGCAGTTCTGTTTGGCTCTCATCACTGAATATGCTAATATCTTCTTTAAGCTTAAAGAGTTTTTGCTTAACAAAAGCCGCAGTGTGGCCTTCAGAATCTGTAGCTTTAAAATCATTGGATAGCGTACCTATGTTAAAGGTGAGTTGGATTGGGAACTTTAAGTCTTTCATTTTATGGGGGTAATTATAGTGATTTTTACCAAAAGGTTCTATCGGTGTTAAAAAAAGAAGAGCTACACAAGTGCAGCTCTCTTTAGATAACTAATCAAGCGTAAAAGTCGTTATTCACCGAATAGTTCTTCGGTATTTATGGATTTTGCTTCGTGGTGGAGCAGGTAAATGGCACTAGCGATAGCTGTGGTTATAAATAAAGATTCATCTATAGGCTGAGTAGTGTACAATGCTAAAATAATGTTCATACCTATGATCGTTAAGCATACCGGTCTTGTAATTTTATCTGTTAGCGCTTTTATTTTTTTCATATCGTGCTAGTTCGAAATTTTATTGTCCTTGACCCAGGGAGTATGCTCGTCTGCCATCAAACGAATACAGGTTTTCTGTTTTTACAATGTCTAATCCTTGATCTTCCGCATTTTGTAATAGTTGGATGATTTCTGTTTTGCCAAGGGTATCTCCATTTGCTGGTTGAAATCTACATCTCCAGTGGTCCGTGCAGAAGGTCTCTTTAAATCCATTTGGCCATACTTTGATCCCTCTGTTAGTGATCATAACGAGTTCTGCATTTTGGGTTTCTATGCTTTTAAGCTTCTCAGCTATTTCATTCGGATTGGTGTCATTCCAGTGGGCGAAAAGATCTATACCTTGCAGTTCTTTTAGCGCAGGAGCTTTCTTTTGATAGGTTGGTAGTTTCAGTGCTGAGCTATTTCCGTAAAGTATCGGATCAAAGGAAGAAGGTTGATTACCCAAGTTAGCGATTACAGCATCAGCAAACTCTTTAGTGCCTACTTTTTGCTTGCTGGTTTTCTCGTCATAGATATCGGCAGTATGTATTCCTCGCTCGATGGTGGTGAGCCAAGCATTGTGAATTTTCTCTGCAACCAAAGATTGACCAATGTGATTTAACATCATTAGTGCCCCGTGTATGAGTGCAGATGGGTTGGCTATATTTTTACCCGCTATGTCCGGTGCGCTTCCGTGTATGGCTTCAAACATGGCGCACTCTTCGCCTATATTACTCGAGCCTGCTAAACCTACAGAGCCGGTAATCTGTGCTGCGATGTCGGAAATGATGTCACCGTATAGATTGGGCATCACGACCACATCAAAGTGCTCCGGGGTGTCTGCTACCTTAGCTGCTCCTATGTCTACTATCCAATGTTCGTTTTCTATCTCTGGGTATTCTGCTGCTATCTCGTCAAACACTTGGTGAAACAAGCCATCGGTCTGTTTCATAATGTTATCTTTAGTGAAACAAGTTACTTTCTTGCGGTTATACTGTTTGGCATATTCAAAAGCGTAGCGTATTATCTTTTCACAACCGGGTCTACTAATGAGCTTTAGACACTGAACTACCTCATCTGTCTGCTGATGCTCTATACCGGCGTATAGGTCTTCTTCGTTTTCCCGTACGATGACCATATCTACTATAGGATGTTTCGTTTTTACAAAGGGATGATAACTCTTGCAAGGACGCACATTAGCGTAGAGTCCTAAAAACTTGCGGGTACTTACATTTAAACTCTTGTAGCCTCCTCCTTGTGGTGTGGTGATAGGTGCTTTTAGAAAGACCTTATTGTTTCTTATTTTATCCCAAGAGTCTGGAGATATCCCTGTAGTATTACCATATAGGTAAACTTTTTCTCCTATTGCTATCTCGTCTATTTCCAATTGAGCTCCGGCGGCATCCAGAATGCGTAGCGTGGCTTCCATAATTTCTGGTCCTATACCGTCTCCCTTGGCTACTGTAATCTTGGTCATTTCTTTTGAGTAATATCGTTGATGCAAATGTGAGTAGGAGTAGTAATATATTTTCATTTATACTTTTTATAATTAGTATAATTAAAAGTTATTAAAGGTCTATTTTAGATACGTGAAGTGATTGCCAAAATTTACAAAAAATAGTGGCACCTTTGGCGCTGATATGGATTGGATATATATCTTAAACTTAGCGGGAGTTTTTGTATTTGCTATCAGCGGCACACTTACAGCCATAGATAGTGATTTTGATGTGGTGGGAGCAATTATCATTGGATTTATAACAGCTCTAGGAGGAGGCACACTTAGAGATATACTCATAGGTGAGACACCGGTGGGGTGGATGCAGGACGCCTTATCGCTATATGCAATAGTAGCGGCAGTCCTCTGCTCTTATTTGTTCAAAAAATCTATTTTAAAGCTCCGAAAAGGGATGTTTATTTTTGATACTATAGGTATAGGGCTCTTCACTATATTGGGTTTACAAAAGACGTTGGAACTCGGTCTTAGTCCACTGATAGCAGTCATAATGGGTGTAGTATCTGCAGTGTTTGGTGGGGTGATACGTGATGTGCTGAGCAATATAGTTCCGCTTATTTTCAGAACTGAAATTTATGCCAGCGCCTGTGTGGCTGGAGCATTGGTCTTTCTTGTTTTAGATGGCTTTAGATTGCCCCTAGAGCTCAGTATGGTAGTTGCTATGGTAGTGGTATTTCTAATCCGCTATTTTGCCGTGAGGCGTAAGTGGGTGCTAAAGTTTTAAAATAGTGGTTTAATAATTATTCTATGAATTATTATTGCACCCGGATTTTTGGTACGGCGCTCACAGATTAGGCGGTACATGCAGATGAATAAAAAGGACGTTAAAATATATATTGTCGGAGCTGGTATCAGCGGGCTTATAGCCGCCAGAATATTGGAAGATAATGGTTTTAGTCCTATTGTTATTGAAGCCACGGACCGCGTCGGTGGCAGAGTCAAAACGGATATAGTAAATAATTTTCAGCTGGACCGCGGCTTTCAAGTATTACTTACAGCGTACCCTGCTGCGCAGAAGTATCTTGATTTTAAAGCCTTGGAATTGCAGAAATTCTTGCCCGGAGCGTCTATTTTTAAAGATAAGCAGCAGAAAGTAATCGGTGATCCATTGCGTGATATGCCTTTGTTGTTTCCTACTTTGTTTTCTGGAATAGGAAGTATTTCAGACAAGCTTAGAATACTGAAGTTAAATAATTACTTAAAGAAAAAAAGCTTAGCAGCTATCTTTTCGGAGAAAGAACAATCTACGTTTTCTTATTTGACGGAGTATGGTTTTTCCAAGGATATGATTGCTGACTTTTTTAAGCCTTTTTTTAGCGGCATTTTTCTGGAGACTGAGCTGGAAACATCCAGCAGAATGTTTGAGTTTATTTATAAAATGTTTGGTGAGGGAGATGCGGCCATACCCAAAGCGGGAATAGAGGCAATACCTAGACAACTGCTCCAAAACCTGAGAAATACTACATTCAAGTACGAGACAAAAGTAGCGTCCATAAAAGATGGGGAGATTACTCTAGTGGACGGCACGCACTTAGAAAGCGATTTTACCATAGTGGCTACAGAAGCGAGTAGTTTGGTTCCTAACTTAAGAAGTCAAGCGACCGAATGGAAGTCTTGTCATACCTTATATTTTGAAACAGATGAGCGCGTAATCAAGGGTAAACTTATCGGATTGATTGGTGCAGAAACAGCACTCATCAATAACATTTTCTACCCTACTTGTATTGAAACCACTTCACAACCGCGCAAAGAATTGCTTTCGGTTACGGTAATAGACCGTCAAAACCTATCTGATGAGATGCTCATCGAAACGGTAAAGCAGGACTTGTTAACCTATTGTGGTATTGGGTCATGTGAGTTTGTAAAGCAGTACACCATACCTATGGCATTGCCCAAATTAGGAAATGTAAAGTATGAGATGCTGCCTTCGGAGACACGGTTGACGTCTACCATATTTCTAGCGGGTGACACACAACTAAATGGTTCATTAAATGCGGCTATGATCTCTGGTGAAAGAGCAGCGTTAGGTGTCTTAGAAGCAATATCTGCTTTAGATACTTAGGATTCTTTTGGGTGCGGTATCTCATCCGCGAATGAGTTAGTATAGTTGGCAACGGCAGCGGCTATTCTTCTTTATTCATCAATTTCTCTGCAATAGCCTGGGCATCTTGACTGTATTTATCATCACCTTGTGATTTATACGCGCCGAATTTATCGATATAAAACTTCACGGTTTTCTCTATCACTTCAGTATAGCCACCATAGGATGTCAAAGCATCTTTTATTTCATTCTGATAGGTATCCTTATCTAGTTTTCCTGCTACCACTAGGTCCAAACGATTTTTTATGTGTCTCGCTTTGTCCTTGTAGGTCTGGTTAGTGGACTTATACGCCATTAAAAAAAGCGAAAGTGCTTTCGCTTCGGGGGTTGGTTTTTCTCTATTCTCTTCCATTTTAGGTTGGTGCTTCTATATCGGCTCGCAATATACGCTGAATAGTCCGTTGCTTAGACGGAGATTATAGCACATACTTTTCAAATATGTCATCAAGTTCTTGTTGTGGATCATGGCACAGACCTGGGTGTGTTTTAGAACTTTGAATAATCGTGCTTCGGCTAGATGTGAGCCATCGAAACCTATCCGGCAGGTCCATTTTCCCAATAGTGCCACCATTGGGTTCTCCTTGGCAAACAAGTTTCCATGCGTTGAGATATTCGTTCAAGTGGTCCAGGTCTATTTCGGGTGAAAATGCGTTGAATTTTTTATTCGGGTGTTTCTTTTTCTTTTGGTGTAGCGTTACAGGTGGTGATTGCTACGGTAGCTGCTAGTGCTAGGGGTGCTAGTCTTGACTTTGGCACGTAAATTTAGGTTTATTTTTCTTTCTTTAACTTTTTTCCATTGCTGCAAAAAGTTAACGAAAAAGCTAGTCAGAACTATGCTTCCACGCTCTTTGCTTAAGTTTAACAAAATTGCCGCAATCGATGCAAGCACTCTTGCTGATTTTGTAGTAACTTAATCATTCACTCCAGCGCTTAGCCCGCAGTTCTGATTGGCCAGCAAAGACGGACAAGATATATCTCAGGTTATTAGAAGATAAAAAGTTTAGGTACAAGTACCACACGCATAGTGCGGTGAAGAGCAAAGGCAAAACATTTCACTACATTCATGACTTAGCTTGGATGGAATTCTCCGACGATGAGGTTCGTATAGTCTGACAGCGATAATTCCGGAGTTTTCATTTTCGTAAATTTCCCTAACATTGCCCCTATGCATAAAAAATTCATTGTCATCGCATTTTTAATTAGCATTTCTATAAGTACTATGGCCCTAGATTATACCGTAAGTTTTGATAAAGTAAAGTCTCATTACGTCACTGTAGACCTAACCTTTGATGCTACAGGTAAAGATTTTGTAGACTTTAAAGTACCTGTATGGACACCAGGATCCTATAAGGTGCGTGAGTTTAGTAATGCCTTCGAAAATGTAACGGCAGGAGATAAAGAGGTGAAGCGTATCAACAAAAACACTTGGCGTATTGCGACCAGCGGAGCTTCCGAGGTGAAACTTAGCTATGACGTATATTCCTTTACGGTCAGCGTTCGCCAAAGCTATGCAGATGAAAATTACGCATTCCTACACGGAGTATCTGCTTTTGGCTACCTAGAAGGATACGAAAAAGAGCAAATAACACTAAGTATAGTGCCGTATGCTGGATGGAACAATGTAGAAGTAGCACTGCCGCAGACCAAAGCAGCGGGCTACGTATTTACCTGCGAGAACTATGATTTGCTTGCAGACTCGCCTATCGCTTTAGGTAACTTTGATAAGACCAGTTACGTCAGTGGCAAAGTGCCCCATACTGTAGTGATGATAGGAGAGGGGAATTATGACCTAGAGACGATACGAGAGGATTTTAAAAAAATAAGCGATAGCCAAATAGCGATGATGGGTGACCATCCAAGCGACCGATATACGCATTTTGTATACAATGTAGGAAATGGTGGCGGAGGTCTAGAGCATCTCAATAGCCAGACCAGTATGATGTACCGCTGGGGATATACCAGTAAAGGCAGGTATAGAAACTTCCTAGGACTGATAGCTCATGAGTATTTTCACCTGTGGAATGTAAAGCGTGTTCGCCCCATACAGCTCGGACCTTTCGACTACGACAAGGAAGTGTATACCGATATGCTTTGGATAGCAGAGGGAATCACCAGTTACTATGATGACAAGACACTGCATCGCATTGGCCTGTATGATGATGAGGAGTACCTTGGTATACTCGCTAGCCAGATCAATAGGCTGGAAAATAGCCCTGGGAAAGACATTATGAGTTTGGCACATAGCAGTATGCTGGCTTGGGTAAAAGCGTATCTCCCCACAGAGGAGAGTATGAATACCACGGTGAGTTACTACAATAAAGGGATGATAGCTGCAGCTATGCTTGATTTAGAAATACGTGCCAATGGTAAAAAATCGTTGGACGATGTGATGACTACTCTATACACTGATTTTTATAAAAAGAAGGGGAGAGGATTTACCCATGAAGAGTTTATAGCGGTATGCACTGAGTTAGCAGGTAAGAATATGAAGCCATTTTTTGAGGATGTTATCTTTAGTACTAAGCCATTGGATTATGAGACTATCTTTAGTCAGTATGGCATTAGCATTACGGATAAAAATGCAGATAAAACTACCCCTTGGAGTGGTGTGGTCAGCAGTCATAGCAATGGCAAGACTACGATAACGAATATCTATAGCAAAAGCCCTGCAGTAAATGCAGGCTTAAGTGTAAATGATGAGATAATCGCAATCAACGGATGGAGAGTGGATGACAAGCTAGAAAATCATGACAGTAAGTATGGCGTGAATGACGGTGTGGAAATAACCTATTCAAGAGATGGTAAGCTATTTACCACTACGCTTACGTATGCTAAAAGTACCCAGGTGGACTATGAGCTAAAAAAATCAGAAACAGAGAATGAGCTTCGGAAGGCTTGGTTGGGAGAATAACCCATAGCTTAGTTGGTGTTAAACTGCTCAAACCACTCAAATCTATCGTGGAGAATGGTGTCTTTTTCTGCTTTGAGATAATTTAGAAATGCAGTTTGTGCTGTGCCCAGTTTTTTGTCTTTGAGCCAAATAAGGTGCCAGTTTGTAGTAACGGGAAGTCCCTCTACAGGCATAATTTGTACATCCCCGTTTTGCAAAGCATTTCGGAGTCCTATGAGTGGCATGATGCTATAGCCTAATCCAGCAATGACTGCTTGTTTTACGGCTTCATTGGAGGTGAGCTGGAGTTGTTTAGAAATGTTAATTTTCTTGTCTTTGAGTACGTTCTCCATTATTTGTCGAGTGGCAGACCCCTTTTCCCTGAAAATAAAGGTGTGGCTACTGCCCAGTTCATTGTTAAGCTCGGTTATTACAGGCGCAGACTTACTTCCTATAAGGTGTAGCTTATTGGGAATGAGTTGTATGTTGTGTATGCGGATATTGTCAGGTAGGGTAGAGACCATGGCAAAGTCTATCTCATTTTTTTCTAAGCTTTCGAGTACGGATTGTTTATTCGTTACATCCATTTTAAGATCTACACCTGGATGAATTCTGAGAAAGTCAGAGAGTAAGTATGGCATCACATATTTTGCAGTAGAGACTACCGATATCTTCAGTGTACCCCACAGCTCACCTTTGTGCTCTTTGGATTTGTTTTTTAATTGCTGAGCTTCCTGCATAGTAGTGCGGCATACGGCGGCTATCTCGAGTCCAAAATCTGTGAGATGTAGCTTTCTTCCGATTACTTCGTAGAGTGGATTGTCAAAAAAATCCTGAAATTTCTTAAGCTGAACACTTACTGCTGGTTGTGAGATATGAAGAACTTCGGCTGCTTTTGTAATGCTTCGAGTTTCAGATATGGTACTAAATATTCGGAGTTGCTGAAATGTATAATCCATAATTATTAATTATGTCAAACATAAGATATATATATAATAAAAATCCATTCGTTGCTCGTTTGTTTGTAGTAACATAAAAATAAACACCATGAAACATTCGAAAGACACCTTCTCTGAACTAGTAAACAAGCTTAAGTCTGTAGAGCAAATTAGATTTATAGATGGCACCTTTAATACAAAGGATGCATCGGAGATTCTTCTTGCCGTCTTGGGCGACAAGATTAAGTTTCATTCATCTTTACTGCTAAGTAACATCGAGCGTTTTGGTGTAGATACAAGCAATAGTGAACAGCGTGTAAAAGAGCTGAGAGCAGAAAGGGAGCGTATAATAGAACTGATGCAGAAAGCCAAGGAGTCTAATAATTTAGTAAAAATTAATAGCACTATAAACATCGAGCTAATCAGCAAATAGTGGCTATAGTAGCTCTTGTAAGTATTTTTTTTGTAAAAATCACAAAAGGGTACAAGTCCTGTTTTAAGCTGCAGCCTTTATTCTAGTTAAAAGCTGCTTGTTATCTATTATCGGAGTTTCGTTGATTAACTTTTGATAACTATTTACCTTCAAGGGATAGCTATTCAGAAGCATCTAAACTACATTTGCCTAAACCTACAAGAACGTGTCAGTAATCAAATCTCAAAAAGCATATTTAGTACTTCAAGACGGAACTGTTTTCGAAGGAAATGCCATAGGCAAAATCGGAACTACAACAGGTGAAATTGCCTTCAACACTGGGATGACCGGTTATCAAGAGGTGTTTACCGATCCGTCTTACTTCGGACAGATAGTAGTGATGACTATGGATCACATAGGGAACTACGGTGCTGCGAGCAAGGATGCAGAGTCAGATTCCATTAAAATATCTGGATTAGTTTGTAAAAACTACTCACCTATGCACAGCCGTACCATGGCAGATAGTAGTCTGAATGATTATTTTATAGAACATGGATTTACAGGTATTAGCGATGTGGATACTCGTCAGATAGTAAAGCACATTCGTGACGCTGGAGCTATGAATGCCATCATCAGTTCAGAAATACTGGATGTAGAAGAGTTGAAGCGAATGCTAAACAAGGTTCCAAGTATGGAAGGGTTAGAGCTTAGTTCTAAAGTTTGGAGTACTGAAACGTATGAGGTAAATGAAGGAGGATCAAAGAAAGTAGCGTTACTGGATTTGGGTTCTAAGAAAAATATTATTGAATGTCTGACAGAAAGAGGTTGTCACGTGAAAGTATTTCCCGGAGATACAAGCTATGCAGATATGAAAGCTTGGAATCCAGATGGATTTATGATCAGTAATGGTCCCGGTGATCCTGCGGCAATGCCATATGCTGTAAAGACCTTACAAGAAATCCTAGAGGCCAATGATAAGATTTTTGGTATCTGTCTAGGTAGCCAGATACTGGCTCAGGCTGTAGGGATGAAAACCTTCAAACTTCAAAAAGGACACCGAGGTCAGAACCATCCAGTACAGAATCTACTTACTGGTAAAAGTGAAATGACCTCACAGAACCATGGTTTTGCGATAGACCCTGAGAGCAATAACGGAAATGCTGAGATTACACATATTAATCTAAATGATAATACTGTAGAAGGTATTCGAGTGAAAGGGAAGCCTGCATTCGCAGTGCAGTATCATCCAGAAGCAAGCCCAGGGCCGCACGATAGCCGCTACTTGTTTGATGATTTTGTAAGCATGATGAATTAAAGAATGCCTTGAAGGCAGCTTGTCAGTTCGAGTGTTTTGACTTTAGGAAAAAAGTACCGAGAACTGTTCTATGCTGAGTATTTATCCACTCATTTTTTTCTATCTTTTTAACATCATCTTTAATTGCACAACTTGCAAAAATAGATTAGCATTGTAGCTTACTTAAATTTTCGTGGTCGACAAGACGGTTTAGCATGTAGCAGCCATCCTGGGCCCATTACACCAAAAATTAGAACTCAAATCAAAAAAAACACATGAGCGAAATATCACACATACACGCAAGACAAATCTTAGACAGTAGAGGTAATCCGACCATTGAGGTAGATGTATACACAGAAGGTGGTGCATTTGGAAGAGCTGCAGTACCTAGTGGTGCTAGTACAGGAGTACATGAAGCCGTAGAGTTAAGAGATGGAGATAAGTCTAACTATATGGGTAAGAGTGTTATGAAGGCAGTAGGTAACGTAAACACCGAGATCTATGATGAAATAGTAGGTGAAGATGTGTTTGAGCAGGTACATATAGATCAGAAGATGATACTTATGGATGGCACGGAGAATAAAAGTTACCTCGGAGCCAATGCGATGCTAGCAGTAAGTTTAGCCTGTGCGCATGCAGCAGCAGAAGAAAGTGGACAGCCGTTATACAGGTACCTCGGAGGTGTAAATGCCAATGTGCTTCCTATCCCGATGATGAACATCATCAACGGAGGAAGTCACGCGGATAATTCTATAGATTTTCAAGAGTTTATGATTATGCCTACAGGTGCAGACACATTCTCTGAAGCCTTAAAAATGGGTGTCGAAACTTTTCATCACTTGAAAAAAGTACTATCTAAAAAAGGATACAGTACTAACGTAGGAGACGAAGGCGGATTTGCACCAAACATCAAATCCAATGAAGAAGCTATAGAAACAGTATTAGAAGCGATAGAAGCTGCGGGTTTCAAACCTGGAGAAGATATTCATATAGCAATGGATGCAGCTACCTCAGAGTTTTACGATAAGAAAACAGGATTATATACCTTTAGTAAATCAGATGGAAGAAAACTGACTAGCGAAGAAATGGCACAATACTGGGCAGACTGGAGTGTAAAGTATCCTATTTTAAGTATAGAAGACGGATTAGATGAAGATGACTGGGCGGGATGGAAGTCTCTCACAGAAAAGATAGGAGACAAAGTACAGTTGGTAGGAGATGATTTATTCGTAACCAATGTAAAAAGATTACAACGGGGTATAGATGAAGGTATAGCTAACTCTATTTTGGTAAAAGTGAATCAAATAGGAACTCTTACTGAGACGATAGATGCTATCAATTTAGCTACTCAAAATAGCTATACCAATATTATTTCACACAGAAGTGGTGAGACTGAGGATAGCACCATAGCTGATCTAGCAGTGGCTATGAACAGTGGATTAATAAAAACAGGATCTGCAAGCAGAAGTGATAGAATGGCGAAATACAATCAATTGCTTAGAATAGAAGAAGAGCTTGGTCACACCGCAAAATACTTGGGCAGAAACTTTAAGTTTTTGTAAAAAGTGATACTCAGTTTACAAAACTGAACAACTATTTCGTTAGCTTGCACATCTAGAAGACGTATGATTTGCAGATTGACTCTTTATTGTATCCTTGTTGTAGGACTTAGCCTAAATAGTTATGGTCAAACTGTAAGTATACAATCTCGTTCGGAAGTTTGTCTAAACGATGTTATTACATTTGAGCCTGTTATCACGGGTACTGCATCTGGCTACAACTGGGCATTTGGAGACAATTCGAGCTCTACACAGCGTGTCACCTCTCATACCTACAGTACTGCAGGTACGGTAACCGTAACCTTGACGGTAAATTTCGGTGGCACTACTCAGTCTGCGACTAAAACCATTACGGTACATGACTTACCTACAGCAGATTTTACTTTAGATGGGTCAAACTACTGCTTCTTAAATCAAGATATTTGTCTTACGGATAAGAGTACTATGGGGAGTACTACCTCGGGGTACGCTAAGCGTACAGTCCTGTGGGGTGATGGGAGTGTGAACAGTAGTTTATCACCGGGCTCTAATCCGAGCGTGTGTTATGGTTCGTACCCTTCTATAGCCAATAATCCGTATACGATAATAGTAGAGGTAGTAAATGACAAAGGCTGTGAAGATAAGTGGCAGCAGAATATCAATGTGTTGAAGGACTATGAAGTCTCTTACAGCCATAAAACAGAAAAAGCAACTTGTGATTATCAAGAGGTCTGTTTTACCAATGATTCTACCTCACAGTTAAGCGATATAGCCAGTTTCGAATGGGATTACGGAGACGGCACTACCAATACCACAAACTGGAGTGGAGAGTGTCATCAATATACCACTAGCGGTACGTTTAGGGCTACACTAAGGGTGAAATTAAAAAATGGCTGCGAGGCAACCTATTCACGTGTTTTTCCAATCAATATTTTTCAGTTTCAAACGAGTGTAGTGCCTCCACTAGATTCTATCAAGTGTTTTCCAGAGCCTTTTAGATTTAGTAATGCACTGATAAATGGAGCGAACTATCAATGGATTCTATATACCTTAGACTCTAATTTTGTAGCGACTGCTGGCTCAGGACTGGTGCAAAATGTGATTCCACCATATCCAGGAGATTTTTTAGTCAGACTAAGCCTTACCATAGGTGCATGTGTGCAGGTCTCAGGATTTCATCAAATACGCTCGGAAGGAGTATCGTCAGAGGTGGTAGTGTTAAATGCTAAGCAGTGTTTGTCCATGGATACTGTTTATACGATAGGTAAAACTATCAAACATCCTGATGCCATACTAAAGTATTCGTGGGATTTTGATGATTCGGAAGCGTCCAATTGCACTGGATGGAGGAGTAACTGTAATTTGGATACAAATCCTAATTCAAGGCACCTATACTCTGATACAGGATGTTATACTATTTTTCTAGAAGCAGAAGATGTTGTTTCTGGATGTAAATCAGCAAGTGAGGGAGTATATACGTCTGTCGCGATTGATTACAGTTCATTTAAATGGTCACAAAAGAAACTCTGTACTGGTTTTAAGAAGGAGTATGGCATACGACTAGAGTACGATATTTGCGATGGAGGAGTTTCCGTTTGTGCGGATTCTCTTATGGGTAGTAAATTGTTTAAACCCGTTTCAGGTGATATTCGGTATCCGCAAGTCGCTGACCCGGATGGTTGGGTGACTTTGGGGGTAGCGATGACAGTAGGTTCGGATAAAGTCTATCGATCACATGACCTGAGTGATTTTTACATAGATTCTTCTCGCATTTGCAACGATACACAGTGGTATCATCACAGATTTCGATTTTCTCCAGAACCAAAAGCTTCTTTTGAGTTGATAAGTGGTGGTGAATGTTTACCCGCCACAGATACATTGAGGTATACAGGAGGAGAAGGTGAAACACTAAGTTTTATAAAATATTCGTGGGATAATGCTCACCCGCTTTCCACAGATACAATCAAAAATGACACTCTGCCCGATTTAACACATACCTATACTGAGCAAGGAAGACATGATATATACGCCCTACTGCAAAATGTCAGTGGCTGTTATTCAACCTACCGCAATAGTCAGTTGTTAGGGTACTTCAATGTCATAAATGCACCGGTGAATCTGTGCGTGGACAAAGACTTCACTCCCAGAGACTCTATATTGTATTTTGATGATCCCAGGATGTACTGGCGGGATCCAAATCGACCAGAGAGCATGTCTTGGGATTTTGGGGATGGTGGAGGTTTCACTGCTACCGGTCCTCTTCCTACGCACAGTTATGGAGCTAAAGGACGGTATGAGATTAGGTTAGCATCGGAAGATGGCAGAGGATGCAAAGACACGACTACTCACCTAATAGATGTAGGAAGCATAAATGCCGCCATTAAGTCTGCAGGACAAGATTATTTGTGTGATCAGATAGTTCAGTTCTTTGACTCGTCTTATTTTGACATAGGGGCATCTACTGATTTTATTACAGACTATTATTGGGATTTTGGAGATTTTACGACGACCAGTATTTTACAAAACCCATTTCACTATTACTCTACCAATGGTAATTTTATACTAACGTTAGCGGTTAAAACAGACGGAGGGTGTATTGATACAGCACGTATCCCGGTATACCTAAAAGGTCCAGAACCTTATTTTGATATTACCTCTGATACTATGGGTTGTGTACCCTTTACGGCAACTTTTAAAAGTAGGAGTAACAATACCCGGACATTCATATGGAGAATGGGAGATCAATCGCAGACAAGTATATATGCAAGTAAGGATACTGTTTTTTCATTCATCTATAGTACTCCTGGAGAGTACTTTATATACCTAGAAGGCAGTGATAGTTTTGTAAATGAAGCAGCAGGTAACACGTACCAGTGTTCCGCTCTGTTTCCAGATACCAATAGACGAGATTACCCGTATAGAAAAATTATAGTCCTGCCTGTTCCTGAGGTGTCATTTAATATTCCAGAGCCTATTTGTGTGGGTGATACAGTGCTTGTTACAGATGAAAGTGATGATGTCTATACCGACTATAACTGGTCTTTCAATGGTAGGGACACTACCTCCCAGAAAGATCTGAAATATGTATTTAAGGAAGAAGGCCTTTTTACGGTAAACTATCGACCAACATATTTGCCTGATTCATCATTTCAGCGACACTGCTTTGATAGCTTTAGTAATGATGTAGAGGTGTTTTCTGTAGAAGCAGGTTTTAGTTTTGAAGAACAAGGTTTATGCAGCGAGTATATATTTACGGATTCTTCAGTAAATGCTACTTCATATGTATGGGACTTTGATCATCCCAAGAGCGGCGCCAGAAATGCTAGTACATCGGCAAGTACTTCTCATGTCTATGGTCAAGATACAGGAACGTACACCGCTTGCTTAGCGGTGCAGAGTATCCAAGGTTGTAAGGATACTTCATGTGCAGATTTGCTCGTGGAATACATCAAAAGTTTGGACCTGTATAATGTGTTCACACCGAATAGTGATGGTACGAATGATACGTTTTACTTAGATATAGTAAATCAACGGAAGTATATCATGAAGATATACAATCGATGGGGTGAACTAATGTTTGAGTCTTTTGATCCAAAACAAGGCTGGGATGGCAGTCACTTGTTATCTACGGAGCCCATGCCAGAAGGAACGTATTTTTGGGTTCTCGACTACGGGTATAACTGTGAGCGAGACGATAGACTTGCTGAAGGCATAGTAGAACTCATAAGACAGTAATTGTGTGGCTACACTATATAGTACACCCACCTCACATTGTGTAGAACTGAACACGTGAATTTCAATACGGGAGTGCTACTTTTGAGAGCTATAATTAGATGGGACTTTTACGTAAAAAAGGAAAGAAGAAAGTAGAGAAGTCTACCAAAGAAAAAAAAGATAACACCTTAGTATATAAGGTTGTAGGAGGATTAACATTGCTTTTTTCTGTTTTTGTTTTCTTAGCTTCGATAAGCTATTTATTCACTTGGCGTTCGGATCAGAGTATTCTAAATTCAGGAATTAGTGATTTTATTTTTGATTTTAGAAACCTAGTTCCACATAATTTTATGGGGAAACTTGGAGCATTTTTAGCCCATTTCTTTATCTATAACGGCTTCGGAATCGGAGCTTTTTTCATTTATCCTATTTTCTTTATCATAGGATTTAATCTGTACTTCAATAGTAAGTTTAGAATACGGCCCAAAACAGCTAGCAAGCTTATGGTCACTGCAATATGGGTATCTCTGGTGTGTGCACTCCTATTTTCCAAGACTTTTCCCTTACTGAGTGGTCTACTTGGATATGGAGTATTCCTCTTTTCAAAATCATTAGTAGGAACTATCGGAATGGTTCTGATTTTAGGGTTGGTTACCTTGTTTTTCTTATACGTAGCATTCAGCATAGATGTATTACAGAGTATTAAGAATAAACGCATACTAAAAACAAAATCATCGCCAGTAATCGAAGACGATGATAATTCTGAGTTAGATCCAGAAGAGTCCCTATTTGCTAAAGATGAAATAGAACTTCCTAGCAGCGAGGATACTACAGAGATAGTGGAGGATGACGATCTTTCCTTTACTGTGGAGCGACCAGAAGAGGAATTGTCTGAAGAGCCAACGACTGATCCGATAGTCGAATCAAAGGACGAGTCTACTTCCAACAGTGCTGATGATATTGCAGAAGAGGATGATTTAGAACTTAAAATTGAAGATACTCCTCAAGAGGAAAAGGTAGATAAAAATAAGCAAAAGGAGCATTACGGTATTAATGAGCCGTTTGATCCTCGACTTGACCTGAGAGATTATGTGTTCCCTAAGATTGATTTTTTAAATAAGTATGGGGAGGGAGATAAGACCGAGGTTAGTAAGGAAGACTTAGAGAAGAGCAAGAATATGATTGTTCAGACGCTGAATAATTATAAGATAGGGATAGCAAGTATCAAAGCTACTATAGGTCCTACAGTAACACTCTTTGAGATTGTACCAGAGGCAGGCGTTCGTATATCCAAAATAAAAAACTTAGAAGATGATATAGCACTAAGTCTTGCCGCTTTGGGCATCCGAATTATAGCGCCCATACCCGGTAAAGGTACCATCGGAATAGAAGTGCCTAATAAAAAACCAGAGATAGTGAGTATGTACTCGGCTATTAACAGTGCAAAGTTCAGAAATTCTGATGCTGCATTGCCCGTATGCCTTGGTAAGACCATATCCAATGAGGTGTTTGTAGCAGATTTAGCTAAGATGCCTCACTTACTGATGGCCGGTGCCACTGGTCAGGGTAAGTCTGTCGGACTGAATGCCATAATAGTATCGCTGCTTTACCGGAAGCATCCGGCAGAGTTGAAATTTGTAATGGTGGACCCAAAGAAAGTCGAACTTACACTTTATCAAACGATCGAGAGACATTACTTGGCTAAGTTGCCAGGGGAAGGAGAAGCTATTATCACAGACAATAAGCAGGTAATCACGACATTAAACTCTTTATGCGTGGAGATGGATGAACGGTACGCTCTTCTTCAGAGTGCACTTGTACGAAATATAAAAGAGTACAATGCCAAGTTTATAAAACGTAAACTTAATCCTGAAGAGGGGCATAAATTTCTGCCTTACATAGTGGTGATTATAGATGAGGTAGCGGACCTCATTATGACTGCGGGTAAAGAAGTAGAGCATCCTATAGGACGTATAGCTCAATTGGCTCGTGCTATTGGTATACATTTAATACTTGCCACACAGCGACCATCTGTAAATATCATCACAGGTACCATTAAAGCTAACTTTCCTGCACGAATAGCATTTAGGGTAAGTAGTAAGATTGATAGTAGAACAATATTGGATGGAAATGGAGCAGATCAGCTCATTGGTAAAGGGGACATGCTGTACTCTACTGGAAGTGACATGATTCGTTTGCAGTGTCCTTTCGTAGATACACCAGAGGTGGACACTATCACTGCGTTTATTGGAAATCAACGTGGATATCCAGATGCGCATTTATTGCCAGAGGTGCGAGAAGATTCAGATGCAGAGGTATCTGATTTTGATGCAAATGATAGAGACGCGCTGTTCGAAGATGCAGCACGTATCGTAGTTCAACACCAGCAAGGCAGCACGAGTTTGATTCAGCGTAGGCTGAAAGTAGGATATAATAGGGCAGGCCGCTTGATAGATCAATTAGAAGCATCTAATATTGTAGGCCCTTTTGAGGGCAGTAAGGCACGAAAGGTATTGCTTCCAGATGAATACGCTTTGGAACAGTTCTTGAATAACCTACATTAGAAATAATAAAAACATGAAAAGATTTTTACTAGTAGCAGTAGTTTTAGTAGCAGTAGTTTTAAGTCCTACACTCTTGCATTCATCATCTTCAGATAATCAAAGCTCAGCGATACTTAATAAACTGAGTAAAACCTACAAGACCTATAAGTCTGTAAAAGCAAGTTTTGCGGTAAATATTAGAAATAAGCAAACAGATGCTACGGTTAAACAAGCGGGAACGCTGTATCAAAAAGGTAAGAAATTTAGAGTCACTATGTCAGGTCA
>ENA-OUOG01002577-OUOG01002577.1-marine-metagenome-genome-assembly--contig:-NODE-2577-length-18508-cov-5.395149_pt1 | contig 18508 bp, 9 predicted proteins | sample MGYA00248635_ERZ508505 | MGnify/ENA primary metagenome ERZ508505 (study PRJEB26176, sample SAMN06267871) | marine metagenome | isolation source: Saanich Inlet, British Columbia, Canada | place: Pacific...
AGCTTGGACTCATACAATACATCAATAGAACTGTTACTTTCTGTAAACTCTAAATCTGTCTCTATCAACCCTAAGTTGGAAAGTGGCTCAATACTATCAAATATTATCGCATCATTTTTATTTAACCTATTCAGATGGAATTGGTTAACGAGATTATGGTCTGGAGCTTCTAATTCGGCTAAGTCCCAAGCCTTATTTAGATTCTGCTCATTTGTTAATCTAACTTCAACCCCAATTTCTTTAAATGTAAAATTGGATGCTTCATTCGAGAGCTCAATATCAAAAAACTCCGGAATTTGAATGTTTCCTGAGTAAAAAGAGTATTTTAAATCGTCATTTATTGCTTTCGCACCCCAATAAGTTAATTGAATACTCTGGCTGTTGAATACAATCAAATGATTGGACTTTAGGTTTTCAAGGTATGACTCAAATAGTTGTATTTCAGCAACATCTTTACGCACTTGAAGTTCAGGATTATCAGCAACAGCGAACCCTAAAACAGTTCCTAGCTCAATGAATTCATAACTACCATTATTTTGATTAATCAATCCTAGTATTGCCTTCTCATGTTTTTCCAAAGGCAAAGCACGTCTAAAAAGAGTTTTATACCCCTTTAGTCTAATTTTTATTGGCTCTATAATAGATATACTTTGCATACTAAATTTTAATAGGTTTTTGACCATCAAAGCCCCAGACTTCTCCTTGAGGATGATTCTTTATTGTTTCAAAAACATTCTTGTAGATTTCTTTTTTACTGAAATGATTAGAATTTCCAACCACGATTAATAGACGTTTAGCTCTCGAAAGGGCAACGTTTAATCTATTAGGAGATTCAGCAAAACCAAGACTTTCATTTTGTGCATACCCATTTTTAGGATACATCTCAAAATCTGCTATTTCATTTTCTGATTCAGCGATATTGTTACTTCTTACAAGAGATACTATGACGATATTTCTCTCCATTCCTTGAAATCTATCAACAGGAGACACTCTAACATCAATACCTTCAGGGACATTTTTCTTTATTAGCCCGGCTTGTGCTCCATAAAAAGTGATTACACCTAATTCCTTTTGATCTTTTTCATTCTCTTTCCAATGAGTAATAAATGTCGAATAATTTTCATTGGACGTTATAGTATTAATTATCCATTCAATTGCTTTGACTTCTCCCGGATTGATCCTACTTGTCCCTTTCTTAACTTCCGGAGTTTGTACATCAAACCACATTACATGCGTATCTTTTTTCTTGGTAATACCATGATATCTGGACATAGGGTTGTTGAGATTCGGATCATCTACAGAATCCAATGGAAGTCCACATTCCAAATCTTTTCCATTCTCGAAATCACCTTTATAGAATTGTTTGATAGTTTCATTAATGGCAGGATGCATCCTATACTGAGTATCGAATGTTGATTTGAGATTAGTATCAATATTTGTAAAGAGCTTTTCAAAGTGTGAATGCTCAAAACTTTCTCTATGCTGCTTAATAAAGCGAATAAGCTCAGCAATTTTCTTGACTTGTTTATCGTCCTTACTTTTATTTTTTAGATAAACCAAACTTTCGATAAACTCATTAGTATCAACCATTGGAGGCAATTGTCTATGGTCTCCTATGATCACGGCTTTTTTTCCGAAAGTAAAAGGAAGTGCCAATTCAGGTGGAGAAGCCTTAGAAGCCTCATCCTGAATAGCTAAGTCAAATTCAATCTCTTTGTTTTTAAGATTAGTGGCAGACGACCTACTTGGAGAGGACTTAAATCTCTCAAAATCTTTGGGATAAAAAACATTGGAGTAATCTTGAAAAAACCGAGTAAACTTACCTTCAGAATTTATTTTCCCTATTGAACTACAAGTAGCTCCAATTACGTTACAGTTCTTCACATAAGAAGAATAGAAATTATCTCTAAGATCTTTTCCTTTCTCTTCTAAATGCTCCTTCCAAAGTGTAATAAACGTATCGTTACTCTGGTTTGTGCACCGTTTATTAACGATATCAACCCAGTCATCTAAAATTAAAGAACTATCAGCTTCCCATTCATCATTTTTCCAGTAGTTAATCGCTTCTAAAGAAAATCTTCTTCCTTCATCATCAAGTTTTTCTTCACTACCAAATCGTATAGGTTTCATTAACAGGTGTGACTTACTTCTAAGCTTATCCAGAGCATTATCAACGGCTAAGTTTGTTTCAGAAGTAACTAATATCCTGTATCCTGTATCGCTTTCATCATGTGCTAAATGTTGCCAAATAAGTTCTGCAATAGCAGTTGATTTACCGGTTCCTGGTGGTCCTTGAACAATAAATAAATCATCGCTTAATAAACATTTTACGATCGCTTCCTTTTGTCTTTCATTGACATAAGGACTTAATAAGTCACCATTTACCTTTTGATATAATTCTTGGTATTCTTTAGTACGAGTAATGTCTCCATCAATAAAAGATTCCAATGAGGATGAATCAATCAGGGCTTGTTTAAGATTCTTGTTGCAAATTGAGTTTCCTGAATCAGAATATATTTTCTCAACAGCATCTCTTAATCGTTTTACTTTATCTTTTTCTCCCTTTAAGGCACTTTTAACTGTAAGATAAGACCCTTCTTCAAGCAGGCTTTTCTCTTCTGCTAGAATAGTTAAGTTGGGATATGAAATGGATTTTAAAACACCTAAGGCATCCTTAGAATCTACAAGTGTTAATGGCTCGCCTCTTAGATTATTTAATTTCTTGTACACTTCCTCCTTGTAGCTTTCCTCATCAAATTGGAAGTAGTATTTTATTAAGCCTTTATCAAAAGTATCCCAATTCAATTGTATACTGTCTTGGGTAAAATTACCGGCAGCATTCTCGATATTAGCTCTCACAATGGGGAGTAAACTAATATCCGACATTAACCCATAAACCTTTAGCTGATTAACTGATTCATTTAGAATCGTTTTGGTGAAATTTAGCTTATCCAGTTTTTCCTTTACTTGAATTAATGGAGTGATGTTGGTAAAAGTTACTTTGTATTTGTGATTGTCTCTAAAGCCTAAATAGATTAAAGAATCATAGGTGTCTAACTTTTGTAGTTTTTCATCTAGTTCCTCCTTCGTTTTAAAATCGAATGAAATAGTCTCTGCATCTGAACTTATCTGAAATTCTTCATAAGGAATAACTTCTTTAATATGTTCGAAGAACCTTTGTTTATCAATTCTAAAAATGTGTTCATGAACAATCTGTATATGTTCTTTTCCAAAATATCGTTTGAGGGTATTTAGAAAAAAGAAGATTTCAAATTGCAAGTCACTTAATGAAATGGATGCAGAAAAGGTTTGGATGAAAATATTGTTATCTGGATTTGGTAATATTACACCTTCAAGATTAGGTCTGTCTTCAGATTTGTAATAGATCTTTCTTTGTTTTCTAATCTGTTCAAATTTGTCAAATTCATACGGAGTAATTGTATAAGAAACGAGATGAAATGAATTTGAATAGAAGGTATTTTCCTGAAAAGCTTCAAACACTTCCTTTTTTAGAAATACATCCTTTAAATGGATTTGCTTAAAGAAACCTTCTACCTTGTAAGGATCTAATCCAATATGTTCCTTTAGATACTTTACTGCAATATCAAATTGCTTATTTATAAAGCTTTCACTAACGTCAATTTTTGAGATAGCACCTAGGTTTTCGTCTCTAAAAACGTCTTGATTAGATTCCAGTACTGAATCAATATTTTCTAACTCATCGAGTGTTAGAAATTGGGTTTTACCAAGCTTTTGTTTTACCGGTACTTTTTTTGTTCTAGGCTGACTACTAAAATTAGTTTGGGTAAAAACAATATTGAGACTTATTTCGGGAACCCTACCAATTTCATCATTTAATATTTCAATTAGCTTTGTTCTAATTTCTCCTATTTCAGCTTCGCTAATTTTCTCATGTAGCCTGACATTAATCTTGTTTCTTATCTTGGAGTGAGTGATATCTATAACCTTATCGAAATCAAGTGAAATTTGGATTGGTGTTGAAATTCCTTTAACGGAAAGTAAGTATTTAACAGAATAGTTTTCGCCCCATACCTCAAGTGTTTTACTTTGAAGATAGGTTTCATCCAATACCACAATTTTCCCATTGTTTTTCTCCTTATATGTGGAGCTAGGATAAACTCTTCTAATGTGATGGATTAAAGACTTCTCTTGTGGTTGTGCCTCATCTTTTACGACATGTTCTTTTAAAAAATCAATTAAAGGTGTCTTATTGTATTTGAAAGTTCCCGAGAAAGCTGGCTTTGATGAAAATTCAAAATGGTTTGAATCAGCAAAGGACTTTAAATCCTCAATTTCAGAATTATTTATTGCCTCGGATGATGGATATAAAAGGTGGTTGTCTTGATAATTAACATTCTCCTTTTTTAAACTTGGAAATAACTTTAATAAACCTCCAAATATTTTATCCTTCTGATTGGTATCAATATATCTACAAACAACAGACGAATCATTCTTAGTCTCCAATATCTTAATATCAAAGGGCTCTGAATACTGATTAGTCAATATATCTAAAGCATCTATATATGATTTCCAAACTTCAAAATCTCTCATATAACTTTAGTTATTTATAAACTACCTCCAACATTTTATGAAATTTCGCTTGGTCTGCCATAGTTTTTGTTTTAATCCAAAAGGATTCCCTTTTGCATAAGCATTTGATTGTTCGAGTAGAAAGGAACATCTGTATTACCTAGAACTGATGCCGGGACATTTGCTAATTCTGAAAGGTTATCCATTGGTACAATTACAGTTTTTGCACCATTTTCAGAAAGCATTGTTATTTTATCTGCAAAGTTTATCGCTCTTTCAACCGCTCCTCCAACCGATAGATTACCTAAAACAGCTAGTCCAGGTTTTAAGTTTTTTTTGTAGATGGCTGAAATGATCGATATATAAACAGCTGATCCTATTCCAGTAGAAATACTTGCTCCAAGCATATTGGTAACCTGAATAGAAACATCAAAATTCTTTAATGAATGTTGTTCATTAAGTATGCTCTTCTCGTTTGCCTTTATGTACTGAAATGTATTTTTAATATTCTCTTTTACCTGAGTATTACTTACACCTGAAATATTTAGCTTGCCTGAACCGGTAGTAATTACCGCCTCTATTCTAACTAAAGCCATGCTTTCTCCATCACTTGTTGAAGTATAACAAACCCCTGGTTGTAAAGGTGTGTTTTCAATTAGATGAGATCCTTTTTCTTCAGGAAGACCAATATAATGTTCTTCCTGAGTCTCCTTATCTATGTATGAAAAATTAGTATCCCAAAATTCCATTCCTCCAATTCTCTTCAATTGCTCTTTAACTCTTCGTCTCATCTCAATAGCGAGTTCAAGATACTCACGCACATCCTCTTTTGTGTATTTACCATCGGGATGCATTAACTTGATGAAACCTGAGACTGTTTTCTTTACTGGCTTTGTATCTCTTTGCTTTAAATGAGATCCAAGCGTAAAATATTCCTCAATAACATCCGTGAAAGTTACTTTCCTAAACGACTTCAAACATTCGGAGAAATAGTCCGTACTAAACCCAAAATTACTTGTGAAGTTCTGAGGAGAGAACTTAATCATTTCCCAACCCGGTAGGTAAAAGTGAATTCTATCTAAAAAGGCTGTGTCATTATTCACTTCATCAGATAAAGCACTAAATAAGTGGCTTGTTTGTAAAACAGTTTCAACAGGTTGGTTGATATTCCCATTCAAGATAATTGAAGCTACACCAGTTATTTCTCCTCCTGCACCTGCTCTTGAAAAAGAACCGGACTCCATGTAATCCTTCATTAAAGGAATAGCATCTTTTTCCTTAAATATCTTATCTGTAGATTCATCAAAACAAATTGCATCCCATTGCCCAACAGCACCAACTTTACCTGTACTACCGTGAACGAACAATTTAGCAACTGTGCCTTGGCCACCGGAAACCAATACCGCATATGGAGTAAGCTCTTTAAAAACAAAAGACTTACCAGTAGAACGTGGACCTAATTCAATAAAATTGAAGTTAGACTCAACCATTGGAATTAAACGAGACAGTAAAAGCATTTTTACTCTATCCGTCATTCCTTCCGATTCAGGTTCGTACCCACAGCTTCTTAGCAAAACGTTCAACCATTCTTTTTTATCGAATTGATGGCGTTTTTCTAAAAGTTTTGAATTATCAAATGTAGATAGTTGTATTGGTTTAATATCCTGAATCACAAAAGGAGTACCCTTATTGCCGTCCTTAGAATACGCATCATATTCTATATCTATAATTGCCCAAATACCACCCATCAACATTTTATCGTGAGTACTAACCATTGCATCGGATATTACTCCATTCTTAATGTTACTATTCTGTAAATTAGCCCAGTAAACATCTTTTGAAGTATCTAGCTTAACAGATATTTTATCAATGATTTTATAAGTTCCTTTTTCTCTGATTCTTGATTGGATTAAATCACTTTCTTCAGGATTTACATAATGTTCAGACAAAATCTTCTTCACATTTGCCATTCCTTCTTTGATCTTATCTTCATCGTCTGTGGAGCAAGAGTTAGCAATAAGATATTCTAAAACAAAAACAGGAACATTTGCTCCAACCTTAACTAATCTTACAAGGTCTTTTTTTACCACAAAACCTCTAAAGGCATCTAACAGTTTATTATCTAAAGCGTCTAATGTTATCATATACTAATATTTTTATAGTAAGCCACCCAAGTCTCTTGCAGAGCTTTTAGTTACTGTGGCTTTGTCTAATTGTTCTCTTGTATTGGCATCTAGTACCTTAATTTCAATTTGCTGATGTCCATCAAACTGGTATTCCTTTTTAATTTCTTTGCCTTTTTCAATGGTCATGATGTCGCTTTTATTAACCTCTTTGTCATCGACAAAAAACATTAAGAATACTTTTCGCTCAGAAGCAAACAAACTACTTGAATCAGCGTGACCTTGGATCTTAACAGCATAAAGATTACCTGTGATTTCCTTTAAATCTGACTTATTAGATATGGATACATCAAGTAAATCTGTACTGGAATTTTTATTTGACCACTTGAAATAGGGAATCAGCGTTTCCTGTGGGGAAATTCCCCCATGGCTAAATCCATAAACACCGGGAGTTTTAAATGGACCCAATCTTTTTGCAAAATAGCAGTACTCAAAATCCTTGTAAGGAAGCTTTCTTTCTACCAATAAACTACTATCAAATTGTTGTTGCGTTTTCGAACGAATGTATCGTTCGCTTTTATCCGTAGTACCTGTTAAGCTGACTTCTATTTTATCTGAATTTTCTAAAATACCGGTTAAAGTAAAGCCATGATCAGTAACCAAATAAACCTGTTTATATCCATTTTGTAGGAGCTGTTTTATTTTATCAGCAAATATGGATGCTACTTGATCGAAATACTTTAATGCTTTTTGCTGATAAGTTTCTCCAAGTTTATCAGGATCCTTGTAGCTGCATATAAGGTAGTCCGATTTGTCGGTGGTCTCATTTACATTTTCTAAATCAATGAATTCGATGTTCTTATTTTCATTCGATTTTGTAAGGTATTGTTCTCTGTCCTTTTTAGTCGGAAGCACTTCTCCGGTAGCCACGTATAACTGACTCATGTTGTGTTCCGTTTCGGAAGGTAAACCTGCAAAAAGATAGTTTTTCGATAGTTCGTAATCCGATTTACCAAACGCCTCTATAATATCTTGTGCAAATTCCCAAGAAACACCATCACCAACCACAATAGCTGTTTTATCCTTATGGCTATCTAGTATTTCTTGAATTTTACCAGTTTGAGTAGATTGATAGCTATCAACATATCTGAACCACTTGTCTAAATAAATGGTCGCTAAATTTTTATAGTAAGCCTGCCATGGTTCTATAATTTCTTTTTGTGCTAGAAATGAACTGTAAAGCTTTCTAATGGCTCCATCTAATTTTGAGAAATGCTTTATATAAAAATCGACCGCTTCTTTAAAGGAGCTAATTTGGTTGATATTTTTTTCATCAAACTCTAAAAGTATTTTAACCTGCTTCCAAAAAGTAATTCCTAATCCATTAGCTGATTTATCAGCATTTCGCTGATTCACTTTTGGTAGGATAGATGCAATAAATGAAGTACTATCTAATTGAGCCCCAATTTCCTTTAACCACAGCTCATCAACTTGAACAAACGGATGTGAGGGATGTATTTCAAATGGATTTGCTTTTTTGCCGGGTTTATATTTTCCGAGATAGCTTTGGAATGAAGCTTTGTAGCTTACACTATCCAACCATGCCTTGTAAACATTTAAAAGCAGTGGATTAACATTGTTGTTCCATAAACCATCTAGCAAATGATTGGCAACTTCTGAAGCCAATGTGGTAGCCGGTTTTTCTACATAACTTTGACCAATAAGTTCAGCTACTTTTTTGTAGAAGATCTCTTGCGTAGCAGTATCAAATTTCTTCACAAATGCCTTTGGATTATCCAAGAAGGGAAGCAACTCTTTCTCTAAATCAAAAATTTCAGATGCTCCCTTATGGCTCAAATCCATCCAATAGGTTTGGTCTTTGCCTACGCTAACCTTTGCTGCCGAAATCAACTCTTCTTTAGGCAGATTGATATTTAAGTTTAGGTGTTGACTTACTTTTTTCTTGATGTAGTGATCCAAATATTTTATTTCTACACAACCGTTTGTTTCGCAGTATTCTCGAACAAACTTCAGGTTGTTTTTAGGCGTACTTGTGTAGATTAAATACTTACTACCATTACCATTGGATTTTTCAATCTCATACTTGGCTTTTAATTCTTCTACTTCGTTTGCTACTTTATAAATAGTAGCTTCATTCTTCAATTTCTCTAATAAAAATGAAGCCTCTGTAGATTCATCTACAAAAACAGCAATGGAATGATTGCTTAATATTTTGTCTATATCTTTTTTAAACCAGTTGTCTATCATTACCAATCCGCATTTAAATATTTCTTTAATTGACCTGCATTGAGAACCTCATAAGCGATCATTTTTTTCTTTTGGAGTGGTGCTATGTTTTTACCCACACCGTCATCTAACACAGGCTTGTAGCCTTCTGCCAATAGCTCATCTATTTTTTGTTTGAAGCTTTCTATTTCCTTGAGCTGCTTGTATATTTTATCCAACTCGTTTTGCTCTGAAGCAGATAAAACACTCTTAGCTCGTAAATCGCTTTGGCGATTTTCTAAGGAGCGTTCTCTTTGCTCAATGTAGCGAGAACGAATACTTAATAGTTTGTCTCGGTTCCATTTGTATATAATGATGTAGCAATCAAAACCTTGCTCCGGACCACTGGTTAAGTGCCATATAAATGGCGTTTTTGGCAAGTACATAAACAGGTTGAGATGGTCGCTAAAGTTTTTGAAGAAATGATTATTGATGTAATCATTGAGTTCTCTACCCAATACACTATCAAAAGAAGAATACTGAGCCATAGAAAAGCCTTTTTCCATGAACTTTTCTTCTATACGATCGAGCAATACTTTTTCTCCTGCATTGGGCACGAGTGGAATAATACCATCATCATCTTCCATAAGAATTTCACGCAATAGATCCGCCAAAAACTCCATAGTTAAATCGTTCATGCGTTGCTTAGGAATGATGTTACTCTCCTTAAACCAATACCATACGTTTATTGGGTTGATTTGATGACGAATACAAAACTCTTCCAAATCGTTATTGCTTTGGTAAAGCTGTGGAAACTCATTTTCTATGGCTTCCCTTGTGCTTGCTTCAAACTCTTGTTCCGGTAGGTTTTGGATGTATGCTCTAATATTATCCAAAGAAAACTCATCAACCTCATTAGCGAGATAGGCAGCTTTGGCAGCAGAGCTAACCGATAAGGCTCCAATACTTTCGCCCTCTTTTGCCAATACCATGGCTTTATCAGTATCTGTCAACTCATATACCTCAAAGATTTTTTCGTTGATGATGGCTTCGTTGATTATTGATAGGGTATTTAAAAAGTTTTCTTTATCGAATAACTTTTTAACTCTATTTTTTAACTCAGATTCGTTTTTAAAAAAGTAAAAGGCTGCTTTATCAAATTCAGGATTAATAAAACTTAGTGAGGACACAAACTCCTTAACATTGACATTGGTTTTCGATAAAGTATTAATACTATTCTGAACATCTTGAGAAGGAAAAGCAAATGGTATTCTTTTTAAGTCTCCCTGTGTAGTATTTACAGTAGGATTTAAACAAGAAGTTAGGTAAAATGAAATCTTAGAGTTTAAAAATGCTAGGTAATAATAAACATCATCAAATTCTTTCGAAGGATAAATACCCGGACCTGCCCCACTTATTATTTGATTCTCGGGCATATACCTAAAAGAAGTCCCCTTGGAGCCACTACTACAATAGGAAACCCCTTCTTTTAAATAAAAATCTTCACTAGGAAGTCTATTACCGTGTGTACTCAAATATTCATATTCATCGGGATCATTATAACCAAGAATACACCAGTTGTTCCCATACCATTTAAGAAATGGTCCGCCTTTTTGATAAATCACCCATTTTTTTCCATCATCTAATTCTTTCGACAAATCTTCTTCAAGAACTTCCCACCACAATCTTAAAGTTCGAAAATTATTTCCCGTAGCTCCTCCTTGCCTTACAAAAAGTACATCGTCAATAGACTTACTCTTAAACTTCTCCCTAAACTCATCACTAATCCAATAAATAAAAGGATAGGATTTGATGATTTTTAGTTTGGATTGCTCCAATTCATAAACACGTTCGTTTTGTGTGTTTTCGCAATGGTCGTTAAGAGCTTCTAGAAATTTTCCTTTCTTAAATTTTTCTTGGAGGTTAGTCGTCAGATTAAAATAAAGCCCTTTTTCTTTCGAAGATGATTTACTTAACACATAAAAAGTAGCATCTAAAAGAATTCCTGGTCCAAATAAATTAACTCGGTCTAAACCAAAATCAACCATCACATCAATATGTGATTTTTCAATCATATAAGTTCTCACATCTTCAAATGTTTTGATAAACATAAAAGTGTGAGGGTGAATCATGGCTACTTTTCCTTGCTCATTAGTCAGCTCAAAACAGCGTTTAATAAAAGTTGCGTAGAGGTTGGTATTAAACTTATAAGGCTTTTTGTAGTTGGCTTCTATAAACTTTTTTAAATCGGGTCCAAAATCGCTACTATCCGTATAAGGAGGATTTGCTGTAGCTACATCGTAGCGTTGTGTTATCAGCCTTAAAAAGGTAATGGCATCTTTGGTTTTGTCTGTTAAAAAGGAGTTGCCTTGTTGGGTAGCGTATTGGGCTACTGCGGTTTCTAGGTTGGTGAAAAATTCTTTTTCAAAGGCTTCGTACTGGGTAATTTCGGCACTTAAAAACAAGTCCATTTCGCCACGTTTTTGCTTGTCGTACAAGCTTTGTACTTGCAGCTTTACTTTTTCCCCAACCTTAACCAAAGAACCAAACTTGTATGCCTGTTGTAAGTCTGCCCAAACTTCTTGTATCAGTTTTTTCTGCGGAGCAGAAAGGCTTTGGTCGCTTTCAAAAATGTGTTGTACTTCGGTATATTCCGGTAAAAAGAAATCGGAGCTTACCACATTAAATTTTAGGCTACCGGTACTTCTGCGTTTTTGTTTGGCTTTAATCCATAAACCTAACTGTGCCAACTGTATGGCACGATCATCTAAATCTACACCGTGTAGGTTATTTTCTATAATGAGTTGTGGTATATCATCTTCATCATAATCAGCCCCAAAATTGTCTATTTGGTCTTGGTATAGTTTATAGAAAAACTCAAAAGCATAAAGCAGAAAGTTCCCTGAACCCGATGCAGGATCAATAAGCTTGATTTCATGCAATGGCTTAGGTTCCCTAATTCTTTTTTGAGGTGCATTAGCTATTTTGAAATCGTCTTTAATTTCAGAATCGGGGTACATTTCTAGGTATAGTTTCCCTAAAGAATTATGCACCAAAAATTCTACCACCCAGCGAGGCGTATATACCTGTGATTGAAGACTTACTTTGTTGTACTCAGTTTTATCTCCACTATCTTTATGAGCTTGTTTTTTTACGTTGTTGTAGCTTTCGTATAGCCAGCCCAAAATGTCGTCACTTTGCCATATTAGTGATTGGGGATTGGGGATTGGTGATTGGGAGGTGCTTTGGGTTTGGTTATTAGTTGTTGGTTTTACTTGTGGGTCTTTATCTACTGCGTTGAAGGCATCAATTATCTCGTTTAATTCAATAACATAAGGTAATAAAGCATAAGGATAATCTTTGCTAAATAAAGGGATGGATGTGCCTAATTGGTTAAACTCATGTTTAAAGTACTCACGTAAGCCCTCCAGTTCTTCCGATCGCATATCAGGGTTTTGTTCCAACCACATTTTATGACCAAAAGAACGATCGCCATGTTCGGCTTCTTTAGTGACCATTGGAGGAAACAGCTGATGAGCTTCCATTACTTTTACGGAAGCCAAACGATTGAAAAGCGTAAATGTTAATTCATCTAAAGCCTTTTCTCTTGCTTCGGCATAACTTCCTGTTTCACCTGTATGGCTATCAATAAGTACCTCAATTTTTTGTCGCTTTGAAATCAAATCAGCAGGGATCTTTTCAATTTCTACTAATTTGTTTGCTCCAACACCTAAGCGAGAAAATTGGTTGTTGAATGCCTTGTATATTAAGGAGCGAATATGCTCTACGTGTTCACTTAATTTCATATTACTGGTTATTAGTTATTTGTGATTGGTAATTGGAGTTTGGGTTCGCCAGTAATTTTGAACGGTATGCATTAAGCATTTTTTGTTCTATCGTTAATTCTTCCATTACCTTTTCAATTTCTATTTTATAAATTTCCTTAGTCAATATTAGCTGTGTCTCTAATTCAAAAGCAGATCCAAGAGCTATTTCAACAAATCGGTTTAATTCAATGTCAGAACTTCTAGCGCAACCTTCTGAAATGTTGGAAGGTATCGAAACTGAACATCGGTTCATTTGACTCACTAAACCAAACTTCTCCTTTTCGGGAAGTAGTTCCGTTAATTGGTAAATCATTTTACTGATCTCAATTCCCTTTTGCCATATAGTTAAATTTCTAAAGTTCTTCATCCCTAATCACCAATAACTAATTACTAATCACCGTAACATCTACTTCATCATCATCTGGCATACCTGCCATTGCCTGAATCTGAGCAGCCAAGAGTTTGCGGTATTCTCCGGCAGTCATCACCTTATTAGCTATTCCTAATTGCATTTTCTTTGGTTGTTTAGGCTGTCCAGGAGTTGGAGGTTTGGGTGCTTCTTTTACAAACGAACCTTTTATCATTTCTAACTCTGCTTCTTTTGAAGGAGCAAGAGCGATATAGTTTAAGATGTCTGACAATGAAAACTTGGAATCTTGACATTCTATATGGTATTCCAATCGCACTCCATCAATTACTTTATTGGCACAATACGCCATTAGATTATTGAGCTTAAAAGAGTTGTCTTTATTGAGATCAGCAGGGTAATTGCTAGTCAAATCTTTTTGGGCACTTTGAATGGCTGTTTTTAGATTTTCATAAGCCGATTTCATAGTACTAGCATTGGTACTCATTAGCTCGAAGTAAGCATCTTTAATGCCTTGAGCTGCATTTTGAATATCAGTAAATTGTTCAATAACATCTTTACTCATAGCTTCATTAAAAGCTTGTGTATTTGATGTTATGATATCATTTGTAATTCCTGCTTTTTGCAGCTCGTTACTAACGGCTTTTACAAAACGGTCAAAGCCTTTAATCTTGTCCAGGTTTTTCTTTATGAATTTTTCAGCTTTAATAATATTCTTGATAGCAGCAATGTATTCATCTTTACTATTCAAGAAATCTTCTGCTTTATCTATATAGTTAGCCTCCGTAGTTTTTCCGGTATAGCGTTGTAATATATCTTTTTGGGCACCTACACTAGAAAATAGTTTATCGAAATCAGATTGCGTATTTTTCAGTGTACTCAATGATGTGATGAAATATTCTGCCAATTGAGTAATGGCATCAGAGGCTTCAAAATCGCTCACATTCCAACCTAATTTTTTATTGGTATGTTTTTCAAAATCAAGATCTAATAAATTTTGTATCAATGCATTCTTTTGAGAAGCATTTAAGGTCTTGGTAATTGACTTGTATCGAGCAGATTTAAACTTTGTACTAGAGTTAAAAACCTCATGAGCAGCTTTGTCTGTATAAGAGAAGTACTCAGTATCGTTATATTTCACTACCAATCTACCTGCTCTGAAAAGCACAGCCAACGAAGTGGAAATGGATCCATACGAATATCCCCAAGGAGCAATAGAGAGTTCGTCTTCTAAGCTTTTTCCATCTATGTATCTCGTTTTTATTTTAGCGGTAATTTCTTCAATTACCTTCAAATGATCGCCAACAAAATTTCCTTTGGTATCGAAAAACTTGAATTCATCACCCGAAAAGAAACGGTGTAATTTCTCGTCATTAGATTCATTTAACAACTTAGCACCAACAGCCTCCGATAATTGACTTGAGAGCCTTTTGGTATAAATATTTTTAATCAGTTTACGCTGAATTTCATTAATGGAACCTTTGAAATTATCTTTGTTCAATAAGTTTTCATCAAACAAATAAATAATAGAACCATTGTAATATGCCGATTCAATTAGGTTTACTAAATCCTTTTCCTTTTCCTCTTTAATGGTTACAAACTCTCTTATGATTTGACGTTTGTTGGCATCATCATCATTTGCATATTTTTCCTCCATGTAGCCATATCGCTTTACTTCTTCAAGTAGGCGATCAATTTCAGCAAAACGACTATTATCCGGAACAAGGGTGATAAGCTCCTTGGTGTATTGTGTATCTAATTTTAAGCCCTCAATGAAATCTTGTCTTTCTTCATTGATATTGAATAAACTATAAGCCGTAAGCCTTAAATTTTTATTATTGGAACCAATAATTTCATCGTCAAGATCAGTAAGTATATTGAAATTATAGGCAACAGAATCTTCATTAATTACCGACACTTGTCTGAATAGAGATAGCTTTTTTAAGTACCCTACCAATTCACGTTTTTTGATGAATAGCTCAACATCAAAATCCTTCATTTCTTCCAGGAGTTTACCCTCAAGGTTGGAAGTGATTTTATAATTGCTATTGGACAGTAAAAGTAATTTTGATTCAACAAGCAGATTAAGAGCTTCTTCAACCTTGGGCTTAACATCGTAATACTTTGAAATATCATCGAGGTAAACCTTGGTGATGTTTTCAACTGTTGGAGAAGCCAATTCTGACTCATTTAAGAAATGAAGAGATTTGAGTAGTAATTCACCATCTAAATCAATTTTACTATTCTCTAATATGCTTTTGGCAATACTGTACTTGTTTACTAAGTCAGCCGGTGGTGCGGTTTGAGCTTCACTACACAAATCATGAGCAGTAGTAAAGTTATAGAGCTCACGATCTCGCAATTCTTTTCTCAGTACGTCAAAAGTGGTAATAATCATACCTCTTGCTGCAATTTGAGTGGCAACCAAGGCATTTGAGCTAAACAAGAACTTTTGAAGTAAGTCGAATTGATATTTATGAAACGGATAATAAGTTGCAAATTGCTCTGCTGATTCCGTTTTAGTAGGAAAAGATGATTTTAGATTTGTGGCATCACTAATCGAACCTTCATTCTTTTTAAAGTAATCTACCAATGAAGCGTGTGCCTCATCTTTTTTCAATAACAAACGGTTACGAATAATTACATCAACCTCAGTAGATTCAAGGTGCATCTTTGTTTTAAATCTGTCCGTAACTTTTGTTAGTTGACTTTTATTGACGTTTGCATTATTGATTACATCATCTAGTTTTTCCTGAGCAATTGCAATGGTCCAAACCTTATTGCTAATGCTTGAAAGGCTTTCTGCAATTCCCTCTAAGTCTAACAGGTTAAATTTCTTTTGACTTATTGCCTCACTGGCTTCATCAAAGACAAAGACTAGGTTTTGATCAGGGAATTTTACTAGGTATTTTTCAAGCTCTTCTTTGAATTTACCTGCATCAAAACTTTGAATAGCCTTACTGTATGTATCTTGAGTATCTTCATATTCCGCTTCGCTATAATCCATCGCAGCATAGACTCTTCTCATAGCCCTTGCTATTTCACGATTGCTTTTTTTAATTTCTTCCCAATCTTTTCCAAAAAGTTCTTTAGCCTTGTCTTTTAAGAAGTCATATTTATCATCTATAAAAAGCTCATACTCCATATAACCGTATCTGTCATCACGGAAACCAAGGCTTTTTAGAAAATTTGAAAACAAGGTGAAGGCAAGACCATTATCAGTATTCTGCTTGGCTATATCCAAAAAGATAACTTTACTGTTAATAGAGTCTAGTTTTCGAATATCGTTTTCTATTAAACTTTGATTCGTAACTCCTGCTAAACGTGGCATAAAGCGATCTCTAGCCGAAGTACCATTTATCATCGGGTTATCAATTAAATAACCGAGCATTTTTCCAAAATATGACTTACCCGAACCGTAGAAACCAGAAAGCCAAACCCCAGTCTCTTTTATGTTACTTGTATATTGAGAAACGAACTTTGATAAATGTTTACCGAGCCCATCTGTAATAATGTATGATTCAATTTCAGATTGAATTTCATCTTGCGACTTATCTTCTAAGTCGATTACATTTTTAATATCTTCTTGAAGATCAAGTTTTAATATATCTTTAATAGTTGCCATATGCTATTCAATTACTGTACATCTATATTTAGATGCTAGTTTAAAGTTTAAGAAATACAAGTTTTCATTTTCTATTTTACTTGGATATAAAATGACCAATGGATTATTCAAGCCCATTACTGTTTTATGCTCCATGATATTCACATTTTCGATCCCTGTACCATATAAAGCTCCAGTCCTAATTAGAACTGGTATTTTACCTTTTTGATCGGCATCGTTTATTGCTGAAATAATCAAGTCCATTAAATCAGTTGATTCATCCTCGGACTTGAATATTAAATGAGGCGTGTCTTTGAAATCATTATAGTAGCTTTCAAAATCAGTCCAACCATCTAAATCAATAAACTCCACTAATAACTTAGCAACATCCACAAAACTGTAGGACTGTTCAGAGTTTAATTCCTCAAATTTTTGAATGTATAATGATTCTTCCTCAGGAGGATAAGTGAAAATGATACTATTCCCACCATTAGCTTTCCTTCGAAGCTGATCTCTGTTTTGCATATTGAGACTCACTTTTAGGTTCTCAAATTTCGCTTTATGATCTTCTAAATATGCCATCTATAATATTATTGTTATCAAAACCACTTTCAACTCTCAAAGCAGAGCCCGTGTAGTTCATTTTTATCCAGTCTTTTTTACCAATTTTTTTCAATCGTTCGAGAATAGAATCTTTTGAGATAAACATCCATTGTGAAAACTCATGCTCTAAAAAATTTGATCCTTGTTGCTCAAGTAGGGTATATATGTGTATTAAAAAAACAATTAGCTCATCTGAAACTCGTATGAAACAAAAAGATTTTTTTTGAGTTCCTTCTAATAAATTGAGCTTTTTTAAGGTCGTTAAGTATTTTGAGGCTATTGTACTTATTGTGTTTTCAGACCATCTACCTTGTAAATCTTCAGTTCTATTTATTAAATCCTTTAAATAAGCTTCGACATCTTTAGCCGGAAATTCCGCTCTTCCCTGATAATAATATTTCAAAAACAGCTTATTGTTTAATTCTCTAAACAATTCATTATTGATGCTAAATACCCAAAACAGAAATATTGCTTTACTCTTATCATCTACATCTTTGGATCCTATAATCTCTCCGACAAACTCATTAATTGCTCCATCCTCATTTACAAAAGCAGAATTTAGAACAGAAAGAAACCTTTTACGTGATTTTTCTGTCCTAAGATTAAATTCGTTGTCTTTAACCAATATTTGTGTCAGCTTATCATCTTTAGATATAAGTAAGGGTAACGCCTTATAAATAAGATGATAGTCAGGAATACTTCCTACAATATTTATGTCTGTGTTATAATTCACTAATTTTAAATCTCCTTTATTAAATTTCTTCGTTTTCGTCTTCTTCAATTTCTATTGTACCATCCAACAGCTCTACACTTTCAGCCGTTGGCAGTTCTTCTACTTTTTTCAATTTAGAGAGCATCATTTTGGTACGAGTACCTACCAATGCGTCTAACTCCTTATTGGCTTCGTTTAGTTTCTTTTGAGCTTTCTCCAATACGCCACCAAACTTGCCAAATTCTGTTTTAACAGCACCTAATATTTGCCAAACTTCACTGCTTCGTTTTTGAATCGCCAAGGTTTTAAAGCCCATTTGCAAACTGTTCAACATGGCAGCTAATGTAGTTGGTCTTTCGAATCTATAAGAAGATTACTTTTCTTTGAAATGAGATTGTATACCTTACGCCAAAGAAGGTACTTGTCATCAAATTCGTCAATTGGTATGTCTTCGCATAAGTTTATAATAAATTTAGATTCGGCATATGTTTCAAT
>ENA-OUOG01002581-OUOG01002581.1-marine-metagenome-genome-assembly--contig:-NODE-2581-length-18494-cov-5.076071_pt1 | contig 18494 bp, 17 predicted proteins | sample MGYA00248635_ERZ508505 | MGnify/ENA primary metagenome ERZ508505 (study PRJEB26176, sample SAMN06267871) | marine metagenome | isolation source: Saanich Inlet, British Columbia, Canada | place: Pacific...
TTCAATTTCAGGATAAAATTGAGCCATTATCACAATAATGGCGGTAATGATGAGAAAGCCAAAATTTAATTTTGCGAAATGCCCTGCGCTTAACGCGGGGTCTTTGTGTTTTAGACCAAATGGGTCAGGTGTATTTTCTTTATTTTTCTTGGTGAGTTGTGCTGTGGGTGCTTCATTAATTTCAAACCTAGGCATGATATTCCTTTGCACATATGCATTACAAACTTCAGGTTGCAGACCTTCAGTGTGTCAAATAGGCTTTGCAACAAAGTGTGAGTTGTATCTAATTTTTATTGCTACTTTTAAATCCCGCCACATTATTTTTTTTATCTGTGGTGGTGGCTTTAAAAGGAAGAGTAAGTGTTTCAATCATATTGGGTTGAGTGGTTTGATAAGCCTCAATGCCAAGCGGCAGGTGGGTCATCTCAATGCGAGGGTTTTCTTGATATGTCCGTAATAGCCTGTCCCATAAAGAGAGGCAAAACCCAAAATTCATTTTGACTTCTTCATGGTCACGGCTGTGGTGTAGTCGATGCATATTCGGTGTGACAATTAAAAGTCGTAAGACCCTATCGAACTTTCCTAATCCAATATTGCTGTGGTTGAAAAGCGCAAAGCTGCTTAACAAAATTTCAAATATAAGAATGGCGTTTGCGCCAATCCCAAATACCATGACGGCTATGGCTTTGATGATAAAACTCAAAAAGGCTTCTCCGGGATGGAAGCGAACAGCCGAGCTTGTGTCGAGATCAAGGTCGGAGTGATGAACCTGATGAAAGCGCCAAAACAATGGAATGATATGAAATAAGCGATGCTGGGCATAAATGATCAAATCCAAGACAAGGATTGAGAGGCAGAAGCCTGCCAAAGGATTGATATTTAAGCTAGGGATCACGCCGCCTTGATAAAATCCGGCAACACCGATTAGGCCAAGTGGTAAGAGGAGGCGGAGTAAAACAACATTTAAAGTGCCGAGAAAAAAGTTAACTCGCCAACGCGCACCAATTTTCATAAGGCTTTCTCGGCGCGGAAAGGCAATTTCAAGTGTTGTTAATATTATGAGAATTCCAAAAAAAAGAATGCCCCTCCAGGGCTCAATTTGTGCGGCGACGCTCTCGAAATGTTGTGGGTCTAAAAAAGCGTCCATTATATTTGTGTATTGTCTAAAAGAGGGTCTAAGCGAATGCGTGCGGCTTGTTCAATTGCGGCGCGCGTTAGCTTATTCAATTTAAAGTGGTCGGCCAAAAGGTCGAGAAATCGCATTTCCTCAGCTGTGATCTTCCCGTTGCGGGCAATAAATTCAACGACCAGGGCAAAACAAGTTGCGCGCGCGCGCCGAGAGAGCTCGAGTGTTGCCAAAGAAAAGACCGTATCCAATCCATCCGGGCCACCAATAAGAGCAAGGCCAATTTCCATCATGCGACGATATTCGTCGGTTGTTTTCATGGCGAGGGCGGGGCTTGTATTGGCAATTGCTTCAATGAGGGATATCTCACTGTCTTGAGGTGCGCCATCAACTGCGGCAGCTGTTAACAGGCATAAAATGATGGCGTCTTGTGATGTGTGAACAAGCTTTGATGGTTGAGGTGTTTTCATTTGATGATTATGTCTTTTTGTAAGAAACTCGGCAACCCACGATTGGTCATTGACTTGTTTGTTATGACTGATAATTTCGCCGAATATTGAAAGGCTTTAACATATGGATCTGCGTCAATTGGCTCAGGATAGCAAGGCATGGCCGTTTGAAGAAGCGCGCCGCCTTTTGGCACGCGTTGAGAAAACAGGGCAAAAGTCAGTTTTATTTGAAACTGGTTATGGCCCGAGTGGGTTACCCCATATTGGGACCTTTGGCGAAGTTGCCCGCACAAGCATGGTGCGTCACGCCTTTACCACTTTGGCGCCAGATATAGAAACTCGCCTTATTTGTTTCTCTGATGACATGGATGGCTTACGCAAAGTGCCAGATAATGTGCCAAATCATGATCTGTTAGCGGCGCATTTAGAGGCGCCATTGTCGCGCGTGCCCGACCCATTTGGCACGCATCCGAGTTTTGCCGCCCACAATAATGCGCGTCTGTGTGCTTTTTTAGACGGATTTGGCTTTGACTATGAATTCGCGAGCGCCACGGACTACTATACCTCTGGTCGTATGGATGAAACGCTTCTTAAAATTTTAGCGCATTATGACAAAGTCCTCGGCATTATATTGCCGACATTAGGTGAGGATCGACGCAAAACATATAGCCCGTTTCTTCCGATTTGCTCAGAAAGCGGCAAAGTGCTCATGGTGCCGATGCACAATATTGATGTTGCTGGGGGTACGGTGAGTTACATACATCCGGTAACAGGTGATGAAATCACAACACCCGTAACAGGTGGAGCCTGCAAGTTACAATGGAAAGCGGACTGGGCCATGCGATGGACTGCTTTGGGGGTTGATTATGAGATGGCTGGTAAGGATTTGAGCGAGAGTGTGACGCTTTCCTCAAAAATCTGTCGGGCAATCGGTGGTAACCCACCTGAAGGATTAAGCTATGAACTCTTTTTAGATGAGAAGGGTGAAAAAATCTCCAAGTCTAAAGGTAATGGTCTGACCATTGATAACTGGCTGACTTATGCAACACCTGAAAGTCTCTCGCTTTATATGTTTCAAAGCCCACGGAAAGCCAAACGTTTGTATTTTGATGTCATCCCCAAGGCGGTTGATGAATATTTGACGTTTTTGTCTAAGTATGAAAGCCAGGAAGCTCAAGATAGGTTGGCAAATCCGGTTTGGCATATTCATGAGGGAAATGTCCCGCAATTAGCAGCGCCTTTGACATTCGCGCTTTTGCTCAACTTAGTCAGCGCAAGTAATGCTGAGAATAAAGATGTTCTTTGGGGTTATATAGCCAATTATGCGCCGGGCATTAATGCTGAGAATACTCCTTTGCTAGATAAGCTAACCGATTACGCCGTGGCTTATTTCCATAGCTTTGTAAAACCCACAAAGAAATTCCGTCGCGCAACTGAGCAAGAAGCCGAGGCCATGAATGACCTGCTCGTGAGATTGCGTGGATTAGATTCACAAGCAGATGCTGAAACAATTCAGACTGAGGTCTATGCCGCTGGCAAAGAAATTTTCAGTGAAAATTTGCGAGATTGGTTCAAGGCGCTTTATGAGGTTCTTCTTGGTCAGAGCCAGGGGCCGCGGTTTGGGTCCTTTGCTGCGCTTTATGGATTAGACGCGACTATTTTATTGATTGAGGCAGGTTTACGAGGTGAGTTTGACTGAGGATGTTTGGGCTTATAAAATTCTAACACATGGGCAATGGCTTAAAACGCAAGGTCAAGATTTTGTTGATCGCGGTGAGAATGACATAGCCGATGGTTTTGTTCATCTTTCTTTCAAAAGCCAAGTCCTTGCGACCGTAGAGCGATATTTCTCAAATGTAACTGAATTATCCCTCTTGAGGTTTCCAATTGAAAAACTTGGCAATGATTTGCGTATCGAAACCTCACGTCATAATGAGGACTTCCCGCATTATTATGGCAATCTACTAGTAAGTTTGAGCGATGCACATTACCTTATTCCAAATGACCCTATTCTTAGGGAGACGTTTTTAAGAGGTTTGGCATGACTTTTTATAATAAAATTATAAAACCAATCGCATTTCGGTTTGATCCCGAAAAAGCGCATGACCTCACGATTAAGGCGTTAAAAGCAAGCGAGCCCCTGTTGCCCTCTATAGAGCCTGATGACTATCTGCTCCAGATTAACGTCTTGGGTAAACATTTCTCAAATCCGTTTGGTTTGGCTGCCGGCTTTGATAAAAATGCCGAAGTCCCCAATGCCATGTTAAAATTAGGCTTTGGCTTTGTTGAGGTCGGAACGCTCACACCTGAACCCCAGGTTGGCAACCCTAAACCACGTATTTTTAGATTGCCCAAACACGAGGCCGTCATTAACCGACTTGGGTTTAACAATAAAGGTCATATCGCGGCTTATGATCATCTGCGCGAACGTCAACGACTTGGCATTATGGGCATAAATATTGGTGCGAATAAAACTGCGACTGATCGCATCGCTGATTATGAAACCGGCGTTTCAAGATTTCACGAATTGGGCGATTATCTCACAATTAATATTTCGTCCCCGAATACACCGGGTTTGCGGGATTTGCAGGCCTCTGAGCAGCTCAATGAGTTGATCGAACGGGTCAGTGCGCGCAAAAGTTCAGTTCCCATTCTCGTTAAAATAGCCCCAGATTTGCATGATAATGATTTGGCTGATGTGACGCGCATTGCTCAAAAGTATGATGTGGCTGGTCTTATTATTTCTAACACAACAATCGAGCGCACGTCTGTCTCGGGAGATATTGGAGCCGATGAATTAGGCGGTTTGTCTGGACGGCCTTTAATGGCGCGGTCAACGCAGGTTCTCAGAGATGTCTATAAAACTGTCGGTAATGATATGGTTTTGGTCGGCGTTGGTGGTATTGCCAGTGGTGCCGATGCTTTTGAAAAAATAAAAGCCGGCGCAAGTTTGGTGCAATTATATACGGCGCTTATCTATCAAGGCCCATTTGCCATCAAGCGAATGAAGCGCGAGCTGGTTAGCTGTTTGCGTGCTGAAGGATATGCAACGCTTAAAGATGCGATTGGTAAAAGCGTTAATTAGGGAGAGATATAAAATGATTGAAATTTATCACAATCCCAGATGCTCTAAATCGCGTCAGGCTTTGGCTCTATTAGAAGAGGCAGGTGTTGCATATTCTGTAAGGCTTTATTTAACAGCGCCTCCAAGTGTTGATGAGATTAATACTATTCTCAAAAAACTTGATTGTTCCCCGCGTGAGATGATGCGTGTGGGGGAGGCGGTTTATAAAGACCTAAATTTAGCCTCAGCCGATGAGTCAGCCTTAATTGAGGCCATGTCCCTTAATCCTATTCTCATTGAGCGGCCGATTATCATTAAAGATCAACAAGCCGTTATTGGACGCCCGCCGGAGCGGGTGCAGGCCCTATTGTGAATCGTAAAGATAATGAGCCGGTTACAGGTCGGCGTGAACAAAAGAGGCATGATAATCGATCAGCTATTATTCGTGCTGCTATAGATATGTTTGGCCAAAATGGCGTTGGTGGCACAACGGTTCGAGACATTATCAGAAACACGGATCTCGCGGCCGGAACGTTTTATAATTATTTTAACACTAAAGACTGTGTCTTTAGGTCTATTGTCGATGAGGTCGGCCGAGATCTGCGCGCGCGGCTCAAAAAGGCTCGAGCACAAGCGACCGATGCAGAAAGTTTTATAGAGGCATGTTTTCGCGTTTATTTTGAATTTTATGCAGAGAACCCCAAAATTTTTCTCATGCTAAGGGCGAACCAGACTTATTCGGGCACATTTCTTGATGTCAATGACCACCAAGCTCGCACCGGTTTAAATGAGCTGAAAGAAGATATTGTTGCGGCGATGGAAAGTGGCTTACTTGTTAAGCAAGATGTTGATTTCCTCACAAATTCTATTGGTGGAGCCGCCTTTGCTTTGGTTGAGGAAATGATGCAACGTAACCCTGTTGACCCGAAACCTGTGACAGAATTTGCGGTCTCTTTATTCACGGCGGGCATGACCTCTGTTGGGACGAAAAATATATAGTTTCGACAAGTGGCTTTAAATTCGCTACAAACTATCTCAGATAATTTTAAAGTTAGTTTTCAATTTTTGGAATTTACAAAAATTCTATGGAGTATTTATGAGCGCACAAAAATTTATACTATCTGCCCTAAAGGCGATGCCGGCACCAATTTTACGACTATTAGCTGGAAAGCCTTTGGAAATAGACGGTTTTTCATTGGATCCTAATATCCAGATTCTAGCAAATATGGCACCTGCAGCAAAAGAGCAGTCACTTGATGAATTGCGTGCCTCGGTTCGTGAGACATTCAAAGTTCTGAATGCGCCACGTCGTGCCAATATTCGAAGTGCTGATAAAGTCTATGACGCTAAGGCCGGCCCTCTTAAAGTGCGCGAATATGAACCTGTTGGGCTCGGTGCAAATGCTCCTGCGATTTTGTTTTTTCACCAAGGCGGATTGGTGCTGATGGATCTGGATTCATGCGATACGTTTTGTACTGTGCTCGCTGATGAGTGTAAGGCGCGCGTGATTTCCTTAGACTATAATTTATGCCCAGAAGTTGCATTTCCTGCACCCATCGAGGAGGGCATTGCGCTTTGGGATTATGTGCAAGAAAATGCCGCTCAACTTGGCATTGATCCGACGCGCGTTGCTGTTGCTGGTGATAGTGCGGGCGGACTTATTTCGGTCAATATCTGTTTAAAAGTTAAAGCACGCCGCGCTAAGATTCAGCCGGCGGCGCAATTGCTTGCTTATCCATGGGTGTCGACTGATCTTTCAACCGGTGGTTCGTTAGAGAGTTGTAAGGATGCCTTTCCGCTTAACTCTGAAACGATGGCCCTTTTTAATACGATTGTGTTTCCAGATGAGAAGGCACAAACATCTGCGCTTGCTAATCCATTAAGTGCGCGGAGTCTTAAAAATATGCCGCCCGCGATTATCGCGACTGCTGGATTTGATCCCATTCGCGATCAAGGAAACGCTTATGCGGCCCGCTTGTTGGAAAATGATAATCATGTCGTTCATCATTGTTTTGGATCGCTGAGCCATAGTTTTGTCGCTATGGGCAATGTGAGCAAAGCGGCCGAAGAAGCCAGCGTCCAAATTGCTCAGGACTTAGCCAGCGTCCTTTAGGGGTGCATTCTTTGCGATAGTGTCTCCCCTGAGGGGACCTATCCCGTTTCTCGGTTAGCCGAGTTGTGATAGCGCGGGAAACCAGTCGAGTAGATAAGTGGCAAGGGCCTGCAGGCTGCCAGACATAATCAGCACGCCTGTTAAGATAAGCAGTCCACCCGAGATACGCTCAACAAGCTTCATGTGGGTTTTAATGCGCTTACTGGTTGCAAGAAAGCGGCTTACGCTCACTGCAGCAAGAATAAAAGGTATGCCAAGCCCGGCCGCGTAAATGGCGAGGAGCGCCACACCCTGCAGCATATATTCCTGCCCTGCTGCGATGGCAAGAATGCCGGCCAAGATAGGTCCAATGCAGGGCGTCCAGCCAAAAGCAAATGCAAGGCCAATAATATAGGCGGCGATTAATTGTTGGGCTTTCGAGCGCGGGGATTGATCAATTGTACTCTTCACGCGCACTTCGCGTGACAAAAAGCCGATCCGCAATAGGCCCATCATATTGAGCCCGAAAATGATAATTATGGCTCCCGCGATTTGGGCCAATATATCCTTTTGCCCCAATAAAAGGCTGCTCAATGCAGATGCCGATGCACCCAAAATGATGAAGACCGTGCTGAAACCAAGGACAAAGAAAAATGTGCCATTCAAGACTCTGCGTTGCACATCTTTCTGATTATCTTCATCTGTGAGCTCATTAAAATTTAAACCCGCTGCAAAGCATAGGTAACCAGGGACAAGTGGTAAAACACATGGTGAAATAAAACTTAAAATACCCCCGGCTAAAGCAACAAGGCTTGCAAGATAAAAACTATCCATAATTGAGGTCTCCATGTGCACTGGGGGTCATGTGCACGGGTGATTGTGATTAGATGCGGCGGAATAGAGTTGCAACACCCCAGCCCATAAACATCGCTAAGAAAACGCCCGTTAGACCATATAGCAATGGCATCTCATGGGCGAGCATATGAACAGTGCTTTCTATGCCATAAAAGTCGACCGCCAATGTGCTGGTCTGGGTGGCGGTGAGTCGCCCGTTCTCAAATAAGAAGAAGTCGATCTTATATTCTCCAAGAGGCACTTGGGTGGGAATTGTGATTTCACTTCGAAACAAACGCCCGCTGATAATTTGCACACCCGTATCATCATCACGATACAGGCCTTGAGCTTGTTTTAAACGAATATGGGCGGAGGCAAATTCAGCTAATTCGTCTTGTGTGAACGCGGTATCCGTCGGTAAATGCTCGAGCTCTTGCACACCAAGTTCATGCAAGGCCAATGTCTTGGATGGTGCAATTTCATTTAAAGGGCGATTGCTCGCAATGGAATAAAAGCTGGGCATTGCCCCAAAAGTCATTTCAGAGCCGTTTAACCAGATGCCGGCCTGATTTTCTTTTTTACGCAACAGGGCATTGATCGCAGGACCCCGAACAACAACGATCACATCGACTTGCGCAGTTTGTGCTGCATTATCTATTGCTCCAAATAATAGAATTTTATCGCCTGTGAAATTGGCTTCGATAGCAATTTGATCTTTAGATAAGTCTGTAACAAGCTTGGCTGCAAAACTTGGTGTGGCCAAGCAAGCAAAGAGGGCGGAGAGGGCAATAAGGACCTGCCTCATAAACCAATCCCTTTTTCAACAATAGAAAACAGTTCGTTTGGTTGACGAATTAAGTCATAGAACATTTTAAGCCCAACCAGCAAAACAACGATGGCTAAAGCTGAGCGAAGTTGCTCTGCTTTTAGTCTTTGGCCTACACGTGCTCCAATTTGTGCGCCAATTGCACCGCCCGTCATTAAGAGAATGGCGAGAACAATATCGACAGTTTGCGTGGTTACAGCATGCATAACCGTGACCGCTGCAGTGACAAATATAATTTGAAAAAGAGATGTGCCAATCACAACATTTGTTGGCATGCGTAGGATGTAAATCATAGCAGGCACCATAATAAACCCGCCACCAATGCCCATAATTGCCGCGAGTAAACCAACCAAGAATCCGATGAGAATGGGAGGGTAGATGCTGATATAGAGTTTAGATTGCCGAAACCGAATACGTGGCGGCAAACGCAACCACCAGCTATGCTGACCGGGTCTGCGCAAGCTTAGAGTTTTGCCTTGGCGCGTTGCGCGCATTGACTGAATGCTCTCTCTCAGCATTAAGCTGCCAATAATTGTTAGGAATAAAACATAACTAATAGAGATTGTGGCATCGACTTTGCCGAGCATTAATAAATATCGAAATAAATAGACCCCAGCGATAGATCCTAAAACCCCGCCGGTCATTAAGACTAAACCCATGCGAATATCGACAGCGCGCTTTTGCCAATAGGCAAGCCCCCCTGAAACAGAAGACGCTACGATTTGGTTGGCCTCTGTTGCAACGGCAATTGCCGGGGGTATGCCCGCAAAGATGAGGAGGGGTGTCATTAAAAAGCCGCCGCCTACGCCAAACATGCCCGACGCGAATCCAACCAACCCACCCATACCAAGCAGGGCGAAAATATTGGCGCTGATTTCAGCAATCGGAAGATAGATTTGCATGTTTTAAAGGACTCTCATGCGGCTCATTAGGAACATTACATGCTTAATGCCCTAGCATGTTCGCTGGGATTTGCATAGCACACTTGACCTTTTGTTCAGGCTTTGTCATGTCAGTCTATCGATTTGGAGTTGTTTTATGAGCAAATATCAAAAGTCACCAATGCGTCGCATAAGTCTTAACGGCTATGATGGTAAAATTTCTGTTTGCTATTGGGCCGGGCCTGAGGGTGCCCCAGTCTTGCATTGGGCGCATGCAAATGGCTTTAATGGCCAGACATATGCCCCCTTATTGGCAAAATTATCTGAGCGCTTTCATGTTTATGCCGCTGATGCCCGAGGTCACGGTAAATCTACCTTGGTCGCAGATCCGGAACATCATTTTGGTTGGGACATTTACCGCGATGATTTGGTTTCTTTGTTATATCAATTGCGTGCGCGGCATGCGAATGCTCCTTTGGTTTTGGGCGGGCACTCAATGGGTGGCTGTGTTTCCATTATGGCAGCGGCCAAGGAACCGCGTTTGGCGCAAGGCATGGTGGTTGTCGATCCCGTCATCATACCTCATGGTTTTAAATTGCTTATGGCACTGGGACGCTTGTTCAATCTAAATATAGGTGGAGGTCATAAACTGGCCGCTATGTCCCGAAAAAGAAGGTTTGTATGGCCAGACGCCAAAACCTTGACAGCCGCCTATAAAGGGCGTGGCGCTTTTACCAGTTGGAAACAGGCGTTTTTGACTGCTTATGTCAAAGGCGGCACTTTAAAAACCGATGATGGGATTCGATTGGCATGTGTACCGGATTGGGAAGCTGCAAATTTTGCCTATCAAGGCCATGACAGCATCACCCCGGTTAAGAAACTTGCTATACCGTTTCGTCTATTGACGGCCGAGCATGGGTCAACAACACGCGGAATTAAAGCTTTTAAAAAGAATCACCATGCTCAAAGCATTGAAGTTGTGCCAAACAGCACGCATTTTCTCCCAATGGAAGTGCCAGATCGTGTCATTGAGGAATTTAATATCCTTGCCGATAGATTGGACCTTGCGTAAAGACCGCTGGTTTTAGCGCGGGATCACGTCTTTTATATAATCGCCATATCCCGCAGCTTCCATCTCTTCTAACGGAATGAACCTAAGAGCGGCTGAGTTCATGCAATAGCGTAATCCTGTTGGTGCTGGCCCATCATCAAAAACATGTCCCAAATGACTATCGCCATGGCGGGATCGAATTTCTGTTCTGGGCAGAATGAGCTTCCAGTCCGTGCGCTCGACAATAAAGCCTGCATCGAGCGGTTGCGTGAAAGAGGGCCAACCTGTGCCGCTATCATATTTGTCCCGTGATGAAAACAAAGGCTCTCCCGAGACGATATCGACATAAATCCCCTGCTTTTTGCTATTCCAGAAATTATTCTCATAGGGCTTTTCTGTGCCCTCATTTTGCGTGACATAAAATTGTATGGGATTAAGCTTTTCACGTAGGACGTCCGGTGCAGGTTTTTGAAAACTTGCCCATGGTGCTGGTGATAGCCCTGTCTCCGCAGCGATTTTGCTGGGCGCGAGACAAATTGCCACAAGACAGGCACAGATAATTTTTAAATTTAAAAGATTTCGTGTCATCGCTTTACCCCTTGATTGGCATATAAGCCTGAATATCGCAGAAATAGGTCGATTTTGATGAATATCAAGAGTAAGTTTTGGGAAGATAGGATTATTTGTCGCCCGAATTTTTGATCTTATTATTATTATTATCGTTTTTATTATTATTTTATTCGGGCGACACAATGAATTTACCTTGTTGAAGGTTAAAAATTGGTTACTTTCTATCATCTAAAAATTATTTATGAATAAAGGAGCTAGAGATGTCTAGAGAAGCAGTTATCGTATCAAGCGCCCGTACCGGATTGGCGAAATCTGGTCGTGGTGGTTTTAACATTACTCATGGCGCTGCCATGGGTGGCCATGCCATCAAGCATGCTATTGAGCGCGCTGGCATTGAGCCTGGTGAAGTTGAAGACGTCATCATGGGTTGCGGTACACCTGAGGGCGCCACAGGCCAAAACGTTGGCCGTACAGCCGCTATTTGGGCAGGTTGCCCGGTTAGCACATCCGGTGTCACAGTTAACCGCTTTTGCTCATCTGGCCTTCAAACAATCGCAATGGCAGCAGGTCGCGTGTTGAACGAAGATGTGCCGGTTGCAATTGGTGCCGGCGTCGAATCAATTTCTTTGGTTAGCATGGGCGGCATTAACCTTAATAACATTACCGAAGAAAAACTTATGCAGACCTATCCTGCGCTTTGGATGCCTATGATTGAAACAGCTGATATTGTTGCTCAGCGTTACAATGTATCGCGTGAAGCTCAAGATGAGTATTCTCTTCGTAGTCAACAGCTTATGGCGGCTGCGCAGGCGAATAATTTGTTTGCAGACGAAATTGTGCCAATGCAAACCAAAATGAAAGTCGTTAACAAAGAGACCGGCGAAGAAAGCATTGTCGATTATGTTGTTGATCGTGACGAGTGTAACCGCGTCGATACAACACTTGAGGGCTTATCATCGCTCAAACCTGTTCGTGGTGAAGGCAATTTCATCACTGCCGGTAATGCTTCTCAGCTTTCTGATGGTGCTGCAGCTGTTGTTGTGATGGAAGGCAAAGAAGCAGAGCGTCGTGGTCTTGAGCCATTGGGTGCGTTCCGCGGATTTGCTGTAGCTGGCTGTGAGCCTGATGAAATGGGTATTGGTCCGGTCTTTGCTGTGCCGCGTTTGCTAGAACGCCATGGTTTGAAAGTCGACGATATTGACCTTTGGGAACTTAATGAGGCTTTTGCAAGTCAGGCCCTTTATTGCCGTGATCGTCTCGGTATCGACCCAACAAAATATAATGTGAACGGTGGTTCTATTGCGATCGGTCACCCATTTGGGATGACAGGCGCGCGCCTCGTTGGCCACGCATTAATGGAAGGCAAGCGCCGTGGCGCCAAGAAAGTCGTCGTGACGATGTGTATTGGTGGCGGTATGGGTGCTGCTGGCTTATTCGACGTTTTTTAATCTCGAATAAACTCCAAAATGAAAGCCTGCAGGTGTCATCCTGCAGGCTTTTTTTTGACTTAAATGATCCCAAATATCGGTTAAAATATTGAGAACAAACCTCAACCCCAAAAACCCGAGATTGTTCCGGCATTATTTGTAAAAAACTTAGGTAAAAATAAAATTTTTATTGGCGCTAAGTGCTTAAAAAAAATGAAATATTTTTTTGTTACCCTATGGGTGGCAAAAAATATTGAGATTTTCGTCAACTACCCATTGACGAATATGATCGGTTTAGCCACTATATGTTGTAGTGCTTCGGAACCAGAATATTTAAATCTGCGCTCTAAAATTGATATAAAACAACATGTTACTGTGTTTTTTTGCTTATTTTTGAGGTGTATTAAGAATATCAATCGAAGTGATAAAAATTATATGATTTTTAGGCGAAGTTTGCCTGTTATCCCCGCTTTCAACAGGGAAGGCAAAGAACAATTGTGGCGCGAGGCGAAAAGACATGTTTAACAATTCTGATAGCAAATCTGAAACCGAGAAGCATCTCAATGAGGAAGTGGCGCAACAACAAGTGCAAGATATTTTAGAAAAAGTCTCTGATAAGGTAAGTGGCGCAGCAACCGATGAGCCACGTATGAATTTTGACACGCGTGATCAAGGCGTTCAGTTCGACAAAAGGCCTTTGGTTAAGACAGACAATAGCCGCGATGCGCTTTTAACCGATTTTGGTAAAGCAACTATGCTTGACCGCTATTTAATGCCTGGTGAGACATTCCAGGACTTGTTTGCGCGTGTCGCATCTTATTACGGCGATGACGAGGCCCATGCCCAGCGCCTTTACGACTATATTTCACGCTTGTGGTTTATGCCGTCAACGCCAGTCTTGTCTAATGGCGGAACCGATCGCGGCTTGCCAATTTCGTGTTTTTTGAATGAGGCTGACGATAGCCTTGGCGAAATTGTTGATCTTTGGAACGAGAATGTTTGGCTTGCCTCACGTGGCGGTGGTATTGGAAGCTATTGGGGCAATTTGCGCTCTATTGGTGAACGCGTTGGCCAAAACGGCAAAACATCTGGCATTGTTCCTTTTATTCGCGTGATGGACAGCCTGACATTAGCAATTTCTCAAGGCTCTTTGCGTCGTGGTTCGGCTGCAGTCTACTTGCCGATTGACCACCCTGAGATTGAGGAATTTATAGAGATACGCCGACCAACTGGCGGCGACCCTAACCGGAAAGCCCTCAATTTACATCATGGTATTTTGATTTCTGATGCCTTCATGCGTGCTGTCGAGCGCGATGAAGAGTGGGCACTTCGCAGCCCGAAAGATGGCTCTGTTCAGTCGTCTTTGAAGGCACGTGATCTTTGGGTGCGGATGCTAACGGCACGCATTGAAACCGGCGAGCCTTACATGATCTTTAAGGACACTGTGAATAATCAGCGTCCTGAGCAGCAAAAGCTTCTTAACCTTGAAGTTAAAACATCCAACCTATGCGCTGAAATTACATTGCCAACAGGTGAAGATCATTTGGGCAATAAGCGGACAGCGGTTTGTTGCTTGTCGTCACTTAATGTCGAGAAATTTAGCGAGTGGCAAAACCACGAGCAATTCATTCCAGATATCATGCGTTTCCTTGATAATGTTTTGGAAGACTTTATCCAACGTGCACCAGACGATATGGCCAAAGCGCGTTATTCAGCTCAAAGAGAGCGTAGTGTTGGCCTTGGTGTTATGGGCTTCCACTCCTTCTTACAGGCCAATATGATCCCTTGGGAATCTGTCATGGCAAAAGTCTGGAATAAGCGTATTTTTGCTCATATTAAAGAGCAGGCCGACGCAGCTTCACGGCAATTAGCCGAAGAGCGTGGTCCGTGCCTTGATGCGGCTGAGTGCGGAATCATGGCCCGTTTCTCAAATTCAACAGCGGTTGCACCAACGGCCTCGATTTCAATTATCTGTGGCGGCACAAGCCCCGGAATTGAACCGATTGCAGCAAATAGTTTTACGCATAAAACTCTTTCTGGGTCGTTTAATGTGCGCAATCGCCACCTCAATAAATTGCTCGATGAAAAAGGACAAAATACACCTGACGTATGGTCGTCTATTGTGACCTCGGGCGGTAGTGTTCAGCATCTTGATTTCTTGACTGAAGATGAGAAGGCTGTTTTCAAGACTGCATTTGAAATTGATCAACGTTGGTTGATTGATCTTGCCGGTGATCGTGCGCCATTGATTGACCAAGCGCAGTCTTTGAATGTCTTTTTGCCAGCAAATGTTCACAAACGTGACTTGCATCAGGTCCACTTCCAAGCGTGGAAAAAAGGCGTGAAGAGCCTATATTATTGTCGTTCGCTCTCCATCCAGCGCGCGGAGCGGGATGAGGGCAAGCATGTGGCGGCACCATCGGGTGCGCTTGAAAATGATGATGAGTGTTTGGCTTGCCAATAAGGCCAACTGCTTAACACGCCGAGATTAAAACGAAATAATATCCAACAGAATTTAAAGTTGGGCACGCCTAAAAGAATTTACCAAGGAGCTAGATATGTCGCTGTTAGAGGATCGTATTGTTTATAAACCATTTCGTTACCCATGGGCTTACGATGCATGGTTGACCCAGCAGCGTATTCACTGGTTGCCAGAGGAGGTGCCGCTTTCAGAAGATGTGAAAGATTGGCATAAAAACCTTACAGGTGCCGAGCGTAATTTGCTTACCCAAATTTTCCGCTTTTTTGTGCAGGCAGATGTTGAAGTGAATAATTGTTATATGAAACATTATTCGCAAGTTTTCAAAGCCACAGAAGTGCAAATGATGTTGGCGGCTTTCTCTAATATGGAAACTATTCATATTGCTGCTTATTCGCATTTGCTCGACACTATCGGCATGCCGGAAATTGAATATGAGGCATTCCTTAAATATGGCGCGATGAAAGACAAGTACGACTATATGCAAGAGTGGGGTGTTTCTACCCATGAAGATATTGCAAAAACACTTGCTGTCTTTGGTGCCTTTACAGAAGGTCTACAACTCTTTGCAAGTTTTGCGATTTTGATGAACTTCCCGCGTTTCAATAAAATGAAAGGCATGGGACAAATTGTAACTTGGTCGGTCCGTGATGAGACATTGCACACGAACTCAATCGTTCGTTTGTTTAGAACATTTGTCGCTGAGAAGCCGGAAATTTGGAACGATAATGTTAAGCGCGATCTTTATAAAGCTTGCGAAACTGTTGTGACGCACGAAGATGCATTTATTGATTTGGCGTTTGAAATGGGCGGTGTCGAAGGACTTGAGGGCAGCGAAGTCAAACAATATATTCGTTACATTGGTAACCGCCGTTTAGATCAGTTGGGCCTTGATCCTATCTATGACATCGAGAAAAACCCACTTCCTTGGATGGATGAAATGCTGAATGGTGTTGAGCATATGAACTTCTTTGAAGGCCGTGCCACCGAATATGCCAAAGCAGCGACACAAGGGACTTGGGACGACGCATTCGCTTGATCTGATTTGGTTAGTGCGTCTACCTAATGCTTGGCGTCTATGACGATGCCCAATGCTCTTGACGTTTTTCAGTGATCTTTTACTTCTCGGTATCGTGTTAAGGATCTGCAAAAGCCATTTGTGGGTTTGGTTTGGGTCAATGACGGCATCAATTTCATGAACTGAAGCACCCGAGATTGATTTGCCAATGCCCTAACTGCGGGACAGGAATAGAGTGCGGACTGGCTTACCAGCTGTCAATAAAGGGGCGCTTGCGCTTTTGGTGTTTTTTCCCTACCGGCATTGTGTTGAGGGCCCGCAAAAGCCATTTGCGGGTTTCGCTTGGGTCAATGACGGCATCAATTTCATGAACAGAAGCAACCGAGATTGCTTTACCAACCTCATAAGAGCGCGCAAGCAATTTATCAAAAAGCGCTTGTCGGGCATCTGGATTTGTTTCGGCTTCGAGCTCACGGCGATAACCCAAATTCACCGCCCCCTCGAGGCCCATAGGGCCAAATTCACCGGTGGGCCATGCGATGGTCATTTGAGGGACGTGGAAGCTTCCCATGGCCATGGCTTGGGCGCCCAGACCATAGCCTTTGCGTAAAACAACCATGAAGACAGGAATGCTTAACGAAGCCCCGGTCAAAAGCATCGATGAGGCGCGTCGCACAGTGGCTTGTTTTTCGTGGTCGGGTCCAACCATAAAACCAGGCGTGTCGCAAAATGAAATAAGCGGTAGATCAAATCCATCGCAAAGTTGCATGAACCTTGCGGCTTTTTCTGCGGCTTCGGCATCAATCGCTCCGCCCAAATGGTTTGGGTTATTGGCAATATAGCCAAAGGGTTTGCCTGCAATACGCAAAAATCCCGTCAGCATGCCGAGGCCATAATGCTCACGAATTTCAATCAGGCTCTGGCTATCCGCGAGTGTCGCTATGGCCTCGCGCATATTATAAGTGCGCTTGCGATCAGTTGGGATAATGTGACGTAAGCTTGATTGATCAGCGCATGAGCTATCTTTAAGATTGCCTTGGAAAAAGCCGAGAAGTTTTTTGGTTTGAGAAACGGCTTCGGCCTCATTCTCAACTAATAGGTCGATAACACCATTTTGAGTTTGTATATCCATTGGGCCAATATCTTCTGGTGCGTATTTGCCCAAGCCTCCCCCTTCAATCATAGCAGGGCCACCCATGCCAATATTACTGTCCTTAGTGGCAATGGTGATATCGGCGCAGCCAAAGAAAACGGCATTACCTGCAAAACATCGTCCGTTATTGATCGCAATCCGCGGCGCCGTCCCGCTTGAGCGGGCATATGTTGCAAAGCTCATAACGTCCAAAGATGACGCTTGAATTTTATTCATGTCGGTATCACCAGGGCGACCACCGCCACCTTCGGTGAAAAATACAGATGGCACCGACCAATCATGTGCCAGTTCTAGAACGCGATCTGTTTTTTTGTGATTAAAGGCGCCTTGAGTGCCTGCTAAAACAGTATAATCATAAGCTAAGACGGCAACCCGTGCTTTATCTTCATCAAATAAGTCGGCATTGCTGGTGCCAAAGCCTGCGACCATGCCATCGGCTGGCGTGTTATCGATAAGATCATCAAGCGTTCGTCGCGAGCGTTGGGCGGCCAAAACAAGCTGACCATATTCTATAAAACTATCTTTATCGCATAAGTCATCGACGTTTTCGCGTGCTGTGCGATGCCCGCGCGCATGCCGTTTGGCAATTTGTTCTGGTCTTGCAGCATCAAGCGTTTTGGTCAGGCGGGCTTGCAATTCAGCGAGTGCGGGGGGTGTCTCGCTCGGCTTTTCTGACGTGATGGTTTTGGTCTCTTTATTTTCTGCGTCTGAGATGCGCGATATTGAAATGATCACATATCCTTTATCATAGACATCACCGACCTGACCATTAATGGCCGCGATGATGCCAGAGACAGGAGCGACAATTGGATGGTGCATTTTCATGGCTTCTAGAATAGCGATTTCTTGTCCCGTTTCGACGCGATCACCGATGCTGACGGTTAGATCTTGGATAATCGCCTGCATGGGCATAGTGATGGACTGTTTTTGATCGGTCATGATGCAACATTCTCCTGCTCAAGAGTTTTGACGGGTAATCAGCCCTTATTAAAACCGCGATGACACTAGACTGCCGCTAAATAAGCGGTTTGTAAAACCAGAATTATTTTTGTTGAAGTGTACTATAGCCACGTATGAGCCTGAAGCTATACATAAGAATAAGCAGTGCCACAAATGTACCTACAGTATCGCCAATAATATAACCTATAATCGTAAGAATATGATTTTCTGATGGGATGTAACTTTGAAAGGCAATCGTATTGCCAATTGCATTTAAAACAGATCCCATGAGTCCGATTAAAAGAAGTTTTTTCCAACTAAATTGGGTGGTCTCATAGGCGTAAACTTGATCCCCTGACTTTCGAAGTAGCTCGCAGGCAAGGTAAACACTTAATGAGCTTACTAAGGCGGCGACTAATAAATGATGATCTAAGACATTGCTATGATCAAATAGCATAAGACCGTAGACGCTTTGCGCAATAAACAGAGGCAAAATAGAGCGCCATCCGTAGAGCCATGTAAATACGACGCGCACGCCGTGGGGCAAAAAAATTAGACTGACGAAATCGGGAAAATGAGGAAACA
>ENA-OUOG01002582-OUOG01002582.1-marine-metagenome-genome-assembly--contig:-NODE-2582-length-18493-cov-5.348556_pt1 | contig 18493 bp, 14 predicted proteins | sample MGYA00248635_ERZ508505 | MGnify/ENA primary metagenome ERZ508505 (study PRJEB26176, sample SAMN06267871) | marine metagenome | isolation source: Saanich Inlet, British Columbia, Canada | place: Pacific...
ACGACGACCCAGCGAATGAGGCCTGCGCTACGGTGGATGCCTGCGGCGTCTGCGGTGGCAGCGGCGTCGACAGCGACTCGGATGGCATTTGCGACGACGCGGACGCTTGCACGGATCAATCCGCGTGCAACTACGATGATCCGGCGAACGCGGCCTGCGCCACGGTGGACGCGGTGGGGGTGTGCGGCGGGTCCTGTTTGGCTGATGACAACAACAACGGCATTTGCGATGATGCCGAGCCGTTCACTTGCCAAATCCCTTCCGCGTGCAACTACGACGCTACCAGTGCTCAAGTGAACAACTCCCTGTGCGAGTGGCTTTCATGCGCAGGTTGCATGAACCCGATCGCTTGCAATTACGATGGGACCGCGACGGTTTCCTTCGCGAGCTCGTGCACCTTCCCTGCGTTCAGTTGGGAGGATTGCGATGGGGCGTGCTTGCCGGAAGCCGATTTGAACAACAACCAAATCTGCGACCCGTTCGAATACGCCGGCTGCACCGATTTGAACGCCATCAACTACAACCCCGCTGCCAACTTCGATGATGGTTCGTGCTTCGTGGTCCTCGTGGGCTGCGTCATTCCCGCAGCTTCGAATTACGACTTGACGGCGACGGTTCAGGGGATTCCGGTTTTGGACTATTGCAACTTCGCGTTGACAGCTCCCACCACGGAGGGGATTCCGGAGACATGTACGATTGAATCGGCGTGCAATTTCAACGAAGCGGGGCCTTGTGAATTCGAGAGCTGTTTGGGTTGCAACAACGCCACCGCGTGCAATTTTGACGCTTCGGCGCTCTACAACGACGGCTCGTGCGAGTGGTTGACCTGTGTCGGCTGCATGAACGCGACCGCCTGCGACTACGATGCAACAGCGACCATTGCGGCCACGTGCGATTACACATCGTGTGTGGGTTGCACGGATTCGAATGCGGACAACTTCGATGCGGGTGCCACGCAGGACAATGGGGCGTGCATCATCAGCGGCTGCGGCCTGGCCGATGCGTGCAATTACGACGCCACCGCAAACAACCCGGACGGTTCTTGCGACTACAGTTGCTACGGTTGCACCGACAATTCAGCGTGCAACTACAACGCCACCGCCACCGTGGACGACGGTTCGTGTGATTTCACGAGTTGCTTGGGATGCACGGACAACACCGCATGCAACTACGACAGCGACGCGAGCATCAATGCGGGTTGCGTCTACGCCAGCGGGTGCGACACGTGCTCCGGCGCGACCGACGGAACCGGAACGGTGGTGGACGGAGACAGCGACAACGACAGCATCTGCGATGGGAACGAAGTCGCGGGTTGCCAAACCCCAGGCGCATGCAACTACAATCCCTCAGCGACGGACTCAGCGGCATGCGACTTCACATCCTGCCAAGGCTGCACGGACAACACCGCCTGCAACTACGATGCAACCGCCACGCAAAGCGACGGCTCCTGCACCTACCCGCCTGCCGGCTACGACGATTGCGCTGCATTGGTTTGCACGGACATCAACAACAACGACGTGTGCGATTTCAGTGAATCGCCGGTTCTGGGTTGCTTGAATTCAACCGCTTGCAACTACGATGCGGCCGCGAACACCTCCGACCCGAACAATCCCTGTACGTTCCTCGTGTTCAGCGGATTCAGCTCCGTTACGGCGGCAAGCAGCAATGCCGCTGTTGACGGCAGCGTCACCCCCATCATTGGAGGAACGGGCGGGTCAGGAACGTACTTCCTGACGTCGGAAACACCGGATTCCCAGGTTTCGAACGACGGCACGAAGGTGTACTTGTTCACGGACGTGACCGCGGGTGGAAACTTGGCGGAAAGCAGTTGGAACCTGCTACCTGCCGGACGGTATGAATTTGGTCTGGTCGACGATGTTGGATGCGAAGCGGTGGATACCCACCGAGTCCTCGTCCCGGCACTGGCACCATAACGCGGATTCGCACGAAGCCAGAACGAAGCGGCCTCCTCTTGCAGGGGGCCGCTTTTTTCATTCAGCGCGCGTTGGCGACCTCGAACCGCGGGTGGATCCATGTGCCACATCTTGAGTTGATGGTGCTCGCCTCTGTTCGTGCGCCATGCGCAGGGAATCAGCGGGACGATGGGGGGCTTTGAGCGTCATGCTCGCACGTGCGGAACCGACACGTTGTCGCTCCGTGTACAGGCTGCAATGACGGCTAGCGAAGTGACGTTCAATTTCACTTGCAACGGCAGCATCCCACTCAAACGACCTGTTGCTCAGTCTCTGCCGTCGCAACAGGTTGCGCAACGAAAAGTGTGGATGCTGCGAATCGTTAGGCTAAACGGTGGCAGGCGAATTGCTCGGCATTTGTGAGGTCTTTTCCACAGGCGCCCGCACTACAGGAATCGACGACTCAAAAGTCGTCCTAATGGAGCGGTCCCTTGGAAGCTGAAGGGCATGAATGGAGGGTCACAAGCCAGGAGGTTACCCCCCCCGCATGGGAGCGATTACAGGTCATACGGGGCCCTGTGGCTCAAGTGCCTAGAGGAGTGAACCACGCGGGCTCCTTCACGTGCGTGACTCGCTCCGCGGCGCAAGTGGATCCGGCCAATGCAGCGAGCGCAACAAACGGTTCGCTCGCAGCAACGGAGTCCGGAGGGACCTCCTCCTCGCGCTCGAAAACGTCCGCTTACCGCCTGGATTTCATCCATGACAGCGGGTTTCAGTGATCTGCTCGCGAATGGATTTGTCAAGCGCCGAGGGGTGCTTCAAGTCGATGCAAAAGCCAACATGATCGGACTTGGCCCAAAGTTGTTGGCCAAACGGTCGAATTCGCCAGTTGGATCGACCCAGCCCCTCACTGCTTAACCCGGTGACGTAACGCCTCGCATCAGTCCTCGGCCCTTCGTCGGTTTCATCGATGACTTCAGCGCGCCGCAATGCTTCACCAGCAGTCCTGCCAGGCGTTGCCATCATACACCCGCAGCATGCTGAGCGTGCTGTCGAAGTACAAGTCGCCTGCAGAAGGGTTCGAAGGTGCTTCGGGAATCGGCTCCAACCGCATCACCGCATTGACGTGCAGGGTCCGCTGCGGAGCGCTGACGCCGATGCCCACGTTGAGCGCATCTTCGCCCGTTCCGCCCAATGCCATCGCGTAGCTGGTTTCCACTTTCGCGTGGGCTCCGATGGCCACCGCATGGGTCAAATCTTCGCTCATGACGTCCGCATCCGAACCGATGGCGATGTTGTGCGAGCCGCTCGAATTGCTCCCCAACGCGCCGTTGCCGATGGCGGTGTTGTGTGCTCCAAGCGTGTTGTTGAACAACGCACTCTGTCCAATGGCGGTGTTGTGATGCCCTTCGGAGTTGAGGTACAGGGCACTGGTTCCTACCGCGACCAAACCCGAGCCCGTGGTGTTCTGACGCAGCGCACGGAATCCGACGGCGGTATTTGCCGATGCCGTGTTGGACAACAGCGCTTCCACGCCGATGGCGGTGTTCTGAATGGCCGAGGTGTTGCTTTCGAGCGCATGATAGCCCAAAGCCGTGTTTTCAGAGCCTTCTGCATTGTAGAACATCGCGCCGTTCCCGATGGCGGTGTTGTAGCCCCCCGTCGTGTTGCTGAACAGGGAACTTTGCCCGGCCGCGGTGTTGTTGGTCCCGGTGGTGTTCAGGTAGAGGGCGCTGGTGCCGATCGCGACCAATCCCGAGCCCGTGGTGTTCTGACGCAGCGACCGGAATCCGACGGCGGTGTTGGCCGATGCCGTGTTGTACAACAACGCTTCCACGCCGATGCCGGTGTTCTGGATGGCAGACGCGCTGTTTTCCAAGGCATGGTAGCCCAATGCCGTGTTTTCAGAGCCTTCGACGTTCGAGAACAGGGCCCCGTTGCCCACGGCGGTGTTGCTCCCGCCCGTGGTGTTGTTGAACAGCGCGCCTTGCCCTGCAGCCGTATTGAATTCCCCCGTCGTGTTGAGGTAGAGGGCGCTGGTGCCGACCGCGACCAAACCCGATCCGGTGGTGTTCTGACGCAGTGCACGGAATCCGACGGCGGTGTTGGCGGATGCGGTGTTGGAGAGCAACGCTTCGGCCCCCATGGCGGTGTTTTGGTCCCCCTCATTCCCGGCTCCCAAGGACCGGTAACCGACCGCGGTGTTCTCCATTCCGGTGGCATGTCGCAACGCCTCGAAGCCCACCCCAGCGTTGTAGGAACTGGATTCGGCGGACTGCAAAGCGCCCTTGCCCACCGCCACGTTGAACGCGCCCTCCGACAAATTGCTCAGGCCCAAGTGGCCCCAGGACGTGTTCGAAGATTCGGCGCTCACGCTCCCTGCGAGTTCACCGTTCACCCGGAATTGCAAGGGCGCCCAATCCGTCGTGCCAATGAACTGCGAGCCCGCATCGATCCCCGCATTTCCGGTCAACGACCACGCATCGCCCGCATGCCGAGCGTGCAAAGCGTACGGCACGCTCAACAGCTCCGAGGTGCCCACGATCGAGTAAGTGCTGCCCCCCGCCGGGTCCGTTTCGGTTTTGAGAAAATGGGGGCCTGATCCCCAATCGACGGATGAGAAATCGCCCTCAACGACTTGTCCGTTTCCAATGTTCAGGCTGACCAAGCCGTTGGCATTCGATTCCACGCTGTGCGTTTCCGAATAGAGCACTTCCCCCGTCGCGGAGTCGGCAAGAATGCTGATGCGAATGGAGACGGGGCCGTTGGACACCAATTCGTTCATGCCGTTGCGGACGACCGATTGGTAGCTGAATTGTTCCGTCACTTGCGCGGTGGTCGCGGCGGAGAGGGCCAATCCGATCAAAAGGGGAGCGTATTGCTTCATGGGGAAAGAAAAAGGGGTCGTTGAGGTCAATTGATGCAGTCCGTTCCGAAGGCGCCCAAGAGCATGAGCAAGTCGCTTACGGACACGAAGGAGTCGGCGTTGAGGTCGCCCGTGCACGATGCGTCCGGACAGGGTTCAGGCCAAATGCAGCTTCCATTGTCCATGGTCGCAGCAGGATCGAAATTGGGCGCAAGGGGATACGTGCATCCACCCGCGTCCAAGTCGTCGCAGATGCCGTTCTCGTTGGCGTCGCTTGTGCATTCGATGAAATCGGCATTCGGCTGCTGAACCCCTTGCCATTCAAGGCCGGACTCGCTCGTGAGGGCAACGTACGCCACCTGACCAATGGAGAAGCTGGCCCGACCGCCCGTGCCCTCGGCATCGCCTCCAGCCGTCACGGCCGCTTGTTGAGCCAAGCCGATTTGACCCGAAATCAACAGGGTAAAGAAGAGGAATGCCTTCATGGTCGTTGAGGTCAAAGAGTCATTTTCAGCGAATTTATACGATTGTTGATGGGTGTTTGATACACATTTGATACATTTATAAGAATGGTTGAAGAATTGTTGCAGAAGGTGGAAGACGCGGCGCGCATTCGGGTGGGGAACCGCGGCGATTGTGAGCTGCTTTCTGAATTGATCCTGGTGGAAACGGATGAATTCGTGAGCTACAACACCCTCCGCCGGTTGTTCGGGTTGGCCGCAGGAGGGAGGCCCCGGCGCCGGACGTTGGATGTGCTCGCTCAGTACGTTGGGTTCGAGGGGTATTCCCATTTTTGTTCGGCGGAGCCCAGTTTGAATGCGTGGCGTCAACGTTCCGAATTGAGTCAACTTTTGGCGAACTCGGAAGGGACGGCGCTCTTGCGCTGGTTCGAGGAAAAGCCGTCCACGCCGTCGAAACTGGAATGGATCTTGACCACCTTCCGAGAACTGTTCCTCGCCGGTCGGGATGCCGAGCTCTGCTCGTTGCTGGATGCCGGTTTTTGCGCCATTGACGACTACGCATATTCTTACCAAATTCACTTCGCCACTTCCATGGGGGCGATGTTGGGGCGTGCGAATTTGGAAGGCCGGTGGGCGCTCTTGTGCCATCCGGTGTTCGTGGAGGCGGTTTTTTTGCGCGTGGTCGATTATTCAGCGTTGAACGGCTATTATGGAAGGTGGGCGGACGAACTGGCCGTGCGGGAAGTGTCCCAAGAAGCGCGCATTTTTCTCGCGTGCCTGCGGCAACTTCGCGCTTGGATGAACCGGGAGTCCTTGACGGAACTCGATTTGGCATCCTTGTGGGTGGAGCCTTGTCCACCGGCGCTGTTGGGCCGCATTTTTACCGTTCACGTGATGCGCGAGCGCCCGGCTTCGTTCGATGAATTGTGGGCGAAGTTGAAGCCGATGTGGGGGGATGCGGAACGCGACATGACGACGTTCATTGAGCCGCGGACGTTCGCATTGGTGACGGGCGACCGGGATTTGGCCCACTGGTTGTTGGCCCAAATCGAAGTCCAGGAATACGCCTTGCGGCAGTTCCAGCGGCATGAGCTGCAGGTCCATTACCTGTTGACGGCCATGGTCCAACTCTTCAACGGTCAACGGCTCGAAGCCGCCGAAACCATGCGCCAGTTCCGAGAAAACGAGCTCCGTCGGCCTTCATTCCACGACTTCCTGCTTTTTCCGGTTCGGCGCATTCAAGCGGAGTTGGCGGGAACGGCGGGAGGGTTTCCCGAAGCGCTGCGGTCCATCACGCTGCAGCTCGGTCATGCCTTCCTCGACGAGCCGTTCTGGCACCGTTTCTTCGACTTTGGCCGTCGCTGACCCCATAACGACCACGATTGCTCCCCGTTGCTACCTGGTCGCAACCTTCCCTTGTGCTAGCTCGTATGCACCGAATAAAAGCACAAATGTTCCAGTTTCAACACTTCAAAGATTTCTGGGAGGAAGGGCTTTCGTTGGGGTTGCGCGAGGGCATTGACCGATCATTTGCGGAACTGAACAAGGACCCGTGGTATCAATTGGGTGGAGCTGAACGGCTTCGGGCGATGACGAAATTCTCCCGAGTGGATGGCGCCTGGAAGCGCCTCGACGATCAATCGTTCTACCAGTCTGCGGGCATCAACCGGTACAACGGCGGTGTGCAGCGCACCTTCAATCCCATCGATGAAACCTGCGTTCCCGAGTCCTTTCTGTTCTCGCTTGCTCAGCGCCAGTCCCGGTTGTTCGGGATTGAGGAGGGGGATTGGCAGCTGAATGTGCACCAAATCCGAATCCAGACCACATGTGGCGCGGAGGCCGAGGCGTTGTCCACTCCGGAAGGCATCCATCGGGACGGCCACGACTTCATCGCCATGATGCTTTGGAAGCGCACGAACGTTCGAGGAGCCGCGTCGCAACTGTATGATTTGGATCTGAACCTGTTGGAAGAACGAACCTTGGAACATCGAGGGGAAGGGGTCCTGCTCAACGACCGGCAGTGCATGCACACGGTGACGCCATTCTACCCGGAAGACCCGTCCCATGTAGCGACCCGGGACGTGTTCATTTTCGATTGGAATCAATGGAACGCATGAAGGCATTGGATTGCAGCCTCCGGGATGGGGGCTTTTTGAACGGCTGGGCTTTCTCGCCGGAAATGGCGGACCAAATCATCGGTCACGTGGCCGAGGCCGGCGTCGACTTCATCGAGGTTGGCTACCTCGATGCCGAAATCCGCACGGACAGCATGGGGCTTCCCCCCGAAGCGTTGAGGCGCATGCGCCGGGCCGCGGCGGGCGTGCCGATTTCGGCCATGATGCGGGCCTCGTGTGCGGAGCCGGAGCGGGTTTTGGCCGAGCGGAAAGGGCTCATCGACCTGATCCGGATTCCGTGTGCCATCCAGCAGCCGGAGCCCGCCCTGCAGCTCGCGCAACGCGCCCTCGCCCGCGGCTTCCGCGTTTCCCTCAACCTCACGAACATCAGCGCCAGCCGCCCCGAGGACATCCGCCGGGTCGCGGCCAGCATTCAAGGGGTCGAAGTGGTGTATTTGGCGGATTCCCGAGGTGCCGTCCTCCCGGAACACGTGCCCGAACTCGTAGCCGCCCTGCGCGCCCACTGGTCCGGTCCCATCGGATTCCATGCCCACAACAACCTCGGTTGGGCACGCGCGAACACCGAGGCCGCCATCCAAGCCGGCTGCACGTGGATCGACGGCACCCTCGCGGGCATGGGGCTCGGAGGGCGCAACTTGCGCATCGACGAAGCCCTCCAACTCGCCGGCCGCCAGCCCACCCCCGCGCTGGTCGAGGCCGTCGAACGGGATTGGGTGAATGCCGAATCGGCCTTGCCTCGACCGCTCTACATCGCCTCTGCCCAAGCCAACATCAGCCAGGACTGGGTCGCGCCTTTGGTCCATCAGTTCGGAGAACAACCCTTCGCCCGGATGCTCTCCCGCTTGCCCCGATTGAACTGGCAAACCCCAGAACAAGTGGCGCTCTGGTTCCATGAATCCGCCCGCCTGGAGCCGTGCGTCCGACTCCGTGTCTACCAAGCGCAAGGCCGAGATCACGAAAGCGCTGCCGCGGTGTTCTTCCATCAGGTCAAGCCCGTTCACGAGCGGCACGGGGCCTTGTTCCTCGGGCGCGAAGTGCACGCCGACGGCCAAACCATCGCGCGCTGGCTCTACCCCAACGAGCCGTCCATCCACCGCATTCAAGCGGCGGTCGCCGAAGACCCGGAAACCCTCAAGAACCGCGAGGTGCGCATCAACTCAGGGCTCCACGGGGTCGCTCACCAAGAATGGGTGCACGCATGGCCCTAATCGCGACCACCGACGGGCCCGCGACGTGGCTCCGAGAACAGTTCCCCGCGCATTTTTGCCCGTGGCGTCCCGAAGGCGAGCTGCCCGGCGTGGAGTTGCTGCTCGTTCACCAAACCGTGGTGGACGCGGCCTTCCTCAGCCGCTTGCCGGACCTCAAAGGCATCATCCGACTCGGAGTCGGTTACGACAAGGTGGACCTCAAGGCATGCCGTGAGCGGGGCGTTTCGGTGACGAATTTACCGGGGTATTGCACGGAGGAAGTGGCGCTGAGTGCGCTGGCGTTCATCCTCGATTGGTCGCGGGGGCATGGGGAATTGGAGGCGAATTTGAAGGGCGATCCGGGGCGGTGGCAGCGCCACAGTTTGGCGCGGATTCGCGGGGCGAAGGACGTGTGCGTGGGGGTGGTCGGAGCGGGGCGGATCGGGTCGCGGGTCATGCGGCTGGCGGGCGGGTTGGGCTTTCGGGTTTTGGCCTACGACCCGCATGTGCGCGTGCAGGAGGGGCAAGCGGATGACCTGGAAATGCTGCTCCAAACCGCGGATGTGGTGACCCTCCACGTGCCGCTTGATGGCCAAACCGCAGGCCTCATCGACTCGGCGTTCCTCGGCGCAATGAAGCCCGATGCGCTGTTGGTGAACACGGCGCGCGGCGGCCTGCTCGGCGATGCGGAGGCGTTGCTCCATGCCATCGAGCACCGCGGCCTCAGCGCGTGCTTCGACGTCCTCCCGGAAGAGCCGGAGGTCGAGCGCTCCCCCCTGTTCCAACATTGGCAGCGCGGCACGTTCGCGGGACGGCTCCGCATCACGCCGCACAACGCGTTTCATTCGCAACAAAGCGCGCACCAGTTGCTCCTCGACGCGCGGAAGGAGCTCGTTCATTTTCAGGAGCGCGGCGCGTTCACTTCACCGGTGCTGTGATGCGGTTGCGCTTCATCCTCGAGGCCGATTGGCCGCCGTTGGCTTGGCACGCAGCTTGGCAGTGGGGCGGGGAATGCGTAGTTCGGCATGGGGCGCAGGTGGAGGTGTGGGAAGACCGGTTTTTTGAAGGCGTTTGGGACGGGGATTTCGCGGAGGCCGGCTTTGATTCGGCGGAGCATCCGTGCGGTTCGGGCGCGGTCATTCGGGGCGATGAGGTCCTGCTCGTGCCGCCGTTTCATCCACAGGAGCGGATTTACGTTTCGGAAGAGCGGCAGGAGGCGTCGAATTCGTTGCACTGTTTTCTGTCTGTGACCGGGGCGACCTTGCATCCTGAGGTGCCGTCGTACCGCGAGCATTTCTTGGATGCACTGAAGGACGGGGCTGCGCGTGCATTGCCGGAGTTGCCCTTGGCCGGTGGGCGCACGGTGGCGCTGTTGGAGTTGTGGCCGTGGCGGTGCACGCCGCTGGGAGGGGAGCGGGTCAAACCGCAGCCGTCATCGCCGGCGTTCGATGGCTTTGAAGCGTATTCCGGAGCCATGCGTGCGGGGATGCGGCGCTTGGTGGACAATGCTTCGGATCCCCGGCGGCGCGCGCGATTTGAACCGAAGACGGAGTTGAGCACGGGATTTGATTCGGTGGCGGTTGGGGTTTGGGCGCGCGAGGTGGGGGTGCGTCAGGCCCTGTGCACCGTTGGAAGGGAAGATGCGCGGGCGGTGGGGGCGCAGTTGGGGTTTGATCTGCGCGTGAAGGAGTTGAGGGAAGTTGAGCACCTGCCGCTGTCGGTGCGGCTTGAGTTTTATCTGCTGCCGGAGGGTAAGAACCAGCCCATGGCGTTGCACGAGACGGATCAGCGCGGTGCCCTGATTTTTTCCGGCCACGGAGGCGATGAAATGTGGTCGATGACTTCGGCGTTCGAAGGACCGGAATGCGCCCGGCCTCGGGACACCATCATTGCGGGCGTTTCGTACTCGGAATACCGCTTGCGCGTGGGGTTCGTGTTGGTGCCCGTGCCGTTGATGAACCAAACCAACCACGCCGCCATCGAGGCCATTTCACGCGCATCCGAGCTCATGCCGTTCCGCGATGAAGACCCGAATTATTGCCGCCCGATTCCCCGGCGCGTGGGGGTGGAGGGAGGGGTGCGGTGGCGCGATTTTGGCCAGAAAAAGCACAAAGGCCAAATCCAATTCGTCGCGCAAACCCCCGCTTCCATCGAGGCCGCCATTCGCACCTTCGCGGCCGATTTGGGTCCGTGCGAAGGCCCCCTCGACTACGCGATGCACTGGGCCTTTGCCACGGCGGCGAATCCTTACTTGCCGCGGGAGAGGGGCGTGATTTCGCCGCTCAAATAGCGCTCGATCACCGCGCCCCGGGCTCTCAGCCGGCTCTTCGACATGCGTTGGATTTGCTCGCCGTTTTCGATGAAGGCGATGCGGCCGATGGTCTTGTTGACGTCGAAAATGTGCGTGCCCCGTTCGTTCACCGTGAAGTCGATTTTGCCGTAGTCCAACCCCAATGCCTCCCGCTTCGCCAGCACCGCCTCAGGAATTTCGGTCATCCGCTTCCACGCGAAGGCCGGTTCTTGCTTGACCTGCCACTCGGCTGCGGTGAGTTGGATGCAGCTCACTTCATCCCCAAAAAAGGTGGCCGACGTGGTGGTAAAGTGCTCGCCCTCCCGCTGCGGTTCGAATCGCTCAACGACCAGGGCGGGGTGATTCAGCAGGGCTTCCGGCACCTCGGCGAACGACGAAAAGAGCAGGTAGCCGCGCGAACGCAGTTCCGTGTTCCAATGGGCAAATCCCGATTTGAGCAGCAACCAACGTTCCGGAAACCCCCGGTTGTTCAAGTCGGTTTTGACCACCACAGGTCCCCGCCAATCGTTCCCCGGCTTCAGCACCAAGTCGCTCATTGCGGACTTTCGAATGTCGGCAACCCCAGCATTCAGCACCAGCGGATGATCGCTCAACGGCTCCACCACCGATTTCACCTCGGACGCATCGGCATGAACGATGATCGCATCCGCCCACCGCATCGCGTCCGCGGCATGGCAGTGGTGCCGAACCGCGTGCCCTTCTTCCGCCCAAATCCCCGCGTGCTGGGAGATCAAGTAATACTTGCGGCGCCACCGCAGGCTGCGCGGGTGCCAAAGGATGCTGATGTTGGCCAAGGTGATGGGTGGGGATTGTGCGGCGAAGATAGGGGGCATCGGTGTCGTACATCGGCTCCATGTGATTAGCTTTCGCACCATGAAATTCAGATCGGTCGTCAAGGAACACTGGCCCCAAGGAGCGTGGTTTGCGCGGTGGTCGAAATCGGAGCAAACCGTCCACGTGCTGCACGGAAGCGGCGTCATCGTCCGCGCGGATCGGTTGTTCGAAGGGGTGTGGGACGGGGACTTTGCAGCGGGGCGTTTCGTGGAGGCGACGGTGTTCACGGGGTCCGGCATTCGGCTGCAGGCCGATTCCGTGGAGTTGATCCCTTCCCTGGACTTCCAAAACGCATGCGTCTTCGTCAACCTGGATTCGTCGGATGACGAGCAATGCGCTTCGAACTCGTTGTTGTGCTGGTTGACCCAAACCGGAAACGCACTCGACCCCACATGGGGCGATTACTACATCGATTTGGTGCGCGTCTTCAGTGTGGGCATCGTAGACGAGTTGCCCACGCTGCGGCTGAAGGACGGCGCCCGCGTCGGCGTGGTGGCGCTGGCTGGTTGGTCCATCTCGGCCCAAGGAGGAGAACGGATGCCGTCGGCGGAGGTGGATTGGTTTGAGCCCAACTTCGCTTCGTACCGCGCGTTCATCAAAGGGGTGATGGCGCGGATCCAGGAGAATGCCACGGGTCCTGACCGTCCGAAGCCCTTGGGGGTGAAAACCACGCTCAGCACCGGCTACGATTCCGTGGCGGTTTCGGTTTTGGCTCGTGAATTGGGGGTCACGGAGGCCATTACCATCCTCGGGCGGGAGGACGCGCGTGAACTCGGTAAGCGGCTCGGCCTCAAGCTTCGCGCGCGCCATCGATCGCGTTCCTTGCTGCTTCCAAACCGAGTCGTGCACGAATGCTTCGCCATGCCCATCGGGCAGAACCGGCCGTTGGCCATTTTCGATCGGGAACTCACGGATTCGGTGCTGTTCTCAGGGCAAGGAGGGGACATTACTTGGGGCATGAAGCGTTGGTTCGAAGACGATCGGCTGCGCGCTCCGAATTTCCATGCGATGGTGCTGATTTCGCAATTGGAGCACCGGCTTCGCGTCGGGTATTCCCTCGTTGCCGTTGGAGTCATCGGGAATCGACGGGCGGATCGGGTGATGGCAATCACCACGAGCCCCGAGATGGCTGCCTTCCAAGAGGGGGAGCGAGGGCGTCCCATTCCCCGGAGGATTGGGGTGGAGGCGGGCATTCCCGCTGAGCTGTTTGGCCAAACCAAAACCGCAGGCGCCATCGCAGCCCCGGAAGTGTTCAGCGGCCTCTGGAACCGGTCGTTCAAGAAATTCCTCCGATCCGTTCCGGACCCTACCGCCACCGCTTACCGCCGCGAAGACTACCCCAATTTCTACGCCTCACCTTATCGGTGGACGATGCACTGGGCGCACGAGCAAATGAAGGACCGCTACCGCGACTGAGCCGCCGCTTCGCACGCGTCAGTTCGCTTGGAACACGCGCACGCAATCGACCACCATGGATTGCGGGAACGAGGTCGTGGCGTCGGGGTAGCCGGGCCAGTTGCCGCCCACGGCGATATTGAGGATGAAGAAGAAGGGCGCGTTGAAGGGGTAGGGCTGGCCGTTCATTTGGGCCGGCGTGAGGGTGAAGAAGGGCTGGTCGTCCATCAGCCACGTGATTTGGTCCGCTTGCCAAACCACAGAAAACACGTGAAACGCGTCGCTGAAGGTCTCCCCTGCGGGCAGGGAAATGCTCTCGCCCGTGTACTGGTGCTGGTTCCAAGCGGCTCCCCAATGCGCCGTGCCGTGCACCGTCCCCGGCTGATGGCCCACGAGCTCCATGATGTCGATCTCCCCGCAAGCCGGCCAGCCCACGGCGTCGAAATTCGCGCCGAGCATCCAAATCGCCGGCCAAATGCCCTGTCCCTGCGGCAACTTCGCCCGCACGTCAATGCGCCCGAACTGGAATTCCTGCAAGTCGACGGACTTCATGCGCGCCGAGGTGTACCCGCCCCCGGGTTCTTGCCGCGCGGTGATGGTCAGGAACCCGTCGGCGACGCTGCTGTTCGCGGGGCTGCTGGTGTAATTCTGCCACTCGTTGTTGCCCCAGCCGCTGTCACCGAGGTCGTACGTCCAGTTGCTGCCGTTCACGCTGGTGCCATCGAATTCGTCGGACCAGACCAACGTCATCCCGTCATGTCCGTCCGCCGCCGGGTACCCGTCCCCATTGACCACGGTGTCTCCTGATCGCGTGAGGATCAGCGTGAAGTACTTGGCATCGGGCCCGCAATTTGCGTTGTCCCCCTGGGCATGAACGACCAACATCGTCTCGGTTAGTTCCACGATGTCGTACACCAATCCAGCATCGTTGACACCGATGAAGGGGCAGCTGCACCCCGGGGTTCCCGCGAGTTGAAAAGCGTCTTCTCCGGACGTGCCGCCTCCGGGAAGGAAGGTCAACTCCGCCGTCGAACACCCATATGGCACGGTGCTGTAGTCCGCGAATGCGTCGATGATGGAACCTCCGTAATCCAACGTCAACGTACCGTCCGCTCCGAAGGTGTAAACGTCATCGTACTGCGCAGCTTGCAATCCAGCGGGCGGGCTCGTGTACCATTCGGTGCTGTACGGCGCAGGCCCCACGGAAACGGCTCCGGTGGCCGTACTCATTTTCCACGTTCCGACGAGCAGCTCCGGAAGCGTCCCGTTGCCGCCGCACACCCCGAAAAGGTCCACGTAGGCGCATGGTTCCGACGGGTTGGCCGCGAAATTGCACGCCTCCATGTCCGCGCAGAGATCGGAGGCGTCCCAAATCCCATCCATGTCGCTGTCCCATTGTCCGAATAGCCCCAGCACGCCAAGGATGTCCGTCACCCCGATGTGGTAGTCGCCCTCCAGGTCAGGGGAATAGCCACATTCGGAGGTTTGGGCGAAGCTTGGTGCAAACAAGGCGAGCAAGGGGATGGCGAAAAGGGGCCGATGGAAGGGATGCATTCATGAAAGATACGGCACCTTTCGGTTCGAGCTGACAAAGGGGGAAAGCTGGAGGTGGGTTCGGGGGGACAAAACCTGGGTTCAAGCGCACCTCCATTTGGCCTTATTCACCTCAAATCAATCTTGAAGACACCTCACCGATGCTCCGAATTCCAGCCAGAATCGGTGACTTGGGGCATCGTCACCCGGTGGCGTACAACCTGCGGTAAACGGCGTATCCCTCGTCCAAGGAAGTGGACCACCAATATCCGTTGGTTCCCAAACTGATGAAGTCCCCATTGTTCGATCGTCCGCCACCTGGAATGCCGCTGAAGCCGCTTGAATTGCTGCCGTTCCATGAAGGGGAATCCGACGAAGGAAATCGCGCACAACATGAGGGTGAGCGCCGGTTACGTCTACAATGCCCGAAGCGCAATTCGCACAAAACTCAACATTCCAGAAGATGCGCAATTTAAGTTCTGGCTACTGCGTAACTTCCTTTGAAAGGAGGCTTGATTGGAGGAAGTGCTTCAGTGGTCCTGTCGCGTCCACGAGTAGGGTTGGTTTTTCGCATCGCATCGTCCGGTATGCCATGATGGAGGAGGGAAGCGCGGAATTTCAGTCAGCCAAAGTTCCTTGACTGCCTTTCCCCTGCGCGTGATCCTTCCCAAACTGCGCCGGGTCGTCAACGGGGCATGCTTCGCTCGCCATGCTTCTACGCGTGCAAGGTTGCGGGAATCGGTGACGAGAAAGAACCGGCTGTTTTCGTTTCGGGAAAGTCGAGCGATGGGATGTTGCGTCGTCGGGCATGATGATGTTTTCAGCTATGCCAACACGTCAGTGCGAGAGGGAAGGTCACCGTGCGCCTCAGTTTCTATAGACCGTTGAAGCAATTGCCTCGAGGGGGGGGCAAGAAATTCGATTGAACCCCGTTACCTTCGGACAGCCTGCTCACAAGGTGTTTGATTTGATCCAAAACCCGATTGCAATCATGAAACATGCGTTGGCTCTCGCAGCCTTGACCGTAAGCGGTCTTTCGCTCCATGCTCAGGAAATTCGCGGAGTACTTTCCAATGGTGACCCACTCAGAGATGATGCAAACCACTATGATGTCCACGAAGTCAAAGTGAATTCACCGACTCTGCTGCGCGTGCGGTTAAATTCTGACGACTTCGATTCGTATCTGATCGTCAAAACACCCGACGGATTGGAGTTGACCAATGACGACTACCAAGGAAGTAACAGTTACATCGAAGTGATTGCTGAAGCACCGGGCACCTACAGCATCTGGGCCAGCTCGTTCATCCAGGGTGGAGAGGGCGCGTACACCTTGCTGATTGACAAGTCCACGAACGTGAACGTAGACCGCACGGAAGGCCGCTTAGACCCTCGAGACGCGCAACTGCCGAAGGGCGAATACGTGGATGTGCACGAGCGCACGATTTCTACCACCAAGAACTTTACGGTGCGTTTGGTGTGCTACGGCTTTGACGGCTTCTTGGTGGTGACCACCCCTTCCGGAGTGGTGCACAGAAACGACGACGCAGATGATCTGCGTACCAGTCGAGTTGCTGACCTTGTTCCCGAAGCCGGGGAATGGACCATTCATGTGACCACTTCCATGGCTTCTGAAATGGGTGCTTACGACCTGGAGATCATTATCTTAGAATAAGTCCGGACGGTTTCCGCCTCCGTTGGATTCGACGGTTTCACTAACGCCTCACAGTTCGCTGTTGAGGCGTTTTTTGGCGGACCAAGGCCTTTTGCGGTTTGATCACTTCACAGAGTCAGAACAAAGCAATGGTCTTCTCCACAAAACCGAACTTGCCGGGTTGACCAACTTGCCCGGCTATGGATGAGGCTCACTTCCCGATGCAATCTGTTGTGTCTCGGCCGCATTTCAGCCCTCCCGACCACCCGGTGCCACATTCAACAAATTGGGAATCAAGAAACAACGAGGGGTCGGCAACCGATGGCAAATTCTCGTGAAGGGGGCATCGAACGAGGTCTAATCTGTCACCGATGATTTAGCAGACTTTAGGGGGGGGGGCACATGATGGGAGCATCGAACACGCTGTTGTCCAACTGAATCCAATCACTTCAGGTCAACATCCCGTCTGGATTGGAAGATGGTTCAGCGAAGCGGTCGACGTCATTTAAAATCAATTCCTGTTGTTCAACGCGTGTTTATTGATTCAAAATGGGGTATATTTGATTGAATAAAGATGCGTTATGCCCAACAAGACACCGACTTTACTCCCGAGAATTCAACGGATTTTGGAAGAACTTGGGGAGAACATCCGACTGGCACGGCTGCGAAGAAGGCTTAGCGCGACCCAAGTAGCTGAGCGTGCTGGGATGGGAAGGACAACGTTGACGAAGATTGAGCAAGGTCACCCCGGAGTGGGGATCGGTCAGTATTTGAACGTGTTGAAGGTGCTCGGGCTCGAAGAGGATGTATTGATCGTGGCGAAGGATGATGAGATGGGGAGGAAACTGCAAGATGCGGCGTTGGAAACGGGCCAGCGCGCACCGAGAAGAGCCAAGTTGTCATGAGGGATATCCGGACGAAGCGAAGCGTTTACGTGGTTGCGGATTGGAAGGAGTTGGGCGGCCCGAGGTTGATGGGCGTCCTGCACTCGGAGCTCCTGCGGGGAAAGGAGGTCTTTTCGTTTGAGTATGAACGGGAGTGGTTGCAGGAAGGATTTGCCCAAATTTTGGACCCGGATTTGGACTTCTATTCCGGATTGCATTTTCTGAAAAATGACCAAACGAATTTCGGCCTGTTCCTCGATTCTTCGCCGGACCGTTGGGGGCGGGTGCTGATGAACAGGCGCGAGGCGGCTATTGCCAGGCAAGCGGATAGGCCCCCGAGGCATCTCCATGAGACCGACTACCTGCTCGGGGTTTTTGACGGTCACCGCATGGGCGGGCTCCGGTTCAAGTTGTCGTTGGACGGTCCCTACTTGGACGATCATGTGGAAATGGCAGCCCCCCCTTGGGCGTCCATTCGCGAATTGGAGCAAATCAGCTTGAGGTTGGAGGACGATGACGCTGTTGACGACCCCGACTTCTTCAAGTGGCTGGGGCTGCTGGTCGCTCCAGGCAGTTCCTTGGGTGGGGCTCGGCCCAAATCCAGCGTCGTCGATGACCACGGACACCCATGGATCGCGAAGTTTCCGAGTACCCATGACGGGTTCGACGTCGGGGTGTGGGAAATGGCCACGCACGATTTGGCGAAATACGCGGGCATCCAAGTGGCCGAATCGAAAGCGCAACGGTTCTCGAGCCGGCACCACACCTTCCTCACCAAACGGTTCGATCGCACCGCGCAAGGGGAGCGCCTGCATTTCGCCTCGGCCATGACAATGCTGGGATACCGGGACGGTCAGCCTGGAGCGAGTTACTTGGACCTCGTTGATTTTTTGACGACCCATGGCGCCCAAGCAGATCGGGATTTGGAAGAACTCTGGCGAAGAATCGTGTTCAGCATCAGCGTGTCGAATGCGGACGACCACCTGCGCAATCATGGCTTCCTCCTTCGTCCTGAAGGCTGGGTATTGTCACCAGCATACGACATCAACCCCGTCGAAACGGCTCACGGACTGAGCTTGAACATTTCGGAGCGCGACAATGCGCTGGATTTCGATTTGGCCTTGGAAGTGGCTCCATTCTTTCGCTTGCACCCAGACCGTGCTCACCAAATCCTAAACCAAGTCGCCCAAGCGGTCAGCGCCTGGAAAAAAGTCGCCCAAAAACGGGGTGTCTCAATAGCCGAATGCGAACTCAAATCGAAGGCTTTCCGATTTCCCATGTAACTCCCGTCCATGTTCACTTCCCGATACAGAAGTTCGCGAA
>ENA-OUOG01002583-OUOG01002583.1-marine-metagenome-genome-assembly--contig:-NODE-2583-length-18491-cov-7.541816_pt1 | contig 18491 bp, 13 predicted proteins | sample MGYA00248635_ERZ508505 | MGnify/ENA primary metagenome ERZ508505 (study PRJEB26176, sample SAMN06267871) | marine metagenome | isolation source: Saanich Inlet, British Columbia, Canada | place: Pacific...
TCTTCTTACATGGATATCCCAGATGAGAAGATTGAGAAGTTGTTTGCTGATATGGGTATTGAGATTAAATTGAGGAATGATGATGAGTGATGTAATAGCAGTAGTAATGGCAAAGGTCTTTATTGTGGTAGTCTTTCTAATGGGAATGATTTCCCTAGTCACTGAGATAATACAAGGAACTATATGATTTACAAATGGATAGGAACAGTCTCTTTTCTTCTCGCTGCTGTTCTCTTATCCTCTAATATAGAAGAGTCTCGTTATGGGTTCATCGTCTTTCTACTTGGACATGTGGTTCTGAGTTATTATTTTGCATTTAAATACAAAGACTTACCCATGTTTGTTCAGAACTTCTCCTTTATATTTGTGGATGCATTCGGAGTGTATAGATGGTTCTCCTAGTCATTGGTATTGTGACTGTTGCATTCATGTTATGGATGTGGAATAATGAAGTCCCCTAGCTCAACTGGATAGAGCATCTGTCTACGAAACAGAAGGTTGTAGGTTCAAGTCCTATGGGGACTGCCAAAATACCCCCCCCCTAAAACTGAGCGGCTTTTGATTTACCTTCCCTGTATAATTGTTTTAGGACTTGACAATCGGAGTCGAATCGGTTATACTAATGGGGTAATGAAAAATCTAGCTTAGCAGCTCGGAAAAACTCGGAGAGGGTTATGAAAGAATTGAATGAGTATCTAGAGACTTTTGTTTTCGGAAAAGATGTTGCGAGAACAATACTCTTGAATGAAATGAAGATTGATGTGGTGGAAGGTAAGATGCGTTCTCTTCGGAGTCAGTCAGTCTATGAAAAGGGTGCAAGGGAATATTATAATCGGTATGGAACAAGTGGAGAATTCTGATGCAATTCAGTGACTTAGAGTTTAATAAATTGTTTGATGGTGTGCAGGCAGTGATTGGGTTTGGGAAAACCTATGAGTTGTCTATCATCAAGCATTCTAGTTCTTATGGAGGCAAGCAAGGTCTCTATGAGATTGCGGTGTTTAAGGATGGTGACCAAGCAGAGTTGCCAGGCATTACTGAAGACGGAGATACCATTAAGGGATTTCTGAATGAGAGTGATGTTGATGCAATTATTAAGAAGATGCATTTGGTGTCTGGAGAAGATGGAGTTCAAGTCTGATGTGGGCACTTGTTGTAATAACATTGATGGGTGATACTGTCAATGCCAAAATCTATAATGAATACAGTAACATCTCTAAGTGTTTGATTGCAAGAGAGTTATTGGTTGTGGATATGGGTGGTGTGAATGGATTCCCCTTACCCGATACCCAAGCAGTCTGTATTCGCAGAAAGTAACTATCCCACATTCATGATAATCCTCAGTCGATTTATCACCTCTGTATAATAAGTATTCGTGTAACATAAGTTACATTTTAAGGAGATAATTATGTGGACTAAACCTACTGCAACAGAAATGAGATTTGGGTTTGAAGTGACAATGTATGTGTGTAACCGATAGGGAATACATAGCACGTTTACTTGAAACACTAGATTGTATATAAGGTCTTCCCCTTTGTGTCATAAATAGATGCAAAGGGGATTACTTTATATGACGATGAATTTCTTTGCAGGCCGTGATGGTTTTATCTGGTGGTTCGGTGTGGTGGAAGACCGCAATGACCCACTAGCACTTGGACGTGTGCGTGTTCGTGTTTACGGATATCATACAGATGATAAAATCAAACTTCCTACTATTGACTTACCTTGGGCGTTCTGCATCCAACCAACAACATCAGCATCTGCTGGTGGTATCGGTTCTTCTCCCACAGGCCCGATTGAAGGCACTTGGGTGATTGGATTCTGGAGAGACCCAGACTTTATGCAAGAACCTATGGTGTGGGGAACTATCCCAGGCATCGCTCCTCCAAACGCAGTCCCCTCTGGTGAATCTCCATATACCTTTGACCCCTCTCAAAGAGTTCCTGTTACAGAACCCTCTTCCTCTACATCTGTAGCAGATGGAACACAAACAGAATTTACAACCCCTGCTGATACAACAGACGGAACTGTGATGGTTCGTGTCAATGGTGTTGTTCAATCAGCAACCAATACTCCCCCATCATCTCCTAATAACGTTGAGTTGTCGGAAGGTGATTATTCGGGTGGAACAAATTACTCAGCAGAAGACTTTTCTCAATCTCGTTTTGCGTCTAACATTGCCTCTAAGATTAATACTCTGGCACCACAGTTGCGTGAACGGTTTGCGAATGGTATCAAGAAGTTCCTTGCAGACAATAGACCAGAACTGGATTGTAATATCTCGTTTGGTTATCGTTCACTAGGACAACAACAAGAACTTAGAACTCGTTGGGCACAAGGCAGTGGTGGATACGCAGCACAGCCTGGTTACTCTTGGCACAACTATGCGTCAGCGATTGACCTAACTATCTACTATGATAATGGACAGACATATGATTCGGGAACTCAAGGTGTTGCAAGATATACACAGACTGCTCGTGCTGCGTTTGCTCCTTATGGTTTGGTGAATGAGATTGAGAATGACAGTGGACACTTCTATCCATCGGTGTTTGGTAGAACTCCTCCTTCAAGTTTGAGGGCAGGAACAATCACCTTGGCGGATTACGCTGTTGAAAAAGGAGTTGCATAATGTCATACAGAATTGAAAATAATAAAGTCGTATTCGATACTCCCCCAGCAGAAGGTGCTGAGGTAGAAGTTGTTGTTTCAAGAACAAATAATCTTCAAGGGTTCTCTGACCCCAACTCGTTTTATCCTCGTAGAGTAAACGAACCAGATACCAATAGACTTGCCGCAAATGATTTGCGTAACCAACATCCAGTAGTTCAACGTAGAAGAGAAGGTGTTGATGATTTAACGGGCGAACCTAGAACTCCTTACGGAGCCCAGTATCCTTACAACCATGTTCGTGAAACTGAGTCTGGACATATCCAAGAGTTTGATGATACTCCAGGCAGGGAACGTATTCATGAATACCATCGTAGTGGAACTTTCTATGAAGTTCACCCAGACGGAACTAGGGTTACTAAAGTTGTGGGTGAAGACTATGAGATTGTTCACAAGGATAAGAGTCTTCGTGTAAGAGGTAACGTCAAAGTCTTTGTTGACGGAGATGCATCACTCTATGTGCGTGGTGACATGGATGCACAAGTTGATGAGAACCTCAAGTTCAATGTCGGAAAGAATATTGACTTCCATGCTGGCCAGAACATTCGTATGTTTGCCAACCAATCAATTGAAGCAACAGCACAGACTACCGCAAACATTACTTCGGTAGGAAACATGCATCTTCAGACTTCGGCAAACCTAAAGGTAAATATTGGAGGCGATTACTCATCTAATATCAAAGGTAACGTTTCTCTTGTCGCAGACGGAACAGGTTCACATACCTACACTGGAACTTATACATTAGGTTCTACTGCTGCGATGCAGATTGATACTGCCGCAACACTGAAGGTTGGTTCTGGTGGTGCAATGGATATTGATGGTTCTACTGTTGATATCAATACTAACGGAAGAAGTGCAGTAACGATTGAACCTGCTACGGACTTGGTATTCCTTGACACTGGAACACTGGATACTGGTATTAAGGCATGGAGTATTGAAGAAGACGAATATGACACAGATGGATTCGCACCTACCATTGACGCACCTAAGAGTGCAGAGGTTTTGGATGCACAACCATTTGTTCCATTGACAGATGATGATGAGTTCCATGCAAACGATGATGAACCATTGGGTGAAGATGAGATTCGTGCTGCGGTAACGAATGGACAGATACGTCCATCATCTATGTCGGATTATTCATTCAATGCATTAGAAGGAAGTTACACATTGCAGAATGCTACTAGGGGTGTTATCGCACAACCTAGAATCCCTCAAGATGATAGGGGTGACCATACAACTTCGGACAACCCATACATCTCTGAACCAGAAGCAGGAAACACTTCTGTATCACCAAACCCAACTGACCCATCTAACTATAACCCAGATGGAACATTCATTGGTGGTATCAACTATCGTCTACAGGTTTCACCTAACTTCAAGTTGCGTGATATCTCAAGTAGTGCGGTGGTTACTAAGAATCGTATTGTCCACAATCAACATGGACTTACGGAACAACAGATTATCGACAACCTATCACTTCTTGCAAACAATGTTCTTGAACCAATCAAGGCACAGTATCCTAGTATGTTTGTCACTTCGGCATTCAGAAGAGGTAACGGAAGAAGTCAACACGAAAGAGGACAGGCTGCTGATATGCAATTCAGTGGTGTCGCAAAATCTGATTACTTGGATATTGCAACTTGGATTCGTGAGAACGTTCCTCATGACCAATTGATTCTAGAATTTAAGAATACAGGAACAGGACTTCCTTGGATTCATATCTCATGTAAAGAGTCGGGCAACCGTGACATGATATTCACTATGTGGAATCATGGAAGATATGGAGACATGGGTAGGTTCTATCAACTTGCATAGGAGAGAGTATGCCTGCGGTATCAAGAGTTGGTGACAGTTTATCTACTGGACATGCTTGCACTGGTTCAACAACTATCGCAAGTTCAAACACAGATGGAACTGTAAAAGCAAATGGGATTAATATAATTGTGGTGGGAGCTCCAACAGTATCCCATCCCTTTCCTCCAGCACCCCCATGTGCTCCCCATGTTGCAAACCTAAATGCTGGTTCTTCTACAGTATCCATTAATGGAATTGCTGTAGGGAGAGTCGGTGACAGTGCAGATGCTGGAGCAATGACTTCGGGTTCTGGTGACGTAACAGTCGGGTAATCTGTATAAATAGTTCTAGGAGAATATAAATGGCAGTTAATCCCACAGCATTCTACGATGCATCTGGAACAAACAATTCAAGTAGAAGTTCTAAAGTATATAAGGACTTCAACCTGTCTTTTGCTCGTCACCCTGTAACTGGTGACATTGCAACTTTGTCTGATGCAGAAGCAGTAAAGAGAAGTGTTCGTAATTTGGTGAACACTAACTTTGGGGAACGTCCATTCCATCCAGAGATTGGTTCTGATATTCGTGCTGCATTGTTTGAACCCATCTCACCTATTGTCGCAAACTTGTTGACTAGACATGTAGAGGATGTAATTAATAACTTTGAACCAAGAGCAGAACTATCAAACGTAACTTGTTCTGGTAACATCGACAACGGTGTGTATGAGGTATCAATTGAATTTTATATTGTAAACGCAGAAGAACCACTACAGACAGTGGATATGTTTTTAGAGAGACTAAGATAAGATGGCAACAAAATTACAAGTCACAGAGTTGGACTTTGATGATATCAAGAACAACTTAAAAACCTACATGAAGAACCAAGAGGAGTTCAAGGATTATAACTTTGAAGGTTCTGCACTATCTACACTTGTAGATTTACTTTCATACAATACTCACTATCTTGCTATGAATGCAAATCTTGCTGTGAACGAATCATTCCTAGACACTGCTACTCTACGTTCTTCTGTTGTCTCTCATGCAAAGACTCTAGGTTACACTCCTCGTTCTGCAAGAGCTCCTATCGCATATCTAGATGTTACTGTTAATGTCAATGCTGCAAACGTTCCTTCTGTTACAATGGCAAAGGGAACTAAGTTTTCTACACAGATGGACGGAACGACATATAGTTTTACAACAAATCAGGCATTGACAACAACACCATCTAATGGTATACTAAGATTTAGTAACGTCCCTGTCTATGAGGGAAGTCTTGTCACAACTAAGTATACGGTTGACACTGCAAACCCAGATAAGAAGTATCTTCTTACTAGTGACAGAGCAGACACAACCACACTCAAGGTTTCGGTGCAGACTTCTGTTGCTGATGCAACAGTAGAAACATATTCTCTTGCAACAGATATCACACAAGTAAACGCAACAAGTAAATCATTCTTCTTGCAAGAATCAGATGACGGTAAGTTTGAAGTTTACTTTGGTGACGGAGTGGTTGGTGCAAAACCAGTTGATGGTAATATTGTTATTCTAGAATATGTGGTTACCAACAAAGGTAAAGCAAATGGCGCAAACAGTTTCAGTGGGACTACGGTTGGTGGATACTCTGATATTGTAATTGCAACTCTTGTTGCTGCACAGGGTGGTGCAGAACCAGAAACCATTCAGTCAATTAAATACAATGCACCTTTGGACTTTGCATCTCAAGGCCGTGCGGTAACTACAGATGACTATAAACTTCTTGTTCCTCAAGTTTATGCAGATACTAAGTCTACTCAGATTTGGGGTGGAGAAGATAATGACCCGCCAGTTTATGGACAGGTTTATATTTCACTACAAACAAACTCTGGTATTACTCTAACTCAAGCTCAAAAGGATACGATTGCTCGTTCCCTTGATAGATACAATGTTGCTTCTGTTCGTCCTATCTTTGTTGACCCTCAGACTTTGAAACTTAGATTGACAACAAACTTTAAATTCAACTCTAACGTAACCACAAAGTCGGTAGGAGATTTGGAAGCACTAGTTAGAACAACCATGACAAACTACTCTAACTCTGACTTGGAGAAGTTTGATGGTGTCTTTAGATTTTCAAAACTTTCTAAATTGATTGATGATACTGACCCATCCATTCTTTCAAACATTACTACACTCAAGATTCAAAAATCATTGACTGCAACACTGAACACTGCAACCAAATATGTAATCAACTTTGCTAATGCATTATATCATCCACATGCTGGACACAATGCAATGATGGGTGGTATTACAGAATCTACTGGATTTACAATTGTAGGAAATTCCAATACCATGTTCCTAAACGATAATGGTAATGGAGTTCTTAGAATGTATTACTTGGTTGGTGGAACTACAAGAACATATGTAGATGAGAATGTTGGAACGATTGATTATAATACAGGAACGGTTACACTTAACTCATTGAATGTTGCATCAACCGTAAATTCAAATAATACAATTGATATTATTCTACTCCCCAAATCAAATGATGTGGTTGCGGTTCGTAACCAACTGCTAGAGATTGATTTGGCGAACACAACAATTACTGGTGGGGTTGATACAATTACTTCGGGTGGTTCATCTGCTGGAACAAACTATACAACATCTTCATCATCTTATTAAGGTAACAATTAATGGCAGACACACTAAAGAATAAGGTCTCTCCCCATATTCAAACTCAACTGCCTGAGTTTGTTCAGTCAGACCATCCACTCTTCTCTCTGTTTCTCAAGTATTACTATGAGTTTCTGGAAGCGGGTGAGCTTGTCTTGTCTGGTTCAAATGATTATGTTATTGAAGAGACCCTTACTACAAATTATATTCTAAGTGAAGATGATGAGAAGGTTGTTCTTGAATCATCTGCTGGAAAGTTTGTTGCTGGAGAAAATGTTGTTGGACAAACAACAGGATTCTCTGCTCGTGTTCTGGTTGATGACTTTGATGACAACAACAGACTCTTTGTTACCTCTCAACAAAAGTTTCAAACTGGTGAGACAATTGTAGGACAAACCTCTGGTGCAACATCTACAGTTGTATCCTATCGTGGCAATCCTGTTCAAAACATTCAACAACTTCTACAGTTTGCTGATGTAGATAATACTGTCTATGAATTCCTTGATAAGTTTAGAGATGCCTTTATGGACTCTCTTCCTAATACTCTTGCAGACGGACTGTCTAAAAGAAAACTTCTCAAGAACATTAAGGACATGTATGCCGCAAAGGGAACGGAGAACGGACACAAACTATTCTTCAGAATTCTCTTTGATGAAGAAGCAACGATTATCTATCCTCGTGATAATATGCTTCGTGTGTCTGATGGTCAGTGGTCAACAGATAAAGTTATTCGTATTACAGAGGATGGAACTTCTGACTTCAATAATGCAGTTGGACAATTAGTTACTGGAGAAACCTCTGGTGCTAGTGCTCTTATTGCAACAGTCATTAAGTTCAGAGAAGGTGCAACTCAGATTGCAGAATTGAATCTAGATGCAAACTCTGTGTCTGGAACATTCGCTGCTGGGGAAACTGTTACTGCAACGGATACTAATCTTGATTTAGAAATCTCTGGTGTAGTTAAAAGTATTGTTACAGAAGCAACAGTTACAACTGGTGGGTCATACTATACTTTCAATGACCCTGTTTATCTTTCTTCTGGCGGTGGTAGTGCTGCAACAGCTCGTGTAGAAACTATATCTACTGGTTCGATTGATGATATTATGATTGATAATGGTGGTAGTGGATATACTGTTGGTGACCAACTTGACTTTGATGTTACTGACACTGAAGGTAAAGATGTAGTTGCAAGAGTTGCTGTTGTTGGTGGTTCATTCCTTTTAGAACCTCTTACATCTCCAGACCAAATTATTACAGAAGATGGTGATGCACTTGTTACTGAAGATACTCAGTATATAACAAAAGAACAAACCGTTGGTGAACTTGACAATCTTCTTTTAGAGAATGGTGATACTATTATTCTTGAAGAAGAAACCTTCAATGACTTAGGACTGTCTTCTGAAATTGGTGAGATTACAAAAATCAAGATGGTCAACAAAGGGAATGGTTTCACTTCTCTTCCAACTGTAACAATGGCTGCTGGTGCTTCTGGAACTGGTGCAACTCTTCATGCTGCATCTACTCAGTCTCCAATGATTGGTGCGGTCACTGGTATTGCGATTACAAACTTTGGTTTGAATTATTCCTCTGCTCCTACAATCACACTCAATAGAAATATATTAGTCAGAGGAGTTACTGGAGTATTTACTGCTGGTGATACTTTGACAAGTCATACTGGAACAGTCGTAAACTATAATCCACAAACACAAATTCTAGAACTACAATCTTCGGTTACCTTCAATAGAGATGATGTGATAACAAGTATCACTGGTGCAACTGCAACTGTCTTCCAATCAGATTATGCAGAAGCAACTTCTTCTGTTGGTATCGTTGGACAGACTGTAGGAAGTTTTGTTACTGATAGAGGTAAAGTTTCTGAAAATGGAATGCGTATTCAAGACTCATTCTATTATCAAGATTACTCATACGTTGTTCGTATTGGAGAATCAATTAACCAGTGGAGAGAATCGGTAAGACGTTCTGTTCACCCTGCTGGTTGGAACGTATTTGGTGAGGTGTCTTTTGCAACTCAAGTGAATGCATCTATTCAAGTCCCTGCTGCTGGTTCGGTTAGTGGGTTCACTGGTGACACTGAAACATTCTCTCCAGAACTTGCATCTACATTCACTAACCTGTTCACTACTATCTTTGGTAGACGTATCGGAACGACAACCGATTCAACACCAAGAGTAAGTGCTAACGTTGGTGTTGCACAACCAAGTGACTTGACAAGTGGACAAAGAGATGTTACATTAACATCTGAAGTCTTTGTAAGAATGAAGACTGCAAGAGGTTCTCATACCTCAGGCCCAACTTTGGATAATCTTGCAAAGTATGCCTTCGCAGTTCATCCTACCACAACCTCAGAGTTTATTGCAAACTATCCAGACCCAGCCTCTCGTAGACAAACCACAGGGGATAACTTCTCTCGTGACCAGTATACGATTGGCCAATGGGGGACATATAGAATTAATCAATTATCAGAACCAGATGGTTCTGGTGGATATCGTATTCCTTCAGATGCATTTACTACTAAGGTAAATGTCATGCCTCCTTCAGAGATTTATATTGAAAGGGGTGCAGAGATTAATGCATTTGATAATACTTTCATTACCTTTGATGATGGGGTAGAAAGGTTCGATGAGGAAGGGACTCCAAGGGAAACGCCAGGGTCACTATATACTTCCTTTGATGAACAGACAGCAACCAGTTTTGATGAAACTGGGCCAAAATTTGACTTAGGTGTTTAGGAAAAGTCTTATAAATAACTATAGAAATTAGGGGAAACTTTAAATGGCATATCAATCAATAGGAAGAGGTTCTGCTGCGAATGACGGCACTGGTGATGACCTACGCACAGGAGCCGGTAAAGTCAATGATAACTTCGTAGAAATCTACACCTATCTTGGTGATGGTTCTACCCTATCATCTGACGCAGTAGTCACTGAAACTGCAACTCAGACACTAACAAACAAAACAATCACTGGAACTTTTACTGGTAATATCACAGGAGATGTTACTGGTGATGTAACTGGAAATGCAGACACAGCAACTGCACTTGCAACTGCAAGAACTATTGCTGGACAATCATTTGATGGTTCTGCAAATATTACAATTGCTGCACAAGATTTATCTGATGTAGACCAAGATATTGCAACAACGGATGCAGTTCAGTTTACTGGTATCACATCTTTGGGTGACGGTGCCTCTGCAACAGGTTCTATTATTATTAACTGTGAGACAAATGCTCATGGACAAACAATTGTTCCTCAACCACACAGTGAGGGTGTAACAAACACTTTAACACTTCCTGCTGGTGGTAACCAAGAATTGGTTGGAACAGATGACACACAAACATTAACTAACAAGACACTGACTTCACCTACTATTACTGGAACTGGTGCAATCGCTGGAACATTCACTGGTAACATTACTGGTGATGTAACAGGAAATGTCACTGGAGATTTAACTGGTGATGTAACAGGAAATGTTACAGGTAACGTAGATGGTATCGTTGGTGGAACAACTCCTGCTGCTGGAACATTCACAGACTTGACTGCAAGTGGTGCTGTTCAATTGGCAGTCTATGCAGATACAACTGCAAGAGATGCCGCAATTACAAGTCCTGCTGCTGGTATGATTGCTTTCGTAACAGACGGTGACGGTGGCGGAACTGCACAATTCCAAGGGTATGACGGTTCTGCTTGGGTTGCATTGAATTAACGGATAGGATAAAGAAATATGGCAATTGATACAATTAAAGCAACGGCGATTCTAGATGGTGCAGTCGATACTGCTGATTTAGCAGATGGTGCTGTTCATACAGCAAAGATTAACGCAGACGCTATTGACGGAACAAAGATTGCAGATGATTCTATAGATTCAGAACACATTATAGATGGTGCAGTTGATGATGCCCATCTAGCCTCTGGTATTAGTTCATCAAAACTTACTGGTGCATTACCAGCGATTGATGGTTCTGCATTAACAGGTATTGAGGCTGCTGGTAGATTTTTATCAATGCAAGTGTTTACCACAACTGGTGCAAACACTTGGACAAAACCAGCTGGGGTAAACAAAATTAAAGTATATGTAACTGGCGGTGGTGGAGGAGGTTACTCTGGTTCTTCAAACTATAACGCCGGCGGCGGCGGTGGTGCCGGTGCTACTGGTATTAAAGTTATTGATGTTTCTGCTGTGTCTTCTGTTACTGCAACTGTTGGAGCTGGTGGAGCTGGTGGAACAGGTGATTCATATAATAATGCAAGTGGTAACTCTTCTTCCTTTGGTTCTTATGTTACTGCTGGTGGTGGTAATAGAGGATTTAGAGAAAACCAAAAATCTGGAACACTTGGAGAAGGTGGAACTGCAACTGGTGGTGACATAAACATTCCTGGCGGGGATGGTGGTTCTGGTGGCGGCGGTGTTGGCACTGACGAAAATTCTTCAGGCAACAAAGGCGGTGCTTCTTATTGGGGCGGTGCTGGAACAAACGGAAATATGAATCAAATAGCAAACGCAATGGATTCAAGAGCATACGGTGCCGGCGGTTCTTCTGCTGACCATGATGGCTCGAACCCTGGCGCTGGTGGTGATGGCGCCAATGGAATTATTGTAGTTGAGGAGTATAGTTAATGAAAGCACTTATACAAAACACTAAAGTTATTGATGTTCAAGAGACAGAGTTTGAAGTTCATGAATCTCTATCTTGGGTTGATTGTGATAGCTCCATAGAAATTGGTGATACCTACGATGGTTCAACATTTACTCCACAAGTAACTCCAAGAACTGCTGAACAAGAATTAGAGTATTTACGAAACGCAAGAAATTCTCTTTTAACAGAAACCGATTGGTGGGCATCTTCTGACTTAACTATGACAGCAGAACAGACTGCATACCGTCAAGCATTGAGGGATATTACAGACACATATTCATCACTAGATGAAGTAGTATGGCCTACGAAACCCTAATAAATAAATGTGTAAAGGAATAATGGAAAACTAAAATGGCAGCGATTATTACAGAAAAGTTCAGACGCCACAATGCAGAACAATTTTTTGAATCGTTCTCTGAAGCGGCTGCAACTACATATTACTTGTTCGTAGGTAAGAGTTCACCTTTTACTACTACGACTTCGGGTGGAACGGATACGTCTCCCCCTGTCCCATCAAACGATATTACCACTGAATTTTATAAGTGGGATTCGATGTTGGGTGCAAAACTCATTTCATCTTCTGATGTATCTTATGTTGTCCCTCGCAGAGATTGGACAAACGGAACGACTTATGACATGTATGAACATGACGTAAGTTCTTCTAACACCACAACTTCTGGTGCAACAAATCTTTTTGATGGGACGTTCTACTTTATGACTTCAGAGTATAAGGTATATAAAGTCCTTGACAATAACGGTGGCACGGCATATAGTGGTGCAGAACCTACGTCAACGATTAATGACCCATTTGAACTTGGGGGATATACTCTCCAATACATGTATACTCTGACAACTTCAGAAGTTCAAAAGTTTCTAACCTCTGACTTCCTTCCAGTTAAGACCGATTCAGCTGTATCTGCTGCCGCAGTGGATGGTTCACTGGATATTGTTAGAGTAACTGCTGGTTCTGGATACACTGATGGAACTTACTATGCTGCTGTAACTGGTGACGGTTCTTCTGGTGTGGTTGAGATTGTAGTATCTGGTGGTGCTATTTCTGCACAAAGTCAAACAGGTTCTAACGTATACACTGCTGGTTCTGGATATACATTTGCGAATGTAGATTTGACTGACACCTATTCTGATGCTGCATTATCAAGTGCATCCTCTATGGGTTCTGGTGTTGGTGGTGCAGTCGTGACAATCATTTCACCAAAGGGTGGACATGGATTTGATGGTGTCAATGAACTTGGTGGACACTATGTCATGATGAACGTCAAACTTGAACAGTTTGAAGGTGATGACATTTCAGTAGGAAACGATTTCAGAGAAGTTGGTATCGTAAGAAATCCTTACAACTTTGGAACTACTACAGTTTCTTCTGCAACAACTCGTAGACAAACCTATGCAGTCTATTTTTCATCTGCTCCTAGTGCAGACTTTGAACCAGATGAAAAGGTTACACAGGCAACTACTGGTGCAGTCGGACGTGTCGTAGATTGGGATTCAACAAATAACATTCTATACTTGATGCAAGAACAGTGGGCAAATTACGGTATAGATAGTAATGGTAACGTAACTACATTCAGTGGTGCGAATGCTATTACTGGTGCATCATCTGGTGCAGCAGGAACACCTTCATCTAATGCTTCTGATACAAAGACACTTGCTGGCGGTTCTTCCTTGACATTCACTTCTGGATATGCAAACCCAGAACTTGAACCAGATAGTGGTGACATTATCTACGTTGAAAATAGAAGACCAATCTCTCGTGCATCTGACCAAACAGAAGATATTAAAATCGTAGTGGAATTCTAAACAATGCAAAAAACCAATCTCAACGTCAATCCTTATTATGACGATTTCGCAGAGAATAAACAGTTTCATCGTATTCTGTTTCGTCCAGGCTTTGCAGTTCAAGCTCGTGAACTGACACAACTCCAATCTATTCTACAGAATCAGATTGAGAGACATGGACGCCATATGTTCAAAGAAGGAACAGTGGTTATCCCAGGCGCAATTGGATTTACAAATGAATACTATGCAGTAAAACTGCAATCGACTATTTCATCTACTGATATCTCTTCACAGATTGACGATTACGTTGGTAAAAGAATTACTGGAACAACCTCTGGTGTTGTTGCAGAAGTTATTCAGGCTGTTGCTGCAACAACTGATGACCCTATCACACTCTTTGTAAAATATATTCGCACTGGTTCAGATGGTGTTACTACAGTATTTCAAGATGGAGAAAACATCTCTGCTAACGGAACTGTAGGTTCATTTGGTTCTGGTGTTGACTCTGCAACTCTTCAAGCATCTGGTGCAACTGCAACTGGTTCATCTGCAAATATTGAAGAGGGTGTTTATTTTGTTCGTGGACATTTCGTTCACGTTCCTCAACAAAGAATTATTCTAGACAAGTATTCTGATAATCCATCTTACCGTGTTGGTTTGACAATCACAGAATCACTGGAAACTCCAGAAGAAGACACAACCCTTCTGGACAATGCTACTGGAACATCTAACGTAAACGCAAAGGGTGCTCACCGTCTGAAGATGGACTTGACCCTTTCTAAACTTGCATTAGATTCTGAAGATGATGATGACTTCATCGAAATTCTTAGAACGGACTTGGGTGTCATTCAAGAGAAAGCAAGAAACACAGATTACTCTGTTCTAGGAGAAACACTTGCTCGTAGAACTTATGACGAATCTGGTGATTACACAGTTCGTCCTTTCCAGATTGATATTAGAGAAACCTCAAACGATGGTTTGAACAATGGTATCTATGACCCAGGCACAATCACTGATGACAGGAATGCTGCATCTGATGAGTTCATGACAATTCAACTGTCGCCGGGCAAAGCATATGTTCGTGGTTATGAAATCGAAACAATTGCTCCAAGATATATTGATGTTCTTAAACCAAGAACTTTTGTAAACTATAATGCTGCGGTTACTCCAGTTGAAGTTGGTAACTTTATTCGTGTAACTAACACATACAGTTCTCCAGAAATTTCACCTTTTATCTCTGGTGATATTGATGAACCATATAGACAACTTGGTCTGTTTGATACTAGAACATCTTCACAAGGTTCTAAGTCTGGTAGTCAGATTGGTGTTGCTCGTGCAAGAGCATACGAAAACTTCTCTGGAACTTCTGCTGCAGATGGGGCTTTCGGAACGGATGCACAATTTAACTTATATGTCTTTGACATTCGTATGTTCACAAAACTTACAATGTCTGGAACTCCTTCTGCCGTCCCTGCTGCTGGTGAAAAAATTACTGGTGTAACTTCGGGTGCATATGGATATGTTGTTGCAAATGAAGTAGACGGTTCTACTGCATTGACTACTGGAACAACAATCACAGTCGCATCTGTTGTTGGTGTATTTACTGCTGGAGAAAAAGTAACATCTACTGGTTCTTCAGAAACAGATGAGATTCTAGAAGACTCTGGTAACACTGACTTGACAATTAGTTCAGTTGATATCTTTGACTTTAGTAGTGCAAAACAAACTTACATGCCTTCAACTGATGTTGGTGACCCAGACTTTACCTCTGACATTGTTCTTGAGAATGATGTTACTATTGCTGGTTTGATTAGTATTGGTTCTGGTGACTTGGATGCTGTAACTGGTTTCCAAACTGACTTTGCAACAGAACTCAAAGTTGGTGATGTAATTTCTATTCCTTCGGGTGCAAGTGGTGTTCTTGAAGAAAGAGTTGTGGATTCAATCTTTGGACAAACTCTCGACTTGGATTCTGATGTATCAAATGCAGTATCCTCTGTTGGAGTGGTTCGTAAGAGAGCCCAACTTCGTGACCAGAATAAAAACGTTCTTCTTCGTAAACTTCAAAAGAATTCAGTCAAGACACTCAAGACAGAACTCAACAACGGTGTGTCGGATTCACAAGTTACTATTCGTAGAAACTTCGTTGCACAGTCAAACTCTTCTGGCGAATTGAGTTTCTCTGCTGGTTCTAACGAAACATTCAATGCGGTATCTAACACAGATTATGTTCTGACTGTTCTTACTGCTGGAACTGGTGGTTCTGCCGCAGTTGGTGAATCAATTGATTTAGAAAACAATGACATTAGTGTAACTGGTGCTGGAACTGGAACTCTTCAGATTGAAGATTCTACAGACACTCCATTTGGAGATGGTGCAACAGTTCGTTTGGTTGCAACTCTTACAAGAACTACAGTTAATGAGAAGTCTAAGACTAGAACAAGAACAAATCAAGTTCTTGTTGATAATGATGGTATTGCTGGTGGTGCCGAATTTGGAACATCAGCTCATCATAAAGAAATTTCTTTGGGTGTTGCAGACGTTCACAAACTCTGGGCGGTTTATGACTCAGAAGATTCTTCAGTCAACCCAACACTTCCACAGTGGACTATCACTGGTGCAACTGGTAACTTCACTCAAGGTGAATTGATTACTGGTGGAACGTCTGGTGCAAAGGCACGAATTGTAAACACAATTTCACCCATCACATATGTTCCTATTAACAATACAGACTTTGAAGCAAGTGAAACAATCACTGGTGCAGAGAGTGGTGAGACTGCTACTCTGGATACATTTACTGACGGTTCTCGTTTGGTAACAAATAACTTTACACTTGATACTGGACAAAGAGATAACTATTATGATATTGGTAGACTAGTTCGTAAGGCAAACACAGTTACTCCACAAGGTAAACTGCTGATTGTCTTTGATTACTTCACACACGGAACTGGTGATTTCTTTACTGTTGACTCTTATAGTTCAATTGACTATAAAGATATTCCAACATACTCTGCAACTCGTGTTGACCCAGAGGTTGCTGAACCTACTGGTGAGTATGACTTGAGAGACACAGTTGACTTTAGACCTCGTGTTGCTGATGCATCTATGACTACTCAAACCATTCAGTCACAGACAGTTTACAAAGTTACTTCTATGTCATTCAACCATGAGGCACGTTCATTTGCTGGAACTGGTTCTTCGACTACAAACATTCCTAAAGATAACTCAAACTTTGTGTATGACTTTGATTTCTATGTTGGACGTAAGGACTCTTTGTTCCTTGCCGCAGACGGTAAGTTTAAAGTTGTAAGAGGTGCTCCTGCTGAGTCCCCAACAACTCCGAAACCACTTGACGATGCAATGAAGATTTCTGATATTACAATGCCTGCCTTCGTTGTGGACATTGGTGATGTATCATATACTAACGTAAACAATCGTAGATACACAATGCGTGACATTGGTAAACTAGAAGCTCGTATTGAGAACATGGAATACTACACTGCATTGAACCTACTTGAGAAGGATGCACAATCACTTCAGATTCAAGATGCTGAAGGATTCGATAGATTTAAATCTGGTTTCCTCGTAGATAACTTTGCTGGTCATGCAACTGGTAACGTTAAACATCCAGACTATAGAAACGCAATCGACATGCAAAATGGTGAATTGCGTCCAAAGTATTTCATGAAGGGTATTACTCTTGAAGAAGAAAATACAACTGATGCAGAAAGAACAAATGACCAATACCAGAAAACTGGTGATGTTCTAACTCTTCCTTATACTGATAAGGTAACAGTTAATCAACCATATGCAACTCGTATTGAAAACCTTAACCCTGTCCTTTCATTTGCATGGGCTGGTATTTGTAGATTGTCTCCATCTGGTGATGAGTGGTTTGAAACCAACCGTCTGCCAGATTTGATTATCAATAGAGAAGGTAACTTTGATACAGTTCTTGCTCAGAATGCAAACGCATTAGGAACAGTTTGGAATGCATGGCAGACTCAGTGGTCTGGTGTTACGACAACATCTTCAAATCAATGGAGAGACCATTCATTTAGTTCTGCTGCTTCTCGTTCTGTGCCTGGACGTGCAATTGTTAGAACTACAGTCACTACAGAACAGGGTGCAAGAACTAGACAGGGGGTAAGAACCACTGTTGTTCCACAGATTGATACAGAGTCGCAAGGAGATAGAATTGTATCTCGTGCATTGATTCCTTTCATTCGTGCCAAGAATGTAACCTTCACTGTCACTGGTATGAAACCTTTGACAAGAGTATATGCATTCTTTGATAAGTCTAATGTAAACGCATTGGTTACTCCTACAGGTGGTGCAGAAGGTGACAACTTGGTTACGTCTGCTGCTGGTAAGATTGATGGTGTGTTCAGAATTCCAGACCCAAATCAAAATGGTAACCCAAGATTTAGAACTGGTGACCGTGTATTCAGATTGACTTCATCTGCAACAAACCAAGTTAATCCAGAACCAGAAACATTTGCACAATCAATTTATTCTGCAACTGGTATTCTGAACACAGTTCAAGAAACTATTATCGCAACTCGTAATGCAAGAGTTGAAGTTCGTAACGTATCTCAATCAGAGAATATTACAAGAACTGATAGAAGAGATGACGTTGTAGGATGGTGGGATCCGCTGGCTCAATCCTTTATGCCCCAGGCAGAAGGTGGTGAGTATTTGACTAAGGTTGATATCTTCTTCCAAGGTAAGGATGAAGACCTTCCTGTTACATGCCAGATTCGTGAGATGGATAATGGATATCCAACCACCAAGGTTCTTCCTTTTGGTTCTAAGACACTTGAACCTGTTGATGTATCTCTATCTGATGATGCATCTGTTCCAACAACATTTACATTTGATGAACCAGTATATGTTAAAGATGGTGTAGAATACTGTATCGTTATCTTTACTGA
>ENA-OUOG01002584-OUOG01002584.1-marine-metagenome-genome-assembly--contig:-NODE-2584-length-18485-cov-3.996089_pt1 | contig 18485 bp, 27 predicted proteins | sample MGYA00248635_ERZ508505 | MGnify/ENA primary metagenome ERZ508505 (study PRJEB26176, sample SAMN06267871) | marine metagenome | isolation source: Saanich Inlet, British Columbia, Canada | place: Pacific...
CTTTAGCAGGTAATGGAGCATATGTCTTAAAACCCTCTAATACTTCATGAACTTTATTCTTCCATCTAATCTCAGGTTTATTCTTCCATATACGCCATTGGTAGTCTGGATAGTTAACCCATCCTTTATCGTCTACATTCCATCCCCATTTAGCTATATGTCCTTCAGTTAAACCTTCTACTGTATTTACTCTAGGAACTAAATAGACTTCATTGTCTGGGTTAGATTCTAGTATGATAGGTAAAGCTGTAAGTAGAGACTTATGAGGAAACTCGTCTGCATCTATTTGAAAGATATAATCTCCATTGCAGTAATCAGTAAGTTGATTTTTCCAGTTAGCAAAATGACCATCGAAGTCTAATCCTCTCCAAAATTGTACGTTGGGGTACTTACTTTGTTTAGTAAGCCAGGTAGCTATTTCTTCGCTTCCATTTTTTTGATCATACAAAATAACTATTTCATCTTGTTGTCTTTTATTTTTCCTTAAAAGTTCAACAAGCTTCTGAATCTCTACAAACTCATTACATACTGTTATTGCATATGTTATTATCATAGGCTACTAATGTAGGAAGAAATACTATCTTTAGGTTCCCATCCTAACAGTTCAAGTGCCTTATTATCTTTCCTGTAAGACTCTCTATAGTTACCAGGTTGGTCAGGTATGGTAATGGTTCCTCCTTTGTACTTCTGTTCAAATAAAAATGCTAGTTCATTAATAGTATATGTAAAGCCAGTTCCTAACTCCCAAACATTATTTTCATTTCCTTCGTAGTCCATAATACGAATAAGGCCATCTACTATATCGTCAACAAATGTATAATCTCTAGTCTGTTCTCCGTCTCCTACTATAGGTAAAGGTTTGTTATTCTTCATTGCATTTTTCCATACTCCAAATAAAGAAGCAAACTCTCCTTCTTCTATTTCCATTGGACCGTAAACGTTATAGAATCTAGCAATGTGGGCATTTAAACCTAAAGAGTATTTGTACATTTGTACAATACTTTCACCCATTGCTTTATAAGTAGCATAAGGTGATAAGACTGAGCCTTGATGTATTGATGATGAACCAGCATATATCATCTTTACGTTATACTGTTTAGCCCAATCGGCTACTACTTCTGTTCCTTTAACATTTACTCTAAAGTACTCACCTGGGTATTTAAATGATGGTTGCACTCTAGATAGAGCGGCTAAATGAAATACTACATCTACTTCTGACCCGTCAAAATAAGATACCTTTTCAATATCTTCGTATAAGTAAGCTGCTTTTCTTACTTCGTTTATTTCTTTACCGGTAGATAAATCATCTACAGATACAACTTCATGACCCTTTGCGGATAATGCTGCAATTAGATTAGCTCCAATAAATCCATTCCCTCCTGTTACTAATATCTTCATATTTATTGTGCGTTAAAAAATCCTATAGCTTCTAAAGCATCCATAAAATCTCCTTGGCCAAACTTCTGTGCATTAGCCATATCCATTCTATACTCTTGATCAGCAGGATATTGTTTAAGTTTTCTATCCTCTTCGGTAATAGTAATAGCTTTGACTGCTGACCACTTCCAGTCATCTTTGGAAGTACCATCAGCGAATACCATTCCTTTAGTGGGTAATGTTATTGTAGCTGGAAACCAAACTTTATTATCTTTATCAACATGCATCAAATCTTTATAGAGTTCAGGAGAAGTTTCTAATGTCTCTTTAACTAGCTCTGAGTCTTTATCCATAAATGTAGAAGTACTATAACCGCTTCCAAAACACATCCATGTTTTTACTTCTTTACCGTCTTGATCAAACGTCTGTTCGTAACATGCGTTACTACCAAAAGGACCGTTTACTAATGTATCGTTATTCATTTATTTTCTCTAGTTTAGGTAAGTCTAGTTTAGGAAGAGTAAGAGCTATTTGATTAGGAAACTCAGGTAATGATTTATCTAATATTTCTCCTAATAAGTTCTTCATTGCTTCTAAACTAAAATGCTTACTGTTATACGTACCTTGTTTCTTTGCGTTTATTAATGTTGCTTTATAATGTTTATGTGTCATCTTAAGAGCTTTAGCAGCTTCTTGTTCATTAGGGCTGAACCAAGATGAATCTTCAAGTATTATATTCTTCTGAGCAGCTGATTTATGAACTTTTTTAAGTTCACCTCCTATAACATAAGTTAAATCCTTATCCAGAAAATCCATATGGCCGGACCATCCTGATGCTACAATAGGTTTCTTTACAAAAGAGTATTCTAACAAAGGCCTTCCAAATCCTTCTCCTTTAGTAAAACTAATCATAGATTTTACTTTAGGGTGATTATACAGATCATTCATTTCTGAGTCAGATATCTCACCATGCATTAAATATACGTTAGGGCATTTGCCTTTGACTCCTTTTCTTATATCTTCTATTTTATCTAAGATTCTTTCTCTATCCATAATAGAACTTCCAGCTGATTGAGCTTTAAGTAGAAGAGCAGGAGCATTCATTTTATTTTTAAATGTCTCACAGAAGGCTTTTATCATCCATCCTACATTCTTTCTATCTTCACCTATAGTTCCTTGAAGCCAATGACCTACAAAAAGGAATAGAAAGTTCTCTTTTATATTACTAAGATCTATTGATGAAGAGTTCTTAGGAAAGTATTTAGTAACATCTCCTCCTTCGAATAGTACTTCTATTGGAACTGTTGCAACTAACTCTCCACTCTTCTGATTAGTTTGCTTATGTTGTATGTCGTATTTAGTTTGAGTAAATACATTTTTAGAGTGGTTAGATGAAACTAATAGTAGGTCCATTCTATTTATTCCTTCTATCCAGGAAGCATCACATAATGTAGTTTCTATTCCAGCAGTGATACCAATATTAAAAGTACCAACCTTCTGAAACTCATTGGGGACTGTTACTTGAATCCATATGTCTGGTTTACTATTGAGTTGAGATATGACTCTGGATATCATATCGTCTTCGTTATGATCTTCTAAATATCCAAATCTTGTGTTACCCCATCGTTGTCCTAATATACTTACATCATATTTATCTAGTTGTATTAGAGCTCTAACTACATCTCTAGCTCTTGCTCCGTATCCTGAATATGTATCAATAGGACATGATATTACTAATGTCGGCTTACTCATATTAATAACCTGTTATTTTATGTTCAACGTATTTTGATCCTCTAGTTTCTGACTTATGTACTTCATAAGACGGTCTTGGGATAAACTTTTCAAATGTATCTTCAATAGCTTCAGTAATATTACTAACCATAACATCAGCAGACATCATAGCTTCTTCAGACATAGCCCATTCTCTACCTGCTAGTCCTTTCTTAGTCCTTTCTTCCTTACCTAGGTCGTATACTTGTTTTATTGCATCTGCTGCATCTTCAGAAGAGCATCTATCATCAAATATATAAGGAGTAGTAGGAGAACCTGCTAGTGATATATTAGATGGGAATACCGGTACTGCCCATTCACCACATTTCTTATAGGTACCTCTATGGTTTGAAGGAAAGTCAGCATCGAAGTCTATCCACTCACCATTCTCATCTTCGAATCTACACTGGTCTTGCATTCCACCAGTCACGTTAGGTATAATCATCGTACCTGCCATCATAGATTCTGTTAATGATAACCCCCATCCTTCGTTAGATGAAATAAGTATGTTAGCATCTGCTATGTTATAAAGTAGGTTCATCTGATCAGGGTTAAGTCTATCTTGAGAAAAATAAACATTAACGTATTCTGGATCACATATAGCCTGTTTAACTGCTCTTAAATCAGTACCGTTATTGTCATTAGCTGCAGTATGCATTACTAGTGCACATTTTTTAGCTTTTTCTTTTCCTATACTGTCACAGAATATTTTAAAAGCAAGTATAGTATCTGATGGACGCTTACGATGTATATTTCTAGAGTTATAGAATAATACAAACTCAATATCTTTATCTTTAAATAAGTTCTTCTTAAAATCTACAAACTTAGAGTCAGTCTTATCAACTGGTTTAAAGATATTAGAGTCTATACCGTGAGGAACATACTTTATAACTTTATTATCGGCTTTACTGCCTAGTACTAACTTATTAATGTTCACAGTCTGTTTAGATATACCAAGTAAGCTATCCACAGAGTCGTAATAGTTTTCGTTGTACTTAGGAGCAGGATAATCATCCCAAATATTTAGCCAAACGATAGGAATAGTTGATCTAATCTCTCTTTCTATCTCAAAAAGCCAAGTCCAATATCTTGGATCAGTAAAGATAAAAATCGCATCTGGTTTTTCTTTCTTAAGTAAAGTTCTAATCAACATAGCATCACCATATCCATTGTTAGGTTGAATCTTTACATCTGCATCTTCTATCTTTAGTTGCTTGTTTATATCTTGAGATAAGTCTAATACCTTTCCTTTTTCTGGATGGTTTATAGCTGCTCCGACATTAAACCAGTTAAACTTGTGAGCTGATTTCATGACTATCTCTCTAGCCATAGTTGCTATTCCAGAGTGCATTCGTATATCATCACAGAGTAAAAGTATTTTCTTTCTATCTGCTTTAGCAATGTAACCTTCTATCATTTACGTAACTTAATATTATTTATCTTATGTACTTTATCTCTAAAGTCTTTATCAGTAAGATACAAAAAAATTGCTCGATCGGCAAGCTTTTTAAAAGAAAAGTTATCTTCTAAAGCAGCCATTTTAAACTTATCGAATAAAGGTTGAGTAATTTTTACTGAGGTGAGTTTTTCTTCTTTTGTCATAACTATATATACTTATATATTTATATATAAATAGGCTAGTTTGTTAAAATCCTAGAGCATTCGTTACATTTACCGAATGGATTATTACAGCTATATTCTTTATCAATGTAGTTAGCATCTTTATCTAAAACTTCATCCATAAATAAGTTCATAGCACTTATAACTTCTTTAGTTTTTCTAGGACCAGAAGGAGGACTAAACGTTTGAACTCTCTTCTGCATAGAAGCAAACTCAGCTTCAACAGGTATTCTACGTTTTACTATAAAGTACTCTACATCTATCTTATCTTTATCTACTCCAAACTGCTTTGAAAAGAACTCTTTGTATAGTACTACCTGAGCGGTAAGCTTAGGGTTCTTTTTCTGATCTTTATTCCAACCTCTAGTAGATGTCTTAATATCCATAACAGTCCATCTATCGGTATTAGGATGATAGAAAACTAGATCGATAGAGCCTTTAAACTTAACACTAGGTCTTAAATCCTGATATAAAAGCGTTTCTACTCCGGCAAGCATCATAGTTTTAGTACTAAAAAATCCTCCTCTTTTCTTAGTTAAGTATTCTAATATATGTTTACCATCTAACCAGAACTCAGTCATTTGATCTTGAGTAGAAAAATGTCCTTTTTTTGATTGTGCTAATCCAATCTTATAGGCTTTAACCATATTAGCATATAGTAACTTACCTAAATCAATATCGTTAGCTGCTTTTACTTTATCGTGGTACATTACTGTTAACCATTCTTGCATGGTCTCATGCATTGCAGTACCAAAACAAAGGTAGATATTCTGCTCGAAAGGAACTACTTTATCTCTATATAGAAGCTGCCATGCTTTAGGGCATTTCTGGTAGGTACTTATTGCACTATAAGAGACATGCTTGTTTTTAGAAGGTGACTGTTTAATCTTAGATTCCCAAACTTGTTTTACAAGTGGATTAACCTTCTTCTTACTCTCCGGATAGATTTTTTTCGGCATAACTTGTTTTTAAACGTTCTACGTAAAGGGTTGCATCCATTAACTCTTCCTGCAAATGGTTAAGCCAATCTATAAAAGATAGGTCTTCTCTCTCTAACGTTGTGTTGTATTTTTTAATACCAGTTTGAGATCTCTCTTCAAACTTTTCTTTAACTGCTTTTACGTATTTGTCTTTCTGCATTGATTCAGTTATTCATTTATTGTTAATACAATATACGAACTTTTATTCAGATAACAAACTTTTTTCTGAAGCAGGTATTAGAATATTTCCAGCAGCTGTAATCCTATTTAGAGTAGAAAGAGGTGAAATGTTTGGTTGGTGTAGTAAGGTAGAAGGAAAAATATAGAGAGTATCTAACTTAACATCTATAGTTTCTATAAGTGAATCTTGTTTAAAAGATAAAAGACCATCAGTACCTTTGCAGTTGTTAGGAAGTTGTATATAATATGTCCAGGTATACGAAGGTATATCATGAGGGAAAGTAGAGTTAAACTTACTATGGTCGTGGAAGTTAGATTCAGTTTCAGAAGGAGGGTTTATAAAGAACCAACTGTGATGATAGGAAGGAAGAATTTCATTTGTTTTTTTATTATGTAGTTTTATTATCTTATCATAAATGTCTTTAAATAAATCTACTGAAGATGAATCTGTGTATATATTAGATTCTATTTGAATACCAGGACCAGAACCACCCGAGGTGTATAAAGTTCCTTCTGGAGTTTGAGTTGCTTTAAACAATCCTCCAGGTATTTCATCAGGAAGATCGTTTATATTTCCTGGAACTACTAAAGTTCTAAGTTTAGGTTTAACATAAGATAGAAGAGCTATAGATGTTTCTACCGACTGTATAATGCTTTCTCTAGAACTACTACTTATCTTAAATGGGATTTCTATAACCTTATCTACTATCATAAATACCTTATAGTATTATCGTCTTTATTTACTCTTCTAGTAGATCCATCAGAGAAGAGTACACGATGTCTTGAAGGTCCTTTTTGTAATATCTTCTTAGGTTTAGCTTCATCATCTACTACCTTCCAATCTTCTTCTGGAGCTTCTACTACTTCAGCATCTACTTCTATATCATTTATATCCTCTTCCTCTTCTTCCTGTGGATTATCATCCCATAGATCAGGCTCTACTTCATCTTCGTATTCATTGTAAAGATTTTTCTTATTAGCCTGATCAAAAGCAAAGTTAGCAGCGACTACTAATGATATAGCTAAAGGATCAAATACAAATATGATTACTAATAAAAGAATGTTAATAATCTTATCCATAGGAGTACCAGTTAAGCCTGATAGATATTCTAGTGGACCCAACTCTCCTGCTACTTCAGTATTGTTCTCTAAATCTAAAATAGCTAACTGATACTTCTGAAGACTATCAGCTACTTGCTCTCTTTTTCCTTGAATAGAAGCTCTATTTTTCTCTTCAACGTCAATACGCTTTTGGGATAATCTAAGTTCGGCAGTACTAACTGTTGATCGAAAGCCTGTAGATGATGTCGTGTCTCGTACTTGAATCGAGGTCGCTTTCGCATTAGATAAAGTAGAAATGTTATTAGAGATTCTTTCAAGTTCCTCATCGTACCTTGCCACATCCTTTCCATAAAAATCTGTCTTTTGTTCTAGAAATGCTACTTGATTATTTTTAACTGTTAACTGTCTGTAAGTATCTTGATATGCTGCACTTAAAAAGCCGTATATACCCATACTAGTAATCAATACTAATACTACCGCAGCAATGGAGAGATACGTTCTAAGAAGCTTATTTAATGTGTTCCAATACTGATATAAGAGAGAAGCTATAACAAGCTTAGCTACTTCTAATGAACCAGCCATTATTATTACTTCAAATGTTGCTCCTGCAAATAGTTTAGATAGCCCACTAACCGAATAAAAAGCAGCTGAAGCAGATACCGATAGTGCCGATATCGCTATGATGGACGGAAATATGTTACGCTGTATTCTTTTTATCATTGTATAATGAGTAAAGCTGTTGCTACTGCGCCAACTGTTGCACCAATCTTGTACAACTTCTTTTGCCTAGCTTGCTTTTTAAGCTCTTTCTGTAACTCTTTGGAAAGCTGATCTGCTTTAATCATTTGAGAGTCTTTCTTCTCTATAATAGAGAGATAGTTGTCTACTTGCGTTTTAAGATTCGCTACTAACGTTCCTTGTGTTAAAAGTTTATCGTTAGTTTCAGTTAGAATAGTTTGCATTGTCTGCATTTCTTTCGATAGCCCATCAAACTGGATTAGATCTTTTATAACTAACTTAGCTACTGGCTTAGTTAATTGAATCTGTGTACTGTCTGTAACGTTTTGCGAAAAACTGTTCCAGCTCATCATCACCGAAAAGATCAACAGCATCAAGCTGTTCCTTTGTTTTCTTTTTAATAACATAAATTCTGGTGTTAAGTTGTTTAATCTTTTTATCTGATTCAGTCAACTTAAACTCTAACGAATCAGCTTCTAGTTCTAATACACTATTTTGTGAGTGTAAAGAATCTACCTTTTGTTCTAAGGCGTCTATAAGACTTTGATATCCTGCAACATCAGTTTTGATTTGATATCTAGTAAATAAAAGACTATAGATTATCCAAGCTCCAATAGCTATTATAATATAAGGTAGTATTTTTTTTAACATAATCATAATATAGTATAAATATTTCGATTACGCAACTAATGCTTTTTGAAAAGCTTTCCAATCAAATGCTGAGCCTGGATCTGTTTTACCTTTTCCTTTACCTCTTACATGATCACCAGAGCAATCAGAATGTCTAACTACTCTAGATGCAGGTATGTTATATTGTTTCATCCAATACTTAAATACCTCTACTGTTGTATCAAACTGAGCTTTAGAGTAAGTTCCTTTTTGATTAATTTTCTTACTAAAAGATCCGTAGTCATTTACTCCTGGTACTAATAGCTCTATGCCAAGATAGTGAGAATTTAATCCAGATACACCTTCATGTAGAGATTTTCCTGCATGAAATGCTTTTCCAGGTGATGATACCATCTTATCGTAAGTACCATCAGGTTTAATAAACCCATGTACACTCAATCCTAACTCTTTAAGAAAGTCTTTAGCATATAGCTTCTTACCTTTCCACATTAAGTATTCACTCATAGAGTGTACTATTATTCCTTTTGGTTTGATAGGCATATTAGTATAAGTTATCTAGTTCGTCATCTGGTTCATTACAGTCAGGACATGGAGGGCAGTCATCTGCTGGTGGTGCAGCGTCTGGTACACCATCCATATTCATATCGTTTCCGTTAAACCAGAAATCGATAATACGGGAATAAGAACCTAGAAAGGCTCCTAGTACTAATAATAATATTTCTTTCCACTCTTGATTAATGTTTGGTTGTTCACCTCCTTTTAGGATAGCTGAACCTATGCCTAACATTATTAGTAGAAAAGTTAATAACACTACAGAAGTGATTACAAATCTATTTCTGCTAGTATTTTTTTGTTTTTGTAGTTTACGATCTTCAATTGCCATAGTAAGTAGTTATATTCATATAAATAGTTAGAAACTCAATCTTCCTCCTATTGTAAAAGTTTTCATAGTAGGAAACTCAGGAGCTGTAGATTCTATTATATTAGCTCCAACGTTAATACCAAATCTTTGAGTAAGTTTGTAACTAAATCCAGAACCTGCTATAATCATTACATCTTTATTGTACATTGTGGTGTGATTAAACATATCAAACATCATAAATGGTGATGATATAGCAAGCATAGGGCTTATACCTATTTTGTCTGTAAGTTGAAATGACCTAGTATAGAAGCCAGTTAATGACACTCCTAAGAACTGATTATCAAAGTATAACAATCCATCTATAGCATCAACATTATTAGTAGTTAAACTAGTTCCTAAAGCTATTCCTGCTACGGAGCCTTTTTTTCCTAAGAACGTCCAACTATGGTTCATCATAGCCATGTAAGTAGTAAACATTTTCATTGCACCTACGGATGCTGAATATACTCTGCTTACTCTGCCTTCTTTATTTATATGAACTTTAGAGTAGTTAGCATTAAGCATAAACTGTTGAAGGTTATCAAATACCATAGCATTTAAGCCATAGGTCTTATCACCCATTAATGATGATTGACTTATGCCGAAAGTAACTGCCTGTTGAAACTCTCCTGTTGGTAGCTGTTGAGACATTGCGTTGGCTGTAACGATAGGAGGAGCAAGGTTTCTTCTTTTCTTTTCCTTCTCATCGTCTTCCTCTTCATCCTCGTTGCTGCTTTCCTCTTCTGACTCTTCTTCGTCGCTATCTTCATCTTCGTCGGATTCTGATTCTTCTTCTTCAGTCTCCTCTTCTGATTCCTCTTCTGAGCTCTCGTCAGATTCTTCTTCGCTTGATTCTTCATCTGTTTCTTCTGTTTCTGATTCTTCTTCTGTAGACTCTTCCTCAGTAGTTTCTTCAGTTGATTCTTCTTCGGTAGATTCTTCAGTAGTTTCTTCGGTTTCGGATTCGGTTGATTCTTCGGTACTCTCTTCTGTAGTTGTTTCTTCTACTTCGTCGGAAGATGAGTCTTCTGAAGACGTTTCATTCGAGCTATCTTCTGTAGTCGTTTCTTCGGTTGTAGTAGTTTCTGTAGATTCATCTGAAGATTGCGTAGTCTCTGTTGATGACGAATCAGTTGACTCTGAGCTTGATTGCGTCTCTGTCGAGCTTGACTCATTGCTTCCTGATCCTGTCTTATTAGTTCCCGTACTACTTGCATCTGTTCCAGATGTAGATGTATCTGGTGAGTTAGTACTAGCATTCGTTGTACTAGTATCTGGACTAGTAGTTTGAGGTGCTTGTGAGGTTGTAGGTTGTGAAGTATTGGTAGGTGGTGCATTCGTCGTCGGTGTTGTCGGAGCAGGCGGTGCAGGTACTACTGGTGTTGGTGTAGATGCTGCTTGTGCGGCTGCATTAGTTGCTGCCTGAGTTGCTTGCTGCGTGGTTTGTTGAGTCGTTTGCTGTGTTGCTTGAGCTCCTGTAGTTGTAGTTGAACAAGGGCTCAATGCTGTCCACCATAAATAGGTCTCTTCTAGCCAAGCTTGTAGAGTTCCGTTAGAAAATTCTTGTGCTGTAAATACTCTAGATCGATCATAGAAAGCTACTACTGTACTGCCATTCATAGGAACACTAAAGACTCTTACTTGTCCTGTACACCTATCCATATAGGTTTGAACAAGGGCCTGTGAGTGACCCTTGAACATCCCCATCGCAGTAAGTACTATAACTAATAGTAACTTTTTCATAACCTACTTAGTGATCAAAGATACCCTTACGGATCATTCTCTTTACTATCTTAGCTACTGCTGTTTCCAAAGCCTTTCTAGTAGTTACTCCTATAGATGATGAGTTAAACTTAACTTCATCTAAGTTATCTGAGTTTGATAATGTAAGTTCTCTTGTGGTTACTGCTTTGCCTAATCCGGAACCTGTCATATAAAGTCCTGATTCGGCATCTACTGCTCTTATCTGTAAACCTAATCTAGTTACGAGTTTGTTTTTAACTCCATCTTTTAAGTTTACCGTTTCATCTTCAGATACAGAATAATCATATACTTCTACATAAATGAAGTATTTGGCAAGAGTAATCTTACCCATTATATCTGTCTGATTAGCTGTAAAGCCTTTTTGAGATGCTTCGTATTGTTTTACCATACGATCTTTAATAGCATCTCTAGTCTCTACAAACTCAAATCTCCATGTTTCATCTAAGAAAGCTACAGTGATATTAGTTAGACCTAAGCCTACTCTATTATCTCTGAGTTCAGGATATTGGTTTAATACGTCTTCTGTAACACCTATATTGAGTAAAGCAACTGGTACAGGATCACCATCGTATTCTGGGATTGAAAGAATTGAGGTTCTCTTTTCAAAATCCGCTTGATAGTCTTCTGTTGTTGTCTTACCAATAACTTGAGCTGAGGTATAGCTACATACTAATAATAGTATAGCTAATACTTTTTTACCCAAGGGTATCGAAAATACCCCAAGTTGCGTTGTTAAATGTTGATGGATTGGTGATTAGTTCATAAACTATAGTTGCTATACCGCCTACAACTGCTGTAGATAGTACTGCTACCCATAAGGTTAAAAAAATAATCAAACTTTTCTGCGAAAAAGTTGTTGCTTCGGAAAATTCTTCTTTTATTAAAGAAATAGGGTTAGTGTAATTGTTCATAGTTTTGTTTTAATGGTTACTATTTTAATCTTATTACCGAGAGATCGAGGGTTGCCGCCTTCGGTCTCTTTTTTTAGTCTTACTGCGAGACTACCAATCTATCTTCTTCTTTCTTTTTTCAGTTTCAGATAGTTTGGGTTTAGGTTTAACATATACCTTCTTTACGATGGTATCTTTTTTTACTTCTTGTTGAGGAATATTAATAATGACATTAGCAGGAGCTGGAGTAGTAGTTTCTTCTTTAACTACTTCTTCTTTATCTCCTTCAAAAAGACTCTTAATCAATAATCCTCCCCCTGTTGTTATAGCAAGAGTTAGTACTCCTAATATTGCTTTCTTAATGTCTTCCATAATTATCCTGGTATTTGCGATGGGCTACATCCTACTCCATTAACATCGTTAATCTCAGTTAGTGGCGTATCTGGACATTGGTCCAATCCATTCATTACTCCATCGTAGTCATAGTCAGCAACAAATACTAACATTGCTATTCCTTCAGAGATCTCTGCTACTTTGTCTCTCAAGGTTTGCACTTGCTCTGCTGTAGCTGCTTCGTCCAGTAAGGCCTGTACTGCTGCTAGTCTTTCTCTAATTGATGCGATAGTAACTAACGCTGCTTCCATTGCTGCATTAGATTCATCTACATCGATTTGAGCTTGTTCTACTTGAGCGGTCATTTCTACTAAATCAGCTTGCATACCTGCAACATCAACTCCTACAAGTTCTGCTTCAAGTTGTGCTAACTGTGCTGTAAGGTCAGCTAAACCTTCTTCCATTGATGGGTTTGTGCACCCTATCATTACGAAACCTATTACTGCGAATAATAATTTTTTCATTACTTTATTACTAGTTTTACGTTATGTAACTCTTGTCCATCATTACCAATGGTTATGGTATAATCACCATCTCGGAGTGCTCGTGTATAAAACTTCAACACATTATCTCCGGCTTTAGCATCTATAATACTTTTTGAGGTTAAGTTTTTAAAAGGATCTCTCACTTCTATTGTATACTCACCTGCTTCTAATACTTTTAAGTTGAACTTACTTCCGTCAGTTATATTTGATCCTTCGAACTTTAATCCTGTTACTTCAGCAATAGACATATCGCCTGCTGTATTTGGATAGAGAGTTTGAAAGTCTGAGTAGTCATCTTTAGCACAAGCTAAAAACAAAACAAATAACCAAAAGTAATACCATTTTTGAAAGTTGTAGCTCATTATTGTAAGTTTAAGATTAATCTATATCCGTCTGTGTTGGCAGCATCAGTATTAAATATTGATACAAGTCCAACTGGTGAGGTAACATTCCCAGTAAAGTATATTTTGAATACTTCTCCTGTCTCTATCTCACCTCCATTTTGTTCTATACTACCTAGGTTTACTCTTCCGTTAGTTTCAGAGGCAAAGTTAGTTACGGTATTTCCCGTATTAAATACTGCTTCATCAAAGGTTAGTATCGTATTGTCATAATCTACTTTTAACTGTAATGCTGATACATCAGTAGAGTTAAGTTTTAGAGTTGCTACTACTTTACCATCTTCTATAGCAGTAGACCATTCGCCTTGTATTATTCCATCAGCTTGTATTGCTTGTCCATAAGATACTGCTGAAGCATTAAATACTCTTGCTGTTAGTGAACTAGCATCTGTTCCATCTACTGGTGATGAATGTGAACCATTAGCATCACCTATAAATCCAAACTTAAACCATTCGGTATAAGATGATTGAGTAAAATCTACTGTTATAGGATGCACTACTGATGAGTTAGGTTCTTCTGTAGTGTTTTTGAAGTCATATATAGACCAGCCATTCCAATCTGCTTTTTTAACAGGATGGAATGAGTTATTAAATATACCAGTACCATCATCAGGAATAATATCTATAGCTCCCATTACATGACCTAATAGGTTATAAGCATCTTGAGGAGTTAAATCTCTATTTTCATCTGAATCTACTGCTGTAAATTGCCATCCATAGTCAAATACTGTACCTACATTGTCATGTCCATACTTACCTAACTCATTTAATGTAAGTGTAACGTCTGATAGAGTTATAACGTTATCCATTAACGACTCCCATTGAGTAGCTGAATAAGAAGTTACAAAGTCTAATGTATAGTTATCTGTACTTGTTAGAACGTATTCTGTAATGTTGATTTGTCCTCCTGAATCAAAATATAGATTATTACTAACCGGTGTACCATTCTTTTGAACTACTACTCCTACTTTAGTAACATCAAAGTTAGAATTAAAATCTGCTTTAACATAAATGTTAGAATCTAAATCTTCTAGAGGCTCATGAGAGATAGACATATTATCATACCCTCTTACTTTACCAACTGGAAATACATATTCTGCTGTACCTGTATTGTCAGTTACTCTAGCCATAGTAAAGACTATATTATCTGTATAGCTATGATTAGCTCCTGCATCTTTAGCTAGAAACTTTAATGTAGCGTAGTTACCTGATATACCAGATGTTGATACTGCTTCTACGTGATCAACTTCCCATCCAGCTACTTCAGTATAAGAACCTCCTTGGGTAGACCATTGAGCCCATAAGTCGTTAGCATCGTAGTTAGGATTGACTGTCCACTTCATCCCATTTCCGCTCCAGTTTCCATTAGATGTCTGAGCTCCGGTTGGAACATTAAACTCATATCCTACTCTAGCATATGCATTAGTATTGTACTGTACGTCAACATGGACGTAAGTGATTGTATTTGAACTTAAGTTACTTAGGTTAAGTTTTAAAACAATGGTATCATTTACCTGAACATTAGATAGAGGCTTAGTTGCATCATCTACAGTACCAGCATATACTAGGTCTATATCTATACCGTCCGATGAGGAGGTAAGCTGACCTAATACCAATCCAGGTATAAAGAGTAATATTAGTAATAGTTTATTCATAGTTTTAATTTCGTGATTAACTGTTCACATAATTTTTTTATTGCTGTCGAAACGTTTGCTTGTGAAAACTTACCTCCTTCGTCTACGACTAAAGTGGCTGATGATATAGATTTAGCTTGTCCCTTAGCAGTGACTTGCTTTTTCTTCTTTCCGTTCTTATATAGGGTTGCTCTAGCTATGATTGTATATATGTCAGTATTCTTGCTATATACAGCTAGTTGGACATTGTTCTTCTTTACATCGAAGAATAAAATGTCTACAGTGATTTCTAATGAACTATTAGGGTTTAGATCATATCCGGCATCTTGAACTACTTCTTCAAGTACGTTCTGCACACCGAAAGATAAGTCTCGGTTGCCGGCTAGATCACCTAAAATGATCTTATTGTCAATGCTTCCTATTTTAATCTCCTGTGCTGTTAAGCTGAAGCTAAATAGGAAACTTAATAAAAATAGTAAAAGTTTCATATACTGCGATTTTGAACGAAACCCTCATTGCCGTGACGATTACAAAACAGTTATAAAACTTCTTACTAATAAATAGATATATAATACAAAAAAGAGGCCGAAGCCTCTTATTCATATTCATGTAATCCGGGATGTGAATCAGTCAAGGGATTGAACTTCCTTTGGGACGAAATCTTTGTTGACATGTCCGCAGTCCGCACATCTGAAGACAGGGATGGGCATGAAGCCTGGTTTTCCTTGTCCGGTAAGAATGGCTGACACTCTTCTGATAACAAGGGCTTGTTCAAAGTAACCTCCTCCACATTCTTCACATATAACTGCCGTAGTTTGAGAAATATCGACATTTGGTTGTTGTTGCATATTTTAGTTTCTAGTTCCACCGTAATAACTAGTAGCAGACGATCCTCCACCGGCTCCAGTTCTTTTCACAGTACCTTTAGTTTTAGGTGCTGATTTTCTTCTTGGCTTTCTTCCTTTCCTTGGCCCACCTTTAACGGCTTCTGCTACGTCGCCAATCTGATCGCCTACGTTACCGATAGCGTCTTTGACGTCTTTGAGCTCTTCTTTGATTCTTTTAGCTCTTCTTTTTACTTTGGTAGTTGTTTTTTGGACTGCCTCTTTGACATCCTCAACTTTTTCTTCTACCTCATCCGGAATATAATCTCCGTCTGAATCCTTGATTTTTCCTGCCTTAATACCAAAGTAGACTACACCAGCTCCGATAACTAAGACTCCTAAAATAATTAAAATAGTTGTCATAAAATTAAAATTAACGTTAATATAATAATAAATAGACTATTAACAGCGTTCTGAGGCTAGTCTTAGGCCTTTTGGTTTATAGGAAGAAAGAATAGCTCTCTTACCATATTTATCTTCCATTTTAAAATAGAAAGATATAAGATCTTTATTAGGTTTAATAACCTCTTTATCGTACTGTTCTTTTGTCATTCTGAACTCATATAAAAAAGACTTCTTAAGTTCTTGTAACTTATTAACTTCGTCCTTATCTCTATCTTCTTGCAATCTTTTACGACGGGCTTTATCTAGTTGAGTATCTTCTACGAAAGTATCTTCATGCTTATGTTTTAACGCCTTATCGTTCATACGGTGTTCTACTAGCTCGATTTCGAAAACATATGAACCTAAATCAAAGTCACCATTAAGTATTCTATCTCTAAGAGGATGTCTATTAGATAAAGGTTGATTTCTCAATGTGTAAGAACGCCACCACATATAACGGTCGTACTTCTTAGTATAATAGTTTTTTTTAAGGTATCTTTCAAGCCAAGCTTTTGAATGGGTAGGGTTGTAAGGTTTATTCATATAGTTAATATACGAAGAGTATTACAGATATCCAACTAAATTCTTAGCGTATTTTTTATTTTGTTCAGCAGTTGCATGTTTACCGTACTCAATATTATAATCACCGTCAAACCTTTTGCTGTCTTTATACTCATATCCAGTAAAAGAACCATTCCATACAAGAGTAGATTTAGCTAACTCACAAGCCATTAGTATCATCGAATGATTTTTGATAAAGTTATGTTCGTCACTTTTAGCAGAACTTAGTTCCGTAAATGCATTCCATTTATCAGGACTATCTTGGAAGTAACCCCATTGTTGACTAGCATAGGGTTGAGGACCTTCGTCAGTCCAGTACTCTCTACGGCTGGGGTATGTGTACATAACGAATACATATTTAGGACTAAACTGTCTTACATAAGAAGTTACTGTTCTTGAAATATAGTCATTAGAACGACCAGTAAAGCCCATATTAATATGAGTCATGTTTAATGCTTCAGCTACATAATGCGGCCAAGTTTCATTATCATTAACTCCTATACCTTCAGTATGGGAACAACCTACAGATAAGATATCTATATTTTTAGTTACAGAATCTCCTCGGTATCCTAACTCATTATAAGTATACGTATTTATTCCTGTATCGTCTGAGCCAGAAGTTTTAAACGATTTATTAACCCTAGATGATAAAGGCCAGTATTTAATCTCCAATATCGATTATTTTCATAGCCATACGAATAACTTCTTCATCATATTCACAAAGAAGTTTATAAGCTTTCTTTTTAATATCAACTATAGGAAGAGTTTTAACTTCTATATTATCTTTAATAACGATATCACCGGGGTAAAGTCTTCTTTCATCTTGCATTTCATGCCATTTTGTAATTGAATCACTCATAACTTTTTTTGTGTTTATCTTTTCGTTTATACTCTTTCTTAGTTGGCACTATCAAATGCCTGGAAGCCTCCCAAATAGATCTTAATACTTCGTTGTCTAGTTTAGGAGCTTTCTTTTTCATAAATAAAGATAAGAAAAATATCTCTATATTAAAACTTTTTTACGTTCTAATATATGATTAAAGTTATGAAGTACATTAGGATTGTATTTCAGATTTTTCATTACTTGTAAAAAATCTTTATGCTCAGGATGTTCTTTATCAAACACATCATGCTGTTTAAACTCCTCTTCAGTAAAGGTTCCCCAGTTAGTTATTTTACCAAAATATATTCTTAACTGTTTATTAGTACCTTTGAATATAGATTCTATTAACTCAACAAATAACGGTATCTCTTTATAGTTAGACTGCTGGACTACAAATGAAGGTTTTACTGAGTATAACTCAGGTATGGTAGCAATGAACTTAAGGTTAGGTATAAGATCGTCCCACTTTCCATTTAACCTTGTTTTATTTTCATAGGTATCTCTAGTAGCTGCATCTATTGATATCTCACAAGACTTTACATATTTATGTATCTTGGACATACTCTCCCACATCTTAGGAGTCCATCTGGTAGCATTAGTATGAAGATGTATCTTCTTCAACGACGGCCATTTACTCTTATCAAAGTTCCGCAGAAAATCTCTAAAGGCTACGGCCACGAATGGATCACCAGTTCCTGTAATATATAGAGACTTTACCGATTTACCGTAACTGTTTTGTATATTTTCTATTTCTTTTACACTCTTTTTTATCCTTGCACCCGATGACATAATCATCTCTACTCTACAAGAAGGACATTTAAGGTTACAGCTACTATCAAAGCTAAACTGAATCTGAGTCGGGCCTGATCCTATCTCTCCAGTCTCGCGAAAATGTTTTATTTTAGATTTAGTAGATAGGTTCAGTTTATCCCATTTACCTATAGGTGA